>Ga0207646_10000267_pt1 | contig 71176 bp, 57 predicted proteins | sample KBSK5502metaG_FD_184343 | JGI IMG/M metagenome (GOLD analysis project Ga0207646, IMG submission 184343) | Corn, switchgrass and miscanthus rhizosphere microbial communities from Kellogg Biological Station, Michigan, USA - KBS K5-50-2 metaG... | ecosystem: Host-associated > Plants > Roots >... | reverse complement strand
GCGTCTCGGCTGCCTGCATCTGCATGTCAGTGAGGGCATCGATCTTCTTGCCGGCATCGGCTTGCGTCTCGGCTGCCTGCATCTGCATGTCAGTGAGGGCATCGATCTTCTTGCCGGCATCGGCTTGCGTCTCGGCTGCCTGCATCTGCATCCCGACTAGCGCGTCAATCCGCTTTTCGGCGTGCGCCTGCGTCTCCACAATGGAATCCAGTCGCTCCTCAGTGTGCTTGGCCAGTTCAACCAGTGCGACGAAAGATTCTTCCAGTCGGGAGGCGCGTGATTCCTGTTGCCCGGCCAATTGGGTGAGCAACTGGAAAGATTCTTCCAGTCGAGAGGTGCGTGATTCCTGCTGTCTGGCCAATTGGGTGAGCAACTGGAAAGATTCTTCCAGTCGGGAGACGCGTGATTCCTGTTGCCTGGCCAATTGGGTGAGCAACTGGAAAGATTCTTCCAGTTTCAACTGCGCATCTGCCAAGCGATCCAGCTTCTCGATGACGGACTGCATCGCCCGTTCTAGTTCATCTTGGGTCATCGGAGCTTGCTCCTTCGGTGGTTCAGTTTATCCTACAGGATGTGGCATGCTGTCATCTCTGCGCGCCGTCTCTCTCCACCATTGCGCGTCCTGAATGTTTGGGTTTTCGTGAAGCGCCCGGTGAATGTTATTGCGTAGGGCCATCGCTTCATCAGCGGTGAATTCAACTCGTAAGTGCAATCGCATAACCTGAATCAAATCAGGGATAGCTCAGTTGGCTGGCTCCATCAGCCCCAGAGCTTCGGCCTTTAAGGGCTGATGGAGCCAGCCAACGGATTGCGTTGACGAGAGATCACCGATGGCACTCACGAGTTGAATCGACGATGGGATTGACCCGGATCGCGCCCCCTCACAGTTTAATCGGTGGCTAGGCCCTGCGCCCGCGGCTGCGCCAGACCCAGCCGAATTGGGTGTTGCTCGGCTGCGGGGCCTCTTGGTATTCGCGCTTCAACTCAGCGATGTTATCGGCCTGGATCGCGTGGCGCTTGGCTTTGACGTCGAGCTTGTAGAGGCGCGCGGCGTTGAGGCCGAAGACCTTGGCTTTGATCTCGGGCGTGAGCTTCTTGTAGCCGAACTTCTCGGCGATGTCGTCCCGCATCTGGAAGCGGCGGAAGCGGTCGATCTGCGATTGCGGGCTGCCGCCCCAGATCGAGTCGGTGCCCCAGATGATGCGGTCTTCGCCGCCGGGCAGGTTGAGGACTTGTCCGAGGAGATGCATGGCCCCGAGGCCGTTGTTCATCGAGAGGCCGTTCCAGGTGCTGCCGAGTTCGAAGTAGACGTTGCGGAGGTTATTCCGCTTGACGATCTCGATCAGCTCCGAGCACCAGGGGATGTACTGCAGGTCGTTGGCTTGGGCTTCGTTGCGGCGCCCGCCGCCCGCCGTGGGATGCCAGCCCGAGTGGTAGATGATGAAGTTGAGGTCGGGGAAGTCCTTCGCCGCCTTCTCGACATCCTTCGGGTGGCAGTGCTCTTCGTTGAAGAGTCCGAGCGGCAGCCCCTTGTGGATGCAGATATTCTTGACGCCGAGCTTGCGCGTGCGCTCCCAGAAGGGGTAGGTGTTCTTCTCGTCGTCGAGCCAGTAGGCCCCCTGGCCGATATTGGAGCCGGGGTACATCTTCCACGAGTTGATCTTGAGCGACTTGACCTGGCGCTCCATCTCCTCGAACTCAGGCTTGCCCATATTCGGGCGCAGCAGGCCGTGGCTGAGCATGCGTTCGGAGTTGCCGGCCCAGCGGTTGATGTCGTTGCGCGTCTTGACCATCTTATCCGGCGGTAGAATGTTCTCGCGCCACTCCGAGGTGGGCACGCCGCTGATGATGGCCATGACCGTGTCGCTGTCCATAAACAACTCTTTGACGTAGTGCGCCTGGTTGAGCAGCGCGAGCCGTTCGGCTGTCGAGTTGGCATTGGGGCGGAAGTTGCGCAGGAAGTTGGCTGCCTCTCGGCCCGCGTCGCTGGCTTCGAACCACCGGCTCTCGACATCCACGTGGTGCGTCTGGTTGTCGAAGATGAATTCAGCCTTGGGCCACTTCTCGGCGGTGACGGCCGGTTCGAGCGCCTCGGCCGGGTCGACTTCGTAGGTGTGGCCGAAGACCTCGTTGTAGCAGAGCAGGGCCGCCGCCATGCCGCAACTGGTCTGGAGGAAGCGGCGGCGCGTGAGGCCGAGTTGCTTGGCGTATTCCGCGGCCCGCTCGGCCAGCAGCGCCTCGAAACGCTTTTGCTCCGGCGTCGGCGGCTTGGGGTAGAACTCTTCGTTCGAGCTGAGCTCGGTCGGGATCGGAGATTGGATGGGGGCGTCCTCATCCACGAAGCATTTACGAATCCACATGGCTGGTCCTTTCTTTGCCTTTCTTTGCCCTTCTTTGGTTGATGCAGAAACCTCGAGTTGCCGTCGCGGCCGTCGCAGGCGGGCGCGTGCTGCCTGGGCCGGCCTCTCTGGCTGTCAACTATCGCGAGCAGACTACGGCCGAGCCGTGCTGCCGAAAAAACAGACTACCAACAGATCGCTGGACATCTACTGGCCCTCCCGCTGGTTTGCTGAAGTTTCCGGCGGCGGTTGAAGGCGTTGGGTGCGGCGATATTCCTCCAGCAACTCTTGCATGATGTCTGAGAAGGTCCAGTTTGGGTCCAGCGTGGGATCAGCTTGGAGACGGGTCTCCAATTCCCGGAGCGCTCTCGGCCGCGCCCAGGCGAAGAAATGTGCGAGATTAAGCTCTTTCTCGATCATCGGCCAAAACCAGAGTTCGAGCGAATGATGATGACGTAGTCAGTGATGATGGGTGGATTCTCAACTTTCGGCCGGTGGCTGTCAAGCTCTCTTGTGTATAGGGATCAGTACCGCGAGCGGTAGCGAGCGTGACTCCTAGATCCACCTGGTTGTGGGAGCGACGCTCGCTACCGCTCGCGGTACTGATCCGGCGTGTTGTTCTACCCGTCTAATTGAAGGTCGCCCGCGGGTGCTTCAATAAATCAAGGATTTCAAAAAGCTCAAGGACCTGCCAAGGCTGCCGGCTTTGTCGGCCCCGCGATTGGAAGGACGCGCCGGAGCAGTGTTGTAAAGAGGCGAGGGCAATCTCATCGTCGGGTCTCCGAGCAGGATGAACGTCCGGCGGACATCCAGGTCTTCAGTCGCCGCCTTGGCCCGAGCCACCGCCTCTCCAACCGTGAGTGAGCGGTCGCTGAAGAGCAGCCGGTAGAGCTCTTCGTTCATCTGCGCCTGCGCATCCGGTACCGTCATGCCCGTCGAGGTAAAGATGGCCACCCCGCCCCCATTCGGCGTTTTCAGCAACGTCTCGCCCAGGCATTCGAGGGCTGGGTCCTGGAAGTAGCCGTTCAGGCAGGTCATCATGACGAATAACGACGCTGGCTCATTATTGGTCAACGAACTCACGTCGCTGTCCCTGAGCAAACCTGCCCCCGTCCAGATGTCGACCGACCCATGACCGAGGTAGTTGACCAGCAGCGGCCCATGATTGATGCCGTCGATGATCTTGCTCCGCAGGGATTCGGCCGGCTCGTCGCGGCGGTTGATGGTGTGCACCGGCATCGCGCGCGGCAGGAGCGTGGTGAGGTAATGCCCCTCGGCTTCGAAATCAAAGAGATTGAGCTGGTCATTGACGAACAACGCCCCCCGCATCGCCTCAGTTTCGGGGTAAGCGACGATCTTCGAGATCATCGCGGTGGCCTCCGCGGGCGTGCGCGCGGGGAGCCGGCCGACTGCCAGGTCGGGCAACCCGTCACGGTCGAAATCGACGAACCAATCATCCGAAGCCGTCTCCAAGTAGGCGGTGTCGATCAGCTTGGTCGGGACGAAGTCAAGCTCGCCGTGGCCGGTGTAGTTTTTCGGATCCAGGCTGCTGTCACCGACCAGCAGGACGAACCGCGGCGCTCGCGGCCAAGCCGCTTTCGCCCGGGCCAGGAAATCTTTGATCGCCTGGGGCGTGTGCGTCCCGAAGCTGAACTCGTCGTAGAGGTCCTCCACGTCGGCGACCGCCACCTGATAGCCTTGCCTTTCGCGCAAGGCCCGCAGCGGCTCGATGCTTTGGCGGAAGTCGCGGTGGGTGATGATGACCAGGTCTGCGCCCGGCTCGTAGCGATACCAGCCGGAGGGTTGATTGATCGCCATCGCCACCGGGTGTGCGATCTGCTCTTCAGCCAAGGCGAGCAAGGTGCGGGGGCCGGGCACCTGGAGCGTAATCGCATAGCCTCCCGCTTGGGATTGCGCCTCGGTCTTTAGCTCCTGGACCGCGCTGGGGTCGGTAATGTCCAGCACGCGGATGCGCGAGCTGGTGAAGCCGTCAACCCGCGCCGGTTGCGAGCCGGTGAGGGTAAAGCCCAAGGCGTTATTGTCGGCCTGGTAGGTGTGGGGGTAGGTCAGCCGGACGTAGTCGATCACGCTGGCATCAGACTGCAAGCCGGTGGTTGCGAGGGTAATCGTGTTATCGCCCTCGCGCAGCGTAGAGAGGGTGACGGGGAACTGCGTCACATTATGATCGCGGCCGGCGAAGCTGACTGTGCCCTCTTCGACATCGTTGACTTTTACTGTGACCTGGTGGTTTCCGTAAGTCACGCCTTGCAGCGCCACCTCCAACACGGCTTGCCCCGCCGCCGCTTGATCCAGATGGTGCACGCTCAGCGACTGCGCGACCGGGTTGGCGAAGACGAGCGGGCCGAAGAAATTTTCCGCCTCGCCGTTGAGCAGGGAACTGAAGTAGACGACGTGCTCTTTGCGCTCGATCGTGAGCAGGAAGTTCTGGGCCATGCCGGTTGACGCGCTCGCTTGATTGGTCGCGACCTGGACCCGCTTGCCTGATCCAGGGCCGGCCGTGAGCCAATAGACTCTCGTGTCGGTGGTCGGCGTGTCGAGGCCGAGCCCGTAGAACTCCAGGTAGTCGCCCGGCTCCAAGCGGCTTTGGCTCGCACTACTCACCGAGAGGGGGACCTCCACGCCGTCGGTGAAGAGTTGAAGGGTGCGTGGGTCGGCGGATGGATCGAACCCGGCCGCTGCCAGCTCTCCTTGCGTGATGCGATACCAGCCGTTCTGGCGCACAGAGATTTTGAGGCTCGGCTGCGCGGCCAAAGCCCGCTGCTGATCCAGCGCTTGCCGTTTGCCGGGGCCCGTGGCGGAGGGGCGGAAAAGAGAACCCGACCGTGGTGGCGCAGTGCTCTCCCATTTCAGCCTTCTCTTCACCACGCTCACCGGCGCCGGCCATTCACGTTGCGCTGCCTGAGCAGGCCCCTGAGCGCTTGAGTCTGATTGACTGAGCAAAGAGGACTGAGGGCGCTTGGGCACTCGGCGGGCCGGCGGGCCGGCCACTGCCGTAATCGGGCCGTGCCAGGTATGCGTGCCGTTGAGGTCGATCTCTTCGAGCCAGTACTGCGCCCCCGGCCTGCCCTGCGGGTCTCGCCAGAGGTATGGTTGCCCGGCACTCAGCGCCGTCCGCGGGCCTACAAACAGGGCCGAGCCGGCGATCAGCGAGGGGGTGATCAAGGTGCGTTGCCCGGACTCCTCGCGATAAAGGTTGAAGCCGAGGGTGCTCAATTCAAAGCCGGTCCGCCATTCGAGTATGGTCCCTTCATCGGTCTGGGTGGCAGTAAATGAATTCAACTCCGCCCCGATCCGATCCTCAGGCTCCTGGCCGGATACACCACCAATGTCGCTCATCGGTCGTTCGTCAAAGACGAGGTTAGCTGTGGCGAGCGTAGTGCGGACAGGCGAGCAGACGACGGCCAGGGCGAAGATGATTGAAAGGACCTGCTTCATGCGGGCGTTTCCTCCGTGGGCTATGGCAAAGACAAAAGGGGCAGGTTGAAGTCATGATCTGATCGGGTGATGACGAGGGCTTCTGAATGAGCCGCGGCCCTCACTCCGGGGCGATCAGCGGGGGCTGGTCATAGTCAAACTTTCGCCGGGTGGGTGTCGAGCTTTAAGTCGAGACTCCGACACTCACACCACTCAATCAGTCTTGGGGGCGGGATTGGAGATCAGCCCTCCCAACATCGGAAAGGTCTGTGGTCTGCCAAACCAAACTTAGAGGGGCCGATTGCATAAACTTCGAGGGTGACTGATGGCATGGGCTTAGCTGGGGCTGGTTGCTTCAAGATCAGGTGGGGCTGATTACGAATTGAAGAAGATTAGTTATGGATTGTTTGATGTCAGTAAGACAACCCAGTAACTGCGCCCAGTCTACGCAGTTTGCCAGGCGCAGTCAATAGATCTGATCAGCCGCCCCAGGCGTATGATTTTTGCCGCTGAGTGGTTGAGGGCTGAGCAAAGAATGAGACGGCGAGAGGTGACTTATGAGGAATGACGTGTTATAAGGGGAGAGCCATCGCGTCTCTGAAGTTCTCCTCGGCTCAGCGCCAGATTGCTGCTTAAGACTGGAGTGGCTGATCATCACCTTGTGGGATGATTCGCCCCGTTATCCTTGAGGAGTAAAAATGTCCTTCCCCCGGTTCACTCGGTTCTTGGTCCGGCGCCTCGACTCAGCCTCGGCCGCTTGCCGCCGCTTTGGCTGGCCGGAGGTCAGCCTGCTATTCATTGCCCTACTCGGTCTCACGGCTTCCCCCGAGTTTCGCCTCACAAGCTGGGCTGCGGCGAGAAGGCCGTCGGCCAATGCTTCCGTGGCGACGGTCTCAGCCGCGAGCTATGACGCACGAGCCATTGCGCCGGAAGCGATTGTCGCCTCCTTCGGCACGATGCTGGCCACTTCAACAGTGGTGGCTGCCGATGCGGATCCAAACACGCCAGGCATCCAACTGCCGACCACCCTCGGCGGGACGACAGTGGAAGTCAACGGGCGGCGGGCGGGGTTGTTCTTCGTCTCGCCGGGGCAGGTCAACTACGTCATCCCGGCCGCGACCGAGGTCGGGACGGCGAATGTGGTGGTGCGCTCGGGCGACGGCACCGTCTCGACCGGGACGATGCTGGTGAGTGCGGTGGCGCCCGCGATCTTCACTGCCAACAGCGACGGGCAAGGCGTGCCGGCGGCCAATCTGATTCGGGTCGGGCCGAACGGGGCGCAGAGCTACGAGACCCTCTCGACCTTTGATGCTTTGCTCGGCCGCTTGACGACCAAGCCGATCAATCTCGGCCCGGTGGGTGAACGTCTCTTCCTCATCCTCTACTTGTCAGGCATCCGGCGGGCGGCCGATCCGAACGGGGACGGCAACCTGAACGAGACGGTGCGACTGCTGATCGGCGGGGCCGAGGTCACGCCGAGCTTTGTCGGCCGGCAAGCCGATTTCGTCGGCCTCGACCAACTCAACGCGGAACTCCCGCGCAGCCTGATCGGGCGCGGGGTGATCACGCTCTCGGTCACGGCGGCCGGCGCCACTCCATCGAATGCGGCGCAGGTGGAGGTGTCCGCGGCCGCGGGCAACGGGCCTGTTCCAACAGCGGAGGACCAATCGGTCATCACTGATGAAGCAGTGGCCAAGGCGCTCACCCTGACCGGCCGCGATCCCAGTGGTGGCCCGCTGAAGTATGTAGTGACGAGCAGGCCGCAGTATGGGAGCTTGAGCGGGGTGGTGCCGAATCTGATCTACACGCCTGGCCGGGACTACCACAGTACGGACAAGTTCACCTTCCAGGTCAACAATGGGTACGCTGACAGCAGCGAGGCGACGGTTAACGTCCTGATCAAAGCGACGCAAAACCACGCCCCGGCGCTGACGGTGCCTGGCGCACAAGTCGGGAATGTGGGACAGCCTATGAGCTTCACGGTTTCGGCGGCGGATGCTGACGAGGGGCAGACGCTGACCTTCACCGCTACCGGGTTGCCGACAGGCGCGATCTTCGCGCGAGCGAGTGCGGCGAGTTACCAGTTCAACTGGACACCGACAGCCACGCAAGTGGGAAGCTACGCCGTGAGCTTCAAAGTTGAGGACAACGGCTCGCCGGTGCTGAGCGATGCCAAGACCGTGACGGTCACGGTCGGGGGAGGGTTTGCTCAAACATCAGGGTTTGATGAAGGTGAGAGTATTTTTGCACTTCTGGTGAGCGGGAACAACCTGTTTGCAGGCACACAGGGTAAAGGAGTCTTTGTCTCGACCGACAACGGAAGGAGCTGGGTGGCGGCAAGCAAGGGTTTGACTAGTGATGGCCTATTTGTCTTAGCCCTGGCCGTGAGCGGGAATAACTTGTTTGCAGGCACATATGGCGGCGGCGTGTTTGTCTCGACCAACAACGGACAGAGCTGGTCGGCGGCCAACACCGGATTGTCGAGTCCATTTGTCTTAGCCCTGGCCGTGAGCGGGAACAACTTGTTTGCAGGCAGTGCGGGCGTGTTTGTCTCGACCAACAACGGACAGAGTTGGTCGGCGGCCAACAATGGCTTACCAAGTCTAGGTGTCTCAGCCTTGGCCGTGAGCGGGAACAACTTGTTTGCGGGCACAAACAGGGGCGTGTTTGTCTCGACCAACAACGGACAGAGTTGGTCGGCGGCCAACAACGGATTATCGAATCCATTTGTCCAAGCCCTGGCCGTGAGCGGGAACAACCTGTTTGCGGGCACAAGAGGCGACATGTCTGCGGGCACAAGAGGCGGGGTGTTTGTCTCGACCAACAACGGTCAAAGTTGGTCTCCTGCCGACACCGGATTACCGAATCGAGATGTCAATGCCCTGGCCGTGAGCGGGAACAACTTGTTTGCGGGTACAGATGGCGGGATGTATGTCTCGACCAACAACGGACAGAGCTGGTCGGCGGCCAACACCGGATTATCGAGTCCATTTGTCCGAGCCCTGGCCGTGAGCGGGAACAACCTGTTTGCGGGCACAGATCTCGGCGGGGTGAATGTCTCGACCAACAACGGTCAGAGCTGGTCGGCACCCAACAATGGATTATCAAGTCCATCTGTCTTAGCCCTGGCCGTGAGCGGGAACAACTTGTTTGTGGGCACAGGCACACTGATTTCTGGCGCAGATGGCGGGGTGTATGTCTCAACCAACAACGGTCAGAGTTGGTCGGCGGCCAACTACGAATTATCGTTTGTAGATGTCAATGCCCTGGCCGTGAGCGGGAACAACTTGTTTGCGGGCACAAACAGCGGCGTGTATGTCTCGACCAACAACGGACAGAGTTGGTCGGCGGCCAACAACGGATTATCGAATCGAGATGTCCATGCCTTGGCTGTGATTGGGAACAACCTGTTTGCGGGTACGGATCGACTGATTTCGGGCGTAGGTGGCGGGGTGTATGTCTCGACCAACAACGGACAGAGTTGGTCGGTGGCCAACAATGGATTACCGAATTCAACTGTTTTAGCCCTGGCCGTGAGCGAGAATAACTTGTTTGCGGGCACGAGAGGCGGCGGGGTGTATGTCTCGACCAACAACGGACAGAGTTGGTCGGCGGTCAACAACGGATTATCGAATCCATTTGTCCAAGCCCTGGCAGTGAGCGGGAACAATCTGTTTGCGAGCACAAATGCCGGCGTGTTTGCCTCGACCAACAGCGGGCAGAGTTGGTCGGCGGCCAGGAACGGATTACCGAACTTAATTGTCTTAGCCCTGGCCGTGAGCGGGAGCAACCTGTTTGCGGGTACAGATGGCGGCGGGGTGTATGTCTCGACCAACAACGGGCAGAGTTGGTCGGCGGCCAACAACGGGTTACCGAATTTAACTGTCCAAGCCCTGGCCGTGAGCGGGAACAACCTGTTTGCGGGCACAAGAGGCGGCGGGGTCTTCGTCTTGACCAACAATCCACAGAGTTGGTCGGCGATCAATTCAAACTTAACCAATCGTTCCACTAATACCATTCTCTTCAGTGGCCCCAATCTGTTTGCGGGGACATTGGGCAGCGGAGTTTTTCGTTCTCCGGATCAAGGCCAAAGCTGGGTCCCCTCCGGCGCTGGCTTGCCCCAGAACTCCAATGTCCAATCCATTGCCCTCAGCACGGACGGCACACAGCTCTATGCCGCCACCTTCGAGGACGGCGTCTATCGCTCCTCGGATCAAGGCCAAAGCTGGGTGCCTGCTCAGAGCGGACTGCCGCGGCTTCCGAACAGCACTAAATTCACTCCCGTCAACTCTCTTGTGGTCAGCGGCGCCTCGCTGTTTGCCGCCACTGACGGGCGGGGCATCTACCGCTCAACCGATCAAGGCCAAAGCTGGACCGGGAGTAACACAGGCTTAACCAACCTCACGGTGCTGACCCTCGCGGTCAATGGCGCGACACTCTATGCCGGGACCGATGGCGGCGGGGTCTTCATCTCGACGAACAATGGCGCGAGTTGGACGCCATCCAAGACCGGCTTGACGGCGCTGGATGTGCGTTCGTTCGGCTTCAGTGGGACGAGCATCTTCGCGGGGACCTACCGCAGCGGTATCTTCCGCTCGACCAATGGCGGGCAAAGCTGGACGGCGGTCAACAAGGATCTGCCGCTTGGATTGCCGGTGTTCAGTTTCGCATCAAGCGGGAAGAAGCTCTATGCCGGGACGATCTACGGGGTGTTTGTGACGGAAGATAACGGGGAGAATTGGAAGCAGATCAATGCGGGGCTGCTAACCATTTATGTGACCTCGCTCTCAGCGCAGCATGGCAATCTGTTTGCAGGGACGCGGATCGACGGCGTGTTTGTGAGCCAGATTCCTGATTGAGCGGCGCCATCAGGGCCTCTCGATGCGCCACTCGTTGCATCTAACTCGGAGGTTTGGCAGAGTGTTCATCAGTCGATTTTGAACTTGGACCATTGAAAGGAGAAAAAGCTTTATGAAACTTGCTCTCACAGCGGTGTATCTGTTGGTGGTGACTTTGGCCGCAAGCGGGAACTTCCTCAATCAGCCGTCGCCAGCGGCCTCCGCCAAAGCGGCGGTCAGAGGAACGCCGCGAGCGGTCCCATCGCATCTATCACTTTCGCCGGAACTGGGAGGCGCCGCAGCCGGCAACAAGGGCGGCGCTCAGGAAAAACAGAAGCTGCCGGGGAAGATGGTGCTCGATGACCCGGGGCAGAAAATGACCATCTTTGCGGGCGACAAGGGCAAAACCCCATTCGATCATGAGCAACACTCGGCTAAGGACTCGTGCGTCACTTGCCATCACACGAATACCGAGAAGCTGACCAAGGCCATCGAGCAGCCCGTTCAGAAGTGCGCTACCTGCCATAAGGCGGATGAAGAGGTCTGCACGGTCGAAGGCACCCGGGAAGGGAAGACCTTCAAAGGCAAGACCGCGCTGAGCTCGAAGGAGGCTTTTCACGGGAAGGACAGCCTCGTCGGGTGCATCGGCTGCCACAATGCGCGGAATCAGGAGCCGAAGAAGTGCAATGACTGTCATTCCGGCAGTTAGAGCGTGTTTGCGTGTCCGGGTCAGTACCGCGAGCGGTAGCGAGCGTCGCCTCTACCACTGCCTCGCCGCCGCAGTCACGCTCGCTCCCGCTCGCGGTACTGATTTCAAGTCTGATCAGAGGAGCGCGTATGTATGACCTACTGATTATCGGGGCGGGGCCGGCGGGCATTGCGCTGGCGGCCGAGGCGCGCGCGGCTGGGCTTGAGGCCTCGCGCCTGCTCTTGCTGGAGAAGGGGCTGATGCATTCGTGGGCGATCCGGCAATTCTATCCGGAGCAGAAGCTGACGACCGCCAACTACAAAGGTTTTGCGGCGCAGTGCGAAGGCTTGCTCTGCATCACCGACATGACCAAGACGGAGACCATCGAGTATTTCGACCGGGTCATCGAGCAGTACAGCCTCAGCATCAGCTACGGCGAGGAGGTCTACGGGATGCGGAGGGTCGAGGAGACGGAGGAGGCGCATTTCCGCGTCGAGTCCTCGAAGGGGAGTTATCAGGCTAAGGTGCTCGCCGTGGCGGTCGGCATTCTCGGCCGCCCGAATAAACCGAAGGAATACCCGCTGCCCCGCTCGCTCAAGGACCGCTTGCTCTTTGACATCACCTCACAGCGGCTGGAGGGCCAGGAGGTGCTGGTCGTCGGCGGGGGTGATACGGCGGCCGAATACGTCCAGTATCTTTATCAACAGGGCAACCGCGTGACGCTTTCGTACCGGGGGACTGAGCTCGCGCGAATGAATGACCTCAATCGCGCCACTCTATTGGCGATGGAGCAGCGCGGGGAGGCTCTCGTCCTGCTCGGCTCGAACATCGCCGGGCTGGAGGACGCGGCCGGGGCGCCCCGCGTGACGTTTCGTGAGGAGCGCTATCCGCCGCGCACCTTTGACCGGGTGGTCTATGCGCTCGGGGGGACGACGCCTATCAACTTCTTGCGCATGCTCAGAATCGAGTTCGACGATGACAGGCCACGCTTCGATGAGGCGGGCGAGACGAGCATCCCGGGGCTGTTTTTACTCGGCGATTTGGCCGTCAGCCGGACCGGCGGGTCCATCATCACCGCCTTCAACTCCGCCGCCCGCGCGATGCGACGCATCGCTGCACTTTAGTTCCGGGTTTGGCCACAGCCAGTGCTGATCTCGCGTCAGGGCTGCGCCAATTATCAAATGATATTGATCCCGGTCAGGTGGAAGTGCTGCGCAGCGGCGAGCAGATGGCGGTCGTTAGAGTAGATCTCCTGAAAACCGTGGCTGCTCGCGCACGTCAAATGGCATCCACGGTGCGAAGAAAGGCGCCGGGCGGCAGCGTCTTGATGCGGTCGCAGACCAGGTTGAGCAGTGGCGAAGTGACAGGGAGCCATTGCCAGACGCCATCGGCTTCGTCCAGCTCGAAGTCTTCGATCACCTCCCGCGCTTCGTCGGCGGTCAAATGGCCTTCGCGGAAGTGGCGGTGGATGACAGCGTGGAATTCGACACGCGCCAGTTCGCAAGATGCCATGCCGGCCGAAGAATAGGCCAACTGCCTCACACGCTGAGCACCAGGCTCATTGAGATAGCACTTGGCAATGTAGGCAGTGTCAAAGTAGAGCACGCTCAATCTCTCATTTCAGAGATATAGTCTGCCGAGTCTACGGTCAGGTAGGGGCGCCGGTTGATGCGCTCTTCGCGATCGGGCAGCGGTTGGCCAGATGGAGATGACCGGAACGGGATAAGCGCGGCGACGGGCTGCCCTTGATCCGTAATCACGATCTGTTTCTCAATCGCCGCTTGCCTGATCCACCATCCGGCATCCGATTGAAGTTCACTGATGCTGATCTGCTTCATGACGGCATCATGGCACAAGGGGAGTGGCCGCTCAAAGCGGATTGCGGCGCCTCTCATCTACCGATCACCCGTCGGGGACGGGCCGGCCGGCGGAAAATGCTTCACGTACCAGTTGATGCACCGGTCGATGCTATCGACGATGTGCTTGGACTCGCGCAGGCCGTGGCCTTCGCGCGGGTAGCGCACCATGACGGCCTCGACCCCGACGTCGCGGAGCGCGATGTAATACTGCTCAGCCTCGGCAATCGGCACATCGCTGTCGTTCTCGCCGTGCATGAGCAAGGTCGGCGTCTTGGCCTTCGCCACGTGCTTCAGAGCCGAGCGCTCCCAGAGCACGTCCATCAGGTTGCCCTGGTGCGGGAAGAGGCCGAATTCCATCTGCTCGTACTGATTGTAGTAGGTCATGTAGTTGTAGCTGACGAGATTCGTAATCCCCGCAATCGGGATCGCCGCCTTGAAGATGCTCGTCTGCGTGATCAGCCAGGCGCTCAGTTGGCCGCCGTAGCTGACGCCTTCGACGCCCAAACGGTCGCGGTCGATCCATAGATTGCGGCGCAGCGCGGCGCTCAGGCCGTAGAGCACGTCCTGCGCTTCGTTGCCGTTCTGGTCGCCGAAGACCGCGTCGGTGAACTTCTGCCCGTAGCCGGTCGAGCCGCGGTAGTTGACCATCAAGCTCGCCCAGCCGCGCGAGGCGTAGACTTGATTCTTGAAGTTGAAGGCCGGCCCCTGCTGGCCGTGCGGCCCGCCGTGGATGACGACGATGAGCGGATGCTTCGCGCCTGAGGTCAGGCCGAGCGGCTTGGTCAGAAACGCCTCGACTTCGTACTTGTTGTCGTTGCTGATGAAGGTGAACGGCTCGACCTCGGCGATTTGCTTCCCGCCCAGCACCGACGCATTCAGATCGGTCATCTTCTTGGTCGCCGCGCCACTGCTCTTGAGGTAGAGTTGCGCCAGGTCGGTCGGGCTCGCGAAGGTATAAGCCATCGTGTTCCCCTTCGCGACCGACCACGCCCCCACCGTCCCACGCTCATTGATCATCACCTCGGGCTGCCCGCCTGACACTGGCAGCCGATAGAGCCGCACGTGGCCGCGCTCCTGCACGGTGAAGTAGACTGCGCTCCCGTCCGGCGCCCAAGCCGGCGGCCCCTGCCGGTTGTCGATCATCGAGCCCAACTCGCGGCGGTTGCCACCGTCGGCGTCGATCAGCCAGACGTGCGTGTCTTCCATCGTCGTCTCAAGATCAGTCAAGCCGCGCTTGGTCGCCTGGTAGAGGATCGTCTTGCCGTCGGGCGACCACCGCGGCCGGTACTCGGCGTTCTCGGTCGCGGTCAGGCGCCGGATCGTCCCGTCGGCGACTTTCAGCGTGAAGAGGTCGTAGTTGAAGAACTGGTCTTCGTTCGGCTCGCGGTTCGAGACGAAGGCGATCTCCTCGCCGTTCGGCGACCACTCGATCGAGTGCTCGTAGTGGTTGCCCGTCGTCAGTTGCCGCACCTGGCCGCTTGCGACCTCGACCACGAAGATGTGCAGGCGGCGGTTGTCGTTGAAGTGGCTCTCACCTTCGTCGGCATCCGGCTTATAGAGGTAGCGAGTGATTACGATCGGGTCGCCCGTTGCCTCCTCTGTCTCCGGGCCAGGGACGGCGTTGACGAAGGCGATCCGCTTGCCGTCAGGGAACCAGGTGACGCTCTTGCCGGTCGAAGGCAGCGGGCTGTTGGTTCCTTGAGTCGGTGAAAGGAACTTGGCGCTCGATCCGTCAGGCCGCGCGACGATCAAGCCTGACTTGTCGCCCACACGGCCGTGATAGGCGAGCCACTGCCCGTCGGGCGACCACTCCGGCCCCGAAGAAGTTTCTTTCTCCTGGCCGAGTCTGACCGATTTACCGTCCGCCAAAGTCATGACCCACAACTGCGGGTAGGGGCGGCCTGGGCCGTCGTTATTGATCACGGTGTAGGCGAGGCGGGTGCCGTCAGGGGAGAGTTGAACTTCGCCGACCGAGCGGAGCTTGAAGAAATCGCTGCTTTGCAGGCTGCGCGTCTGGCCGCTGGCCGGGCCAATCATCGCGACCAGGATCAGAGTGACGGCTTGCAGAATTGAGAGCCGGGACTTACGCATATCGGTTTTCCTTTCTCCTGTGCCACGCCGGGTTACATTGCGAGAATTGCTTGCAAACTTGATGAGCGCTTGACGATGGCTGGCAGTCTATTAAGTTTTTCGCTAGCGGTCAATACGAGGCTAAGCAAAGTGCGTTCGATTTATCGCTGCTCAGCCTTTCTTGATGGTAGTGGCGATGCCTTAGCACTTCACGCGCGCGACCATCACCGTCATATCATCATCCGTTTCGCGCTCGCCCGCGTACCCGTCGCAAGCTGCGATCAGGCGCTCGCCGATCCGCTCGGCGCTCGTCTCTTCGCCGCAGGTGCGTGCCGCCTCCTCGGCCACCGTCTCGTAGCCCCACATCTCATCCCGCTGGTTCATCCGTTCCGGCAGCCCATCGCTCATCAGGATCAGACTGTCGCCGGGCCGGAGTTGGACCCTGTGTGAGCGGGCCTTGATCTTTTTCAAGAACCCGAGCGGCGGTCCGGGCATCGGGATGGGCTGCACTCGGTTGGCAGCCTGGTCGAAGTGCAATGGGTAGGGCATCCCCGTCGAGCAGATCTCGGCGGTCAGATCTCGGGTGTCCAGGATCGTCAGGCTAAAACACATCCCGATGCCGCGCTGCCCCAGGGAAGCCTTCAAGGAAACATTCAAGTTTGTGACCAACTCTTCAGCGCTTGCGTCGGCGGCGAAGGAGCGGACGGAGTTGATCAAGGCCATCTTGACCATGCCCACGACCAGGCCGGCCGCAATCCCGTGACCCGTGGCGTCGCCGATGGCCAGGCAGTAGCGGTCGTCATCGATCTGGAGGAAGTCGTAGTAATCGCCGCCGACTTCCGTCGCCGTCCGCATCTGGCCGATGACCTCGATGCGGTCGAGCGAGAGGTGGTGGCGGGGCAGCATCGAGAGTTGAATCTGGCGGGCGAAGGCCAGCTCTTCGGTTTTGCGGCGGTGGTCCACTTCGATCTCGCGGCGGCGGCGCTCTTCTTCGACCATGCGCTCGACGAGGTTGGCGTTCTCCACGGCAAAGGTCGTCGGCCCCGCGACGCTCATCAGCAGCCGTTCGTCTTCGCTGGAGAAGGGCAGATCGCCCAAGCGCGGGCCGAGCGAAATCAAGCCAAGCATCCCGTCTTTGGTCGCCAGTGGCAGCAGGAGCGTGGACCTCAAACGCCGGAGCGTCTCTTGCTCAAGCTGGCGTGAATTGTGGCCGTTCGTCTGGCTCAGCCAGTGTTGAGACAACCAGGAGTCCGGATCGCGCAAGTCAACCTCCAGCGGCCTGGATGATTCGCTCAACCGCTGCACGACGAAGGCGTCGGGCGGCAACTTGCACTCCGATGAAGAGGAGATGCGGCTCTCGCCGGATTTGATCTGATCGGCTGAGAGCGCGCTGACATACTCGCCCGATCCGGCGCGCAGAAAGACCGTCACGTTTTCAGTATGGAGCGCCTTTTGAATCCTCGTCACAACCAGTTCCAGCAATTGCCGGACATTGGTCGTCGTCCGCAAGGATTGGGTCAAGTCGGCGATGATTTGCTGCGCGTCATAGGCCTCGCGGAAGAAATGGCGGTCAATCAGCGGCGCGATTACCCGCCGGTGGAATGAGTACGCCAGATTCCAGACGATGATGGCCAGCACGCCGGAGATGATGCCGACCACGCGCCCGCTCACCGGATTGACGTGGCTGAAGATGGCGTCCATCACAAAGAACATCACCACGCCGACTCCCGCAATCACCAGCACCGCCGAACCGCGCGACACGAGGACATAACGCGCGCTCCGCCGGATGATCAGGCTCATCGGGATCACCTTGTGACGGATGATGGCGTAGGCGAAGGAGAGTGGGATGAAAGGCAAGGCGATCATCATGCCGACCCCCACCCATTCAACCAAGCCCGGCGCTCGCCGGCTCAGCCTCAGGAATTCCGCACCCACCGCCAACAGATAAGTCAGGAAGCCTGCTCCGCTGCCGGCCATCACCACGCGCAAGCGACGCCGCGCATCCCGATTGGCGACCCGATAGTTCACCACCAGACAAACCAGCCCGGCCACCAAGTATCCGGCGATCACCGGCATCGGCAGGCCGAACCATGAATGGCCGGTCAACCATTTGATCGGCGGGAGGGTGAAATACCAGGTCCTCAATCCTGCCGGCAGCCGGCTGGCGCCGAAGGAAGGCAGCACCAACAGGTAGAGCGGCCAATTGAGATACGCTTCGAGCTTCGGCCAGCGTCGCAGCACGGGTGAGCGCTCCGGGAAGTTGAGGAAGAAACGGACGAAGAGCGGCAAAGACCAGAGGCCGAGAATTTTGGCCAAAGCGACGACGAAAACCACCCACGACCCGAGCACGATCACCGGCATCGTCCAGGTGCTCAAACTGACAAACGTCCCCAGCAGCAAAGCCAGCAGCCACGCCTGCCGGTTATCGGGTTTGAGCAGGAACACGGCCAACCCGGTGACGAGAAAGATCAGATGGATCAAGATGAAGACCCGTTCACCAAAGCCGGAGCGCCCAGGCTTCTCCACGGTCTTGAGGGGGACGACCAACTCCTGACCGTGGCGCCGGACGGTCATCAAGTAAGTGGTCCCCGGGGGGGCTCGGTCGCTGAAGGTCATGATCTCCGGGTCTTGCGCGGGGGTGATGCCGTTGATCGCCAGAAATTGGTCGCCCGGCTGCAGCGCGGTCGCGGGGCCTTGCGGATCGGTGCCGAGGATATAAACGGGCTCGCCTGGCGCTTTTTGTTGTCCATGCCAGCCGTCAGAGCTGCCGACATGAACGAAAGCAAAAAAAGCGTGGACACTGAGGTAAAAGAACATCAACGCGAAAAAAAGGCTGCCCACAATAAACTGGCGTCGCTTGGTCATCCCACCTCCATCGGTGTTTGGAGTTCCGGCTTCAGCCCAATGATGTTGAATTAACGTTGTCCGACAAGCTGCCAGCTTGTCGTCGGCCTCGGCAAACAGTACATTCGAGAGCACGCGACAAGCTGGCAGCTTGTCGGACAACCGGGCGCGAATTTCTTAATTCAACGTCATTGGGCTGAAGCCGGGTTTTACCTCGCGCTGAGGCCCCCGGCCGCAAGCCGGAACTCCAAACGCCGTGAACTGACGGCTGAAGTCTCATGCGCTGTGCCGATGTTATATTTACAGGAAGAAAAACTTGCCCGATCCGCTACCCTTCTTCGCCCTCCATGTCTCTAGGCAAGTGAGACCAACCGCCGTGTCGCAGCGCGGTGGCAGAGGTGGATTATATCATCTCGACGCGGGCTGGCCAGGAGCTGGAGAGATTCAGAGCTCAAGGCTTGGTGTTCAGCCGCGAGAGATGGCATGATGCTCCTCCGCATCGATTCCCAAACAGGGAAGAGTGCACCGAAAGGAAGGAGAGTTTATTTTGGCTGAGCAGGCGGAGAAGGCTGGCAAGAAGAAACGCATTCGTCCCTCGGACGCGTGGCGCGAAGCGAAAGAGTTGGTCTGGGCGCACCGCTCCCGGTTGGCTTTGGGGTTGGTCCTGATGCTCGTCAGCCGCCTGGCGGGGGTGGTCCTGCCCTTGACTTCCAAGTCCCTGATCGATGATGTCATCGGCCAGCACCAGAGTGGATTGCTGCCCACACTGGCGCTCAAGGTTGGCGCGGCGACGCTCGTCCAGGCCGTGACCTCCTTCTCGCTCTCACAGGTGCTCGGCGTCGCCGCACAGCGGGCGATCACCGAGATGCGCAAGAGCGTCGAGGAGCACGTCGCCCGCCTGCCCATCCGTTACTTCGACTCGACCCAGACCGGCATCCTCATCTCGCGCATTATGAGCGACGCCGAGGGCATCCGAAATCTGGTCGGGACGGGGCTGGCGCAGTTGACCAGCAGCATCGTCGCCGCCGCCATCGCGGTGGGCGTGCTCTTCTACTTGAATTGGCGGCTCACCCTGGTCACCTTCCTGATCCTGGCCACCTTCGGCGGGGGCATGGCCTATGTCTTCACCTGGCTGCGCCCGATCTTTCGCGAGCGCGGGAAGATTCAGGCCGAAGTGACGGGGAGGCTGGCCGAGACGCTCGGCGGCATCCGGATCGTCAAGGCCTACACGGCCGAGAAGCGCGAGGAGTTGGTCTTCGCCCGCGGCGTGCACCGCCTGTTCCGCAACATCGCCAAATCCCTGACCGGCATTTCAGGGACCATGTCCTTCGCGAACGTCATCATCGGCGTCATCGGGGTGGTGATGATGATCGGCGGCGGCCGGTCGATCCTCTCCGGCGCGATGACGCTCGGGGAATTTATTGAGTACATCATCTTCACGAGCATGATGGCGATGCCGCTGATGGAGATCGCCGGGATCGGGACGCAGATCACCGAAGCCTTCGCCGGCCTCGACCGCATCCGCGAGATCAAGCGCATGGCGACCGAAGACGAAGAGGACGCCGAGCGCGAGCCGCTCGTGGAGGTTCAGGGCGAGATCGCTTTTGAGGATGTCAGCTTCGAATATAACTCCGGCGTGCCGGTCCTCAAGCGCGTCTCCTTCCAGGCTCCCGCCGGGTCGACCACCGCGCTCGTGGGGTCGAGCGGCTCGGGCAAGAGCACGCTGATCAGCCTGGTGATGACCTTCAACCACCCGACCTCCGGCCGGGTCTTGGTCGACGGGCGAGACCTCGAGACGGTGCGGCTGCGGGATTACCGCTCACACCTCGGCGTGGTGTTGCAGGACAACTTTCTGTTTGACGGCACCATCGCCGAGAACATCAGCTTCTCCGCCCCGCACGCCACCCGCGAGCAGATTCGCGAGGTCAGCCGCATCGCCCACTGCGAAGAGTTCATCGAAGGCTTCGAGCAGAAGTACGACACCGTGGTCGGCGAACGCGGGGTCAGGCTCTCGGGCGGTCAGCGCCAGCGCGTCGCCATCGCCCGCGCCATCTTAGCTGATCCCAGGATCTTGATCCTCGACGAGGCGACTTCAAGCCTTGATAGCGAGAGCGAGGCTCTGATTCAAGACGGCCTCCAGTCGCTGCGCCGCGGCCGCACGACTTTCGTCATCGCCCACCGCCTCTCGACGATCCAGAGCGCCGACCAGATCCTGGTGCTCGAAGGCGGCGAGATCGTCGAGCGCGGCACGCACGAGGAGTTGCTCGGGGCGGGCGGGCGCTACAAGCAGCTTTACGACAAGCAGTACAGACTCGAACGCAACCGGTTCATCAACCCCGGGGAGGACTTCACGCCGGAGCCGCCGAAGCCGCTGACTCCGGTGGGCGGCTCTGCCCCGACGCGCCCCACCGCACTTTGAGCACGAATGGCGGCGGGGAGAGTCACTTTCATTTTCCATTTTCCATTTTCCATTTATCATTTTCCATTGGTTGTTTGTCATTGCCTGGCAAACCACTCAAGCAATGACAAATGGAAAATGACAAATGGAAAATGGAGGGGAGTCTCAACCACTAACTTATCAGGAGAAGATCGCTATGGCAGATGCCCCGCAAAGCTACAAGAACCACGTTCGCATGCATCCTCCCTTTCACTATTTCCTGATGCCCGTGATGCTGATCAATTTCATCTGGCAGGTCGTCCTCTTCGTCCTCCGTCCCGGGTGGACCCAAGGCGAGTGGGTCGTGGTCTCGGCCGCCTTGGTGATCATGGCCTTCCTCGTCCGGATCAACCCGTTGCGGGCGCAAGACCGAATCATCCGGCTCGAAGAGCAACTCCGCTACCAGCGGGTGTTGCCCCAGGACCTTGCGCAGCGGGCCGCGACGTTGAGGCCGGGGCAGATCATCGCGCTGCGCTTCGCCTCCGACGCCGAATTGCCGGGGCTGGTCCGCCAGGCGCTGGACAACAATTTCGCCAAGCCCGATGAGATCAAGCGGGCGATCAAGGATTGGCGGGCCGACACCTTCCGGGTGTGAGGCCGCTGCCCGGCGCCGCCGCCGCAACACATCAGAAAAATCAATCGCGGAAGACGCGCCAGGGGCGAACATCAGCTCTCTGTGTTCGCCCCTGGCGCGGCTTCCGCGGCTGAGATTCTGCTGGCGAGGTTTTTAAATTTTGATTCCTTACAGGCCGAAGGCTCTCACCAGAAAGGCCGCCATCTGCGCCCGCGTGATGTTGTTCGCCGGACAATAATTCCCACCGCCGCAGCCGCTGGTGATGCCCCGCGCCGCCAGCTCTTCAATGAAGCCCGCGAACGAACTCTGAAGCGGCACATCTGAGAAGCGCTGCGTGGCGGGCGCGGCGGGCGCGTAACCCGGCGCGTGCAGCCCGCGAATGATGAAGGCGGCCATCGCTTCGCGCGTGGCGTTGGCCGCGGGGCAGTAGTTCCCACCCCCACACCCACTGGTGATCCCGCGCACGGCCAACTGCTCGATGAAGGCGGAGAAGGAACTCGTCAGCGGCACGTCTGAGAAGCGTTGCTGCGCTGGCTGTGGCGGATTGAACTCGCCGAGTGAGCGGATGAGGAAAGCCGCCATCTGTTCCCGCGTGACGTTGGCGTCGGGACAGTAGTTGCCATAGCCGCAGCCTGAGGTGACGCCGCGGGCCGAGAGCTTGCCGATGAAGGTGTAGAAGGGATGATCCAACGGCACATCGAGGAATTGCGCGCCTTGGAGCACACTGAAGCTCTGGCCATTGATCTGGATCGTCCCCGCGCGCCGCCCCTGAGCGGTGTGTGCAGCTACTGAATAGGTGAGGGTGGCCGGGCCGCTGCCGTTAGAGGCCGAGGTGAAGGTGATCCAGGGATCGCTGGCGATGGCATTCCAGGAGCAGCCTTCGCCGAAGGGGAGGGTGATCGTTCCCTTGCCGCCATTGGCCGCGAAGCTGTCGCTGGTGAGGGTGAGCGTGGCCTGGCAACTGGCCGTGGCCTGGGTGACGGTGAAGGTTTGGCCGCCGATGGTGAGTGTGCCAGTGCGTGGGTGACTATCCGGGTTGGACGGGACCGCATAAGAGACCGCGCCGTTGCCGGTGCCGCTGATGCCGGAGGTGATGGTGATCCACGGGGCATTGCTGACAGCCGCCCAGGTGCAACTCGGCACCGACGCTTGGACCAAAATGTTGCCCGTGCCGCCAAAGGCCGGGAGCGAAGCGGAACCCGGAGCGAGGGTATAAGCGCAGGAGGCCGTGGGTCTGTTCTGATTGATGGTGACGGTCTGGCCGGCCACCGTCAGCGTGCCGGTGCGGGCGGAGCCCGGATCGAGGGCCACCGAGAAGTTGACCGTCCCGGAGCCTGAGCCGCTGCTGCCGGAGTCGATAGTGATCCAGGCGTCATTGCTCTGCGCCACCCACTCACAGCCGGCAGCGGCCAAGACGTTGACACTGCCGCTGCCGCCGTTGCCTGGGAAGGGCTGAGTGGTTGGGGAAGCGGCAAAGGTACAGCCGCCCCCGGTGATTCCTTGAGGCCAGAAGCCGCTTTGCAATGCGTAGGCGCCGCCGGTCGAGGTGTCGGTCACGCTTTGGCCGATGGTGGCGGCGATGCTGTAGCTGCCGCCGCTGCTCTCCCCACCGCCCCCGGCGAGCACCGTCTGCAGGAGCGACAAGGTGCCGCTCGTTTGCGCCGGTGCCGTGAGCGCGACATCGGCGGTGTGGAGAGCGACTGCCGGCTGCTTGGGCGTGGCCGCCACCACGGCGGTTTGGCCGGAGATCGGCCGCCGCACGGCTTGCCGGACCTCGCCGCGCGAGACCAACCAACAGGCGGCCAGGCAGAGCACTGAGCCAACGATGAGTTTGAGGCGAGTGGAAAACTTGTTCAGGGCTTTCATGATTACTCCCTTCCGTGATCTGAAAAATTGGTCTTGACTGCTCCGGCTGCCGCGTTGGGCGTCTCCGGTATTCTGAGCCGTGCGGGAAAGTTTCGACCTGTGCCAGTGAATCAGTACCGCGAGCGGTAGCGAGCGTGGTTTTCTCAATCAGCCTATGGCGGAAGCGACGCTCGCTACCGCTCGCGGTACTGACTCGCAACAGGTCGCAAAGTTTTCCGCTGCTCGTCCCTCATGGCGCAAAGCGTGGGAAAACCGGCTCACGCAAACGAATAATTTCTGTGGCCGGCTCCCAAGCTTGACCGCTGCGGTTACCGGTGTGACGCGGCGTGCTGCTCGCTGGCCCGCTCAAGCTGACCAAGCCGTGCGGCCAAGGCCGCCAGTTGCGCTTTGAGTTCGGCATTCTCACTGGTGACGCCGTTGAGTTGGGCTTTGATTGTTTGCAACTCGGCGTGCGGCGCGGGCGCGGCGGACGCGTGGTAGCCGACTTGCAACCACATCAGCAATTTTCCGTCTTTCGCCTACGCCGAGCTTTCCAACGCGATGCCGATGATCTTGCCCGCGCCCGTCGCCTTCATCGCTTTGCCCGGTTCGGTCGCGCTGCTGGTGAGCGGGTCGCCGACGTTGATTGCGCCGTTCTCCAAACTGAACTTGACCGGCACGCGCCCGACCGCGGCGACAACGGTTTTTTCCTTGGTGATGTATTTGTCGTTCTCCCCGGCGAGTTTGGTTTCGCCTTCGTCAAAGACCAGGCCGGGATTGGTCGAGACGACGCCGACCAGGTGTTCATCGTAGGCGCGCAGCGAGCGGCGCACGGTCGGTCGGGCGTGGTCCTGTGGAATGAGGGTGACGACATCGCCGGGTTCAGTTTGTTCTTTGGTGCGGAAGGTTTCGGCCAGGTCCTGATTGCACTTGCCGTCGCCCGCGAAGATGCCCACGCATCTGCCGTTGAACCCGCTTCTGGTCCACAGGACGCCGTTGCTGTTCAGGGTCATCTGCGCCACGTTGCCATTCCCGCGCACCCAGATAAACCCCGTGTAGCCGGTGAACTGAGGGCCGTCAACATTCGGGTTATAAACAATCGAGTGGTTGAGATCGTTGGCGTCGCGCAGCCGCAGTTCGGCGCCGTTGAGAACGATGTTGTCCCGTACGGTTATGCCGCCGTTGGCAGTGATTAGCCCACTTGTGCCGAAGCTGCCAGCCGTGACTGACCCGCCTGCGGCGATGCCGCCGTCGGCATTGATTATCCCCCCGACGGAAAGCGACGCGCCCACAACGCCGTTGCCGCTGATGTCGAAGTTCGCGACCTGTCGCGCCCCGTTCTGGTTCTGGATGTAGTTGTTGTTGAACGGCGTCGGGGTGCGCGCATCGCTCAGCCGCGGGTCAGCCGTCTGCACGTACTGGCTGGCCGCCACGCCGCCGAGTTGCATCGCATTGTCGGCGGCAGCGGCGGACGCGCTGCGCAGCGCATAAGGCGTGGCGCTGAGCGCCTGGCGCGGCGTGAGCAGCGTGTAGGCGCCCGTGCTCCCGCCCGCGCGCACGCTGATTTGCAGGAAGCGCGCGGCGCCGGGAAAGGCCGTGACGCCGAAATCGAGTTGGACGGTGAAGACGCCGCCCGTGACCTGGACACTGCTCAGCGTGACGTTCGCGCCCTGCTGGGTGCCCGCGCTCGCGGCATCGAAGAGCGCGAATTGCAGATCGTATGTGCCGTTGGCTGCTGCGCCGCCGTCCTGTAAGCGGCCTTGATAAGAGAAGGCAGTGGAGCTTTGCGCGAAAGCCGATTGTGTGGCTGCCGCCAACAGCAGCAGGAATAGTGCCAGGGTGGTGGCGAGTGATTGACGAGTGGTTGTGTGTTTCATGTTCAGCGTCTCCTTGTTTGAAATTTTCGAGGCCAGATCGCCTCGCTGCACCTCATGGCGCAAAGCGCGGAAAAACCGGCTCACACCTGACGATTTTTTTTGCGGGTTGCGGCGAGTTTCAGGTCCAGGGCTGTTGCAAAGTCGGGTGACAATCAGTACCGCGAGCGGTAGCGAGCGTGGCCCCCCAGACGGATCCACTTGGGAGCGACGCTCGCTACCGCTCGCGGTACTGATTTCAGGCCGGAGGAATAATTGACCCGTCTGCGCGGCGGGCTTATACTGAGCGCCGTCGCCGATTCAATCACCCATCAGTCATCACTGTGGTTATGTCCCCACAACGTTGGCAACAAGTCCGGCAGCTTTTTGAAAGCGCGCTGGAGCACTCATCGGCGGAGCGTCCGGCCTTTCTGGCGGAAGTCTGCGGCGCGGATGCCGAGTTGCGGCGCGAGGTCGAGGACATGCTCGCCGCCTGCGACACGGCCGACGATTTTCTGGAAGCCCCGCCCCGGCAGTTGGCGGCAGAAGCGCTGGAAGAAAGGCAGCCCACGCTGCCGCTGCCCGCGCTGCAGGCCGGGCAGGAACTGGATCATTACGAAATCATTTCGCTCTTGGTCCGAGGCGGGATGGGGGAAGTCTATCTGGCCCGGGACCTGAGGCTGCATCGCCAAGTGGCGCTCAAAGTGTTGCCTGCCACCTACACGCACGACCGCGCGCGGGTGCGCCGCTTCGAGCAGGAGGCGCATGCCGCTTCGGCGCTCAACCACCCCAACATTGCGATGATCTTCGACCTCGGCCAGGCCGAATGCGGCCATTTCATCGCCATGGAGTTCGTCGAGGGGCAGACGCTACGCGCCGGGCTGCGCAGCGAAAAGCCGAGTTTGGCCGCCGTCCTGGAGATCGCCGCCCAGATCGCCGGCGCCCTGGCCGCGGCGCATCGGGCCGGGGTGGTGCATCGGGACATCAAGCCGGAAAACATCATGCTGCGGCCCGATGGTTACGTGAAGGTGCTCGATTTCGGCCTGGCCAAACTGACCGAGGCGCACCGCGCAGACCAACTCTCCGGCCTGACTGGCTCGACGGGCACGGCGCCGGGCACGGTGATGGGCACGATCAGTTATATGTCGCCGGAACAGGTGCGCGGGCAGGAGGTGGATGCGCGCACCGATCTCTTCAGCCTGGGCGTCGTGCTGCACGAAATGATTTCCGGTGAGACGCCCTTCCGGGGCATCACGCCGAGCGATGTCATGGCCACCATCTTGCGCGACGCGCCGCCCGCCCTCGGCGTGACGGCTTCCCCGGACTTACAGCAGATCGTCACGCAGGCGCTCGAAAAGAACCGCGACGCGCGCTATCAAACCGCCGACCAACTGCTCCACGATCTGAATCGGCTCAAGGCTGCGACCGCTCCGGCCATCACGCGCTGGCCTCCGGCGAAGGCGTCCGGCCTGGGCTTGAGCGGCCTGATCGGCCGGGTCGGATTGTTGTTGCTGCTGCTGACGGGCCTGGGGCTTGGCATCTTCTATTGGAGGCCGTGGCAGAGGCCACCGCAGACGCTTCAGCAGGCGGCGGCGATGACGATCAAACCGGCCACCAGTTATGAAGGCCAGGAAGCCGATCCGAGCTTTTCGCCCGACGGCCAACAACTCGCCTTCGTCTGGGATGGCGGCGAAGGCGAGAACCGCGACATCTACGTCAAATCGCTCGACGCCGACACGCCGCGCCGGTTGACCACCGATCCGGCGCTCGATTACAGCCCGGTCTGGTCGCCCGATGGCCGGACCATCGCCTTTCTGCGGCAACAGGTCGGGCGCGAAGAGGTCTGGCTGATTCCGGCGCAGGGCGGAGCGGAACGTAAGCTGGCGGAGTTGGCCACCCATCCGGCCGCGCGGACTTATATGTGGAACGGGATGGACTGGTCACCGGACGGGCAGTGGCTGGCCGTGGTCGACAGCCCGCCGGGCGCCGCCGAAAGCCTCTTTCTGCTCGGGGTCGAGACTGGCGAGAAACGGCGCTTGACCTTTCCGTCCAAGGCGGCCAACGGCGATGTGCGGCCCGCCTTCTCGCCCGATGGCCGCTGGCTGGCCTTCGCGCGCGGGACGAGCAGCCGCGTAGACAATCTGTTCATCGTGCCGGTGAGCGGCGGCGAAGCCCGGCAATTGAGCCACAATCAGGGGCTGATGTTCGATCTGGCCTGGCTGCCCGGTGGCGAGACGCTGGTCTTCACCGCCATCGCTGAAGGCAAAGCCAAACTCTTCCGCGTGGCAGCGGCAGAGGGCAAGCCGGAGCTGGTCGCGGGGATCGAAGGCAAACCGAACGATCTGGCGGTCGCGCGCACCGCGCCGCTGCTGGTCTATTCACAACGCGATCAGGATTCCAACCTCTACCGGCTGAACCTCAAAGAACCGCCGCGCGGCGTGACGGCGGGGCAAGCAGCAGTGAAGATGTTGTCTTCCTCTTACCGCGATGATGGGCCGCAATATTCGCCTGATGGACGGCGCCTCGCCTTTCAATCCGTCCGCACCGGCAATTGGGAACTTTTTGTGGCCGACAGCGACGGCCAGCACCTCGCGCAATTGACCTCTTTCAACGGCCCCGAAACCGGCGGCATCAGTTGGTCGCCCGATAGCCGCTGGCTCGCCTTCGATTCCCGCCCCGACGGGCACGCCGACATCTTCATCATCAATATGGAAAGCCCGGGCCAGTCGCCGCGCCGTCTGACGCGCGCGCCCTCCTCCGAGATTCTGCCGACCTGGTCGCGCGACGGCCAGTGGCTCTACTTCGTCTCCAACCGCACGGGCGCGCAGCGGCTCTGGAAGCTGCCCGCCTTTGCCGCCGACGCCGAGAGCCAGGCCGTGCAGGTCATCCCGGACGGCGGTTACGAGGCGGTCGAAGCGCCCGACGGTCAGACGCTCTATTTCACCAAATACAACGGCAGCAGCTTCTTTGCCCGGCCGGTCTCGGGGCCGCTCGCTGCCCCCGCGCGCCCGGTGCCCGCGCTCAGGCTCGCCGGGACCTTTCACTACTGGACGGTGGCGGCGGGCGGTCTGTACTTCATTCCCCGTGACCCGGAGCCGCAGCCGTTCCTCTACTGCTTCGATTTTCAGACGCAACAGGCGACGCGGGTCGCGGCGCTGGACGGCGTCAAACTCAATCACCTGGTCGGACTGAGCGTGTCGCCCGACGGGCGCTGGCTGCTCTACTCACAGGTCGACCGCAACAGCGGCGATCTGACGCTGGTGGAAAACTTTCGGTAGCTCAGCCGGGCTAAACTCAGGTCGCCGCTACGCGGCTGCAAAACTGAATGGCTTGAATCCTTGCGTGACCGTCAGGCGCGCCTGCGCATTGAAACGCGCGTCGCGGGGGCTGCGCGGCGGCAATCCGGGCGATTGCAAAGCGGTCGGCGCAGGCGTCTTTGAATTGCGGATTGATTACGGCCCCGGCTACCGGCTCTATCTCGCCGCGGCGGAGCAAACGTTGGTGGTGCTGTTACTCGGTGGTGACAAGACGACGCAGGCGCAAGACATCCGGACAGCCCGGCAATATTGGGCTGAATATCAGCAACGGAGAGCAAGCGATGGCTGAGAAGTTGACGATCAAATATGAAGACTACCTGCACCCACGTCTGGCGGCGGACCCGGCTTACGCGGCAGAGTATTTGAACGCCTGCCTGGAGGACGAAGACCCGCACACCCTGCTGGTGGGGCTGCGCGATGTCGCGCAAGCCTACGGCGCCGTCTGGCCGTCGGCCGCCGCCGACCAGACGCGGTTGAAGCGGGAGACGCTGGAACGACTGCTGGCCGAACTAGAGAATCCCGCCATCCGCAATCTGGCAACTGTCCTCGACGCGCTGGGCTTTGCCTTGCGCATCACGCCGAAAGCGGCGTGAGCTGGGCTCACCTCACGCGGGGCGCGCGGCTCACGGTTGCGGCGCGCCAGCCTTCCCACCGGCCTTTTCCAGTTGCGCCAGCCGTTCCAGGACGGCGTTCATTTGCGCCTTGAGCGTGGCGTTTTCGACTTCCAGCGCCTTCAACCGTTGTTCTTTCTCTGTCCCCGGCGGTGACTGTTCGGCTGACAATCGCCCCATCGCCGCAGCGCCCTCAGGCGACTCCTCGGCGGAGCGTCGCCCCATCGCTTTGCGCCTTTGAGCAAGCACCGAAGTCGCGGGCGCGTGGTAACCGACCTGCAGCCACATCAGCAGTTTCCCGTCCTTTGCCTTCGCCGAGCTTTCCAACGCGATGCCGATGATCTTGCCCGCGCCCGTCGCCTTCATCGCTTTGCCGGGTTCAGTGGCGCTGCTGGTGAGCGGGTCGCCGACGTTGATTGCGCCGTTCTCCAAACTGAACTTGACCGGCACGCGCCCGACCGCGGCGACGACGGTTTTGTCTTTGGTGATGTAGTGATCGTTGGCTCCGGCCAGCTTGGTCTCGCCTTCATCGAAGACCAGTCCCGGATTGGTCGAGACGACGCCGACCAGGTGTTCATCGTAAGCGCGCAAGGAGCGGCGCACGGTGGGGCGTTCGTGGTCTTGGGGAATGAGCGTGACGACATCGCCGGGTGCGGTTTGTTCTTTGGTGCGGAAGGTTTCGGCTAGGTCCTGATTGCACACGCCGTCGCCGAAGAACGTGCCGACGCACCTGCCGTTGAAGCCGCCTCTGGCGTACAAGACGCCGTTGTTGTTCAGGGTCATCTGCGTCAGGTTGCCATTCGTGCGCCGCCAGACAAACCCCGTGTAGGCGTCGAACTCAATGCCATCAATGGAACCGTTGTAAAGGATGCCGTGGCTCGGGTCAGTCGAGTCTTTCAGGAGCAGGCGGCCGCCTTGGATGGCTACAGTAGCGCCGGGTTTGCCGAGTTGAATCGTGTTGCTCGCGTTGACGGTCGCGCCCGCGCCGATGGCGGTGGCAAACGTCAAATCGCCGCGGCTGACATTCGCGCTGCTGCCGAGCACGGTATTGTTGCTGCCCGTCGTGTTGGATAGGCCTGCACCCTGACCGACGAAGGCGTTGCTGTTGCCCGTCGTGTTGGCTTGGCCTGCATATGCCCCGAAGAAGGCGTTGCCGCCGCCGTCCGTGTTGTATTGGCCTGCAAATGCCCCGACGAAAGTGTTGTTGGGGCCGAACGGCGTGTTGGCTGGGCCCGCACTCTCGCCCGCGAACAGATTGAACATCCCGGCGTTGCTCAGGATGCGCGTGCCGTTAAGGTTGAATTGCGTCGCATTGACCACGTTGCCATTGATCGTGCTGGCTGCCAGTGTCCCGCCCGCCGTGCCGTTGCCGCTGATGTTGAAGTTGCTCGCGCTCTGCTGCGTCGTCGTGTTCTGGATGTAGTTGGCGCTGCCCGCAGGCAGGGCGGCGACGGGAATCGTGCCGGTCAACTTACTGCCCGCCAGCGCCGTGATCTGCGGGTCGCTGACGCAGCCGGCACAGTTGGCCGAGAGGCTGTCAGCCGCCGTCGCCGTCAGACTGCGCAGCGCGTAAGGCGTGGCCGTGACCGGCTGGCGCGGTGTGAGCGGCGTGAACGCCCCGCTACTCGCGCCGGGCCGGACGCTGATTTGCAGGAAGCGTGGCGCGCCAGGAAAGGCATTGACGCCGAAATCGAGCCCAACGGTGAAGACGCCGCCCGTGACCTGGACACTGCTCAGCGTCAGGTTCGCGCCTTGCTGGGTGCCCGCGCTCGCGGTATCGAAGAGCGCGAATTGGAGATCGTAAGCGCCGTTGGCCGCCGCACCGCCGTCAGTCAAGCGGCCCTGATAGGTGAAGGCGGTTGTGGCTTGCGCAAAGGCCGCCTGCGTGGCCGCCGTCAACAGCAGCAGGCAGAGTGCCAATGTGGTGGCGTGTGATTGACGAGTGGTTGTGTGTCTCATGTTCAGCGTGCTCCATTCTTAAGATTTCCGAGGTCTGTTCGCCTCGCTGCAACTCATGGCGCAAAGCGCGGAAAAAACGGCTCACCGTGGCGAGAAAAAAATGGGCGAGCGTCGCATTTTTGGCGCTGGGCGCGGCTGAGTGAATCGGGTATGATGAGGGCGAAATCGTTTTGGGAGGTAAGGTCAAGATGATGAATCCGACTGAGACCCCGACGACGGTCGTGCCTCAATTTGCGGTGCCGACGGCCCAAGCCGCGCTGGCCGCGGTCAATCGCTGGCTGCATCGCGAGTTGGGCACGGCTGTCCACGCCGCCGCCGCGACCTTCGATCCGGCGACTTTCTACTGGCATGTCTCCATCGAACTTGCCTACGGCGCGACCGGCCCGCTCGGTCAGGTGGGAGACGTCTATCTGCACGCGGCGACGGGCGCTTTCGCGGGCGCGCCCCAGGCCGAAGATTTCCGCCAACGCGCCGAAGCTTTAGCCGCCGCACACGGGATCGAGTGAGCTATGCCGCGCAAAGACGCCTACCACGACATCGTCAAAGCCGCGCTGGTCAAAGACGGCTGGCAGATCACCCACGACCCTTTCCCGATAGATTTTCGGGGCACGGTGCTGTTTGCCGATTTGGGCGCGGAGAAATCAGTGAGCGCGCGCCGCCGCCGCAAGATCAGTATCGAAGTCAAAGTGCTGAACTTGCCGGGGCGCTTTACCAAATTCGAATGCGCCGTCGGACAATACGTCATCTATCGCCGGTTGATGATGAAAGTGAGCCCGCCACGCAAGCTCTATCTGGCGGTGCCGCGCGAGGTCTTCGCCACCTTCTTTCGGGAGAAACCAGCGGTCATGGAAGTCATCACTGGTGAGCAGCTCAAGCTGTTGATTTTCGATCCGCAGCAACAGGAGATTGTGCAATGGATAAAGTAACCAAATACCGCCGCATCATTCGCCGCCTGGCCAACGAATACGCCCGCTACATTCCCGCCAACGGGCAGATCGAGCCGATTCCCGTGTGCGACCGCGAGACCGACAATTACGCGCTGCTGCACGCAGGCTGGGAGCAGGGGCAGCGGGTTCACTGGGTCATCTTTCATCTGCGGCTGCGTGACGGCCAGGTGTGGATCGAGCAGGACGGCATCGAGCATGGCATCGATCAGGAGTTGCTCGACGCCGGAGTGCCGCCGGAAGACATCGTCTACGCGTTCGAGCAGCCGCTTCCCGCCAAACGCAAGGCACAGTCGAATGGGCGTCCGCACGCCAAGCACGCGGCTCACCTTGGTTGAGGGCTGGTCTTCTCGCTCGCCTGTTCCAGTTGTTCCAGCCGTGTGAGGATGGCGTGCAATTGCGTTTCCATCGCGGCGCTCTTCGCCTTCAACTCGGCGTTCTCCGCCTTGACCGCTTTCAATTCATCAAGCTGCTGCTGTGGCGTATAATGTCCGACTTGGAGCCACATCAGAAGTTTTCCGTCTTTGGCTTTCGCTGAGCTTTCCAACGCGAGGCCGATGATCTTGCCTGCGCCCGTCGCCTTCATCGCTTTGCCGGGTTCAGTGGCGCTGCTGGTGAGCGGGTCGCCGACGTTGATTGCGCCGTTCTCCAGGGTGAATTTGACCGGCACGCGCCCGACCGCGGCGACGACGGTTTTGTCTTTCGTGATGTAGTGATCGTTGGCTCCGGCCGGTTTGGTCTCGCCTTCATCGAAGACCAGCCCCGGATTGGTCGAGACGACGCCGACCAGGTGTTCATCGTAAGCGCGGAGAGATTTACGCACGGTCGGGCGGGCGTGGTCCTGTGGAATGAGGGTGACGACATCGCCCGCTTCGGTTTGTTCTTTGGTGCGGAAGGTTTCGGCCAGGTCCTGGTTGCAGATAATGTTGGAATCGCCAAGATAATTACTCAGGCATTTGCCGTGGAAGCCGCCTCTGGTCCCCAAGACGCCGTTGCTGTCCAGGGTCATCTGTACTGTGTCGCTACTGGCACGCCTCCAGAGAAACTTGTCGTAGGCTTTGAACTCGATGCCGTCAATGTTCGCGCTATAAAAAATCGTATGGTTGTTATCGCTGACGCCACGCAACCGCAGAGCGCGGTCGTTGAGTGTGATGTCACCGCTGACGTTCAGACCGCTGCTATCGAGTCTCATCTGCTCCTGCGACGTGCCGCCGGTCGTGTTGAGCCAGCGAAAGCCGCCCGGCGCGCCAAACGCCAGCCCATTGATGGTGGAGTCATAGTTGATGCGCTGACTGAGATCCGCCCCGCCCCGCAGCAGCAGGAAGGAGTCATTGAGCGCGACGTTGGCGATAAAGCCGCCCGGCACTCGGACGCGATCCGAACCGTCATTGCGGCCCAGCACGATGCCATTGCTGAAAGTGGCGACCGCGCCCGCGCCAATGGCGGTGGCAAACGACAAGCCGTCGGCGCTGACGTTCGCGCCGCTGCCGATGAGCGTATTGCTGCCGCCCGACAGATTGTTCAAGCCGGTGTCATTGCCGAGGAAGACATTGCCGCTGCCGGTGGCGACGTTCAGCCCGGCCTGTCGCCCGATGAAGGTGTTGAAAGCGCCCGTCGTGTTTGATCCGCCTGCATTTGTCCCGACGAAAGCGTTGTTGATGCCTGTCGTGTTGGCAAAGCCTGCATTAAGCCCGAAGAAGTCGTTGTTGGAGCCCGTCGTGTTGGAATAGCCTGCACTTGTCCCGACGAAAGCGTTGTTGAAGCCCGTCGTGTTGGCTTGGCCTGCACCTGCCCCGACGAAGGCGTTGCTGCTGCCCGTCGTGTTGGCTGTGCCTGCCTGATTCCCGAAGAACGAGTTGGCGATCCCAGAACCGAATGAGCCCGGGGTCGTGTTCGCTCCCGCGCCCACGCCGGCGAAGGTGTTGGAGTTGAGATTCACTCCCGCCCCCGAGACCGCCAGCACCCGGTTGCCGCCAATGTTGAATTGCGTCGCCGCATTGACCACGTTGCCGCTGAGCGTCCCGCCCGCCGTGCCGTTGCCGCTGATGTTGAAGTTGCTCGCGCTCTGCTGCGTCGTCGTGTTCTGGATGTAGTTGGCGCTGCCCGCAGGCAGGGCGGCGACGGGAATCGTGCCGGTCAACTTACTGCCCGCCAGCGCCGTGATCTGCGGGTCGCTGACGCAGCCGGCACAGCTGGCCGAGAGGCTGTCAGCCGCCGTCGCCGTCAGACTGCGCAGCGCGTAAGGCGTGGCCGTGACCGGCTGGCGCGGCGTGAGCAGCGTGAACGCCCCGCTACTCGCGCCGGGCCGGACGCTGATTTGCAGGAAGCGTGGCGCGCCAGGAAAGGCATTGACGCCGAAATCGAGCCCAACGGTGAAGACGCCGTTCGTGACCTGGACACTGCTCAGCGTCAGGTTCGCGCCCTGCTGGGTGCCCGCGCTCGCGGCATCGAAGAGCGCGAATTGGAGATCGTAAGCGCCGTTGGCCGCCGCGCCGCCGTCAGTCAAGCGGCCTTGATAGGTGAAGGCGGTTGTGGCTTGCGCATAGGCCGCCGGCGTGACCGCCGTCAACAGCAGCAGGCAGAGTGCCAATGTGGTGGCGAGTGATTGACGAGTGGTTGCGTGTTTCATGTTCAGCGTGCTCCTTGTTTGAGATTTCCGAGGTCTATTCGCCTCGCTGCAACTCATGGCGCAATCCGGAGAAAAACCGGCTCACGCTGGCGCAAAAAAAATGGCGGCCCGGAAAACCGCGCCGCCGCAGGCTCTTCGCCGTCGAAAAGCGGAATGGAACACGTCTGCCTTGGCCTTACCGCTGGCCAGCCGCTTTCGGCTGCGGCAACTGCGCCGCCAACGCGGCCAACTGCGCCTTGAGTTCCGCGATCTGTTGCTGCTGCCGTTCCAGCTTTGTTTTGAGGTCTTTCAACTCCGCGATCTGTTGCTGCTGTTCTTTGATCGCTTCGACCAGCACCGGCACCGCGTTGGCGTAGGCGACCGACTTGAAGCCCTCTTCATCGGTGCTGACCAGTTCGGGCAAGACGGCTTCGACTTCCTGCGCGATGAAACCGATTTGCGGGCGCGGGTCGCGGTGCAGTTCGGGCTGCCATTGGTAAGTCACGCCGCGCAGCCGTAGCACCCGGTCGAGCGCCTGCGGCAAGCGCTGGACGGCGGTTTTGAAACGGGCGTCGGAACTTTGCGCGAGGCGGCCGGCGATGGTCAGATTGCCGTTGTTCTCCAGCCGCATGCGTTCCTGTTCAGAGCCGGTGCCGTTGTAAAGCCAGCGAAAGCCGCTGAACGAGTGAAAGCCCGTGCCGTCAATCGTGCGGTCATAGACAATGCGATGGTTCGTATCGGACGCGCCGCGGATTTGAATGGCGGAGTCATTGAGAACAATGCCGCCGGGAGTAATGACGCGATCCATGCCGTTGCTCCGGCCGAGGGCGATGGTGTTGCTGCTCGCCACGGTGGCCAGCGAACCGATGGCGGTGGCAAAGAACAACCCGTCGCTGCCGACATTCGCGCCGCTCCCAATGGCGGTGTTGCTGCTGCCCGTCACGTTGTTTGAGCCTGTCTCGCCGCCGATGAAAACATTGCCATTGCCTGTCGTGACGTTCTGCCCGGCCCGCGCGCCGACGAACGAATTAAAGCCGCCGCTCGTGTTGGCAGCGCCCGCGCCGACGCCCGCAAACAAATTGTCCAACCCGGCGTTGCCCAGGATGCGCTGACCGCCAAGGTTGAATTGCGTTGTCGCATTGACTGTGTTGCCGCTGAGCGTGCCGCCCGCTGTGCCGTCGCCGCTGATGTTGAAATTGGCGTTGGGTTGCTGCGCGGTCGTGTTCAGAATGTAATCCACCCCCAGGATCGTAAAGGTGACCTCACCCTTCGGAGCCGAGAGGTTGGCGGGTGTTTCCTTGAACGTGATGGTCGCCAGGCCCGGCTTCACCAGCCGAAAGCGAAAGCGGTAAATACTGTCTGTGCCCACGATCCGGCCCGGGCTGGGGAGAATCGTTGCATCCAGCCGCTGCAACAGGCCGACCGACAAGGAGAGCACTTCCCATTTTGACCGGCCGCCCGGCAATTGAATCTCAATGATAGAGTCGGCGGGCACGACTTGCGGCACGCAGCCACCCGGCAGCAGCGCCGGAGGGTCGGGCGCGGGAGTCAGACAGATGGCTTGGGACAAGATGTAGGTTTTACTGATGGGCTGCTGGGGTGTTTGCGCGTGACTGGCCACGCCGCCACCGGTCACGAGGAGCGCCAGCATGATTGACAGTGAAAATCGCAGGCACATCGCAGACCTCCTTTCGGATGAAGGCGGAACGCGCCGGGCGCGCTCCGCCGGAGTGATTTATTACCTCAACTCAAAGACGCTCATCATGCCGCTATCCTCGTGCGGCAGGATGTGACAGTGAAAGACCGTCCTGCCGCTCACGTCCGACCGGAAGCGCATGCGGATCTTGATCTCGCTCGGCTGGCCGGTCTGCGCATCCTTCGCAGGCAGCGCGAAGGTGTCCCACCAGATGGGCCGCTCGACCTTCACGCCATTGATCTCGACGACCTGGAACGGATTGACGTGGATGTGGAAGGGATGCCGGAAGACGTCTTCATTGACGATGGTCCATTCCACGGCTTTGCCGACCTGTCCGTAGATCGGCTCCACCTTCATCGGATCGGGATTGAACTGCTTGCCGTTGATGAAGAACTGCACTGGCTCCTGCAGAATCCTTCCGCTGAAAACGATCCTTTGCGCCGGGCCGGTCAGTTGGGTGACATCGGGGGGCGGCGTCACCAGTTTCGTCGGCAGCTTGCGCCCTGTGACGACCGGGCCGGCATACGCGACCGTGGCGAGCAGCACCTCCGGCAAAGCACCGGCAGGATGGCCTTGATCGAAGGGCAGCGCTTTGAACGCGTAGGTCCGATTGGTCGCCGCGCCGGTCAAGCCCTGAATGACGATCTCGGCGCGGTTGCCCGGCGCCAGAATGATGGGCTGGTTGTCCTGATCTATGTCTCTAGCCTCCGCGAAGGCGATGCCGTCTTGCGCGATTTGCCGGTAGTGATGCCCTTCCAAAAAGAGCTTGTAGACGCGGTGCGGGCTGGCATTGAGAATGCGCCAACGTTGGGTTTCGCCCGGCTGCATCGGGATCGTCGGCTGGTAGAGGCCGTTGACCGCGTAATAGATATTCGTCGGGATGGCCGGATTGGTCGTAAAGGGCACCTCCAAACCTTCGTGTCCGCCCACCGGCAAGACGATGTTCGCCGGCACGTGGCCTTGGTCGTCAACCCACAGTTCCTGCAAGACCAACAAGCGCTCCCGCGCCGCAGCCACTTCCGGCACGCGATCAATCTCGCCCTCGACGATGATTGCGCCGGACAGCCCGCCCCAGAATTGCTTCGACGTCGACATGTGCCGGTGCGGATGATACCAGTACAAACCCGCCGGCTGCGCGGGGCGAAACGGGTCGGCAGGACTTACCGATCCGGGAATCTGGATCTGGTACCGGCAGGCTTCGCCCGGCTGGAGATTGATATAAGGGTTGTCGGCATTGCCGACCGGCGAGACTTGCAACCCGTGCGTGTGCAGGTTGGTCAGCAGAAACACGCTCGGGTCCGGTTTATGGTCATCGGAATGCATCTTCAGCGTGTCCGCGCTGCGCCCGCAATCAACGTATTTCGGCGGAATCGCCGGGCACGCCAGGCCCACGCCCGGCAGAGTCAGGTTGTTGAATAAGCTGATCTTCAGTGTGTCGCCGGGTTTGACGCGCAGGGTCGGGCCGGGGATCCCGGCATTGTAAGTGCCGGTCTCGAGCGCGCGGCCCGCCAAGCTGGTCTTCGTCAGACAGAGCTGCAACATCGTCTCCAGCACGCCATCCTTGCTTTGGATGACCGGCGGTTCGACGAACGGAACGCCCGCCACCGGCTGGGTGTTCTGGGCGACCGTGGGTCTGGCCCGGACCTTCTTTTGGGCTGCGCCCGTGGCGCGGGGGTTAGTGGTTTGAGCCAACGCCGCTGCTGACACGAGCGCCAGCGTTAGCCCGCAGACAATCCTCAATGCCGTGTGATGTTTCATAGAAGTTGCTCCTTTTGAGTGATGGCCCTTTTGGCTGCGAAGTCATTTTGAACAATACACGAATATTCGGCGGGTGCCAAAGGCGGAACAGCACTGGCCGCATGATCATTGTCGTCACTGCTGCGGCCCTGGGAGCGCACGCGTCTCGCGTGCCGGCTTCCGAGAAGAACTGCTTCCGAAGACAAGCACGCGAGACGCATGTACTCCCAGGGAGGTCGCAGTAGTTACTCATTGTCGGTCATAGTGTTTCCTCCCGGTTCGGTTGCAAGTTAAGCCGCAGGCGGCGAGCGTCGTTGTGCAGGCACGCCGCCCTCTGCTACCTGACATGGCGCAAAGCAGCGAAAAGCGGGCTCACACCTGACGATTTATTTTGAGGGTGCGGCGAGTTTCAGGTCGGAAGAATCGTTGACCCGTCTGCGCGGCGGGTTTATGCTGAGCGCGGTCGCCGATTCAACCTCTCTCACAGTGGACCGCGAACTGTGGCTGTAGACTCCATACATAACGTCACCCGGTTGCTGCTCGCCTGGCGCAATGGCGAGGCGACGGCGCTGGATGAGCTGATGGCCGTCGTCTATGACGAATTGCGGCGGCTGGCGGCGGGCCATTTGAACCGCGAGCGTCCCGATCACACCCTGCAACCGACGGCGCTGGTCAACGAAGTCTATTTGCAATTGATCGATCAGCGGCAGGTCAACTGGCAGAACCGCGCCCACTTCTTCGGCGCCGTGGCCGAGATCATGCGCCGGGTGCTGGTCAGCCACGCGCGCAAACACCGCGCCCGGAAACGCGGCGGCGGCGCCTTCAAAGTCTCGCTCGGCGATCTCGCCGTGGTTTCGGACACCGCCCCGGATGTGGATGTGATCCTGCTCGATCAGGCGCTGACGGAATTGGCGGCGATGGATCCGCCGCTGGCCCGGCTGGTCGAATTGCGCTACTTCGGCGGCCTCTCGGTCGAGGAGACGGCGGAAGTCCTGGCGCTCTCTCCGGCGACGATCAAGCGCCAATGGCAAACGGCCCGCACCTGGCTGCGGCGGCGGCTGACGCAAGGCAGTTGATTGCGGATTGCGGATTGCGGATTTGTCGTTGCCCGGATAGCTGCGGGTCAAATCAATCAGGAAATGCCTGACAGTCTCCGCGCATCACTCGGCAGTAGTAACGCTTCAGCCGAGAGCTGTCGAACCTGGCGCGACTATTGTCCTGAAATCCGAGCAGGGCTTCCGCCTCGGAACGATACAGGCGGAAGATCATCGTGAATCCCGCTGTCTCCAATAACTGCCAGGCGATCTCGCTGACCGAATGCAGCACGATCTTTCCGTTCACCAACGTCATCTGCCGGTGAACCTGTAACAAGGCTCGCAATCCGGCGCTGCTGACGCTGCTCAATTCGGAACAGTCAACGACGAGGTTCCGCGCGCCACCATCGATCAGCGCCCGCATCCGGCGGTGGAACTCTTCAGCCGTGCCGGAACTGAGATGGTCTCGCAATCTGAGAATGTGCATGTGGCCTTTGTCTTCAAGATTGAAATCCATGACGCTGCCTCCTGTTTTTCGTTCTCATCGGTCATGGCGCAAAGCGTCGAGAAAAAGGCTCACGAGTGATGAATTTTTTGTGCCGGCAGCGAGCAGGGGCGGATGGCTCAATAGCTGAATCAGGGAGCTAAGCCAGCAGCAGAGCGAGAAGCGACCCGAGGAGTGCTTTCTGAAGCCGGGGCAGATCATCGCGCGGCGCTTCGCCTCCGACGCCGAATTGCCGGGGCTGGTCCGCCAGGCGCTGGACAACAATTTCGCCAAGCCCGGATCAAGCGGGCGATCAAGGATTGGCGGGCCGATACCTTCCGCGTGTGATGATGAGGGCCGGGATGATGGTTCAGGGGCGGGAGACTTAGGGATTAAGCAAGCGAGAGATGGCCCGCTCCAATGTGTCGAAGCCGGCGAGCTTCGGCACATAATCCTGCGCGCCCACAGCCATCACTTTTTGCTCATCCATTCCGCGAGTGACTGAAAAGAGGATGATCGGAGTGCGTGAATCGAAGGCGCGGATGCAGCGAGATAGATCGCAGCCATTCCCGCCTTCCAGGTTATAGTCTAGGATGAATAGGTCGAAGCCTTCGGTGGTCGCTAACCTCAATCCATCTTCGAAGGTGTGCGCAGGCGTGACGGCATAGCCGGAGAGTTCTAACAGGATGGAAATTGCGTCATAGGTGTCTAGGTGGTCTTCGACATAGAGAATGCGCCCTTTGACGTGCTGCACACCCACCTCCATCTCCAAGTCCTTTGCCCCTTCGGGCGTGAGCCTAACTCAAGTCGCCTTGCGAAGTCGGTACGAGAGCGCACATAGAGCCGTAAAATTCCGAATGAATTTGATCAGACTGGGACACCTATCACTCGGCTCCATTGACCGCGGACGGGCGCGGACACAGCGGATGTGCGCAGCTAGGGCCAGAGAAAATCCGCTTTGATCCGTCGCCTCCGCGCCCGTCCGCGGTCGATTGCCTGTGCCAATGTGGCGTGTTTCGATTGAGATGACTTGCCGGCCGTTGTGTTGACGACCGGCCGGAACCAGCGTAGACTGTGCCCCGTTAGCGAGCTTCCTTAGATCCGGCGAGCAATGCAAGAAATCATCAATAGCTGCGTGGTTGGCTCCGGTAAATGAGTGAGCGAGCCACAGACGCGGCCAGGAACACCAGACTAATAGCGGTCGAAATCAGGTCTGTTCAAGGCTCTCTTCGACTCAGAGCATCGCTGGTGGCCGTGCTCTCCAGTGTGACCGATTCTTGGCGGGCCGCTCGGCCTGTGCGTGAGGAATAGAAAGATGGACACCTCTTTCCATGATGTGCTGCTAGTTGGTGGTGGTGGGGCCGGCCTGCGGGCGGCCATTGCCGTGGCCGAGGTCAATCCCCAACTGAGCGTGGCGGTGGTCTCGAAGGTCTACCCGATGCGCAGCCACACGGTTTCGGCCGAGGGCGGCGCCGCCGCGGTCATCAAGCCCGATGACAGTCTCGATGAGCATGCCTACGACACGATCTCCGGCGGTGACTGGATGTGCGATCAGGATGCGGTCGAGGTCTTCGTCAAGGAGGCTCCCGAAGAGATGCTGCGGCTGGAGCATTGGGGCTGCCCCTGGAGCCGGGAACCGGACGGACATATCGCCGTGCGCCCCTTCGGCGGCATGAAGAAAGAGCGCACCTGGTTTGCCGCCGACAAGACCGGCTTCCACATGCTGCACACTCTGTTCCAGACCTCGCTCAAATACAACGCCATCGCCCGCTATGACGAATGGTTCGTCACCAAGCTGCTGGTCGATGATGGCCGAGTTCAAGGCGTGGTTGCCATCGAACTGATGACCGGAAAGATTCAAGCCATCACCGCCAGGGCCGTGATCCTCTGCACGGGAGGTTGCGGCCGGGTCTTTCCGTTCACGACCAATGCCAACATCAAGAACGGTGATGGCATGGCGCTGGCCTACCGCGCGGGCGTGCCGTTGAAGGACATGGAATTTGTCCAGTACCATCCGACCGGGCTGCCCTTCACCGGCATCCTGATTACCGAAGCCGCGCGTTCCGAAGGCGGCTACATGCTCAATAAGGATGGCTATCGCTACTTGCAGGATTACAATCTGGGGACGCCGCAACCGAAGCCGGTCCTGCGTTCGATGGAACTGGGGCCACGCGACCGCTTGTCTCAGGCCTTCGTCAAAGAGCAGGAGAAAGGCCGCACGATTGAGGGCCCCTATGGCCCGGTCGTCCACCTCGACATCCGCCATCTGGGCGAGAAGGTGATCAACACCAAGCTCCCCTTTGTGCGCGAGCTGTGCCTCAAATATCAGAACATTGATCCGATCAAAGAGCTGATTCCGGTGCGGCCCGTGGTCCACTACATGATGGGCGGCGTCCATACCGACATCAACGGGGCGACGCCGCTCCGAGGTTTGTTTGCGGCGGGCGAAGTCGCCTGTGTCAGCATCAACGGCGCGAACCGGCTGGGTTCCAATTCGCTGACCGAACTCCTGGTCTTCGGCGCGCGAGCCGGCCGCAACGCCGCCGCTTTTGCGTCGGAGCAGCAAGCGCCCGGCGCTCACGTCCTGGCCCAGGCGATGGATGAGAAGCGGAGATTGGAGGAGCAGTTCCTGCGCAAGACCTCAGGCCACGAGCGCATCGCAACCATCCGTGAGGAGATGCAGCAGACCGTCGAGCAGGGCGCGGGCATCTACCGGACGGGTGATGCGCTCGAGGCGGCAGCCGAGCACCTGCGCCAACTGCAAGTGCGGTTTCGGGACGTGGCCATCGAGGATCACAGCCACACCTTCAATACCGAATTGACCTCGGCGCTCGAACTGTCGTTTATGCTGGACGTGGCTGAAGCGATCGTCCAATGCGCCTGGCACCGCACGGAGTCGCGTGGCGCTCATCAGCGCACGGACTTTCCCAAGCGGGATGATGAGAAGTTCCTGGCGCACTCGCTGGTCTATCGTAATGAGGACGGCTCATCCAGAGTGGAGTACTTGCCAGTGACGATCACTCGCTGGCCGCCCGCCGAGCGGGTTTATGGAAAGTAGACAAACATGAAACAATATAGGGGTAGCTGATGCGCATTAGCCGGTTGGATTGGGACGACTATCGCATCGAGCACATGGCGCAGCATAATGTCGAGCCTGATGAAGTCTGGGAAGTATGCGAAGACTCGTGGCATTTGGCTCACCGTGAAGGGCGTCATCGCTATCGCCTCTACGGGCAGACTGCGGGAGGCCGCTACTTGTTCATCGTCTTGGAGCACGTCGCAGGCACAGTGTACAAGCCCATCACAGCTCGCGAGATGACTGAGGCTGAAAAACGGAATTTCAGGAGATTACGGAAATGAATGAGTTGCAAGTGCCAGAATTCAAGACCTACGAAGAGGAGGCCGCCTTCTGGGACAATCTCGAGACCGCTCCGTTCATGGAAGATGATGGGGAATGGTTTCGCTTCGAGACACCCAACAAGCGAGCGATTCGAGTGGCGATTCTCCCGGAAGTCGCGGACGCGCTGATCCAGCGTGCGCGTGCCCAAGGAGTGTCGGTTGAGACGCTGGTGAACGGTCTTCTGATGGAAGGCCTGCGCGAATCGGCTGGGCCGGGTTAAGCAACGGACTTTCCCAAGCGGGATGATGAAAAATTCCTGGCGCACTCGCTGGTCTTCCGCCAAGAGGATGGCTCGTCGCGAGTGGAGTACCTGCCGGTGACCATCACTCGTTGGCCACCCGCCGAGCGGGTTTACGGGAGGTAGACACATATGGTGGAACCAGTGAAGGGATCGGATAGATTGTCGCAGAAGTTATCCACCCTCCGGATGGAATACGAGCAGGTGAATGATAACTTCCGGATGCTCGCGGATATTCGATTTAAGTTGCTTGCGCTCGTCCCACCGCTCGGGGGCGTCGCAGTCTATGTACTGTCAAAAATTGCAGGGCCGCAACCGGCTGCTTCAGGTGCAGCCCCACAACAGCCCACACCGCTTGACTACTCAATGGCTTTCTTGTTCGGGGTGATGGGGTTCCTGGTCACGCTTGGGATAACCATTTACGACCAGCGAAACAGTGAGCTGTATAACGCTTTGATTGAGAGGGCGAAGTACCTGGAAACGCGCCTGGGGCTTCCGGCGATAAAAAATCCAGAGCATGAGTTTCGTGGTCAGTTTAAAGAGCGGCCTGGCAGCCGCCGGTATCTGTTCGGTTTCATTTTGATGTGGCACGACAGAGGTCTGGCGCTGATCTACGGTACAGTGCTAGGCGCATGGTTCTTTCCAATGGTTTATGCTGGGTTGGAATTGTGGAATTGGTGGCAGGTTGATTTGCCGGTTATTTCACCTACTCCACTTACTGTTGCCCTAGCGTCAGCTTCCGTTATGACGCTCGTCTTTATCGCGGAATTTCTCCGGCTGGACAGCAAGTGGAAAGAGTTCACCTGGGCGAAGTGGTTATGGCCGCAAAGCGAGAGCGACGATTCGAGCTAATCGAGAGGGAGCCAGCAACCAGCAAGGAATTGCAGCGGTACAGCTAGTATTTGCCGAAGAGCAGACTGTGTTGGCGACAAGCATGAACCTAGCGAGTCATTGCCACCGCCAAGCGACAGAAGGTCTCAGACAACGGAGGGCAAGATGAGCAATAGCGAGTTGTCAACGCGTGTTAAGGAGTCTCTCGCACTCACGATAAATGAACGAAACAAATCGTGGAGGTGGCCAAGCGATGCTTTGTTAATTACTGGCGCCCTTATGATGGTGGCCTCGCTGACCTTAAGGGCCTGTTGGCATCTAAGTGCAGCGGAGTTCATTGCCGCATTCCTAATCAGTGCGCTTTTTGCGGTCTTCGGTATCTATCTGCGTATATACCCGTATAAGCACGAGCTAGAACTCATCAGGGAGCTTCGCAAGGCTGAAGAACCCGCGGCTCAAACCTAGACTGGTTAAACCGCCAAAACGTTACCTGAACCATGACAAGCGAAGTGCTTGGAGGTGAATAGCCATGTCCAGCAACGTGACCTTAGAGCAAGTGGAGCAGTTAGTCATGCAACTGCCACCAACGGAACAACTCAAACTGATGGCACACATCAGTGAGCAGTTGAGTAGGTCAGGGATGACGGCGTCGCCATCGGCGGAACCGCTGCCACGGGAGCAGAAGGCGATGGCAGACGCACTGCTTCAAGAATTGGATGCGATTGCAGAGAGCATTGAAGGTGAGTTTGATTCAGCCGAGGACATACGGCAGATCCGCGAGGAGCGGGCCAATCGCCTATGAGCGAACTGTGCATCGATGCCAGCGTGGTGGTGAAATTGGTTTTAAAAGGCGAGCCGCATCGTGTCACGGCGCGGCGGTTGCTGAAGGACTGCTTGGTCAACGGCGTGACGCTGATCGCCCCGCCGTTCTTTGAAGTCGAGGTTGACACTGTCATCCGCAAGCGCGTCCATGATGGCAAACTGAGCCTGACCGATGCGAAGCAGGTGTTCGCTGGGTTGGATAAGATAACCGTGCAACTCTGCACGCACCCGCATCTGCGTCAGCGCACCCGTGAAATCGCCGAGCAATTCAAGCTGCGCACGGTTTACGACGCCACCTATGCGGCGCTGGCCGAGTTGCGCGACTGCGAGTTCTGGACGGCGGACAAGGTGTTTTACGATACGGTCAAGGCAGGGCTCACGTTTGTGAAGTATCTGCCCGATTATCCGTGAATAAAATCATCCTGGTCTGAATTTGGAAAGGAGCGTGCCATATGATCAGCACTTATACCGCCAGATACACTAAAATAAGCTCCGGCTATCTGGGACAGCTCGTCGAGTGGCCAGAGGTGATCACGGAGGGGAAGACCTTGGAAGAGTGCCGGGAGATGCTGCAGGATGCACTACGTGAAATGATCACCGCTTATCAAGAGCAGAATAAAGAAATTCCGATTGGGGGAGCCCTGCTCGAGCAAATGCCTATCGAGGTCTAGGATGCCGGTAAAACGCCGCGACTTGGTCAAGTATCTTGAGGAACATGGGTTTTATCTGTTGCGTGAAGGTAAAAAACATTCGATCTACACGAATAACGAAAAGACCATCCCCGTCAAAAGGCATCGGACGATTGATCGGATCACCGCCAATGAACTATGCAAACAAGCTGGATTGAAGCCGAAATTCTAACGCGCGGTCTTTGCCAAGCAGGATGATGAAAAATTTCTGGCGCACTCGCTGGTCTATCGTAACGAGGATGGTTCGTCGCGGGTGGAGTACCTGCCCGTGACGATCACACGTTGGCCGCCCGCCGAGCGGGTTTACGGAAAATAGGGGTATCTTGGGAGAATATGATATGGGACTTATACACGTCACTGTCACCATGAAGAGCCTTGGCTCTCCTAGCGGAACATACGAAGCCGACTTCCTCGTTGATACTGGTGCCACAGATTCGCTGGCACCCGCTGTCGAGCTGAGGAAAATAGGCGTCCAGCCTGAGGGAACGATGGCCTACGAGCTGGCGAACGGGACGATCCAGGAATACGAGTTCGGGTTGGTTAAGATCGCCTTCATGGGCGAGATCACTGCCGGTCGGGTGATCCTTGGCCCAGATGACGCGGAACCGTTACTTGGGGTCACTGCGCTAGAGTCAGTGGGGATTACGGTCGATCCGGCGAACCGGACACTGAAGCGACTACCAGCTCTTCCGCTGAAGTAGAGGGCCAAACAGAAAATCACGCGTTGGCCACCCGCCGAGCGGGTTTATGGAAAGTGAGGAAAGATGGCTGAAACAATCACCCTGGAAGTGGCGCGCTATCGTCCGGAAGCGGAGACCGAACCGACCTTCCAAAGCTTCGAGGTCCCGTTCCGCAAGGATTGGGTGGTGCTTGATGCGCTGAATTACATCAAGGACAAGCTGGATGGATCGCTTTCGTACCGGTGGAGTTGCCGGATGGGGGTGTGCGGGAGTTGCGGGATGATGGTCAATGGGGAACCCAAGCTGACCTGTGCCACCTTCTTGTCGCACTACTTGCCGGGGCCCGTCCGGGTAGAGCCGCTCAGATATTTCCCTGTGGTCCGTGACCTCGTCATCGAAATGACGGATTTCATGGTCAAGCTGAAGAGCGTCAAACCGTGGATCATTCGCGAGGACGAGCAGCCTCTGGCTGATGGGGAGTTTCTCCAGACCCCGGAGCAGTTGGACTACTACAAGCAGTTCAGCATGTGCATCAACTGCCTGTTGTGCTACGCCGCCTGCCCGGTCTATGGATTGGATCAACACTTCATCGGGCCGGCGGCCATCGCTCTGGCGCAGCGCTACAACATGGATTCCCGCGACCAGGGAGCGGACGAGCGCCTCGACATTCTCTCCCAGCATGAGGGGATTTGGGGCTGCACGTTCGTCGGTGAGTGCACGCAGGCCTGCCCCAAGAAGGTGGATCCGGCCGGCGCCATTCAGCAATACAAGTTGAAGGCGGCCAAAGAGTGGTTCAAAGACTTCTTGATGCCGTGGAGGGCGAAATGAAAGAGACGCCGAGCTACACCGAATATCATCCCCGGTGGTATCGCGCGCGGGTGTCGACCTACTGGTGGACTCGCCAGTGGAGCTACCTGAAATTCATCCTGCGCGAGCTGAGCAGCCTGTCGGTCGCTTACTTCGTGGTGCTCACCCTGCTCGAGCTCCGGGCCTTGAGCCAGGGTGAGGCGAGCTACGCGGAATTCCAGGAGTGGTTGCAGACGCCGCTCGCCATCGCGCTCAACACGGTCAGTCTTTGCTTTGTGCTGTTTCACACGATCACCTGGTTCAACCTGGCACCCAAGGCGATCCCCGTGCGCGTGCGAGGCAAACGAGTTCCCGACCTGCTCGTCGCGGCGCCAAACTACGTCGCGTGGCTGGTGATCTCGGCGGCGGTCACGTGGCTCATTCTCGGAGGAAGGTAACATGGCCAAAAGATCCAACGAACCGTTTCTGTGGGCGCTCTTCAGTTCTGGCGGCATGGTGGCAGCCTTGCTGATCCCGATCCTGCTCTTCCTGTACGGCCTGGCCTTCCCGTTGGGATGGCTCGCCGCGCCGAGCTATCAAAGCACGCTGGCTTTGGTCCGGCATCCCCTGACGCGACTGGTGTTATTCGTGACGTGCTCGCTGCCGCTGTTCCACTGGGCCCATCGCTTTCGCTTTACGCTCTACGATGGGCTGCAGATCAAACATCTGAATGAAGTGATCATCGTCTGCTGCTATGGCGGAGCGATAGTCGGCACGGCGCTGGCGGGCTACATCTTGTGGAACCTGCCATAAAACGGGGACGAGCGACGGGAGAAAAACTGATCACTCGTCACTGGTGACTGCCTGAAGGCCCCGATCGCGGCTGGCCGAGGGAGACATGAAATGAGTCTCGGAATTATTGCCCAGACTGCTGAGGTGGCTAGTCCTCAGTTTTCTGCCGTGCAGGTCATGGAGGGAGAGTGTGGAACGGATGAACTGCGTCTAGTGCGCGGTTGACGGGAATCCACACGCCTGAAGATATACAGGAGCGCGCCATGTTCGAACTGAAGCCTCTATCTCAAGAAGCCATCCCTCAAGCCATCGAGAAAGCGCACCACTACCGCCTGCTCAACGAGCCGGCCGAGGCCGAAAGCATTTGCCTCGACGTGCTGGAAGTTGAACCGGAGAACCAGCAGGCGCTCGTCACGCTGCTCCTCGCGCTGACCGACCGGCTCACCAAGGGCTACGCGATCAGTGCCACCAAGGCCAAGGAGGTGCTGCCGCGGCTGCGCGATGAATACCAACGGGCCTACTACGCGGGGATCATCTGTGAGCGGCAGGCCAAAGCCCGCCTCAATCAGGGGGGGCCGGGCGGCGGGTTTGATGCCTACGGCTGGCTCCGCGAGGCCATGAATTGGTACGAGCAGGCCGAAGCCATCCGCCCGCCCGGCAACGATGACCCCATCCTGCGCTGGAACGCCTGCGCCCGCATCATCATGCGCAACAATCTCGCCCCCCGACAGGCCGAAGGGTCTGAACCGTTTTTGGAGTAGCAGACATAAAAATGGTCACCAAGTCACTGATCGGTGCCACTGGTGACCAATTATCAACTCGAAGCGTGGTGTTGACGATGACGGCCGGAGAAGCCAAGTGACGTAAGGTCTTTCTACCGAGCAGGCCGCAGTAGTCTCGTCCGGTAACTAGCTAAGCCACCGCTAGTGAAGAGCCGAATTCTACTTTTCCACCTAAGTCCGAAATTCGCCGGTTCAGCTATTACTCTGCCAGGTAGCTGGCCTCGCGGGCCGTTCTTACTTTAGCTTTATTTCAAATGGCGGATTTATTCCGGCGGAATTGGCGCCGCCCGGCGGATTCTTTTCGGCCTCGCTCTCGGGCGCTCGGCTGATTAGTTTTCTTACGCCGAGAGGAGCGGTATCATTCGCTCCGGCTGAGATGGATCCGAGGCCGCACTTTTTGGGGACAGGTATAGTACGGGGAGCGTGAGCGACCTGGCGCCTGCGCCGCAGCGCCCCTCGCGAGCCCGCCAGGTCACTCACGCTCCCCGTACTATACCCAGGTGAAGACCAAGCCTGATTGGGAGAGTTACCGCATGGAGCGATTAGACTTCGACTTTGACCAAAGGATTGAGCGGGCGGCGACGATCCCGGCGCGCTGCTACACTGACCCGGCGATGCTCGAACTGGAGAAACGGCGCATCTTCTGCCGCACCTGGCAGCTTGTCGGGCGGATGGAACAGGTGGCCGAGCCGGGCAGTTACTTCACCTCCGACGTGGTAGGTGAGCCGGTCATCATCGCGCGGGATCGGGAGGGTAGGCTGAGGGCCTTCTCCAACGTCTGCCGCCATCGCGCCGGGCCGGTGGCGCAGGGCTCCGGGTGCCGCAGCTCATTCCAGTGCGGCTATCACGGATGGACCTACGCGCTCGACGGGCGCTTGATCGGGACGCCGGAATTCGACGGCGTGGAAGGCTTCAACCAGGCGGAGATGGGGCTCGTGCCGGTGAAAGTCGAGACGTGGGAGCAATTCATCTTCGTCAATCTGGATCAGGGCAGCCCGCCGCTCTCCGCCTTCCTTGAGGACATCCCCGCTCTCACGCAGCACATCGACGTGTCGACGATGGCCTTGGTTGAGCGGCGCGACTACGTCATCGAGTGCAACTGGAAGGTCTACGTTGACAATTACGCGGAAGGCTACCACATCCCGATCATTCACCCGTCGCTGATGCGCGAGATCGATTACCGCCGCTACCGCACGGTGACGCGTCGTTACTACTCGCTGCAAGATGCCCCGATCAAGAGTGCGACGGGCGGTGAGGACGCGGGCCGGCGCTATGCCCCGAGCGAGGCGCAGTCCGAGGCCTTATACTTCTGGGTCTTCCCGAACCTCATGCTCAACATCTACCCCGACAACCTCTCGACCAACCTGATCATTCCGCTTGGGGAGGGCCGCACGCTGACCGTCTTCGAGTGGTTCTTCCACCGCCCGCAGTCCGCGGAGGTCAAAGAAAAGATCTCACACACCCTCAGGTTCAGCGACGAGATTCAGCAGGAAGACCTCTCCATCTGCGAGGCGGTGCAGCGCGGCCTGCGGTCGAGCTTTTACGACCGTGGCCGTTACTCGGTGAGGCGCGAGAACGGGGTGCATCACTTCCACTCCTTGTGGAATGAGTTTGTCAGGGGCGCGAAGGAGTGAAAGAGGGATGCCGCGGTTCACACTTGAGTGCAGTGCTTGGCTGTGCTCACCCGCTGACGCGAGAACTGAGGGCAAAAACTGGCAGGCCACCGAAAATTTTTTTCGCGGCCGTCGGGCGAAGAGAGGGAACCCTGGGCAAGTGGTATAATTTGCGCCGCTTATAGTTCAGCCTGTCTCTGCGCGGGGAAGATTGGAAGCCACATCTGTTCAGGGGAAGCGGAATGAAAGCTGAGCGATGGCAACAAGTCGAGCGCCTCTACCACGCGGCCTTGGAGCGCGACAGCGGCCAGCGTGCGGCCTTCCTCGACGAGGCTTGCGCCGGGGATGAATCACTGCGCCGCGAAGTCGAATCGCTGCTCGCCTGCCAGACGCAGGCTGAGAACTTCATCGCCGCCCCGGCCGTGGAGGTCGCCGCCAAAGTGCTCGCCGAGAGCCAAACTCAGGCCGTCGTTGGCCAGTCTTTCGGCCCCTATCAGATTCTCTCGCTGCTCGGCAAAGGGGGGATGGGCGAGGTCTACCGCGCGAAGGATGCGAGATTAGGCCGCGAGGTCGCTGCGCATCTCGCCGAAAGGGGATTTGATCGCCTTTCGGGAGGGTGGTTCTATCGCGGTAGTTGACCTCGCGCGCCAGAAGAAGACTCTCTCCAGCGGGTGGAATAGCATAACTGGTATCGCCTGGTCTTCCGGCGGTGATGAGGTCTGGTTCACTGCTTCCGAAGTGGGATTCTACGCTGCCCTCTACGCCGTCACGCACGCGGGTCAGCAACGCTTGGTGGCGCGGGTGCCGCAGTGGGATAAGGCTTCTCGATATCTCCCACGACGGGCGAGTCCTGCTGGTGAGCTGGGATGCCAATATGGGGATCAAGTATTGTCCCCCAGGCGAGACACAAGAGCGGGATTTGTCCTGGCTCGATTGGGCGCACGTGGCGGACATTTCAGCCGATGGCAAGCTGATCCTCTTTGACGAGGCTGGGGAAGGAGGTGGGGCAGGCGCCGCGGTCTATCTGCGGAAGACAGACGGCTCGCCAGCCATCCGGCCCGGCGAGGGCGTAGCAAACGCTCTCTCGCCAGATGGGGAATGGGCACTCACAATCCGCCGTACTCGTTCGCCCTCGCAAGTGATCTCGCAAGTGGTGCTCTTGCCAATCGGCGCGGGAGAATCGAAGGCGCTGACCGATGACCAGATCAACTGGCAGAGGGCGATCTGGTTTCCAGATGGGAAGCGTATCCTCCTCAATGGTAACGAGCGGGGACAGCCCGCACGCCTGCGCAGCTACATTCTGAACCTCGAAGGCGGGAAGCCCCGTCCGATCACGCCCGAAGGGATAGCCGGGAGACTCGTTTCCCCTGACGGCCAATGGATCGTGACTGTGGGGCCACAGCAAAAGCTCTCTCTCTTTCCAGTAGCCGGTGGGGAGCCGCGTCCAATTCCCGGCCAGGCCGATGGAGATGAGCCAATCCAATGGAGCGCCGACGGACGCAAAATTTACGTGCGCCAGGACAATCAAGAGATCAACATAATGAGAGTCTATCAGCTTGACCTTTCGACCGGGGGCAGAGAGTTGCGGAAAGAATACATCCCTGCCGATCCAGTGCGATCTGCTCAGGTCCTCCCGCTGGTGATGACGCCCGATGGGAAGTCGTATGCCTATACCTACTCGCGCAACTCTTATGATCTTTACCTGGTCAAGGGATTGAAGTGAGGCCTGGCCTTGAGAGTAGTGTTTGGAGTTCAAGCTTCAGCTTGTCTTTCTCAGAAGGGAGGCAACCTAAAGGTTGAACTCCAAACTTGACTGTTTGACTCCAACCTTGACTGTTTGGAGTTCAAGCTTCAGCTTGTTTTGAGCGAAAGCCGCAACCTCAAGGTTGAACTCCAAACTTGACTCCAAACTTGGAACTCCAAACTCGGACTCTGGCGATGTACAACTGGCGAAAGATGACGGAGCAAGAGCGGGCACAGGTGCTGGAGCTGCGCCGGGCGCGCCATCTCCCCTGGCATTCGCCGCCGCATTGGGAGCAGCAGGGAGAGCAGCAGTATCTGATCTCAGCGGCGTGTTATGAGCACGTGTCAATCATCGGAAAGAGTCCTGAGCGGATGACCGAGTGTGAGGCCGAGGTGTGGCGCATCTGCCGGGATTTCTGCGCCGAGATTTATGCCTGGTGTATGTTGCCGAATCATTATCACGTCTTGGTCCGCACGGAACGCATCAGTGAATTGCTCTATGAACTGGGGCAATTTCACGGGCGTTCCTCGTTTGCCTGGAATGGAGAGGACGGCCGGCGCGGGCGGAAGGTGTGGTACAACTGCTTTGAGCGCCGCCTGAAGTCAGAGCGCCATTTCCGGGCGAGCCTGAATTACGTCCATCATAACCCGGTGCATCACGGCTATGTCACCCGCTGGCAGGACTGGCCCTGGTCAAGCGCGGCAGAGTTTTTACGGCAGGTGGGGCGCGACCGAGCCAGGGAAATTTGGAAGGAGTACCCGCTGCTGGATTACGGCAAGAAGTGGGACCTTTAGCCCGGAGTTTGAGCTTGGAGTTCAAGCTTGAGGTTGTTCGTCTTCGAGGGAAACAAGCTCAAGCTTGAACTCCAAACTCAAACCCGCGCGCTGTTTGGAGTACAAGCTTGAGCTTGCTTTCCTCGGCGAGAAGCAAGCTCAAGCTTGTACTCCGAACGTGGCGCCTCGCCCCGCCATGACTCAAGCTACTGGGCGGTGTCGCGGACGAGCGTTTCGTTGTGATTAAAGCTCTGGCCCGGAGCGATCATTTCTTCCAACTCTTCCACTGCCAACTCGATCTCAGTGGTCATCGCCATCTCGTTTTCGCTGCCGTGAGTCTTCATCATTTCTCCTTTGCTGACCTCGATGAGGTCACAGTGGGGCGGCGGCTGACGCTCGTCCGCCTCGGTTTTCGTTCCAGTGGCCTGGGCCTCGCGGCCAACTGCTGCGCCACCTTCGATCCGGCCTCTTGCGGCCTTCATCCCTTAACGCGAGAAGCGGGCACGAAAACTGGCAGGCCCCTGAAAATTATTTTTACTCCCCCCGCTCGGCTGAGGAGAGCCCGGCACTGGTGTTATAATGCCGGGCACTGAGGCGTCAGCTCGGCACTTGAAGGGGCGGCGAGAGAGGCTAGGCTGGCCGCCGGTAGTCACACCCTGAGCCAGAAGAAGCGTGATGAAGCCCGAACGTTGGCAGGAGATCGAGCAGCTCTATCACTCGGCCTTAAAGCGCGAGGCGAGCCAGCGTGCGGCCTTCCTCAAAGAAGCCTGCGCGGGCGATGAGGCGCTGCGCCGCGAAGTCGAGTCGCTGCTCGCCTGCCAGGCGCAGGCCGAGAGCTTCATTGAAGCCCCGGTCTTGGAGGTGGCGGCCAAAGTGCTGGCTGATGACCAAGGCGACTCGCTCATTGGGCGGCAGGTCGGTGCCTATCAGATTCTCTCCTTGCTCGGGGCGGGCGGGATGGGCGAAGTCTACCGGGCGCGTGACACCAAGCTCGACCGCACCGTCGCACTCAAGCTGCTGCCGGCTGAGGTGGCAGCTGATGAAGACCGGATGCGGCGCTTCCTCCGGGAGGCCAAAGCCGCCTCCGCGCTCAACCACCCGAATGTCGCGCACATCTACGAAATCGGCGAGGCCGAGGGCATGAGTTTCATCGTCATGGAGTATGTCGAGGGGCAGACGCTCGCGGCCAAGATTCATGGCCGCCCGCTGGAGCCACCCCAACTCGTCGAGATTGGAATGCAGGCCGCCGACGCGCTAGAGGAAGCGCACAGCAAAGGGATCACGCACCGGGACATCAAGCCGGCCAATATCATGGTCACGCCGCGCGGCCAGGTGAAGGTCTTAGACTTCGGGCTGGCGAAGATCGCCCGACCCACCGATCAAGCCGTCGAGAGCGACATCAGTACAATGACCCAGACGGCGCCGGGAGTCGTGATGGGAACGGTGCCGTACATGAGCCCGGAGCAGGCGTTGGGACGAGGTGTCGACCATCGGAGCGACCTCTTCAGCTTGGGGGTGGTGCTCTATGAGATGGGGACCGGACGCTTGCCCTTCTCCGGGACAAGCACGAGCGAGACGGTGGATCGGATTCTGCACGCGCAGCCGGAAGCGATGGCGCGTTTCAGCTCCAAGGTGCCGGCGGATCTGGAGCGCATTGTGCGGAAGTGTTTGGAGAAGGAGCGGGAGCGGCGCTATCAAACGAGCTTGAACTCCAAACGGGTCGTAGTCAATTGGGCGGCCGCAGTTGCGACGTAAATTGAATTCCTCAGCGATTGGGGCTGACAGATGGTCTGAGCTTTCCAGGGAACGGGCGAGCCCGCCAAGCTGATTTTGCATTTTCCCGTGCTTGTACTCGCCCCTCGCTCGGTTTATGATGTGACTTCAAAAGCAGCATGACACGCACTAACAACTATTCCTAACTACTTTCCACCGGATCCGAAGGAGGCGAACATGAGTATGGAAGCGCTCGGCATGGTCGAGACGAAAGGGTTTGTCGGCGCAGTCGAGGCGGCCGATGCAATGGTCAAGGCGGCGAACGTGCAGCTCGTCGGTAAGGAATATATCGGCGCCGGTTATGTCACCGTCTTTGTGCGCGGCGATGTCGGCGCGGTCAAAGCGGCCACGGATGCCGGGGCCGCCGCCGCACGTCGTGTCGGCGAATTGATCTCGGTTCACGTCATCCCGCGCCCGCACATAGAAGTTGAGCGGGTGATCCCCCAGAATGGCTACCGCGCTGGCAGCCGACTCGAAGGCGGTGACCAGCGCGCCCTGGGTGAGGGCGACGCCGGGGGCAATACCAGACGCGGACTCGGCTCGAAGGAAGAGAAGAGATGAGGCCGACACGGAGGCGCGGCATCCGTCCTTGCACGTGCCTCCGTCTGACCACCCTCGATGGGTGACTCGTTTTCATTGCGCAGCAGCCCTACCGCGCCTCTCATCCCTGGATCGGAACTGCCACTCTCAGCGCGGACTGAGGGTGGTCCGCTGCACTGCCGGTCAAGCTCTCGCTGAGGAAACCTGCTGAGGATGCCATACGAAACTGATCTCGAAACAGCCGCTACGCCGTGTCGTGTCCCGGTCAAGCGGGCTGTGGTTTTAGTCTTCGGAATACTGCTGCTCACCAGTCTGACAGACTGGGCCAGGAGCCAATCCCCGGTCGAGCAGAAGAGCCGGCCGGAGATTCGTTTGGGCGAGCGGCTGTTTCGGGACGACCGGTTTTCCACTCCTCAAGGCGACCTCCCGGCCAGTTGCAGCCACTGCCACCTGTACGACGAAGACCCGCAAGGCAGGCGCGCCTATGCCGACTTCTTCAATCGCAGTTGGGTCTCATACCGGCTCCAGGACCCGCGCCGGTTGGAGTTGCGCAACTCTCCGACCATCTATGATGCGGGGGAGATGCCGCGGCTGCATTTCGACGGCGAGTTCACTTCGCTGGAAGAGTTGGTCAAGGGCACCCTCGCGGGCCGGCCGATGGGCTGGCTGCCCGGCGAGCGAGACCGGGCTTTCGCGCAAGTCCAGGCCGTCTTGCTCGGCGACAAGGGGGAGGGCAGAGGGGCCGAGGGCTCCTACCGTGACCAGTTCAAGCAGGCTTATGGCGTGGACCTGGAAAAGCTCGGCCGGAGTGAAGCCGTTGACTTGGTGGCCAGGGCGATTTCGGATTTTGTGCGGACCCTCAAGACGGAAAAGAATTCTCCCTATGACAGCTTTATTCGGGTGAACGGCCTGGAGGCGGGGCCTGCCGCGGAAGAGTCCGGCCAGGCTTTCGGCAAGAGGTTGCTCCTGAAAGTTTCAGCACTCGAGGCCCAGGGGAAGCTCAGACTGCCCGATAATTTTGGGGCGGACGCGGTCAGAGGGCTCAAGATTTTTCTCCGCACCGAAGGAGATGGCGCGACCGGCAACTGCGTGAGCTGTCATGTCCCTCCGCTCTTCACCGATTTCTCATTTCATAATCTAGGGGTCAGTCAGCGCGAGTACGACCAGATTCATGGCGCGGGGAAGTTCGCCGCATTGCCGATCCCATCTGCGGCTGCGGCCACCCGCCCTTCGGCACAATTCCGTGAGACTCCGGCCAAAGGGCGGCCGGGCGAGGCCGACCTGGGTCATTGGAACTTCGTGGACCTCAAAAACTCGCCGCTGCGCCGCGCCGGTGAAAGTGATGATCAATTCCTCGGGCGCATGATCGCCACCTTCAAAACGCCCACGCTGCGCAACCTGGCTTACACTCACCCTTACTTTCACACGGGGGCACTTTCTTCGCTGGAGGAGGTGCTGGATGAGTTGATCCTGCTGAGTGACATGGCCCGCGCCGGCCAGGTCCGCCAGGCGGATGAAGAGTTGGGGAAGATCAAAATTACTCAAGCTGACGTGGCGCCGTTAGCGGCTTTTCTTAACACCCTCAACGGAGCGCTAAGGTAGACATCATCCTTCCCTTGGTTCATAATTTTCTTCTTCATGAAATGGACATGTTGAGGGACACATTGCCTAAATCGAACCGCGCAAGCTTGGGGCAGGGGGCTGGTACAGTACGGGGAGCGTGAGCGACCTGGCGCTTGCCGCCGCAACGCCTCTCGCGAGGCCATCAGGTCGCTCACGCTCCCCGTACTGTACCCAGGTGGCGTGTTTCCGATTTAGATTCCGAAGCGTCTATCCGCGAGCGGCGGCCTCAACTTCAAGTCGAGGGGAAAGGAGTTAGGCTGTATGGCTAGTTTAGATACCGACCTGCGGTCAGTGCAGGCGGCGCGGGACCTGGTCGAAGCCGCCCACCGCGCGCAAGCCGTCGTGGCGACTTTCGATCAGGCGAAGATCGATGCCGTCTGCGAGGCGATGGCGCGAGCGGCCGAGCGCGAGTCGATGCGGCTGGCTACGCTCGCGTGCGAAGAGACCGGCTACGGCAACCCGGCCGACAAGAACGTCAAGAATCTCTTTTCCGCCGTCGATGTGCACAACTACTTCAAGCGGCTGCGCACGGTCGGCGTGGTGCGCGAGACTGACTCGATAATTGAAATCGCGGCGCCGCGCGGCGTGGTGGCGGCGATCATCCCTTCGACCAATCCCACCTCGACAGCGATCTTCAAGATCCTGATCGCGATCAAATCGCGCAACGCGGTGGTGCTCAGCCCGCACCCGTCGGCGACGCGCTGTGTAGTCGAGACGGCCCGCGTCATGCGCGAGGCCGGCGTCAAAGCGGGGTTGCCGGCCGAGGCCGTCGGCTGCATGGAAGAGACGACTATCGAGGCCACCGAAGTGCTGATGAAGCATAAGCGCACGGCGGTGATCCTTGCCACCGGTGGATTGGGGCTGGTGCGTGCTGCCTACTCATCGGGCAAGCCGGCTTTCGGCGTCGGCCCCGGCAACGTACCGACCTTCGTCGAGCGCACGGCGGACGTGCCGAAGGCGGTGCGAGACATCCTGGCAGGGAAGTGCTTCGACTTCGGGACCATCTGCGCTTCGGAGCAAGCGGTGGTGGTGGACGCGCCAGTCGATCAGGAGGTGCGCGCACAATTCGCAGCCCAAGGGGCTTACTTCTTGAGTCCCGCTCAGGCTGATGCCCTGGGCAAGCTGGTCGCCACCCCGCAGCGCGCGCTCAATCCACAAATCGTCGGCAAGCCCGCGACGAGGATCGCGGAGTGGGCGGGGATCAGCGTCCCGCCGAATACGCGATGCTTGATCGCCGAAGTCGGGGGTGTGGGCCGCGACTACCCGCTCTCGATGGAGAAGCTCTCGCCCGTGCTCGCTTACTACGTCGCCAACGGGATCGAAGAAGGCTGTGCGCGGTGCGATGAGATTCTGCACTACGGCGGGATGGGCCACACTACCTCCATCCACTCGCGCAATCGCGACGCCGTCCTGCGTTACGGCTTGCAGATGCCCGCCGCCCGCGTGGTCGTCAATACTCCCGCGACGCACGGCGCCATCGGTTACTCGACGGCGCTCGCGCCCTCGATGACGCTGGGCTGCGGCTCGTGGGGCGGCAACGTGACCTCCGATAATATTTCGCCGCTGCACTTGATGGACATCAAGCGCGTCGCCTACGAGACGCGACCCGTGACCGCAGCGGGCGAGACGGCCGCGCAGACTTCAGTCAGCCCGCCGCCGGCCAGCCCACCGCCCGTCTTCGCTTCTTCCTCGGTTTCAAACGGCCCGCTCCCTGCGCCGCCGGCAGCGACTCCTGCGCCGCCGCAACTGGACCGCGAGGCGATTGCCGCGCTCGTCGATAAGTTCCTGGCCACCCGCCGTCCACAGGCTGCCGCTGGCACAAGCAACACCGGGCCGAGTGATGGGACGCCGGCAACCAACGGTCCCGCTGTTCAATCATCGCCACCGCCTGCTACTCCGCCCAAGCCGAACGTGGCCGCGCCGTCGAATTCCGCCAACGGCCACCGCCCGGTCGACTTTGTTTGTGAGGAAGATGTTCGCCGCGCGATCTCGGCGGGCGAGAAGATCTACGTCAACGCCAAAACCATCATCACCCCGGCGGCTCGCGAACTCGGCGAAACGCGCGAGGTGTTCGCGAAAAACTAGTCCTTGGTCCTTAGTCCTTGGTCATTTGCAATCGGCTATCGGCGAAGGACCAGTAACCAATGACTAAGGATCAAGGACTGTCATTCTTCAAACTGTCAGATTTGATTAGCGCAGCAGCCCATTGATAAACCCGATCTGGTAAGCCATAAACAAGCCGAAGCCCAGGCTGAAGAGACCCGCGAGGGCGCGCACCGCGAAATTGGCGCGGGTGAAGCGCATCGCGGTGAGATGGATGGGCAACCCGACCAAAGAACTCATCAGCATCATCCCACCGATTGACCCGAGGCCGAAGACCGCGATGTAGGTGAAGCCGATCAGGGGCGACGGAATCGTCGAAAGCACCAGCAGCATGAGCGTCGCGCTGCCTGCCAACCCATGCACCATCCCCACCACCAACGGGCGGGCGTTGAGCCGGAAGCCATGATGCGTCTGCGGTTCGGGTTCAGGCGCGTCGGTGTGAATGTGCGGGTGGAGGTGCGTGTGGCCCCCGTGGTGATGAGCGTGCAGGTGCAGGCGTCCGCCGCGGGCGAGTTTATAAAGGGCGTTGGCGCCCAGCGCGATCAGCATCAAGGCGACGCCGAACTCCAGGGCGAGCGCGAGCCGCTCGCCGATCTCCAGGTGCAGCAGGATGACCGCGACGCCCGCGATGAGCAGCGAAATCGTGTGGCCGATGCCCCATAGGCCGCCGACCAGCGAGGAGCTGAGCAGGCTCTTGCGCTCGCTGACGATGGTCGTCACGGCGGCCAGGTGATCCGCGTCAAGCGCGTGCTTGAGGCCCAGGACCAGGCCGAGCGAGAGCACCGAAACGGCCGAGAGCGTGTTGGCCGGCCCCGCCGGGTGACTCGAGAGCGCGGATAGGTCCAGCCCCGCTTGCTTGAGCGCCTCGTAACAGATCACTGCCCCGGCGCACGCAATCACAAACGCGCTGCCCACCGGCAGCACGCGCACGAGAGAGCCTGACCCTGCCGGGCGTTTCATCAACCGTCCGGCGTAGACGAAGGCCAGACCAACGCCAGTCAGCACGCTCGCCAAGCCCAGGCTGAACGCGACGATCAGCACCAAGCCAAAGCCGACGCGATGGAGCGAGATCGCCGAGAGCAAGACGACCAGCGCCGACGGGCAGGGAAGCAGGCCGCCTGACACTCCGAGCGCGAGCAGGCTGCGCCAGGTGACCGGCGAGCCGTCAACCCCCGGCGGCAAGTGCGAGTGTGAGCCGCCGCCGTGCGCATGCGTGGCCGATGAATCTTCTGCCTGGCTGTGGGCGTGACTGTCGGGCGCGTGATCGTGGTGCGGGTGGTGGTGCGAGTGCGCGTGGTCCCCGGTGCCGAGCGCCGCTCGCAGTCGGCGGATGAAGAGGCTCAAGCCGATGGCGAGCACGATGGCGCCGGAGATGAAACTGAGGATCGGAAAGAGGCGCTCGGGCAGGACGTACTGCGAGGCGAAGAGCGTGAGGAGCCCGAGGGCGAAGACGCCGATGGTGTGCGTGATCGTCACCGTCAGTCCCAGGAACGCCGCGTGCCGGGCCGTCCCCCGCGAGCCCACCAGGTAAGCGCCGACCACGGTCTTGCCGTGCCCCGGCGAGAGCGCGTGAAAGCCGCCGAGCCCGAACGCGAGCAGCAAACCAAGCAGCGCCATGGCTGGCGTGACTTCCCGCACCGCGATCAACTCGGCGAAGCGGTCGCGCGTGTTTGCGACCGGGCGACCATCGCGCGTCATGAGCGCGGTGGCGCCCGCCGGAGCCGAGCCTTGGGTAAAAGACAATTCCGCAATCCGCTCGTTCAGCGGGGCCGCGAGCAAGTCCGCCGGGTAGGCCTTCAGCTCGTCCGTCACCCCATTGCCATAAGCTGAGCTATTGAAGATGATGGTGCCCACGGCCGGCGTCGCGACCATCTCATGCCACCCGATGCGGTCGCGGTGGTTTTGGTCTTCCAGCCGCAGCCGATGGATCGCGCCCGCGCTGCTTGACGGCACCGCGCCCGCCAGGTCGCAGACGACACGCAGCGTCGGAAGCCCGCCGTCCCCGGGCTTGATCGTCGCCGCCTGGCCGATCAGCTGCAGCCTCACAGGCGTCCCATCGACGGCGAGCGCCAGGCCGTCTTGATACCGCGCCGCTATCCGCTCCACGTAGGCATCGAGTTCTGCCCGCGAGGGCACACCATTCCGATCCGTGTCGATCACTTGCAGCTCCTGAAAAGTGGAGATCTCCGCCATCTCGACCACGTAGCGCAGGGTGAGTCGCTGCGGGCCGACTTCGAGGCGGGTGAAGTGATTGATGGTGAAGTTGCCGAGCGGGTGCGTGCTCACCGCGGCTGCAAAGCTGATGACCAGAACCAAGGCGAGCAGCAGCTTGAGCAGCGCAGGGTGACGCGGTTGGGCGGGGCGAATAACGATCATCTTTCTCCTTATAACTCTCCAGCCTCATGGAGGCGGTATGATCATCGGACGGCATGGCCGAAAGCGTGATGGCTCATTCAAGGCTGATAGTAAAGCCTTCCCTCCCGCGTGTCCAGCGGCGAGGCCGCGTTAATGGCTCCGATACCGGCCACTCACTCGGCGAAGGCATGCTGGGCAAGTGAGGCTTGACGCGGATCGAATTGCGGATTGAGCGTGAGTGCCCGCTTCAGGTATTCGTGAGCCGTCGCCCGCTCACCGGCGACCCGCGCAATCATCCCGGCGTGGTAGAAGAGCAGCGCATCTTGCGTCCCCAGCCGCAGCGCCTCTTTGATGGCCGCCTGAGCCTCGGCGGTCCGTCCCGATTTGAGCGCCGCCCAGGCCACGGCGTCAGCGCCGTAGAGGTCACGCCGCACCTCGTATTCCTTCGCCGCCTGCGTGTAAGCCTCTTCGGGTTTCAAGTCATGGTCGGCGTAGAAGAGCGCGAGCTGGCGGTTGTAGAGCGTGCCGTTCAGGGTGCTGAGGCGGCCGATCTGCTCGCAGAGCGCATACTGTGCGGCAGCGTCTGTCGCCCGCCCCGCGAGTTGGTACAGGTCCCCGAGCGCCGCCACAAAGGTCGGCTCGGGAATGATGCGGACGGCGCTCTCGTACCGCTCGATGGCCCCGGCGAGATCGCTGCGGGCCGCGCGGACTCGGCCGAGCGAGGCGAGCGCGCGGAAGTAGTTCGGAAAGGTGATCAGTGAATCGCGGTAGTGGCGCTCGGCGGTTTCGTAATCGCCGCGGGCGAAGGCGAGTTCACCCAATTGCCAGCGGCACCAGGCGACGGTCTCGCGCGATTGGGGGACGGCCTGGAGCGCGAACCCGAGGGCGTCCGTCGCGTGCTGCTCGGCCAGGTCAAGCTTGCCGCGCAACCGGGCTAAATGGGCCAGCCTCGTTTCAGTCGTCAGGCCGCCGCCGCGCCGCTCCATCTGCCGGTAGGCGGCCTCCGCCTGATCGTAATCGCCTAACTCCAGGAGCGCATCGCCCAGGAGTTGGTACGGATAACTTTGATTGGGGGCCAACTCCTTCAAGCGGAGCGCGTGGTCCCGCGTCGCGGCAAAATTGTGCGACGCATACTCGACCTGTCCGAGCAGATTCAACCCGCCGAGGTTTTGCTCCGCGGGGATGGCTTTAAGGGAGGCGTGTGCGCCGCGGGAGGCGAGGTTGAGGTAGTTGAGGTCCCCCGTCTCACGCAGGCGTTGCAGGTAGTAGCCGACCAGCTTGTTGTAAGCGATGAAATCATCGGGGTCGCCTTTGACCCGATGTTCGAGGAAGCGAATCGACATCTCGCTCGCCTCCGCGTCGGACGGCAACGGGGCCGCCGCGGGCAGCGCCCTGGCTTGAGATTTAGAAGATGTCCACAGCGCCCCGCAGCCGCTGGCACTCAGCAACGCGAATCCCAGCGCCACGAAGCAGACGAGCTTGATCTGTAGTGTCTGCATAAATCCATTGTCAGTCGTCCGTGGTCAGTGGCAAAGAACAACAGACCACTGACCACGGACCATTGACCATTGGTTAATTGCGCGTGTTGTCATCAATCACGCCGGTCGCGCGCGGTTGCTGCGGCGCCGCGAAGAAGGGGAACGTGTCGCGCAACGGCACGTCATTAGCGTCGACGTTTTGCCTGAGTGGAGTTTGGTTAGCGATGAAGAACAGGAGCGTGTCGATCGTGTCATCGGCCAAACGCCGCCCATTCGGGAAGCCCACTCCGGCGTTGTTGCCGCCGCCGGGGCCGCTGTTGGCCTTCGTCAGATCGAGGTGGAGGAAATCACCTTTGGTCACCACGACACTCGCCAGAATGCCGATGTTGGTGGCGTTGGTGCCGAAGCGCGTGAGCGTGGCGACGATGTCGGCGGCGAACCGGCCGGCCGCGTCATCCAGCGTCGAGGCCAGGTTGAACTCGTTCTTGCGCGGGTAGGGAATCAGCGCCACGTTGACGGCCGGATTGCCGGCTCGATCCACATCCACAAACACCGAGTTCGGAAATCCCCGGACCGGCCGGCGAGAGAAGCTGGTGGCCGCCCGGCGTGCGGTTCGGGTGTTGAGGCCGACCACGTTGTTGGCCGATGACTGGAGCACGCTGCGGACGAGCGAGACCGGAATGCTGAGGGCGATGGTCAGCGTGTTGTAGCCCGCAAAGGTATCGCGCCCGCGGTTGAATTGACTCGGGTCAGGCGTCCCCGCATTGACCGAAGCGACAAAGCGCGAGAAGGCCGGGATGTCGAAGAAGAAGGGGTCGTCCGTCTCCCCGGCAAAGAAGGAGATGCCGGTCGCCGTATTGGTCGTGATCGTCGGAGCGGCCGCCGTCGCGCTGAGATTGGCCACCGTCGTCAGCCCCGTGAAGCCTTGAAAGAAGGTCGAGCTGATGGTCGCCGTCTGCGGGTTCGCGGCGGAGGTGTTCTTCTCAGTGAAGGTCACGTCGATAAACTGATCGGGGGCTGCGTCGCCCGTGGTCTCCAGCTCGAAACGGTAGCGCACGTTGTTGTCGAAGAAGCCGAAGTTGACCGCTTCGCCAGGAACGATAAAACCTTGGACGGTCATCGCCATCACCAACTTCGTGTTGTCATTCGGATCGAGGAACAAAAACGCGTCGTCCAGATCGCAGGCGCGATCATTGGCATTGGCTGGCGCATCTCCGTGATCGGCCGCGCCCGTCCACGGTGCGGGTGTGAAGAGGGCCGCGATGGCCAGGGTGACGGCCAGAGCGGCCGCGACGATCTTCTTCTTGGCACTATTTGAGCACGTCATAAGTTTCTTCTCCTTTTCTAGGTCCGTTGCCTAGCATTAGTTGAGTTCAGTGATTGCCGGATTAGATGCTGAACGGTTGAAGACCTTGAGGCTCGGGTGGGAGCCGAGGAGTAGCACCCCCGGCCCGCTCCCACCCGCCCCATTTTATTACTCCCTACTGACCACACGGCGTGTGGCGAAGCGGTCGAAGGTCGAGTCGCGCCGGATCGTTCTCTCTCCCTCTGGGCGCCCGAGCGCTGCCGACTGTCCGAGCTCCAGCATCGGTACCGAAGGGCCGCTGATCCTATTCAGCGTGAGGGTATAGTTCCCGCCCCGCCCCGGCTCGAAGGGCGTCGCGATGATGATGTAGGTGCCGGTCTCGGGCAGAAAGGTGGAGATCTGCGCATCCAGGCCCGCCGCGCCGCCGCCGCTGTTGTCGTCAAAAGTCACCAGGTCGCCGTTGTTCTTGTTGAGGATCAAGAACGAGTCGACGGCCGTCGAACTCATCTTGATCTGCACGAAATCACCCTGCCGGCCGGAGAACGAGTAGGCGTCCAGGAAATCCCCGGCCGAGGTGACTAGATCGCCCGCGGCGAAAATCCCGTTGGTGATGTTCGCCCCGTAGCTGATCGGCGTGATGACGCCTGTGGAGAGCCTAAGCGTATAGCCGCCCAACCCGTCGGGCTCGCTGTTGGCGCTGGTGACGAAGATGACGTAGGTGGCGGAATCCGCGAGCACCGTGAGGAGCAGCGCGTTACCGTTTTCATCCCGGCCGTTGCCCAAGGCGCCCGTCTGATCGTCGGTGGCCACCAAGGTCAGGCTGCTGTCGCTATTCAAGCGGTAGAGCGCCAACAGCGCGTCGAACTGCGTCGAGCGGAGGTCGATCGCGACGGGCCGGTTGGCCCCGACGCTGAAAGTGTAGGCGTCGAAGAAGTAGGTCCGGCCGCTCCCGTCGCCCGCATCCTGGACCTGGTCGCTGGCCGTCAGCGCGCCGAAGATCGTTTGCCCATCGGAAATGGTCTGGGTAATGAGCGGCGGCGACTGGCCCGCGATCTTGATCGTCACGATGTTGGAGACGCGGCCGGCGGCCGTCAGCTTCACCCTCACGCTGCCGAACCCGGCCAACTGCGGCGGGAGGATGGCGTTGATCTGGTCGACCCCCTCCAGAAAAGGGTGGGCGCCGGCGAAGGTGATCGTCAACGGAACGCCTTGAATCGTCAGGGTGAGCGCCGTGGCCGGGACGTTGCGCCAGCCGGTGCCGTAGAGGATCAGAAAATTCGGCCGGGCAACCGTTCCCGCGTCGACATCACGCTCGGTGCCATTCGGGTTGAAGACGTTCTGAAAGATCACGCCGTCGAAGGTCGTTTGTGCCGCGGCTAGGCCCTGGCCGCTGGACCTGACCGTGAAGAAGCCGGGCGAGGCTCGGGCGATGAAGATCGTTCCGGTGCGGGTGGTGTTGTCCGAGTTGGTCACCGTCACCGTCGCCGTGCCGTCAGCCGTCCCGCTCGGGACGATGAAGTTGATCTGGCTGTTGCTGGTAAAAAAGAGCCGGGCGTCGACGTTATTGACTGTGACCTTGACCCCGCCGAGCGTGGTGGGGAGTGGTCCGGGGGGGGCTATAAAAACCTGATCGTTTTGCGTCTTGAAGACGCCAAAGGCTGCCGCGATGGCGTCCGGCGCCAGGGCGCTGTCACTCGCGAAAGTCGCGGCATTGACGACCACGACCGTCGCTTGCTGTGTCGAGGCCGAAAAAAACTGCGTCCGGCCGGCTAGGAAGTTAAGGCATAGACTCGCCAGGATGAGCAAGCACGCGGCGAGCAAGACGGGACGAGCGGCTTGTAGGATCACTTTCATTGGGCATCTCCTCTGCAATCAAAGGTCGGTTAATTACTGATTGAAGTTTTTAGAGAGCAAGTGGGAGAGATTGGGTTTACCTCTGCTCAAATCCGTTTTCCGCGGTCCGCAATTTGGAGCTTCAATTCAAGCTTGGTTTTCAAGCAGACACCGCTCCCGAGCGGGCTTAAGTCCGCATTGACGCGGGCCCGAACGAGGAGGTCCAGGTGGCGCGGATTCCGCCTGGAAAATAATCTCAGGTGTGGTGACAGAAGGACTCTACTCTGCCTTCCGCTCCACAGTGATGCAAGAACGTTTCCGCCTGGAGATAGTCCAGGGGCCGATCAACTGCCTGAAGTGAGGGACGGGGCACTCAAACCCAACCGCCCTGACTTATCTGGGAGGCGTGACTATTCATTCGACTAAATTTGGGGAGTTTTCAATGTTGCGCCGGAAATATACCCGCCTCTACCGCTCGCCGTCAAGTCATATGGATGCTAAAAAATAGTCACCGATCACTACGCTTCGGGAGAGGGGGTGGATTTATGGCGGAGAATATTTTTGGAGCGGGCCTGTCAGGGAGCCGGCTGCCAGCGGCTGGTGAGGCCTCATTCTCACCTGGCTCACCTGGCTCACCTGGCTCACCTGGTTTTCCGCCAGCGCGGAATGAATCGTGGAACCTCCCGCTGATACTTCCGATATCCTTCGCCGAAGCGGTCGATGAGTTCCCGCTCCTCAAACACCGTCATCACATATCCCGGCGGCACCAACAAAAGGATGAGGAGATAGATCCTTGCATAGTTGATGAAGAGAGCGTTGGCCATGACGCCGACGCCCGCGCTGAGGTACCGAGGATGACGGACCACTCGATAGATTCCCTCCTGCAGCAGCCGGCCCTGGCGCTGCCCAGCAGGTGACAACTCGGGGATTCCGACTAAGGTGGCAATGCTCAGTTGCCTCCAGTACTGGAACTCAAGCCAGGTCGTCACGCCGTACAAGACTAGGGCGATGGCAATCAGGCTCCAGTTCGTTCCGAGATCCGCCCCGAGCAGCGGCCCGCGGAACCGGAAGAGCAGCGCGCCAAAAGCGACCACGACCGGAACCACGATGAGGTAGGTGCCCATCGGCCCCAGCCTTCTCCACCAACGCGCCCACGGGTGAATGATAAACCAAAAGAGCAGCCCCGGTGGGAGCACGATCAAGTGGAGGACGCCGAGGAAATATCGAACGCGATCAATCATCTTGTCACCACATCAGCAATCGACTCCCATTTGACGCCTAACGTTTCGCATTACCCGGCCCGCGCCGAATACTGGCCGAAACTGATGAAATTCGCTTCGTGGGCTCGGGGGCAGGCGATGGTTAGGCGCGGTTCGTGGCAACCAAGCCCCTTACGAGTTTAGTCATGGTCCATTGGTACATTGGTTACCCAGCGCTCCCTTGTAGTCGCTCATCCGCCTCTTCAATTCTTTCGTTTCACTCGGATGACTTCCACGATGTGCTCGGCGGCGCCTTTGTAGCTGGCCCCGCCGAACAGCCCACCGCTCGTCTCATAGCTCATCTGGTGGGCGTAGAGCACCTTGCCGGTCTCTTTGTCGGTGAAGACGAGATCGCCGTCGAGGACGGTCTGCCCGGCACCGTAGCCGATCGCGTAGCGCTGGACGCGGCTGCCGCGCTCGAAGCTCCGCACGCGCACGGTCAGCAGCAGCGTCTTTTCGGTCGCCGGGGTGCGCGTTGGGCGCACCTCTTTGAACTCAGAGGCCATCAGCCGCTTGCGGATCTCCTCCGTCAGGTGGCTGATGTCCTCCGGCTTCATATTCGCTTTCTCCACCGGCACGAATTCGATCTCGAGCGCCTCGAACTGGCTCAGCGGTTTCACCGGGACGGCGTTGAATTCCAGCCGCGCGAGGAAGGTATCGCGGTCAGAGGCGTATTTTTGAAACAGCTCCGGCGTGGGCGCTTCGTATTGCAGCATGAAGATCTTCTCCTTCTCGAAATTGAACTGGAGACTGAAGCGCATGTCTTTGGTCTTGCCCGTCATGGTATACCATCGGCGCCCGTTGACTAGGGCGGAGGAGAACCCCGGGTCGAAGCGCAGCTTCGGCTGGTTCTGCCGGAGCTTGTTGAGGAGTTCATCCTCCGGGATGAGCTTCAGATTGTCCGGCGTCCGGAGCCTGAGCAGCACCGGGTCTTGCGCCTGCTTAAGAAAGGCCCGGACCTCAAGCCCGTCAGACTCGTGGAAGACCCAGTTAGCATTCGGGGCGTGGATGCGCAAGCCATACTGTTCATCGAGCCGCGACTCGCCGCCGGACTGGGCCGCGCCGAGCCAGCAGAGCGTCACGCATAATAGCAAGTGCCTCATCGTGTTCATAGTCCCTCCCGTTTGTGACATGCTTTTTACAAAGTAGAGTGGTCACTTCTACTATTTGTCTTGCCTCGTTAGTCACTATCTTTGGGGCTGCTGAGTTCCGCGCCTAACAGATTATTTATACCCGCGCGAAGGCACGTCTCGCGGCGGTCACGGTCCGCTCGATGATCTCCTCGCTATGGGCCGCGGAAACGAAGGCGGCCTCGAATTGGGAGGGCGCCAGGTACACGCCTTCCTCAAGCATGGCATGGAAGAAGCGGGCAAACGCCGCGCGGTCGCTGCGGTTCGCCGTCGTCCAATCGCTCACCGGGTCGGCGGTGAAGAAGGTCGTGAACATCGACCCGACGCGGTTGGCCGTGGTGGCCACGCCGGCCTCGCGAGCCGCTTCAGTCATCCCTTCGACCAATCGCGACGCCGCTTTTTCAAGCTGCGTGTAGAGGTCACTGTTCTTCAACAGCCGCAGGGTGGCGAGTCCCGCCGTCACGGCCAGCGGGTTGCCGGAGAGCGTGCCCGCTTGATAGACCGGCCCGACCGGCGCGACGACATCCATAATCTCGCGGCGACCGCCGAACGCTCCGACCGGGAGGCCGCCCCCAATGATCTTGCCCAAGCAAGTCAGGTCGGGCTTGATGCCGTACCGCTCCTGCGCCCCGCCGCGGGCGACGCGGAAGCCCGTCATGACCTCGTCGAAGATCAAGACTGTGCCGTGCTCGGCCGTGATCCTGCGGACCTCTGGCAGGTAGCCTTCACGCGGCGGCACGCAGCCCATGTTGCCGACTACTGGCTCGATGATCACGGCGGCAATCTTCGGCCCGACTTCGTTGAAGACGCGCTCAAGCGCCGGCGCATCATTGAACGGCACGGTGATCGTGGCCTGAGCGACTTCCGGCAGCACGCCCGGCGAATCCGGCAGGCCGAGCGTGGCGACTCCCGACCCGGCACGCACCAGCAAACTGTCGCCGTGGCCGTGGTAGCAGCCTTCGAACTTGACGATCTTCGGGCGGCCCGTGAAGCCGCGGGCCACGCGCAAGGCCGACATCGTAGCTTCGGTGCCGCTCGAAGTCAGCCGCAGCTTCTCAATCGAAGGGAAGGCGTCGATGACCTCCTCGGCCAGCTCGATCTCTAGCTCCGTCGGCGCCCCGTAGCTTGTCCCTCGCCAGGCCGCCTCGCGGATGGCGGCGATGACTTCCGGGTGTGCATGCCCGAGGATCATCGGCCCCCACGAGCCGACGTAATCGATGTAGGTGCGCCCGTCAGCATCAGTGATCGTCGGGCCGCTGGCCGAACGGATGAAGAGCGGGGTGCCTCCGACTCCACGGAAGGCCCGCACGGGGCTGTTGACGCCGCCGGGGATGACTTGCTTGGCGCGTGCGAAGAGTTGCGATGACTGCGGAGATTTATTTTCTGCCATCTTGGTCGTCATGAATTCCCTTTCAATAATTTGTCAGATCAACCGTGAACCCCGCCTCTACAAGATAAGCGCGCGGTTCCGGTGCTTATAGCGGATTGCAGTTGCTTGCGTTCTTTGCGCCTTTGCGCCTTTGCGAGAGAGACTTGCCTCTCGCAAAGGCGCAAAGGCGCAAAGAACCGCAAAGAGGCGACACACATGGTTTACTTCCCGGCCAGAGGTAAAAGGCCCACGATGTCTGTGACCGCGTGGGCGATTATGCAGGCCAGCAGGTCCTTTTTCCAGACGTAAAAGAGCGTGATCAGGCCGCCCGAAATGAAAAAGAGCGGGATCGGCCCCCAACCCCAGCTCGGCACATGGGCGAGCGTGAAGACAACTAACGAGATGAGGCCGCCCCACCAGTAGCTCCCCGTCAGCGATGACAGTCGCTCGACTGCGTAGCCGCGGTAGAGCGCCTCTTCCGCGATGCCTGCATTCATTGCGGCAAGCACCAGAAACCACCGGGGCAGCCCGGCCAGCTTGGCGAACCCGGTCTCGAAGCTCGGCGGCAGGCCGACCCGGCTGAGCGCCCCGGCCCAGACCGGCGTCAACAGGATGAATGCGCCCGCTAGTCCCAAGCCCCATAAAACCGATGGCCAGCCTAAGGGTCGGAAGCCGATAGAACGTAGCGGTTGCTTCTCCCACAAGACGACGAGCGCCAAGATCAGGACGACCAGCGTCCAGAGGAGAAGTTGCCCGAGCAGCATGGTGGCGAGACGATTCGGATCACCCAGCAACTTGCCGGCAGGGCCAGCCAAGAGGATGGGGCCTCCAAGCGCCACGCACAGGCCGAGAATGCTGGGAACTACTTTCATGCGACTCACGCTTCCTGACGCCCAAATTAAGCAGGCTTGATCCCGTGCGACCCAGAGCCACGAGCGCGACTGATGAGCAGCGTGCTGCTCGCGCTCCGCTCGAATGAGCTGTCAGGCGGTGGTTGGGCTCGCCTGTCGCAATCTCCTCGCAATCTCTTCGGCCACCTCGCGAGCACTGCGGTCCTCAGTCTCAACCGGCTCGCCGAAATGCGCATCGCCATGAGCATCGACACACTCTATGATGCGGCGCGCAATCCACTCTGCCCCGGGTCCTTCGATTTTCACCCCGCGTTTGACCAGCCGTTCTTGAATAGTCGCCAGACTGGCCCTTAAGCAGAACACCCTCAGCTCAGGGTCAAGGCGCCTGACTCCGATGACGACCTCATCAAAGTAGTCGCGGCGGCTGAAAGTCATTGGGACGATCACCGGACCGGGAGCGAAGAAACGAAATAGCCTGGTGCCCGCGACCGCAGACCTCCGCCACCAGTCGATGTCCTGAAAGTCGTCCGTTCCCGACCCTGTTAATTTGAGCCACTTCGGCAAGCGCATCAAGACGGACCCCGCCCACTCAGGATCATAGATCGCGCTTCCCGGCAGGGTATGGCGTAGTAAGCTGGCCACCGTCGTCTTACCTACACCGAACGAGCCATTGATGATCACAATCATAGAAAGTAGTCGCGGGCGAGATGGCCGCCTAATGGCCGGATTAGTTAGACACCGGAGGCAAACAACTTAAGTTCTTGTCCGTCATCTGACAATCTAACCATCTGCTGATACTCAAAGCCGATTTTTTCAAGTAGGCGGATCGAGCTTTGATTGTCTACATTCGTCACCGCCACAATTCGCTTCAAGCCAAGCGTGGCAGTCGCATAGGACATCACGGCAGACGCTGATTCTAAAGCATACCCTCTGGACCAAAACTCCGGGAGGAACGCATACCCGAGATCGACATCCTCAAGCACGTCTCGCTTGAGCAGACCGCAAATCCCTGCTGATACACCTGACTCTTTCATCTCAACCAGCCACAGACCAAAGCCAAACTTTTCATAACTTGCCACCGGCCCATTCAAAATATACGAACCCGCATCATCTATTGTCCGCACACCTTTATCACCAATGTTCTGAATAATTCGACTTTAGACAAAAGTGAGGACAAGACCTGTTCGAGAACAGGCTGACTTGTCGCTCGATTTTCCACTTCAGTACCAGCGAT
>Ga0207646_10000266_pt1 | contig 71211 bp, 62 predicted proteins | sample KBSK5502metaG_FD_184343 | JGI IMG/M metagenome (GOLD analysis project Ga0207646, IMG submission 184343) | Corn, switchgrass and miscanthus rhizosphere microbial communities from Kellogg Biological Station, Michigan, USA - KBS K5-50-2 metaG... | ecosystem: Host-associated > Plants > Roots >... | reverse complement strand
TCACCACCGGCGCGTCGGTGTCGAGCCTCGACGTCGTCAAGCTGGAGCTCGACGGATCTGTTTCGGTTTCGGCGATCGGCGCCAACACCAACGTCACGGTCGACCTGGTGGGCTACCTGTCAGGCGATCTGATCATCCCCGGCAGCACCAAGATCATGTCGGCCGCTCAGCTCGCGGGCATCACTTCGCTGACCGACACCAGCATCACGTTCGGACCGGGCGTGCAGGTGAGTCCGCCGGTGATGCTCAACGACGTCGTCAACGCCGGCATCACGCCCACCACGCCTTTCGGATTCCTTCGCCGTGTGCTCGCGATCAGCACCGACGCGACCGGTCAGACAATTTTGAGCACGCGGAACGCGGCCCTGCCCGAAGCGCTCACCGCCTATGACGTGAGCTGGTCGGAGCCGCCGACTGCGGGGGCGTTCGGCTTCCACCAGGCCGGCGCCAGGCCGACGACCGCTTCGCTGCCGCCTTTCCAGCCGCCGCCCGGAACGTCGATCGACCCGCGCTGGCCGGTGCTGGCGCTGGCCGGCTATGGGCATCATCTCCTCTTCCCGGTCTCCGCCTCCTTCTCGGCGCTGTCGGGCCAGCTCGATATCAGCGACCTCGAGCTCCAGCTCGTGCCTCACCTAGCGATCGGCAAGAATCCCTTCACCAATCCGCAGTTCGCCATCGGGTTGAGCGCGGCTCTTCGCTTTCAGGCTGATGTCTCGATCAGCGGCCAGATCGCCGGCAAGACATGGACCCCGTACGACCAGGAGCAGCGAACGGCGCCGCGGCCGGTCCAGGTCGGGCCGGTGACGCTGATCGTCCAGGGATTGATCGAGCTGAAGGTCACCGTCGACCTCACGCTTTCGGGCGGGGTGGGGGCGACCATCTCGGCGGACAAGTACGGCCTCATCACCGCCGGCTACGACAACGGCGCGTTCTTCGGCAATTTCCAGGGCGTCGATTACATCCCGCCCGGCAGGACGGTGACCGGTCCGAACTATTCGCTCGCGGCCGAGATTCGCCCCGGGCTGCACTTCATCGGCGGGGTCGTGCTGTACGGGTTCGCGGTGCTCGCCGCGGACGAGAATCCTTACTTCCGGATCACCGTCGACCCGCTGGGGAACCCGTGGTGGTCGGTGGCGGTCGGCGTCTGCAAGCACATCGTCGTCGGGATCGACATCGCTTTCACCTTCCTGCAGTTCAAGCAGGAAGCCACGATCGACCTCCCATGCGATGAGTTCGTGATTGCCCAGGCGCCGGGCCCGTTCATCGCCATCGCGATCACGCCCTCACCGGCCACGGTCCCGAGAGGCGTGACGCAGAACTTCACCGCGACCGTTGCGGGGATCCCGGTTCCGGTCGCGTGGTCGCTCGTCGAAGCCAACGCCGGCACCCTTTCGAACGTCGCGCTCACGTCTGTCGATTACACGGCTCCTTTGCGCGCGGGCACGTATCACCTCCAGGCCGCGGCGGTCGCCGATCCAACGTCGAACGTGGTGGTCGCGATCACGGTCCCAGCGACGGCGCCGGGGCTGGCGACCAATGTGACCGCGACGTTGTCGGGGAGCACGGGAGTGACAGTGAGTTGGAGCCCGCCCACTGACGACGGGGGCGCGCCGATCACGGATTACAAGGTTGTTGCCTCTGACGGTACCTCGGCCGACGCCGGCACGAACACAGTCGCGAACTTCAGCAACCTGACGCCCGGCACCACCTACACCTTCAGCGTGTACGCCACGAACAGCGCCGGCCTGACTAGCGCTGCAGCGCTCAGCGCGCCGGTGACGATCCCCGCCCAGGCGGTGGTGACTCTCACCCCATCGTCTATCGACTTCGGTGTCAACGCGCTGGGGACCCCCTCGCAGCCGCAGACGGTGACCGTCAACGTCAGCGGCGGGTCGGTCCTCGTCACGAATGTCAGCCTGGGCGGAACTCGCCCACAGGACTACTCGATCGTGAATGACAACTGCCTGAATCTCACCATCGACCCCCTCGGCAGCTGCACGTTCCAGGTCGTCTTCACCGCCGCCATCCAGAACCAGAGCACCGCGACAGTGTTGGTGACGGACGACGCTCTCGGCTCGCCGCAATCCATGGCGCTGAAAGGCCAAGGCCCGCTGCCCCTGATCAACGGCTTCTCCGGCGCGGGCCCAGCGCAATTCTTCGACCTGCAGCACGGCACTGTAGGCAACTTCAACACTGCAGATGGCGGCACGACGTGGACGCCGCAGCAGTTTGCGGGCGGCTATCCCGGCTTCCTCAACTACGGAGCCTATTTCCTCGATCCTTCGCATGGATGGGAGCTCGGAGCGCCGTTTGCGGCATTCACGCCGGGCTGCATCCCCGGCGCCAGCTGCAAGGTCGTCCTCTACACGTCGGATGGGGGCGTCACGTGGACGCGGCTCAGCGTGATCAACTTCCTCCTCCGTCCGTCCAGCATGGTGTTCACCGACGCTCTCCACGGCTGGATCGTCGGCCTGTCATACACATGCGATGCGACTGGCAACAACTGCGTGCAACAAGGGGTCCTGGCGACGACCGACGGCGGACTCACCTGGGCAGCACAGCCATTGCCCGACCCGGAGACGTGCGCGGCCCCCCTCACTCTTGATAAGCGCAGCGAGCTGATCAACATGATCGACTCCCAAAACGGTTGGATCCTCGGGGTGTCGGCTTGCCTCGACAGCGTCAACACCGCTTCGAGTCCGTTGACCCTTGCATGGAGCACGAGCAACGGCGGCGCAACCTGGTCGGTCCACGACACCGGTCTCAACGCCTACTACTTCATCTCTTATTCGAGGCTGCATTCGACCGGGCCGAACCAGCTGGCCTTCGCGACCCAGGACTTCAGCGGCGACAACTCGGCGATCTTCGTGTCGACGGCGGATGGAGGCACAACGTGGACCAAGTCGAAGATCCCTGACCTCTTCGCGGGAGATTTCCAGTACATCGACGCCACGCATGTCGTCCTGATTGGGGGCGGGAACGGGAGTCAATCCCTCTACACCTCCGGAGACAGTGGCGCGACGTGGACCAAGCTTGGGCCGCTCCCGGGACAGGTCCCGTCCTCCAATCCCAATCCGAACTTCACCGAGCTTCACTTCCTCACCGTCGTCGACGCCACCCACTGGTGGATAACAGGCCAGATCGACTACGTCTCGAGCACGGGCGCGTCGACCTCAGGTGGCTTGATTCTGCTCAGCTCTGACGGCGGCATCACGTGGAAGATCGTGCTCGAGGGCACGGGAAGCTAGGCGCCTACTGGGTGACGTCGATCCAGACCAGGCCCGGCGGCAGCGGCAGGTCCTGGCCGTTGTCCAGCGTGAAGACCAGGGGCTGGTGGCCGTTCACCGACTTCCACGTCCCCTTGTAGCCGACTCCTTTGTAGTACACGTTGATCGCACCGCTCGAATCCACGTCGAAGTCGTGGATGTACGCGCCGTGTCCGTCGCCGACGTTGAGGAGCTGCTCGCGCGTGTGCAGAACGATCAGCATCTCGATCCGCAGCGGCGCGCGCTGGCTCAGGTCGTTGTACCTGTGGCCCTCCTCGGTCTTCTGGTACGTGCCCGTCGTCGGGTCATACGTGTAGGTCGAGTAGTGCTCCGGAACGCTGACCGTGACGGCGCCAGTCCCACCGCTCAAGTCCGGCCGCGCCTTCGGGATCGTGAACGCTCCCAGACCGTAGAGGCCCTCGGCCGCGCGGACCCGGTCGCCACGGATCATCAGGTTGTCGGGCGCGTAGCGCGTGCTTGTCCGGAACTGGTATCCGATCGTGTCGAAGAACTGCGGTGTGGGGTCGGACGCGGCGCGCGCGCGAGTCGCCGCCGACTCCCCCGACTGGAACAGCAGACCGCGGTAGTGCCGGCCGAGCTTCAGTGAGATAAAGCGGGCCGAGCGCATCGGCCCGATCAGGTCGGGTGCGTTCATGTACATGACCGTCAGGCGCGTGATGCCCCCCTCAGCGAGGTACTCGAAGATGATGTCCGCCGCCTGCAGCCCGTTCTGGTCGCGCGCGAACTCGTCGTTGGGGATCTGGATCAACGCGGGATAGCGGAGCGAGATCGTGTGCTCGTGGTCGTGCCAGTAGATCCCGGTCTTGACGGTGAAACCAGACGCGACCGTGTGGCCGGTCTGGTCGCGGCCGCCGGCCGCGATCTGGATCGTCATCGGACCGGACGCCAGTCCCGCGGTCGAGAACGTCGCGCTGCGGTCGTCGTCCGCCCATTTGAGGTTGGCGATCTGCGTCCCGATCGTCGCCTTGATGGTGGTCGGCTCCATCGCGTCGTTGAAGACGAGCTGGAGCATCGAGGAGGGATCGATCTCCATCCCGTCCTTGAGCTGCGAGCCGTTGGCGGCGGTGAGGCCGATGACGCGCGGGACGATGATCGTCGTGAAGCTCCACTGCGCTCCGGCGATGCGGTGGTGGCCGGTGTCGACGATCGGCAGCAGTCCGACCGTGTAGGTCGTCAGCTCTGCGAGGGGTCTTGCCGGCGTCCATGCGTACTCCGTCTGGCCCGTCACGGCATAGAGCTCACCGTCGGTCGCGGGCGTGATCGAGAACGCCGCCTTCACGGCGTCGGGCGACACCGAGCGCGAGAACGTGAAGACGAAGCTGCCGTCGGTCGGCACGTCCTTCTGGCCGCTCTTGACGTTCGTCGTCACGGTCGTCGGCAGCGTGTTCTGGTACCAGAGGAACGCGCCGGCGCCGATGAGCAGGACGAGCACGACCATCCCGGCGGCGGTCCAGGCGCCGCGGCCGATGCCTCTGCGGCGGCGCGCGGGGCGCCTGTTAGGAAAGGCCCCTAGGGATGTGGGCTCGAGCGGCTGCGAGGACGTGGAGTTGGACAACGCGCCGGCGGAATTATGCCACCAAGCGCCGCAGCAGGGAAAACGAGTAGAGGCCCGTGGCGTGACCGCTTTCGAAAGCGATCTGCAGCGCGTACTGCCCGATGAGCGTCACGTCCTTGATCCGCAGCTCCTCGTCGCTCAGCGCTTTCACGCGCGAAAGGCGGCCCGGCGCGCCGGCCTCTCCGCGGCACTCCGCGCATGGACACGCCCACCGCAGCTGCTCACCGGTGTAGCTCGTGCGCGCGCCGTCCTCCCAGGTGATCTCCATCACCTGGCGCGCGCGATCGACGTCGACGTTGGTGGGAAACGCGTCGGGGTCTTGCAGCCGACTACCTAATGGACGTTGATGACCGGCAGCTGGCGGTATGACTGGATGGACGTACGTGCAGCGACCTGCTGTGCGATCGCGACGAACGCCTTCGCCCCCGCGGACTCGGGACGCGAGATGACGATGGGCGTCCCTGAGTCGGCGTCCTCGCGGATCGCCTCTTCGAGTGGGATCGCGCCGAGGAACGGAACGCCGAACCTCTTCGCGGCCGACTCCGCTCCACCGTGGCTGAAGATCTCGTGGCGGTGGCCGCAGCTCGGGCACACGTACCAGCTCATGTTCTCGATGAGTCCGAGCGGCGTGACGTTGAGGCGGCGAAACATCTGCAGCGCCTTGACGGCGATGTCGGTGGCCACGTCCTGGGGCGTGCACACGATGGCGACGCCGGTCAGCGGCACGGCCTGCGCGAGAGTCAGCGACGCGTCGCCGGTCCCCGGCGGCAGGTCGATCACCAGGTAGTCGAGCCGGCCCCAGTCGACCTGGACCATCATCGCCTCGATCGCCTTGCCGACCATCGGACCACGGTAGATCGTCGGCTCGCTCCCCGGGTTGAGGTGGCCGAACGACATGAGCCTCATGCCGTGCGCCTCGATCGGCAGCAGGCGGCCGTTGGACTGCTGCGGCGTCGTGTGCGAGCCGGTCATGACGGGCACGGAGGGGCCGTAGATGTCGGCGTCGAGCAATCCGACGGTAGCGCCGCTGAGGCGGAGCGCGGCGGCGAGGTTCACCGCGACGGTCGATTTGCCGACACCGCCCTTGCCCGAGGCGACGGCGATCGTCTGCTTGACTCCTGGGAGGATCTCCGACGGCTTCGGCCGCATGAAGGCGGGGCGGACATTGGCGGTCATGCGCACGGCTACGTCCGTCACGCCGGCCAGCTCCCTCACCGCGTCCTCGGCCTGCGACTTGAAACGGTCGCGGACGGGGCACGCCGGGGTGGTGAGCTCGAACGTGAAGCTGACCTTGCCCTGGGGGCTGACCTCGAGCTCTTTGATCATGCCCAGGCTGACGACGTCCCGGCCCAGGTCGGGGTCGCGGATCGTGGCCAGGGCTTCGAGCACCTGCTGCGAACTTGGGGCTGACATCCGGCTCCGGATGTTACCGAGGCTGCTAAGTTCAATGCGGCCCATGAAGGAAGTCACCGCTGAGAGCTCGCCCGCCGAGCTCATCGAGTACTACGGCGGCCCCGCCTCCGACGTCTACTTCCAGCGGGCCCGCAGGACCCTCGCCCACGCGCATGTCGACGCGGTCGTCGCGATGGACTTCTTCTCCAGCAAGGCGGGGATCCTGTGCGGCGTCGCCGAGGCGGTGCGGCTGCTCGGAGGCATCCTGCGGGACGGAGACGAGGCGTACGCGCTGCCCGAGGGTGCGCCAATGGAGGTGAAGGAAACCGTCCTGCGCGTGCGCGGGCCTTACTCACGATTCGGCGTCTACGAGACCGCGTTGCTCGGAATGCTCTCGAGCTGCTCCGGGTGGGCGACCGCAGCGCGCGAGATCGTCGAGGCCGCGAACGGCAAGCGAGTCATCAGCTTCGGAGCGCGCCACGTCCACCCGCTGATCGCCCCGACCATGGAGTACTCGGCGGTCGTCGGCGGCTGCGCCGGCTGCGCGACGCCGCTCGGGGCCCAGCTCGCGGGCCTGCAGGGAGCGTCGGGGACGATGCCGCACGCGATGATCCTGCTGTTCGGCGACACGGTGAAGGCGGCGGTCGCATTCGACGAGGCGATGGGCGACGACGTTCTGCGCATCGTGCTCGTGGACACGTTCAAGGACGAGGCCGAGGAGGCGCTGCGTGTCGCGGAGGCGTTGGGGAACCGGCTGCGCGGCGTGCGCCTGGACACACCCGGCGAGCGAGGTGGGGTGACGGTCGACCTCGTGAAGGAAGTGCGCGCGCGGCTCGACCTCGCGGGGTTCGAGCACGTCGGCATCTTCGTCTCCGGCGGCCTCGACGCAGCCCGGATCGCGGAGTTCGAGGGGGCGAAATGCCCGATCCACTCTTATGGGGTCGGCATGGCGATCAGCTCCGCGCCGCCGATCGCCTTCACCGCGGACATCAAGGAGATCGACGGCAAGCCGAAGACCAAGCGCGGGCGCATTCCCGGCGCGGCGCCCAACGCCCGGCTCGTCAGGGTCATCTGACAAGGAAAGCTCTTCTCGAGCTGCAGGCCGAATGCCGCGCATGCGCGGTCTGCGCCCAACAAGGGATCATCGCTGAGGCCAACCCGACGTTCGAAGGCCGCTGGGGCGCGCCGTTTTTCATCGTCGGCCAGGCGCCCGGACCCGCGGAGCGCGAGACGCGGCGCCCGTTCTCCGGCCGCGCTGGCAAGGAGCTCGACCGGTGGATGATGCGTGCGGGGTTTCGCGACCCGGAAGAGTTTCGCCGCCTGACCTACATCGCCGCGTTGATGCGCTGCTTCCCGGGCCGCAACAGGTCGAACACCGGCGACCTGCCGCCACCGCCGAAGGGGATCGCCAACTGTGCGCACTGGCTCGACGCCGAGCTGGAGCTGCTCGAGCCGAAGGTGATGATCCTGGTCGGCCAGATGGCGATCTCTCGCTTCCTTGGTCCGGCTCCGCTCGAGGACCGCGTGGGCAAGGCATTCGGCAAGCGGCCGGTCATGATCCCACTGCCGCACCCTTCCGGGCAGAGCCGCTGGCTCAACGCGCCCGCCAACCGCGAGCGCCTCGCGACCGCGCTCGCCCTGATCGCCGAGCAGCGATCAAAATTTGCGCCGTGAGATATCTCCTTATCTATTACGGCGGGACGATGCCCGAGACGCCGGCGAAGCAGGCGCGCGTCATGAAGCAGTGGACGACGTGGTTCGCCAAGCTCGGACCGGCGATCGTCGACCCGGGCAACCCGTTCTCGGGCAAGGTGAGCAAGGTCCGCGCCGACGGCGTTGCCAAGGGCCCGGTCGGGCAGCGCGCGTCGGGCTACAGCATCATCGAGGCGCCTTCGCTTGACGCCGCGACACGGCTCGCGAAGAGCTGCCCCGTCATCAAGAGCGGAGCGCAGGTCGCGGTCTACGAAACCTTCAACGTGATGTAGTTGCCGGCTTTCTACGGTCGCAGGGAACGCGACCGCGTGGTCATCGAGGGCGCCGACGCACGTCACCTCGCGCGCTCGCTGCGCGCGAGACCGGGCGAGGAGATCGAGGTCGTCGATCCCGACGGCTGGATGCTCAGCGTCCGCCTGGAGCTCGTTAGCGACTCGAGAATCGAGGGCACCGTGGCGTCGGAGCGCGAGCACGCGCCCGAACCGTCCCGCCACGTAGTTATCGCGATCGCGCATCTTCCGTCGACGGCGCTCGAGCTGGTGCTCTCGCGATGCACGGAGGTCGGCGCCTCGGCGTTTCACATCGTCCAGGCGCACCGCAGCGTCGTCCGGGGCGCGCGGCAGGAGCGCTGGCGGACGATCGTCCGCGAGGCGGCGATGCTCGCCGGGAGGATTCGCGTCCCGATCGTCGCCGGTCCCTCGCCGCTCGACGAGGTCGTCGCCGAACGACCCAACCCGGTGATGCTCGTCCGCACCGCGCCGGCGCCGCTGGCGGGGATGCCGCTGCCGCGCGAGGTCACGCTGCTCATCGGCCCCGAGGGCGGCTGGACGGACAAAGAACTGGCGATGGTGCCTGAGCACGCGGGTCTGGGCCCGCGAAACCTGCGCGCCGACACGGCGGCGATCGTCGCCACCGCCCTGGCGCTCAACGCGCCCGGCGAATAGTCTCCATCTCGCCCCGGATCGCGAGCACGGACAGCACGACGAATCCCACCACGCCGATCGCGAAGAGCGCGACCCCGACGGCGACCGAGGTCTCGGCCGCGCCGAAGCCTGCGAACAGCAGTCCGATGGCGATGACCAGGAGCGCGTAGACCCGGAACCCGGCCTGGGATGCCGCGTAACCGGGCGGCAGCGAGCCAAGGTAGCGCGACGTGACCTTGCGCATGACGAAGGCGCCGGCGCCGAGCAGGTTCAGCACCAGCACGACTCCGATCAGCACGATCAGGCCGCCGATGATGAGGGTCGCGCTCACGATCCCTAGCATTTTGAGGGTGTCACGCTCCCGAGGACCGCGACAGATTCGCGGCATCGGCGGCCGGAGCCAAGGAACGGGTGGCGCGGCTAGGAGCGCAGCCGTTGCTGCGTGACGACGCTGCGCCGGGTCCCGTGACGCCGGCTTCAGCGCCGCAGGCGCCCGGCCGCCTAGGCCGCGAAGGTGCGCGGGCCTTCGGGGGCGGGACACCCTAGATGGCGGTGACAACGAAGCAGGCGCTGGTGCGGAACTTCTGCATCATCGCCCACATCGACCACGGCAAATCGACGCTGGCCGACCGGCTGCTCGAACGCACCGGCGCGATCAGCCAGCGCGATATGCAGGACCAGGTCCTGGACACCATGGACCTGGAGCGCGAGCGCGGGATCACGATCAAGCTCCAGGCCGTGCGCATGACCTACCCGGCGCGTGACGGGCAGTCTTACGAGCTCAACCTCATCGACACTCCGGGACACGTCGATTTCGCCTACGAGGTCTCGCGCTCGCTGGCCGCGTGCGAGGGCGCGATCCTCGTCGTCGACGCCGCCCAGGGCATTGAGGCGCAGACGCTGGCGAATCTCTACCAGGCGGTCGAGGCCGGCCTCACCATCGTCCCGGTCGTGAACAAGATCGACCTCGACGCGGCGCAGCCGGAGATGGTCGCCGAGGAGATCGCCGACGTCACCGGCATCCCGCGCGACCAGGTGATCTTCGCCTCGGCCAAGCTGGGGATCGGCACCGACGACATCCTCGAGGCGGTCGTGAACCGCGTGCCGCCGCCGCGCGGCGACCCGTCCAGGCCGCTGCGCGCCCTGATCTTCGACTCGCACTACGACCCCTACCGGGGCGTGATCACGTACGTCCGCGTCGTCGACGGCGAGATCCTGCCCCGGACCAGGATCCGGATGATGAACACCGACAAGGTCCACGAGGTGGACGAGGTCGGCTGGTTCGCGCCACGGCCGCGACCGGCTGACAGGCTCACCGCCGGCGAGGTCGGTTACGTCACCGCGGCGATCAAGAACGTGGTCGACGCGCGCGTAGGCGACACCATCACGACCGCAGAGCAGGGCGCGACCACGGCGCTGCCCGGCTACAGGCGCGTCAAGCCGATGGTCTTCGCGGGTCTGTTTCCCACCGACTCCGACCAGTTCGCGGACCTCAAGGAGGCGCTCGAGAAGCTGCAGCTCAACGACGGCGCGCTGTCGTTCGAGCCCGAGAACTCGGCGGCGCTCGGCTTCGGCTTCCGCTGCGGGTTCCTCGGCCTGCTCCACCTCGAGATCGTCCAGGAGCGCCTGGAGCGGGAGTTCGAGCTCGAGCTGATTACGACCGCCCCGACGGTCGAGTACGAGGTCATGTTGAAACGCGGTGGGTTGGTCGAAGTCGACAATCCGGCGCTGCTGCCGGACCCGACGACGGTCGAGTCCATCTCCGAGCCTTTCGTGAAGCTGTCCATCATCGTGCCGTCGACGTACGTCGGGCCGATGATGGAGCTCTGCCAGGAGCGCCGCGGCCAGTTCAAGCACCTCGAGCACCGGCCCGGCGACCGCGTCGTGATCGAGTACGAGATCCCGCTGGCCGAGATCATCCACGACTTCTACGACCAGCTGAAGTCGCGTTCCAAGGGCTACGCCTCGATGGACTACGAGATGATCGGATTCCGGGAGGGCGATCTCGTCAAGGTCGACATCCTGGTCGCCGGCGAGCCGGTCGACGCGCTGTCCGTGATCTCCCACCGCTCGAAGGCGCAGGCGCAGGGCCGGCGCCTGGCAGAGAAGCTGAAGTCGATCATCCCGCGCCAGCTGTACGAGGTGCCAATCCAGGCCGCAATTGGCGGTAAGGTGATCGCCCGCGAAACCATCCCGGCGATGCGCAAGGACGTCCTCGCCAAGTGCTATGGCGGCGACGTGACGCGAAAACGCAAACTCTTGGAGAAGCAGAAGGAAGGCAAGCGAAGGATGAAGAGGGTGGGTTCGGTGGAGATCCCACAAGAGGCGTTCATGGCGGTGCTGAAGCTTGACTAGGGCGCTGCGGCTGGTGGGCGTGCTGTTTGTGCTGATGCCTGTCCTGATCGCCTGCGGTAAGACAACCAACAGCGGCGGGGCGCTGTCCGTGACGGCCCTTTACTCGAGCCGGCTGACACTAGGCGACGTGAGTCCCTTGCTTCCCGATGCGAAGAACTGGTGGGTCGCCGCGCCCACCTTCGATGTTCGCCCGCTGAACAGTGCGACGCGCGCCGATGCGGATGTGGGTGGCCTGACGATTCGCTTCTCTCACCTCGGCACAGGAGAAATTCTGAGTCTGAACTACCAGGTCCTGAGCTCGAACACGGTCGCATCCGCCTTGATGAGGGCCAATAAGATCATTTCGGGCAACGGGCAGACGGGACCAAAGGCGGGGGACCAGGTCCTCTACTACAACAAGAAGCTGCAGGCGGGACCAACCGTCTACAACAACCTCGCGTTCGTCCAGGTCGGGGACGTAATCATCACCATCGTCTGGTCGCACGTGGACGGTTTTGCGAGCACCAGCTCGGTTGGCAAGTTTGCCTCCAAGGCCGTCGCTCGGCTCAAGGACGGTCTTGCGGGCAAAGCATCTCCCTCGCCGGCGCAGGGGGCCGATCCACTGCTGCTCGCGCCGCCCGGCCCGCAGCTGACCTTGCTCGGTTCTACCCGCCTGCCGATCGAGGTTCTGGCTCAAATGATTGATATCGCGACCCCCACTGCACTGGCGGATGAGTTTCACCACAACGGCGTCACGGATTTCGTGTTCGGCGACTATGCCCTGAACATCGATACCCGAATGGAGGTGCAGACGGCGGGCATCATGTTCAGCAAATTCCCGACGGGAGGATCGGACTTCATCAAGGGGTACTTCGGCGCGAGCAACCTGTCGTCGACGGGTGAGGCCGGCGGCTACGACACCGCCACGGGTCAGTACGTGTTCGGCTTCGGGAGTGGCAGCCGCGCCATCTTGATGATCTGCAAGTCTTCGGCGGACGGGGAAGAGGCAGCGCGCGCCTGCGAGGAGCCGATGGCCCTGGTCGTGGCCGGCTGGCACTCGCTGCTGGGTACTGGCTAAAGCTCGCGACCCGTCACGCGGACGGAGCGTTCGCGCGTTTCCTGGAACCACTGCCACTGCTTCGTGAGCCCTTCGCGCAAGGAGACGCGCGGCTCCCAGCCCAGCTTCTCGCGCGCGACGTTGATCGACGCGCCGGTGTGACGCGGATCGCCGGGCGCCGCCGGCAGGTGCTTGCGACGCGGCGTGATCCCGCTGATCTCCTCGAGCGTGTCGAGGACCCGGTTGACGGTGACGCGGCTGCCGCCGCCCAGGTTGATGACCTGGCCGACCACGTCCGCGGACGCGGCCTTCACCGTCCCCTCGACCGCGTCCGAGACGTATGTGAACTCGCGCGTCTGCTCGCCGTCGCCGTAGATCTCGATCTCGTTGCCCTCGACCAGCGCCTCCATGAAGCGGCAGAACGCCATGTCCGGCCGCTGGCGCGGACCGTAGACGGTGAAGTAGCGGAGGGATGTCGCCGGGATGCCGAAGTTGCGCATGTAGACGAAGGTGAGGTGCTCGGCGGCGAGCTTGGTCATCCCGTACGGCGAGACCGGACGGGGAAGAGCGGTCTCCTTGGTCGGGAACATCTCGGCGTCGCCGTAGACCGACGAGCTCGACGCGAAGACGAGCCGCTTGACCGGGTGCTCGCGCAGCGCCTCGAGCAGTCGCTGCGTCGCGACTATGTTGTCCTGGACGTACTGGTCGAAATGGTCGCCCCAGCTCGGACGTACACCGGGCTGACCTGCCAGGTGGAAGACGACGCCCGCGCCACGGATCGCCCGCGCGACGTCGCCGTCGACCATGTCGAGCTCGAGAAGGCTGAACTTCTGGTGCGCGCGGGCGGCCTCGAGGTTCTGCTTCTTGCGCGCCCTCTCGTAGTAGTCGCTGAACGAGTCGATGCCGACCACCTCGTGGCCCATGGCGAGCAGGCGGTCGCACAGGTGCGAGCCGACGAACCCGGCGGCGCCCGTGACGACGACTCGTGTCGGAGAGTCGAGCATTGCGAAAATGCTACCTATCGTTATGCGGTGTCCGTGCCCGGAGGTTCCTTGCATCTTCGCGCCCTAAACGGCCGGGCGCCTTCGGCGCAGAAGCCTGCGTCACGGGGCCCGGCGCTGCGTCGTCACGCAGCAACGGCTGCGCTCCTAGCCGCGCCACCCGTTCCTTGGCTCCGGCCGTTGATGTCGCGAATCTGCGGCGGAACCCCGAGCTCGGACACCGCGCCGTGAACCGTTTCGAGACCTGGCTCTCCGCGACCGACTTCGGAGTGACCGTCAAGGAGTTCCCCGAAGGCACCCGAACGGCGGTCGACGCGGCGCGCGCGGTTGGCTGCGAGCTGGGCCAGATCGTGAAGTCGCTCGTCTTCGTCGCCGGTGGAAAGCCGGTGGTCGCGCTGATGAGCGGCAGCAACCGGCTTGACGAGCACAAGCTGGCGGCGGTGGCCGGCAAACCGGTCGCCAAGGCGGACGCGGAGACCGCGCGGGGTGCGACAGGCTACTCGATCGGCGGTGTCCCGCCCTTCGGCCACGTCACCGAGGTGCCCGTGTTCATGGACCGAGACCTCATGCGCTTCCCGGTCGTGTGGGCGGCGGCGGGGCGGCCCGACTCCGTCTTCGAGATCTCACCCGCGCGCTTGCGGGAGCTGAGCAACGCAGAGGTCGTGGACCTCAAATGACCGACGTCCAGCCGTTCCGACATCTGTACGTCCACATACCGTTCTGCCGCCACAAGTGCGGCTATTGCGACTTCAACGCCTACGCGGGCATGGACCGCCTGATGCCCGACTACGTCGACGCCCTCGAGCGCGAGCTGGTCTTCGCGCGCGAGCGTTATCCGTTTCAACAGCTCGAGACGGTCTACTTCGGCGGCGGCACGCCGAGCCTTTTGCCGGCCGCGCTGGCCGCGCGGTTGCTCGCTTTCATCCGGGCGACCTTCAATGTCGCCGCCGACGCGGAGATCACCCTGGAGGCGAACCCGGCCAGCACCGACGAGGAAAAGGTCGCCGCGTGGTTGGAGGGCGGCGTCAACCGGCTGAGCCTGGGCGTGCAGGGCTTCGACCCGAAGGCGCTGGCGGTGCTCGAGCGCCGCACCGACGCGGCGCAGGCGACGCGGGCGTTCAGCCTGGCGCGTGAGCTAGGCGTGGCCAACATCAGCATCGACCTCATCTACGCGGTCCCGTTCCAGAGCATGGCGACGTGGCTCGAGACGCTGCGCCGGGCGATTGCTATGGGCCCTGACCACGTCTCGACGTACTGCCTTTCGTTCGAGGAAGGAACGCTTCTCTACCGACGCCGCGCCGAGGGGCGAGTGCCCGAGGTCGAAACCGACCTGCAGTGGGACCAGCTCGACGCGGCCTGTGTGGAGCTGGAGGCCGCGGGGTTCCATCGCTACGAGGTCTCCAACTGGGCGCGGGCCGGGGGCTTTGAGTCGCGGCACAACCAGGCCTACTGGCGCTGCCGCCCGGTCTACGGCGCTGGGGCAGGCGCGCATTCGTACGCGACCGACGGCTCGACCGCCTGGCGCTGGTGGAACGTCGCCCGGCCGAAGGAGTACATCGGGGCGGCGCCCGCGACCCGCGCGGACGGCGAGGAGCTCGAGCCCCGCAAAGCGGTCGCCGAGTCGCTGATGCTCGGGCTGCGTACCGCCGACGGGATGATCGCGCCCGCGGGGTTCGACGACGAGCTGGGGAAGCTGCGCAAGGCCGGCCTGATCGAGCGCCTTGACGGCCGCATCGTCCCCACCCGCCGCGGCCTGGATCTGCACAACCAGATCGCATTGATCGTTCTGTGAGGCAAAATCGTTGAAGTGGTGATGAAAGCAGTGGTCGCGATCGTCGCCGTGCTGATCCTCGCGGATGCCGCGTTCGCAGGCACGCTGATCGCGCATCGCGCGTCGTCCCCCGCTCTGGTGGCGCAGAAGGCGACAACTCACCCTTGCAACCACGGGTTCTACGTCTCCCAGGCCGCGCACGCGAAGAAGCATGGCCAGGGCAACCGCGCCGCCGCCAGGAGCAAGCTCGGCAAGGACGGGAACTGCTCGACCAAGGCAACCCCCGGTAGCTAGACTTGGTTAGCACTCTCCGGGTGAGAGTGCTGAAACCAGATGGAGAACAGAAAGCAGGAGATCCTGCGTGCGGTCGTGCACGAGTTCACGACACGGGCCGTGCCTGTCGGCTCGCAGGCGCTCCAGAGCCGCCACTTCGTCAACCTGTCCTCGGCGACCATCCGCAGCGAGCTGGCCGAGCTCGCCGACCTGGGCTACCTGACCCAGCCGCACACGTCGGCGGGAAGGGTTCCCACGGACTTCGGCTACCGCTACTTCGTCGACTTCCTGATGGACCTGGAGGCGATCCCGGACCGTGTCAAGGCCTACATCGACGACGAGCTGAAGAAGGCGCCGGCGGACGTCGAGGGGATGGTCGAGCGGGTGGCGATGACTCTCGCGGAGGTCACCCAGAACGCCTCTGTCGCCAGCGCGCCCCAGGGCGCCCTGGCGCGGTTCAAGCACCTGGACCTTGTCTCCCTGGAGCCGAAGGAGGTGTTGCTGATCCTGTTGCTCGAGGGCAACCTTCTCCGCCAGCAGGTCGTCAACACCACCACGGCCGCGACGCAGGCCGAGCTCACCCGCCTGGCCGCTCGTCTGAACGCGGCGCTGGGAGGCAAGGCCAGCGACGAGGCGCGCCAGCGCTACGGCGCCGCGCCGCTCGGCCTCGAGAAGGAGCTGCTGGGCCCGGTGATCGCCGTGCTCGACCTGTACGAGAAGGGCTCGGAGAACCTGGTCGTCCACGACGGCGTCCGCAACCTGCTGCGCCAGCCCGAGTTCGCCGAGTCGTCGCGCGTCCACCAGGTGCTCGAGGTGCTGGAGGAGACCCGCTACCTCACCGTGCTGCTCCGCCAGCTCATCGGCGAATCCGACCTCCAGATCGTGATCGGGTCGGAGAACACCTCCAGCCAGCTGCAGTCCTGCGCGGTGGTCCTGACTACCTATGGCCCTTCGGACCGGCTGAAGGGAGTGCTCGGGGTGGTCGGTCCAACCCGTATGGCCTACAGCCAGACAGTTGCCCGGCTGCAGGCGGTGGCGAGGAGCGCCAGCCAGCGCATGGCGGAACTCGGAGTTTGATCGCAACGTGCCGCGCGGTATCTAGAGATCGATGACGACCCGCAAGCATCCCCGCGACCCCGACGAGATCGAAGCCAGCATCGCCCTCTACGAGGGCAAGATCGCCGAGTTGGAATCCGCCCTGGCCGAGGCTAAAGACAAGCACCTGCGCCTGGCCGCGGACTTCGACAACTACAAGAAGCGCGCGCGGCAGGAGCAGCTGGACACCATGCAGCACGCCTCCGCCGAGCTGATCCACCGCATGCTGCCTGTCCTCGACGACCTCCAGAACGTGCTCGAGCACAAGCCGAAAGGTGTGAACGAGTCCTGGATCAAAGGCCTGGAGCTGAGCGTGCGCAAGCTGGAGGAGGCGCTGGGCACGCACGGCCTGGAGCCGATCGACGCCGTCGGCGCCCGCTTCGACCCGAAGCTGCACGAGGCGATCGGCCACGAGGAGTCGAGCGAACACCCCGAGGACACCGTGGTGTCCGAGCTTCGCCGCGGCTACCGCGTCCGCGACCGCGTGGTGAGGCCGGCGCTCGTCAAGGTCTCGAAACGTCCTGCTCTGCCGGCCGAAACCGAAGAATCCTGAACTGACGATTTAGAAAGTGGCGGTCAAACGCGACTACTACGAGGTTCTCGGCGTCGGCCGTCAGGCCTCGCCGGAAGACCTGAAGCGGGCGTTCCGCAAGATCGCCATGGACTCGCACCCTGACCGCAACCCCGACGATGCGGTTGCGGCCGCGCGCTTCAAGGAGGCCAGCGAGGCCTACACGGTCCTCTCCGACCCCAGCCGCCGGCGCAGCTACGACCTGTTCGGCCACTCCGCCGTCGGCGCCGGAGGTCCGGCTGTCGACTTCTCCGACATGCCGTTCGCGGACATCTTCGACACGTTCTTCGGCGGGAACTTCGGGACGCGGGGTCGCCGGCAGGCTTCGAACCGCGGCGAAGACCTCCGCTACGACCTGACTATCACCTTCGAGGAGTCGTTCACCGGCGTCGAGAAGCAGATCGACGTGTCGAGGTTTGCGCTCTGTGACCGCTGCTCTGGCAGCGGCGCCGAGCCGGGCACGGGGCAGGAGACGTGCCCGGGATGCGGCGGCTCGGGCCAGATCCGCCGCGCGGCGCAGTCCTTCTTCGGCCAGGTGGTCACGACCTCGACCTGCCCGACCTGCGGCGGCGCCGGCCGGATCCTCAGGCACCCGTGCTCCGACTGCCGCGGGCGGGGCCGCCTGCAGAGGACCAAGCGGCTGGTGGTGACGATTCCGGCGGGCGTCGACATGGGCTCCCAGATCAGGCTGAGTGGCGAGGGGGAGGCGGGGGTGCGCGGCGGTCCGCCCGGCGACCTCTACGTCGTCCTGCGCGTCAAGGCGCACCCACAGCTGGCGCGGCACGAGCAGGACATCGTCTATGAGCTGCGGGTCAACATGGTCCAGGCGGCACTCGGCGACCGGATCGAGATCCCGACCATCGAGGGCCCGGTCGAGATCGCCATTCCGTCCGGGACCCAGAACGGCCAGTCGTTCCGGCTGGCGGGGCGGGGGATGCCTGACGTCCGCGGCGGGCGCCGCGGCGACCAGTACGTGGTGGTCCAGGTGGTCGTGCCCAAGGACCTGACGCCCGACCAGAAGGCGCTGCTGCGCAAGGTCGGCGGCCTGACGGGGAAGCCGGAGAAGGTCTCGAAGGGCTTTTTCGACAAGCTGCGCGACGCGATTTCGCTTGATTAGCTGAAATTTCGTCCAGGTCGAAATACACTTCGCATCGCGTTCGGTGCGTAGCGATTTGGGAAGAGGAAGGTGGTTGGCCGCTCTGGCGGCCGTTTTTCTATCTGTGGTCGGCTGCACGCTGCCCACCCAGCAGGGGCAGTCGGGCAACAACAAGAACATCGTCCTCGCCTCTCCATCGCCCACGCCTTCGCCGATGCCAACCCCCACCCAGCAGTTCGCCGCAAGCGCTCCGGCGTTCCACATCGGCGAGGTTGGTGTCGGCTACACGCCGGTTGCGATGACCGCCACGGGCGGTGTCCAGCCGTACCACTGGACTATTAGCTCCGGCGCGGTACCGCTGGGCTTGACGCTCGGCAACGACGGAACCCTGTCAGGGATTCCCACGGCTCCCGGGAAGTACATCTTCACGATCGAGGCGGCCGACTCTGGCGACGGCAAGGCGACGATCGCAGGCTCGATCACCATCGCCGGGCGAGTCAACGCCTCGTTGATCCCGTCTTGCGCGAAGTACTGCACCGTCGAACTCGGGTGCGTCACCGTCTGCGGCAGCTTCGGCACACAGACGGGCGGCGTTGGGCCGTTCAGATACGAGCTAACACAGGGGCAAGTTCCGTCTGGGACATCCTTATCGGGCCTCTCGCTCACCGGCACGTTCACTGGTCAGAAGGGCTACCTTCAGTTCACCGTCCAGGTGACCGACTCGCTTGGCGCATCCGACACGGTGTCGCCTACGTTCTGGATGTACCCGCACATCTCGTTAGGAAGCGGAAGTTGCTATTCGAGCTTCTATCGGACAACCGACTGCACTGCGATTTTGCCCATTTCAGGGGGGACACCTTCTGATGCCTTCAGAGTCGTGCTTGTGTCTGCAACCGGCACCGTGTGTACGCCGACCGGCGCTCCGATGAGCCCGCCTCCGCCGATGTTTAGCGCCACCGTCGTGGGCCAGAGCGTTAAAGCGACTGTTCCTGCCCAGCCAAACACCACTAGCTGGTGCGGCTATACGGGCACTGTGACCTTGAAGTTGACCGACAGCAATCTTTGTGGCGCAAGTACATACTGCTCGGCCACCGCGACCGTAGCGATGAGGATCCAGGCTGGTTAAGGCATAACCTCGCCTCTTGCGGGGTAGTTAACAGGTTCAGTAGCTTTGAACCGTATAAAAGAGGCAAAAGTGTCCAAAACCATCGATCTAGAACTGACCCGAGCTGAAGTCGAAGTCCTCGAGCTGGAGGCCCGCCTCCGCGTCGTGCCCATGAACGACACCCAGCTTTCCGACGCCCTCAAGACCGCTCTGGCGGCCAAGAAGGAGCGACTGGCCAAGCTTCGCACCCTCCACGCCACGGCCGGCCGCCGGTCATCCAAGGATGCCGACGGCGAGAAGGTCAACCCCCTTCACGCCGGCCGGCGCCCGCCCCTGAAACGGACGGTCCCCCAGCGACCCCAGGCCAAACCAAGCAAATAAGGCCAGACCGGGACGTAACAGCGCCAAACTCGACCTGAACTCAAATTCGGGTCCCGAACGCTATCGTTCACGCCGTTGGCTAAACAGCTGAGCGCGCCCACGGCTCCGGCCGCCGATCCTTTGTTCGGGGCGGCGCTTGCCTCTTCACGGCCGGCGACGACCTGGAACCTGCCCGTCATCACCGGCCTCGCCGTGGCGGCCATCATCGCCGCCGTTGCCTGGCGAATATGGCAGGCGAACCCGCCCGCGGTGGTGCTCCGCCAGGAGGGCCTCCTGATCGGGGTCGGCGTCGTGTTCGCCGTGGTCTCGGTGGTGGTCAAGGCGTCGCGCTACGCCTCAAACCTCGCCGTCAAGGTGGCGATCACACTGTTCGCGGCCATCCTCACCGACCTTGTGTTCGGCGTGGCCGGCAGGTGGCTCGGCGACGACCTGCCGCCCCTCGCGGTGGTGAGCTTCGCGACGGTGTTCCTGTACTTCGAAGCCGGGCTCAACACCCGACATTTCGGCTGGGTCTTCGGCGTCGCCGTCGTCGGCATCGGAGCGCTGTGGGTCTTCGCGGTCACCCAGCTGATGGTCTCGCTCAGCACGATCGTCATCTGGACGCTCGTCCTCGTCGGGCTGGGCATCCTCGCCTACCTGACCTCTAGGTCGGTCGAGCGCGACCTCGCCACCCAGGTCGAAAGGCAGAGCTCGCTGTTGGCGACCTTGAGCGAGCTCGGCGAGGGATTGATGATCACCGAGAGAGGCCGTTTCGTCGCCGGCAACGACGCGTACGTCGCCCTCACCGGCTACTCGCGGCAAGAGCTCGCCGCGATGCCCACGCTGATCGAGCTGGCGCCGCCCGATCAACGCGAGGCTTTCGCGGCGAACCTCGCCCGGCGCATGGCGGGAAAGGCTGCTCCCGACCGCTACACGGCGACGATCGTCAACAAGTCCGGCCGCTGGGTGGAGGTCGAGGTGGCGATCCATCGCCTGAACAGCAGGCAGCACCAGCTGCTGACGTTGGTAGCCGACATCTCGGGCCGGCTCCGCGCCGAGGCCGGCGAACGCGAGGTCGAGGCCAGGTTCCGGACCCTTTTCATGCAGGCCCAGGCGGGCATGGCATTCACCGGGCTGGACGGCCACATCACGACCGTCAACCCCGCGTTTTGCGACCTCGTCGTCTACACCGAGGACGAGCTGCGCACGCTGTCTCTGCTCGACATCACGCATCCCGATGACGTCGTCGCGATGCAGGAGGCGATGCACTCGATGCTCGCGGGCGAGGAAGGGGGGCGGCGCATCGAGAAGCGCTACATGCGCAAAGACGGCGAGCACGTGTGGGTCGACCTGACGATGCGCCTGGTCCGCGGCGCCGATGGGCGCCCCAGCTACTTCCAGACGGTCGCGGTCGACATTCGTGACCGCAAGCGTGCCGAGGTCCTGCAGGCGGCGAGGTTCGCGGTCACGCAGGCGCTGGTCACCTCACCCGGGTGGCAGAAGGCCGCGCCGGGCGTGCTCGAAGGCCTGTGCCGGGCGCTCGACTGGGAGCTAGCCGAGTACTGGGAGGTCGACGCCGACCGAGAGGCGATGCACTTCGTCACCTCCTGGAAGCGGCCCGGCCGCGACACCACCGCGTTCGAGGCCACGGCGGCCAGCCAGGCTTACCGCCGGGGCGAGGGACTCGCGGGCAAGGTGTGGGAGGCGGGGAAACCGATCGCGATGCCAGACCTGGCGGGCGACGAGTCGCCGCGCGCCGCGGTCGCGGTCGCCGTGGGCTTGCACGGCATCGTCGGCTTCCCCGTCCGCAGCGGCCGCCGCGTGGTGGGCATGATCTCGCTCCACACATGGGTAGCTCGTGACCTCGACGACGGCCTGATCGCGGTGATGAACGACGTCGGCTCGCAGATCGGCGAGTTCGTCGAGCGCAAGCGCGCTGAGGTCGCGCTGCAGGAAAGCGAGAAGCGCATGCGGTCGGTGCTCGACAACGTGTCCGACGGCCTCGCGACCATCGACCACGCAGGCATCATCGAGTCCGCCAACCCCGCCGTCAGCAAGCTGTTCGGCTACTCCGACAACGAGCTGGTCGGCGAGCAGGCGAGCATCCTCATCGCGACCACGCATCGCGCCGCGTTCGAGAACTACCTGCAGCGCCGGCTGACCATGGACACGCCAGCGACCGGCGCGCACGAGACGATGGGCAAGCGCAAGAACGGCAGCCTGTTCCCGCTCGAGTTCATCGTCAGCTCGATGCAGGTGGGCTCGCGTCACCTGTTCATCGGCACGCTGCGAGACATCTCGGAGCGCAAGGCGCACACCGACGCTCTCGAGTACCAGGCGCTGCACGACGCGCTCACCGGCCTGCCCAACCGCAGCCTTTTCGGCGACCGCCTGCGTCAGGCGCTGCTTGCCGCGCGCCGCAACCAGAAGATGTTCGGGGTCCTGCTCCTGGACCTCGATCGGTTCAAGGACATCAACGACGCGCTCGGCCACGACCGTGGGGACAGCCTCCTGCAAGAGGTGACCGCGCGCTTGCGCGGCGTGCTGCGCGCGACCGACACCATCGCGCGGCTGGGCGGCGATGAGTTCGCGGTGCTGACGACGGACGCGCGACATCCGGAAGACGTCGTCGGGACGGCGAAGAAGATCCTCGCCTCGCTCGAGGGCCCGTTCGCGATCGGCGACCAGATGGTCGAGACCGGCGCGTCGATCGGGATCTCGCTGTATCCAGTTCACGGCGACGACCCCGGCACGCTGCTGCGCCGGGCCGACGTCGCGATGTACGTGGCCAAGCGCTCGGGTGGAGGCTTCGCGCTGTACCAGCCCGAGCACGAAGCGCAGACACTGCGGCGGTCGGGCCTTGCCGGAGAGCTGCGACGCTCGATCCCCCAGGGCGAGCTCGTGCTGCACTATCAGCCGCAGGTCACCCTCGCCACGGGCGCGATCCGCACGGTCGAGGGGCTGATCCGGTGGAACCACCCGCGCGAGGGCCTGATGCCGCCCGACCGCTTCATCCCGATGGCGGAGGAGACCGGGATCATGCATCCGCTGACCGCGTGGGTGCTCGATTCCGCGCTCGATCAGCTGTGCAAGTGGCTCGCCGAGGGGATAGACGTCAGCGTGTCCATCAACGTGTCCCCGCGCAACATCGAGGACCACTCGCTGGAGGAGATGGTCGCGCGCGCGCTAGGCAACTTCAAGGTCGACCCGGGGCGGCTGACCCTGGAGATCACCGAAGGGGTCGCGATGGCAGCCGCCGCCGCCAAGGCCCTGCACCGGCTGCACGAGATCGGCGTCCGCATCGCGCTAGACGACTTCGGCACCGGCTACTCCTCTCTCCTTTATCTGATGCGCCTGCCAGTGCACGAGATCAAGATCGACCGCTCGTTCGTCTCGGCGCTCGCGTCCGACCCGGACTCGGGCGCGATCGTCCGCTCCGCGGTGGGACTCGGCCACAACCTCGGCCTGCGGGTGGTCGCGGAGGGTCTGCAGGACCGCATGGCCGAGACGATCCTGCTCGAAGCGGGTTGCGACGCGGCGCAGGGATTCCTCATCGGCCGGCCGGTGGAAGCGGCGGAGATCACAGCCCTGCTGCGCCAGCAGGCGGGGCCCGCGGAGCCGCACGCGGACGAAGCCGCGCTCTGAACGCCCTCGTGTTCGGGTCTGGCGGACAGCTGGGCTCGGAGCTGGTGAGATTGCTCGGCCCGGAATGCGGGGTGACGCACCAGGAGGTATCGATCACCGACGCGGCCGCGGTCGAGTCCCTGCTCTCGCGCAGCAGGCCTGACGTCGTCTTCAACTGTGCCGCCTATAACGCCGTCGACCGCGCCGAAACAGAACGAGACCTCGCGTTCGCGGTCAACGGAGCCGGCCCGAGGAACCTCGCCATCGCCTGCCGGCGCGCCGGAGCGTCGCTCGTCCACTTCTCGACCAATTTCGTCTTCGACGGAACTCTCGACCAGCCGTACGTCGAAGCCGACCACCCGGAGCCGATCTCGGTTTACGGAAGCTCCAAGCTCGCCGGCGAGCGGGGCGTGCTCGAGGCCGGCGCGCACGTGGTGGTGGTGCGGACCGCGGCCCTCTACAGCGGACCGAACAGCTTTCCGATGCGGATCCTGGAGCGGGCCCGTGCCGGCGCGGAGCTGCGCGTCGTCTCCGACCAGCGCGTCAACCCGACCTTTGCGCGCGACGCGGCCGCGGCGGCGGTGGACCTGGCGGAGCAGGGTATCGCGGGCATCGTGCACGCCGTCGCCGGCGGGTGCTGCGGCTGGGACGATTTCGCCCGCGCGGTGCTGGCAGAGGCCGGGGTCGAGAGCGAGGTCCGCTCGGTGCCTACGTCAGGCTATCCCGCCGCCGCGCGCCGCCCTGCCAACGGATGCCTGGCGTCGACCCGGATCGCCCCTCTACGCCCCTGGCGGGAAGCCCTGCACGAGGCGTTGAACCCATAAAAAAGGCTCGGGCCGGGCGATTTCTCGACACCGGCTCCGAGCTTGGCTGCGGGGGGTGAGGTTCGAAATGAAGATGAGGTCCCGGATTCCCTTTCTGAAGGCCCGCGCGCGTTCGCGCAGTGAAAAGTTTGGCACGAAATCGAGAGCCTGAGAAACGATATCTGCACATTTTCAACGACAAAGCGCCTGCGCCTCTCGTGAAAACCCAAGGCTCCGCTTCAACCAGTCGCAAATAGTTGGCCGCAACCCGACTGCTTTTTGATTAGGGTTCGTTAGTCGCAGCAGAACGTCCTTGCAGAGATTGATCAGTTCGAGGGATGTGGCGGTCCGCCTCGGCGTCAGCCAGGCGACTGTGGCCCGCGCCGTGGCGCGCGGCGTCCTCCGCGCCGCGCTCGTGACGCCGGGTGGACACCGGCGCTTCAACGCGGCCGACGTCGAGCTGTACGCGGCCTCTCTCCAGGACGAGCCTGAGGGCGCGAAGCTCATCACCACCGGCCAGGCCGCGAAGCTTCTCGGCGTCAGCCAGCCGACGCTCAACCGCGCCGTCCGCCGCGGCCGGCTTCAACCGACGCTCACCACCCCTGGCGGCCACCGCCGCTTCGACAGCGCCGAGTTGAGCGCGGCGCTCCTCTTCGAGGACACCCCGTGAGCGGTTCAGGAGAAGATCCGACGGGGTCGAAGGGGCCGCGCACCGGGCGCGGCCTCGGCAGTCTCACGTGGAGCGTCATCCTCAACGGCGTCCTGGTCGCGGCGTTCATCGTCGGCGCGATCCCCATCGTGGCCATCGCGCACGGCTTCGTCGAGCTGGTCCAGCAGTCGAAGATCCGCAGCGGGGGAGACTGGCTGGCGTACGGCCTGGCGTTCACCGGCCTGTTCCTCGGCGCGATCTTCTTCGCCTACGCGATCAAGTACTACCTGAGCACCGCGATGGTGCTGCTGACCACTCTGGTCGGCGCGCCTCCGCGCAACGGCAATGGACATGCGAGGGCCGACGGCAACGGGGCCCAGCGCATCAACGGCAACGGCTTTGGCAACGGGATCCACGTCGACCTCGGCTACCACCCCTTCGTTTCCGTCCACGTCGCGGCCTACAACGAGATGCGCGTCATCGAGCGTCTGCTCAAGGCGCTTTCCCAGCTCGATTACCCGGAGTACGAGGTCGTCCTGGTCGACGACTCGACCGACGAGTCGCTTCAGATCCTCGAGAGGTGGAAGGGATGGCCGCGGCTCAAGCTCCTCCATCGCACCTCGCGCGCCGGCTACAAGGGCGGCGCCCTGCGCGAGGCGCTGAAGGTGATGGAACCACGCACCGAGTATGTCGTCGTCTTCGACGCCGACTCGGTCCCGTTCCCGGACTCCATCGAGCGCCTGCTTCCTTACTTCTATCGCCTCAGCGACGGCACATCCGCGAGCCGCCGGTTTGACGCGGCCTTCGGCCGGAGCCCCTCCGACCCTTCGGGTCACCTCCCCATCAATGGGGAGGAACCTCCGTCAGAGCCGGGACAGGTCAAGCGCCGCCCGGAGGTCGCGGCGGTGCAGAGCTACCAGTGGCACGTCCTGAACAAGTCCGAGAGCTGGCTCACCGAGGCGGTGCGGACGGAGTACGCGGGCAGCTACATGATCGAGCGACCGTTCCAGGACGCGATCGGGGCGCTGAAGATGATCGCCGGCACCGCCTACATGATCCGCGCGGACGTGCTGCGCGAGGTCGGGTGGGGGACGAGCATCACCGAGGACTGGGAGCTCACCCTCAAGCTCTACGCTCGCGGCTTCAAGGTCGTTTACACGCCGTGGGCCGAGACGCCCGCCGAATGCGTGAGCACCTTCGGCCGGCTGGCGCGGCAGCGCATGCGCTGGGCCGAGGGACACACCTACAACGTGCGCAAGTGGTTCTCCGCGATCATGCGGTCGCCTTTCGTCACACCGCTCGAGAAGCTCGAGTTCCTCTACGACTCGACGTACTACCTGCAGGCCGGACTGTTCGTGATCGGCTCGCTGAGCTGGCTCGCCTCGGAGCTCATCTTCCAGACGCACGTGCCGGGATGGACTGCGCTGCTCGGCTGGTCGCTGCTGTTCTCCAACATCTTCGCCCTGCCGCTGATGAACCTCGGCGGCTTGATCCTCGAGGAGGCGCCGGCGCGCGACATGCAGGGCGTTTTCGGCGCCATCGTGTTGTCGTTCGCCCTGGTTCCGTTCCAGGGCTGGGCCGCGTTCAAGGGCCTGATCAGCAAGGACGAAGGTCCGTGGTTCCGGACGCCGAAGACCGGGCGGGTCACGGACAGCGTCCGCCACCTCCGCCGCCTGTACATGCTCCGGCGCTGGCTCCGCGGCAAGCGCCCGCGCGGACCCCAATGGGGGTTGGCGCCGTCGACCCCGCTCGTCTCGGCGCCGGTGCGTCGCGCCCCTCTGCGCCCGCGGTGGGTCGGATGGCTGGCCATCGTCGTCCTGGCGCTGATCTTCGGCGGCCTGGCGGCGATGTCTGCGCACGCGCCGACGGTCAGCGCCGCCGGCAACCCGCTCTACCTGCACGGCACGGGCACAGCGCCCGGGTGCACCCCGAGCACGATGGACGCAAACGTAGGCACGCGCGCAACCCCATGCGAGATCCAGTCGGCGGCGGGAGGCGTCACCAACACGTGGGCGTGGACGGGGCTTCCGGCGCAGACGGTCGCGGCCGGCGTGTGGACCTTCACGCTCTACTGGACCGGCGGCACCGGCTCGACCAACGACATGGTCAGCATCACCGCCGGCGTGTCCGCGACGGCGAGCTGCGCCGGCTTCGTCGCGACCGTCCCCAACGTTGGCAGCACATGGACGGCGAGCTACGGCGCAAGCACCGCCAACACGACGAGCCCACTCACGGTCAGCACGAGCGCTAGCCAGCTGCCGCTGGTCATCCCGCCCGGCGGCTCGCTCTGCCTTTCGGTGACGCTGACGCACAACACCGGCGGCAAGCCGTCGATGCTTTACGACGGCACCGCGGGCGCCGGCAACACCGGAGTGGTGCCGCCGAGCATCGTCGTGCCAGAAGGGCTCATTGGATTCCTGGGCCTCGCCGCGTTTGCGCCGCTGCTCGCGGGCCGCCTGGTCAGGAGGCGCAGGTGAGCAACCGCGAGCAAGGCAACGTCAATCTGACCGTGATCGCGATCACGTGCGCGCTGCTCATGCTGCTGCCGCTGGTGACCACGTTCAACGACCTGCTGACCGTGTGGGCGATGGGCCTGGGCGCGAACAACCCGCTGCAGGCAATCGTGCCCACGGAATCGCGCATGGTCGTCAGCCTGCTCAGCCTGTTCGGCGTCCATGCCGCCGCCTCCGGCAGCCACCTGGTGGTGTGGGACGGATCGGGCTCGATGCACACGCTGTTCATCTCCTGGAACTGCATCGGCTGGCAGAGCCTGATCCTGTTCGCCGTGAGCCTCGTCTCCGGCCTGCGCGGCGGCCAGTCGCTGGAGTCGCGCGCGCAGGTCGTGCTGATCGGCGTCGCGGGCACGATGCTGCTGAACCTGGTCAGGGTGGCGCTGGTCGCTCTGATCGCGGCGACGGTGGGCGTCGCGCCGGCGATCCTCTTCCACGACTACGGCGGCACGATCATGTTCGTCACCTTCCTGTTCGCGTTCTGGGCGTTCGCGCAGCGGTGGGTCCTGACGGCGCCCGCGACGGAGATGGCGTGAACAAGCGCTGGGTGCGACTCGGACTGCAGACCGCATTCGGTCTCGCCCTGCTGTGGCTGTGGCTGCGCACGGTCTCGCTGCCCGAGATCGCCAGCCACGCGCGCGTCCACAGCTGGTGGGCGGTGGCGGCGATGGTGTGCCTGTTCCTCATCACGAGCGTGATTCGCGCCCGGCGCTGGCTGCTGCTCCTGCGCCCGCTTGCGCCCGTGGGCATGGTCCGCGCCTTCGCGATGAACGCAGCCGGCGGCCTCCTCAACTACGTGCTGCCCATCCGCACCGGCGACGCCGCGCGCGCGTGGTGGCTGTGGCGCAGGCACCGGATCCCGGCCGGCTCGGCGCTGGCGACGATCGTCATCGACAAGGCGTGCGACCTCGCCGCCGTCGCCATCGTGCTGGCCGGGCTCGAGGTGGTGGCCCTGAGCGGCGCTGTCAACGCGCCGCGCGGCCTCGCAGGCGCCGCGGCACTGGCCGTCGCGCTCCTCGCCGCGGTGCTCGGCACGGCGGTGCTGGGTCCTCGGATCGCCCGCTCCGCGCCGGCGCGCCGCATTCTTCCGCCGCAATTCGCGTCAGCGCTCGCCGGCCAGGCGTTCGCCTTCCGCGCGGGCGCCCGCGGGCTGTGGACGCCCGAGCTCGCCGCCAGGCTTGCGGGGCTCACCGCCCTCGCATTGGTGATCGACGCCTTCAACTTCACGCTGCTGTTCGCCGCGGTCGGCATCGACGTTCCTGTGCTCAAGGCCATGGCCGCTTACCCCGCGCTGCTGCTGAGCTTTGCCGTCCCGGCCGGCCCCGGCTACGTGGGCAACCTCGAGGTCGCGGGGTCGTTGGTCCTGGGCGGAGGGCTCGGGCTGGCCCCCGCGGTCGCGGCCGGCGCGATCGTCCTGTACCACGCAATCACCGCGCTGAACGCGCTCGCGCTCGGGCTTCTGAGCTTCTTCCTGGTCGGCGGCAGGCGGCGCGCGAGGGTGGGCCGTCCGCGTCGCATCGCGGTCTTCCACTGCGGCTTCACGTACTCCGGCGGCGGCGAGCGGCTGGTCATCGAGGAGGTCCTGGGTCTCCGCCGTCGCGGTTACGACGTCGAGTGCTTCGCGCCCACCGTCGATGCGTCGCGGTGCTACCCCGACCTGATCGGCGAGGTGCGCGTCAGGACGTTCCTGCCCCAGCTGCCGCGCTGGTTCCCGTTCCGCGAGGCGGTCCAGATGGCGGCGACCTCGCTTCTCATGCCGCTCTACGCGTGGCGGTTCCGCGGCGTCGACGCGATCGTCGGCTGCAACCAGCCCAGCGCGTGGATCGCGTGGTGGGCGGCGCGGCTGATGGACGTGCCTTACGTCCTGTACCTCAACCAGCCCAACCGCCTCGTCTACCCCCGCAACATCGACCGCCAGACGGGTTGGGTCTCCAACGCCGACTACCGCCTGCTCGCCGCGATCGTCTTGCGCGCGACGCGCTTCGTCGCGTGGGCCGACCGCCGCTCGGTGCAGGAGGCGGACCAGCTGCTCGTCAACGGCAACTACATCGGCGACATCATTCGCAAGACCTACAGGCGCGACGCCATCGACTGCCCAGCCGGCTGCCACGTCGCCTCGTCCGGTTTTCCGCTGCCGCTCACCTCGCGGTTCTCTGGCGGGCTGACCATCAACGGTTATCCCATCCGCCGCCCTTACGTCCTGCTCACGAACCGCCACTACCCGCAGAAGCGATTCGACCTTGCGATCCGGGCGATGCTGGAGGTGCGCAAGAAGCACACGCGAGCGCAGCTCGTGATCCCCGGGCCATCGACCTCGCACACCGACTCGTTGAAGGCGCTCGTGACCGAGCTCGGCCTCCAGGACGCGGTGCTGTTCCTCGGCGCGATCAGCGAGGAGGAGCTGCAGACGCTCTACGAGGGCGCGGCGGTTTACGTGTACCCGGCGCCTGAGGAGGATTTCGGCATGGGCGTGATCGAGTCCATGGCCAAGGGCGTGCCGGTCGTGGCGTGGAACCAGGCGGGCCCCACTGTGACGGTCGCACCCGAAACCGGTCACCTCGCCGAGCCGCTCGACGTCGCCGGCTACGCGGCGGGCATCACGGCGCTGCTCGACGATCCGGAGAGGAACCAGCTCACCGGCCAGCGCGCCTTCGAGTGGGCGCGGCGGTTCGACTGGGAGCGGCACATCGACACCCTCGAGCGCGCGGTGCTGGAGGTCGCGCGCGCCCACGTCCAGATGGCGGCGGAAGCGGCGACGGCGTGAAGCTCCTGCCCCGGATCCTCGCCGAAGAAGACGAGGAGGTCGAGGCGGCCGAACCGCAGGTTTCCGGATCCGAGGTCCCGCGGCTGCACTGGGCGTGGACGGCCGCGATCGTCGTCGTCGCCGCGGTGCCGCGCCTCCTGTACGTGTTCGTGTTCACCGATCCCGAGAACCCCGGCGTCCGGCGCTACGGCGACGTCTGGCACCACTGGCAGATCGCCTATCTGACAAAGGAGATCGGGCTTTCGGCGCCGGACGGGCCGCGGCTGTGGGACCTCAAGGGACTGGACTACTTCTGGGGCATCCTGCATCCGCTGCTGATGGTTGCGGTCTTCGACGTCACCGGCTCGATCGACATCGTGCTGGACCGTCTGGTGAGCCTGGTGTTCGGTGTGGTCGTGATCGTCCTGGTGTTCCACATCGTCCGCCGCCACTGGGGTACGCAGGCGGCGCTCGGCGCCGCGGTGATCGCGTCGTTGATTCCAACCAGCGTGATGAACGACGCCTCCGGGATGCTCGAGCCGCTTGGGGTTGCGCTCTGCCTGTTCGGGCTCGCCTCATGGCCGCGTCGCGGGTTTGTCTCCGGCCTCGCGTTCGGCGTCGCGACGATGGCCCGCGCGGAGGCGTGGCTCTTCGGATTGGGGATGGTGGCCGCGGCCTTCTTCAAGCGGGAGGGCAGGCAGCAGCGGGTCCTTCTCGTCGCGGGGTTCGGCGCCGTGATGTTGCTCTACATGAAGATCCTGTATGACAAGACCGGCGACCCGATCTACCCGCTGTGGTGGAACTTTTTCGCCAACGCCGTTGGCAAATGGGAGCTCACGCCGGTCAGCGCCGAGCAGGCTGCGGTGCGGCCCATCCTCGGCGCCGGCCTTGTGCTCGCGGCGGCAGGCCTGGCGTGGACCCTTTGGCGGCGGCCGCCGTCGTACATGCTGCTCACCTTCGGCTTCGGGTACTGGGTCTTCGTCTGCGGCATGCTCGGGTTCACGTCGTACCTGGCGAGCTGGGTCTGGTGGATGCCGATCACGCGCGTTTTCGCGTTTCCCTACGTCTTCGCCGGCATCCTGTTCGCGGTCCTGCTGCTGTGGCTCGCGCCACGCAGGTTCGGACCGCGATTCTTGCCGGTGGGCTGGGGCCTGGTCGCTACCGCGCTGCTCGTCAGCCAGCTGGCGTGGCTGCCGATCAACGCCGAGTTCGGCCCGTCGGAGGCCGAGTGGCATGCGATCAAGGCAGAGGGCGTGCAGCTGGGCGCGTGGTACAACGCCTCGCCGTACCAGGGACACTCGCTGGCGGTGCCGAGCGACCGACCGGAGATCACCTACGTTCTCGCGCGGTACGGCGGCGTCGAGGGCAAGCACCTGATCAGCGAGATGTACGCGCCGGACCACCTGACTGCCTGCTGGTTCGCCAGGACCGACGTGAGGTTGATCGCGGCCGACGGGGCCTTCATGCTCAAGGTCCAGGAGAACCCGACGTGGTACACGCACGTCGGCACGATGGAGGAGGCGCACTGGGAGGTGTTCGAGGTGAACGCTCCGCCTTGCGTCGGGGCGACATAGGCGAGATGCTCGCGCCCGCGGCGCCGTTCGATTACGAGGCCAAGCGATGGGGGGCGGCGTCGCTGCGACCGCGGCCCTGGTACATGAACGGGCTCAAGCTGCGCTACCTGCTGGAGGACCTGGCCCCGGTGCACGGGCGTGTGCTCGACGTGGGGTGCGGCGCGGGGCAGGTGGCGAAGGCGGTGAAAGTCGAGCGGCCCGACCTATCGGTCTTTGCCTGCGACGTGAGCCGGGCGGCGGTCGCCGCAGCGAGCGCCTCCGCGGAAGGCGTCGACTTTCGACTGGCGGCTGCTGAACGCCTTCCGTACGACGACGCCGAGTTCGACTTCGTCTGGATCTTCGACGTCGTGGAGCACGTCGACGACCCGGAGTCGGTGCTGCGCGAGGTGGCCCGGGTATTGAAGCCAGGCGGCGGATTCCACATCGTGCTGCCGCTCGAAGGCCAGCCGCGCACGCTCTATCGATTGGTCGGGTGCGGGACGCGGTGGACGGCGAAGGTCCGGCACTGCGGCCACACCCAGATCTTCTCCGCTGACCGGTTCCGCGCGATTGCCGGCTCGTGCGGCGTGCCGGTGACGCGGACCCGATGGTCTTATCACGCCACCCTGCAGGTGCTGGACCTTCTGTACTTCAGCTGGCTCGACAGGCGCGGGCCGGTGAGCGGGTCGGTGGAGGACATGTCGGCGGCGCGGGGCGGCGTGACGGGGCGGGTGATGCGCGGGGTCAGTCGCGCTGTGGCCACGACCGCATGGGGGGAGGCCCGGCTGCTGCGTGGACTGCCGGGCGGGTGCGGCCACTTCACATGCGTACGGAGCGGGGGATGACATGGATCCCGACCTGATCCACCGCTATTTGCTGCTGGGGCTGCGCCTCGGCCGGCATGTCGACGGCCTGGTCGACGCGTACTACGGGTCACCCGACCTCGCCTCCATGGTGGCGTCCGAGCCCAAGCGCGCGCCCGCCGACCTGGCGCGAGACGCCGCCGATCTTCGCCGCGAGATCGGACACGGCTCGCAGCGCGCGAGGTGGCTCTCCGCGCAGCTCGATGGAATGGCCGCGGTGGCCGAGCGACTCGACGGCCAGGCGATGTCTTACGCGGACGAGATCCGGCGCCTCTACGGAATCACTCCGCACCCGGCTGGTGAGGAGGAGCTCTCCGAAGCGCACAGGCAGATCGGCGCCGTCCTTACTGGAGCCGGTCCGGTGCGTGACCGATTCCAGGCCTGGCGACGCGCCCATGAGGTCCCGGCGGACGAGCTGCTCCCCGCACTGAAGTCGCTCACCGTCGAGCTGCGAGCGCGAACGGGATTGCTTTATGGCCTCCCCGACGGCGAGGAAGTCCATGTCGAGACGGTTCGCAATGAACCGTGGGCGGGCTTCAACTACTACCTCGGCGGGCTGCGCAGCCGCGTCGTGATCAACACGGACGTGCCAGTGAGTGCCCAGTTCCTCGTCGTGGCGGCGGCGCACGAGTGCTACCCCGGACACCACACCGAGCATGCCCGCAAGGAGGTGCACCTCGTGCTAGAGCAGCGTTACGAAGAGGAGTCCATCTTCTTGATCGGGACACCCCAATCGCTCATCTCCGAGGGCATTGCGACGTCCGCACTCGGGGCGCTCGGCGATGAAGCCGATGGCGCGTGCGAGGCGTTGCTGAGGGAGATGGGGCATGGCTACGACGTGGCCGAGTCACGCGCTGTTGAACTGAGCTTGCTGACGCTCGAGCAGGCCTGGACGAACGTCGCTTTCATGATCCACGCCGAAGGCCGCGAGGTCGCCGAGGCGAGTGAGTTCGCGCGTCGCTGGTTGCTCGTGAGCGACGAGCACATTGCCAAACGGATCGAGTTCATCGTTCATCCGCTCTGGCGCTCGTACATCGTCCTCTACAACGCCGGCCAGCGCCTTGTGGAGGCGTGGACCGGCGGGTCGACGTCGAAATTCAAGCGTCTGCTGACGGAGCAGTTGACGACGTCAGACCTGCTCGCCTAGACATTGGGATCGGTAGCGGCTACCTGTCGCGGTGAGCAACAGGTGCGTTTGGATCCAAAAGTCCCTATTCCGCCGTGTCCGATTGGTCCGTTTGGATCCAAAGCACCGAAATCGGCGCCGGCTAGTTGACCGACTCCGCCCAGCCGATCAGGTCACGCAGCCCTCGGTCGAAGTCGATGTTCGGCTCCCAGCCCAGCTGCTCTCGCGCCTTGGTGTTGTCGCTCACGTAGTACGCCTGGTCGCCCTCTCGCCAGTCCGCGAACGAGAACTGCGGCTTCCTGCCCGTCAGCTCGCCGATCTGGTCGATGACCTCGAGCAGGTTGCGCTGGTTCTCGGTCCCACCGCCGACGTTGTAGACCTCCCCGCGCGTGATCGCGATCTTGTCGATGACCAGCGCGTACAGGGCGCTGAGGTCGCGCGCGTCGAGGAGGTCGCGGACCTGGGTGCCGTCGCCATAGATGGTGAGGTGCCGGTCCTTCAGTATCGAGTGCACGAAGTGCGCCACCCATCCCTGGTCTTCGGTCCCGTACTGGTGCGCGCCGTAGATGCAGCTCTGGCGCAGCACGACGGTGTTCATGTCGAAGCAGCGCGAATAGTCGCGCACGTACTGGTCGGCGGCGCCTTTGCTGCACCCATAAGGGCTGTGGAAGTCGAGCGGCTGCGTTTCTTTACAGGCTGAGTTGTTTTTGCCGAGCTTTCCATAGACCTTGTTCGTCGATGCGAAGACGAAAGGCGCTTCCCGATTGTGGAGGCGGACGGCCTCGAGGACGTTCAGCGTGCCGCGGGCGTTGACGTCGAAGTCGGTGTTGGGGTCGACGAGCGAGGTGGTGACGGCCACCTGAGCTGCCAGGTGCAGGACGGCGTCTTGCTTACGCACGTGCTCGGCCAGCCCCGCAGCGTTCCTCACGTCTTCTTTGACGAACGTCACCAGGTTGGGATACCGGGTGATGACCCACTTCAGGTTCCGCTCGGTGCCGGGCCGGCTGAGGTTGTCCAGAAGCGTGACGTACCAGCCGGACTTGATGAGGTGGATGGCGGCGTTGACGCCGAGGAAGCCTGCTCCGCCCGTGATGAGGACGCGGCGCTCCGGCGACGAGGCCAGCCGCTCTTCCTTGTCCGTGACATACCGCGCGTTCGGATCCATGGCGCCGCCTACCTTAAGACAGGCCTAGCCCGTGGATATACCCCTGAAGAAAGCGATCGCGACTATCCAGGACGCTCCGGCGAGGACGAGCGCCTCGCGCCGGGCGTCGTTGCCGCGCGTGTAGAGGTAGGCGCCGGGCACGAAGAGGGTGGCGAAAACGCCGTAGACGAAGTGCAGGATCCCCTCGCGGGCGCTGCCGCCGGCGACCAGCGCGGCGACCCCGAGGATCCCCTGCAAGGGGACGATCCCCGCCATGATCAGGTAGGTCGAGCGAAAGCCTCCGCTGAGGCGGTGGTCGCGGAGGTAGTGGTAGGTGCCCCACAGGCCGAGCAGGATGGCGAACACCACCAGGACGCGGGCGCCGAAGCCGTGCAGGAACGCAATGGTCTGCAGCAATCAGGCCCTGAGTCGGGCGATCTGGTCACGGAAGTAGTCAACCGTGAGGCGAAGGCCCTCTTCGAGCAAGATGCGCGGCCGCCAACCCAGCTGCTCCGCCGCGCGAGTGTTGTCGAGCGCGATCCGGTAGACGTCGCCCTTGCGCGCCGGGCCGAACCGCGGCTCGAGCTTGTACTCGGTCAGCAGGGCCAGCTTGCGGAACAGGTCGTTGATGGTCACCGGGATGCCGGTGCTGACGTGATACGTGCCGCCGTCGCCGTGCTCGAGGGCGGCGATGTTGGCCATCGCCACGTCGCCCACGTGCAGCATGTCGCGTGACTGGTTGCCGTCGCCGTCGATGGTGACCGGCTTGCCCTCGATCATTCGGCTGGCGAAGATCGCTACCACGCGGCCCTCCTCGGCGAAGAAGTCCTGCCGTGCGCCGTAGATGTTGGCGTAGCGCAGAGTCGTGAAGTTCAGGTCGAAGGTGCGCTGGAACATGGCCAGGTACTGCTCGAACGAGTACTTGCTCGTGCCGTAGGGCGAGAGCGGCCGGATGGGATGGTCCTCGTCGGCGGGCACCACGTCGGGCTCGCCGTAGAGCGCCCCGCCGGTAGAGCTGAAGATGACCTTGCGCACGCCGTTGTCGACGGCCGCCTTGAGGATGTTGAGGCCGCCGACGATGTTGACCTGCGCGTCATAGCCGGGGTCGGCGACCGACCTCGGTACCTCGGACTGCGCCGCGTGGTGGCTGATGACCTCCGGCTTGAACGAGGCGACCGCGCCGTGCACCTTCTCCAGGTCGCGTACGTCCACCCGGTAGGCCTGGGCCGTGGAGTTCACGTTCGCCTCGCGGCCGGTGGACATGTTGTCGAGCACAGCCACCTCGTGGCCGGCGGTGATGTAGGCGTCGACGACGTGCGAGCCGATGAAACCGGCGCCGCCAGTGACGAGAATTTTCACCGGTCGTGACTGTACTCGATGTCGAAGTCGTGAAGGCCGTGCGAGCCGGGGCGCGGCCGGCGTTCGTCCGCGCCGTGCTGGAGCGCGCGGCGAAGGTGCCGGAGATGGCCGCGCGTCTTCCCGAGGGCCACGTCACGGTGGCGGTCCGCATCACCGACGACGCCGAGATGGAACGCCTCAACCGGGAATTCGCCGGCGAGGCGCACCCGACCGACGTCCTGTCCTTCGAGGGCTCGGGCGACCATCTCGGTGACATCGCGATCTCGTGGCCGCGCGTGGTGACGCAGGCCCAGGAATGGAATCACAGCGAGCAGGACGAGCTGGCCGTGCTGCTTGTGCACGGGTTTCTGCACCTGCTCGGTTGGGACCATTCCACGCCCGCCGAAACCGAGGAGATGTGGCGCCTGACCTACACTCCACTGCAGGGTCTGCGGCGCTCGCCGCGGGCCTAGTCGCGTCTGTATGGAGAAAAGGCCTCAGCACCTGATCATCGGCCTAGGCAACCCCGAGTCGGAGTACGCCGACACGAGGCACAACCTGGGCTTCGCGTGCGTGCGCGAGCTCGCGCGCCGCCTCGACGTGCGCTTCGACAAGAAGCGGTGGCATTCGGTGGTCGGGCGGTCGGAGGCTCGCGGTCTGTGGCTCGTCATGCCCCAGACCTACATGAACCTGTCCGGCGAGGCGGTCGCCAGGGCGATCAAGGACACCGGCATCGCCGCACCCGAAACGTGGGTGGTCTATGACGAGCTCGATCTCCCGCTGTGCCGCATGCGCATCCGCCGCGGCGGTTCGGGGGCCGGGCACAACGGCGTGCGCTCGATCATCGCGTCGCTGGGTACGGATGAGTTCGTCCGCTTCCGCGTCGGCATCGGTAAGCCCTCGCGGAAGGGATCGTCGCCCGGCATCCACTACGTGCTCGGGCGCTTCACGAAGGCCGAGGCCGAGCGGCTGCCGAGCGTCATCAACGGGGCGGTGGACGCGCTCGAGGTCGCCCTCGAGGCCGGGGTCGAGCGGGCGATGGACCGTTACAACCGCCCTGGCGCACTCGGTTGCGAGGAACTGGCGTGAGGGCGCTGTGGGAGGCGGTGGTCGGCGCCGAGCCGCGGCTCGAGAGATGGATCAAGAGCGGCGCGGCTGAGCTCGAGGTCGCCAGGCTGCCGCGGCCGGCGTGGCCGATAGTGGCGGGTTCGGTCGCCAGGGCGGCGGCCAGGCAGGGCAAAGCCGTCCTCGTCCTGGTCCCGGGACCGGACCGGTTCGCGGGCGAGCTCCGCATGTGGCTGGCCGGAAACCTGGCGACGCATGTTTTCGCCGAGGTCGCCGTGTCGTTCCTCGACCGGCCGCCCGCCTTCGACGACGCGGTGAACCAGCGCCTCGAAGCGCTGGTCGCGCTGTCCGCGGCGGACCGCGAGCCAGTCGTAGTCGTCTCCTCGCGCCGGGCGATCACGCGCCAGACGATCTCCCGCGGCGACCTGCTGGACACGACCGTCGTCCTGCGGCCGGGCGAGGGGCCCGACCCGGTGACCGTAGCGGGCCGCCTGGTCGAGCTGGGCTACACGCGCGAGCCGCTGGTCGAGCAGAGCGGCCAGTTCTCGCTGCGCGGGGGCATCCTCGACGTCTTCCCGTCCGCGGCCGACGCGCCAATCCGGGCGGAGTGGTCGGGCGACACAGTAGAGACGCTGCGCCTCTTCGACCCCGAGAACCAGCGCTCGGTGATGGCCATCCGCGACGCCGTGATCAGGACCGGACGCGAGCTGCTCATCGGCCCGGACAGGGGAGAGGCTGCAGTCGAGCGCCTCCATGCCTCGGTGTCCCTCGCCACGCTGCGCGGCGACGTGCGCTCGGAGTGGGAGGACGAGCTCACGCGCCTGGGCGCCGGCGCGGCGTTCGCGGGCGTCGAGTTCTACGCCGCGTACCTCGACCCCTCGCGTCCTTCTTTGCTCGATCACCTGCCCGCCAACGTGGTGGTGCTCGACTTCGAGCCGCGCCGGCAGCTGACCGACACCCGCACCCTGCTCGACGAGACCGCGATGCTGGCGGCGGCCGAGGCGGGCGGCGGCGAGCTGCCAAGAGGCTTCGTCCTGCCGATCGTCGACCGTTTCGACGACGCCGGCCACCGACCGCGCCTCACGGTCACGGCAGGAGAGGGCGAGGGCGACGCCCTCGACCTCGGCTGGTTCGAGGGCGAACCGCTTGTCGGTCAGCCCCGCGCGCTGGCGGGATATGCCGCACGCGCCGACGCCACCGCGATCGTCTTCGCCACCGAGCAGGATGAGCGGCTGCGCGCGCTGCTCGACGAGGCCGGCGTGAAGGCTCCGTTGAAAGAGGTCGAGCTGGACCTCGACCTCGAGCTCGCGCCCGCGCTCGCCCACGCCGCGATCGACCTGGCCGCCGGTTGCGCACAGCCGTCACTCGGCCTCCAGGTCGCGACCGACGCCGAGCTTTTCGGCCGGATACGCAGGCCCTCGCGCGGAGGCCGCGCGCGCACCAGGGCCGAGGACCTCACGCGCGAGTTCACGCTCGACTTCGCGCCCGACGAACTGGTCGTTCACGTCGACCACGGAATCGCTCGGTTCAAGGGCATGCGCCTGATCGAGTCGGAGGGTGCGCACCGCGAGTACCTGGAGCTCGAGTACGCCGAAGGCGACCGCCTGTTCGTGCCGGTCGAAAACCTCGACCGTGTCCAGAAGTTCCTCGGAGGCGAGGCCGCGCCCAGCCTGCATCGCCTCGGCACCTCCGACTGGACGCGCGCGCGCGGTCGGGCGCGCAAGGTCGTGCAGGACGTCGCCGAAGAGCTGCTGAAGATCTACTCGCTGCGGGAGGCGCGGCCCGGCATCGCGTTCGCGCCGGACACCGCGTGGCAGGAGGAGCTCGAGTCGACATTTCCTTATGAAGAGACGCCGGACCAGGTGGCCGCACTGGCCGAGATCAAGGCGGACATGGAGTCGGACCGGCCGATGGACCGGCTGCTGTGCGGCGACGTCGGGTTCGGCAAGACAGAGCTCGCCTTGCGCGCCGCGTTCAAGGCCGCGATGAGCGGCAAGCAGGTTGCGGTCCTCGCACCCACGACCGTGCTCGCGCAGCAGCACTTCCATGTCTTCCGCGAGCGGTTGAAGAACTTTCCGGTCGTTGTCGAGATGCTGTCGCGTTTCGTCGACGACGAGGCGGCGGCGCGCACCGTCGAGGGCTTGAAGAGCGGCCACGTCGACATCGTGGTCGGCACGCACCGGCTCCTCCAGCGCGACGTGCGGTTCAAACGACTGGGCCTGCTCGTGGTCGACGAAGAGCACAGGTTTGGCGTGATGCAGAAAGAGCGACTGAAGAAGATGCGCACCCAGCTCGACGTGCTCTCGCTGTCGGCGACGCCGATCCCGCGCACTCTGCACATGGCCGTCGGCGGGATCCGCGACATGAGCGTCATCCAGACGCCGCCGGAGGAACGCCAGCCGATCAAGACGTACGTCACCGGGGACGACGACGCGCTCATCCACGAGGCGATCAGCCGCGAGCTGGGTCGCGGCGGCCAGGTGTACTTCGTCCACAACCGCGTGCGCAGCATCCAGAAGGCGGCCGAGCGCGTGCGCCGCCTGCTCCCGGACGCGCGGGTCGCCATCGGCCACGGCCAGATGTCGGAGGACGACCTGGCCAATGTGATGGTGGATTTCGAGTCCGGCAAGTACGACGTGCTCGTGTGCACGACGATCATCGAGTCCGGGCTCGACATCCCGAACGTCAACACCATCGTCGTCGAGCGCTCCGACCGCTTCGGCCTGGCCCAGCTGTACCAGCTGCGCGGACGCGTCGGACGTTCCGGCCGCCGCGCCTACGCGTACTTTCTCTACGACCCACGGCGCTCGCTCACCGAGGAGGCGGACAAGCGCCTCGACGTGATCTCGGGGCTGCACGAGCTGGGCCAGGGATTCAAGATCGCGCTCCGCGACCTCGAGATCCGGGGCGCGGGCAACCTGCTCGGCACGGAGCAGCACGGCGCCATCGCCGCGGTCGGCTTCGAGATGTACCTGCAGATGCTGCAGAGCGCGGTCTCGAAGCTCCGCACCGGGCACGAGGAGACTGCGGTCGCGGACGTCCTGTCGACGGCGGAGATGAACCTCGACCTGCCGCTCGACCACTTCATCCCGCGCTCCTACATCCGCGACGAGAAGCTGCGGCTTGGCGCCTACCGGCAGCTGGCCGGGGCCGAGGACGAGGAGGAGCTCGACTCGATGCTGCGCTCGTTGAGGGACCGCTACGGGACCGCCCCGGCGCAGCTGGACAACCTCGCCTACTCGCTGCGGGTGAAGCTGCGGGGGCAGCGCATGGGCCTGCGCGGCGTGGTCGCCGAAGGCCACGACATCCTGATCCGCGTCGACCCCGAGCGCTTCCTCGACGTCGAGGAGCTGTCGCGCCGGATGGCGGGGCGGATCTCGCTCGGCCCGAACCGGATCAAGATGCGGCGGAAGGGCGAGGGCTGGCAGCAGGACCTGATGTCGCTGCTCGACGACATGGCCGCGCTTTACGAGGCCGGACGCGGCGCCGCGGTAATGTCTCGGTGAGTGTCACGCCTCCCGCGGTCCGCCGCAGATTCGCGGAATCGACGGCCGGAGCCAAGGAAAGGGTGGCGCGCCGAGGAGCGCATCGTTGATGCGTGACGAGGCAGCGCCGGGCCCCTTGACGCAGGCTTCAGCGCCGGAGGCGCCCGGCCGTCTAGGCCGCGAAGATGCAAGGAGCGTCGGGGGCGGGACACTCCGGTGACCGAGGACAGGCCGTTCTCCGACGGGATCGACGCGATCTTCCAGGTCGTCCACCGGCTGCGCGCCCCGGGCGGCTGTCCGTGGGACCGCGAACAGACGCATGAATCGCTGCGGCCGTACCTGCTCGAGGAGACCTACGAGCTGCTCGAGGCGATCGACGCGGGCGACGACGTCAAGATGAGGGAAGAGCTCGGCGACCTTCTTCTCCAGGTGGCCATGCACGCCGAGATCGCGGCCGAGGAAGGCCGCTTCGATGCCGCCGAGGTCTCGGAGGCCGTGGCCGCGAAGATGGTCAAGCGGCATCCGCATGTGTTCGGCGACGTGTCCGTCGCCAACGCGGACGAGGTGCTGCGCAACTGGGAGCACCAGAAGATCCAGGAGTCGCGCAAGGCGGGCAACAACGAGTCGGTCGTCGACCGCGTGCCCGCGAGCCTGCCGGCCCTGGCGTGGGCGCTGGGTCTGCAGAAGCGCGCGGCGCGAGTCGGTTTCGACTTCGCGACTCCAGCCGCGGCCGCCGAGTCGGTGGCCGAAGAGGCGCGGGAGCTAGCCGCCGACGCGGATGACCACGAGCGCGCGTTCGAGGAGATGGGGGACCTCCTGTTCGCGATCGTCTCCCTGGCGCGTTCGCTCAAGGTCAACCCCGAGGACGCCCTTCGCGTGGCGGGCCAGAGATTCCGGTCGCGCTTTGCCGCCGCCGAGGCGGCGCTGCGCCGCGATGGCAAGAGCTTCACCGACCTCGACGATGGCGAAAAGCTTCAGCTCTGGGAGAAGACCCGCTGACCTTTTGATATAGTCGGCGCCTCCGCCGACCTTCAGAACAAACGTCGCAGCATGAGACAAACCAGAGCTTTGACTGTCGCGGGCAGCGTGCGCACGAACGCGTTCGGCGTGCGCCACGCCATCGTCGTCATCGCCGTCGGCGTCGGTCTGGTCTGGGGCGGGATCGCGTTCGCGCAGGAGGCCTACATCAGCCACCGGCTGAGCCAGCAGGTCTCCGACTTGAAGAAGCAGAACGCGGAGATCGCGGCCCAGAACGCGGGCTACAAGAAAGACGTGCAGGCGCTGCAGTCGGGCACCGCGGACGAGGAGGTGGCGCGGCTCAGCGGATTCGCGAAACCGAGCGAGAAGCTGTACCTCGTGAACCCCGCACCGAGCCCGTCACCGACGCCGTCTCAGCACCCGTCCCCGTCGCCGAAGAGCCACTAGCTGCGGAGGTATACTCGAACCGCGGAGTGGAGCAGCGGCAGCTCGTCGGGCTCATAACCCGAAGGTCCTTGGTTCGAATCCAAGCTCCGCAACCAACCCCACCCTCATGAAGCTGCCGCGGTGGCTCGGGCTGGTCCTGGTCATCGCTTGTCTCCTCGCCTTGACCGCCGGCTTCTTTTTCTTGAACGGCCAACACAGGGTCACTGGGCCTCTGGCCGCGACGGCGACAAGCTGCCATTCCAGCGGCGGGCTGCCCGACCCGAAATGCACGCCGGGCGCCGTCGACCCGCGAGTCACGCAGGACAACATCCACTCGACCATCTGCGTGAGCGGTTACACCGCGACGGTTCGGCCGTCGTCCGCCTACACCGACGCGCTGAAGGCGAAGCAGATCAAGGAATACGGCTACCTGGACACGAACCTCGCCGACTACGAGGAGGACCACCTGATCCCTCTCGAGCTTGGCGGCCATCCGACCCATTCGAAAAACCTGTGGCCCGAGCCCCGCGGCGGAGCGGAATCGGCTTCCGCCAAGGACGGGGTCGAGAATGTCCTCAACAGGAGGGTATGCGCGGGCACGATGACGCTCGCCGCGGCGCAGTCAGCGATCGCGTCCGACTGGCAGACCGCCGAGGGCTGAGCGCGGTTTCAATAGAATCCATAGCGGAAAGATGAATAAACGCAAGCGTGTGGCGATCGACAAGCACCGGAAGAAGAAGCGCAAGCTGAAAGCACGGGTCCAACAGCCGGCCCGGTAACCTTCTCCGGCGCGGTGCCGTAGCTCAGGTGGTAGAGCGCGCGACTCATAATCGCGTTGTCGGTGGTTCGAGTCCACCCGGCACCACCATGGTCTTGTGCGACTGACGGTGTTAGCTACACCGAGGGCCTGGTCAATTGCCGTAAGCGCTCATAAGGAGTCTGACCTCCGTCAGTTTCAGAGCACCACCATGGTCTCCGTAACGCGAACAGAAGCCGCGGGAAGGCGGGCGCCTTACGCTGACCAGGCGTGCCGTTGAACTCTAAGAGTTAGGCGCATTCAGCTGCGACGTTCGACACTCCGGCCACAGTTGCCGCCAGGCTGAAGTCCTTAACATCCGACGAGAGCAGGAGCGAACCGTCTTCCACCGTAATCCAAATTGCAGACCGGGTGGCTAAGCCGTTCTGGACTCGATGTCCGAGTCCTCCCCAGTAAGTTCCAGCGGGGAGGGTGATCGTCATGAGCGTGTCTTTTGCGGTCACCAGAGCCACCCCGAAATAGTCGCCGCTGGCAACCCCGATGACGGGATTCCCCACAGCGTCAACGTCATAGAGGAACACTGCACCATCGGCCGGGGCGACCCAGGCTGTTGATGCACCCGTCGATAGGTCTAGGTGATTCAGGGCCGCTGACGTCTGAGGCGTGACGCCCCATGCCGCACCCGATCCAATAATCGTCCACACGCCAGATTGGGTTATCGATTTCAATCCGGTGCCATCGAGCTTCACTGACCAGAGTCCAAAGAATGGAGCCGGTGCAGGTCCGGGCATGTTGCTGGCAGTCGCGATGTAGGCCGCATCCTTGGAGATGCCGACCGGAAACCAGCCGTTGCCGCTTGGCGACGAAGCCGAAGCGACAAGCACATTGTCACTACCGGTCGACATGGTCACGAGATGAACGCTGCCGTCGTTTCCGCGAAACAGGTATTGCGAACCGTCGGAAGAAACGAACCACCTCGGTATGGTCAGCCATCGTGCATAGGGCCGGTCGTAGATCGTGGCCGGTGCAAAGGGCCATCCAGAGACCCGGATGATGTTCGGTTGTGGATCAGCCCTGAACGACCCTGCGGGGAAAGTGATGAATCCCGGAGTTGAGCCGACGACCACCGGAAGGTTACACGTCAGCCCAGTAGTAGGCGAGGCTGCCGGTGAAGGAGTCGGGACGGCGCCTGAAGGCGAGGCTATGACAGTTGCGGTGTCAGTAACGGCTGGTGATAGCGATGCCTGAGGTGCCGCCTGCACGCAGCCCGTCAAAAGGAGGACCGCCGACACAGCTAAGGCCATCTTCATGCTTGAGAAACGGGCTTTCAACCAGATAGTTTCCGTGGCGTGAGTTTGATTCTCGCGCCCATGAGGATAGAGTCCCGGTTCCGCGTTACGGAAGCTCCGGCCCACCGTGCCCGGTGACGGTCAGAGGTGCGTCAGCACCAGAAGCCAGAGAAACGTCAGGATCCCCACCGCAAGCACGACACCAGACGCCCACAGCACGGTTTGAGGTTCATGCACGCTCGGCGGCCCATATAAAGGACGGGCGGATTGGGTCTGCAACCGGAAACCGACCCTCACCCCGACCACGCCGGCCACGATGGCCAGCAGCGACAAGACCGCGACGATGGCTCCGTTCACGGCCTCGAAGATCGTCTTGTGCTCGGGGTGGAGGTACCAGTCGGTGGCATAGAGGACGCCGCCGATCCGAAAGGCGATGATCTCGCGCGATCCGTCGTCGGTGTAGATCACGATCGGAAAGCCGATCATCGAATAGAAGCTCGGCGCAACCGGGTCGTATGAAGACTCGCTCTGCGGCGTGTAGTAATCGGGGTCGTTCCTGACGTACAGATGCCGGGTCGTGCTCTTGCCGTGGCTCTCGACGTAGTCCGCGACGCTGGTTTCGACGCCGACCGCGTGCACGGGCTGGGCCAGGGTCGCGGCATGCACGCCGACCAGCAAGCCCAGCGCCCCGACCGTGATCAGGACCCACGACCATCGCAGCCGGTTCCAGGCGTGGGCGGAGTCAGGCCCGAACGGGTGGTCCGGCCGCGGCTCGTCGACATTGGCCGGCTCGACCGAGAGGAGGCTCCGGCACGCCGGCGCGTAGTAGAGGTGGACGCTCGTCCCCTCTCGCAGCGACGAGTAGGCCAGCGAGCTGATCCGCTTGCTCACCGGGCCGATCTCGGCGAAGTAGCTCGTGCTGTTCTTGCTACGCACGAGCTTCTTGTGGATCGGCCCTGTGACGTAAGCGACCCTGGCAACGATGGTGTCCGTGAGGAACGCGAAGCCGCGCCACGTCACGTAGAGACCGAACCCGGCGATGCCCAGGCCGATCAGCATGACCAGGGCGTTGTCGGTGACCTGGGTGACGACGACGCCGCCGATCGCGGTGGGCGGCCCGACCAATAGACGCCAGATGGCCGACCAGACCATCTTCACCTTCTGGCCGGCGCCGATGTCTCCGTCGCGGTTCACAGCGAGGTCGCCGTCGCTGAACTTCAGGTAATGCTCGAAAGACTGCTCGTCCAAAGCGAGTGATGGTATAGCGCGGAAAGCCTGATGCTTAACCCAATGAACATCGAAAATCCGCCGTCGGGACGGCTGTTGGTCGCGGTGTCCGGGGGCCCGGACTCGACCGCGCTGCTTCTCGCTCTGCGCGAGGGCGGACACGACCTGGTGGCGGCGCACTACGACCACGCGCTGCGCGAGGGCTCGGAGGCGGTGGCCCGCCAGGTCGCGGAGCTGTGCGACCACCTCGGCGTGCCGCTGATCGCCGAGCGGCGTGACGAGCCCATGCCCAGGGGCTCGCTGCAGGCAGGCGCCCGCACGCTGCGCTACGGGTTCCTGGACCGAGCCCAGGTCAAATCCGGCGCGGACTGGGTGGCGCTGGCGCACACCGCCGACGACCTGGTCGAGGGCGTCGTCCTGCACACGCTGCGTGGCTGCGGCCTGGCCGGCTTCCGCGGCATGCCCGCGCGGCGCGGCAGCTACGTGCGGCCGATGCTCAACGTCTGGAGACATGAGGTGCGTGCGTACCTCGACGCCCGCGGGATCGTGCCGCACGAGGACCCGGCCAACCAGGACGGACGCTTCGCGCGCGTTCGGGTGCGTCTGGAGATCCTGCCGGCGCTCGAGCGCGACCGTCCTGGCATCTCTCGCCGCTTCCACGCCGCCGCGCTCATGGCCGCGCGGCTCCAGGAGATCGCCGAGAACGCGCCCACCGACGTCGAGACCTTGAAGCGGATGTACGCCGACGCCGGCGGCAGCCGGCCCGGCCTGTCGAGGCGCCACTTCGAAGCGATGCTCAACCTCGGGCGGCCGGGTCGAGGGGGTCGAGGCGTCGATCTCCCCGGCGGCCTGCGTTTCCGTATCGTGGGGGGCCGCATGCAGATCGTCCGGTCGCAGTCAACGCAATCCATGCCTCGGCTCGAGGTGAGGAGCTGCGCGGGCTGCGAGGAGCGCGACGCCGTCCACCTGCGCGCGGGCATCGAGCTCCACATCGGCTATCGCCGCCCGGGCCTGCGCCTGCGACCGGCAGGAGGCCGGGGCACGCGCAAGCTGCAGGACATCTTCGTCGACGCGCGCGTCCCGCGCGAGGACCGTGACACATACCCGCTCGTCTTCGCCGGCGAGAGGCTTGCCTGGGTTCCGGGACACGCCGTCGACGCCGACCTGGAGCCATCGGCAGGTCAGCCGGCCCAGCATGTATCGGTTACTCCTATGCCGGGCCTGCCCGCTCTCAAAGTTGCTAGGCTAGAGAGCCCAACAGGAGAACTTAGTTGAGTCGCTTCCCCCGCTCCAGCCTGTTCTATTTCGCTTTGGTCGTTGTCCTCATCCTCATCTTCTGGTTCACCTGGAGCTCGATCCAGAACAACCAGGGCCAGGGCGACTGGGACTTCTCGACCATGATGACCCAGGCTTCCGAAGGCCAGGTCAAGACGGTGGACATCACCGGCACCGACGGCGTTGTCACCGACCTCCAGGGTCACAAGCACAACGTCGTCCTGCCCGACTGCTCGGGCGAGTGCAAGTACATGGACGACCTTCGCGGCTACACCGTTTCCGGCACCAGCCAGACGGTACAGGTCAAGTTCGAGAAGAGCCAGACCGGCAGCTACCTGCTCCAGGTCCTGCTGCCGAACATCATCCTCGTGATCCTGATCGCCGCTTTCATGTGGTGGGTCCTCCGCCAGACGCAGAGCGGCAACAACCAGGCGATCTCCTTCGGCCGCTCCCGCGCGCGCATGATCGCGGGCGACAAGCCGGCTATCACCTTCGCCGACGTCGCCGGCGTCGACGAAGCCAAGCAGGAGCTCACTGAGATCGTCGAGTTCCTCAAGTACCCCGACAAATTCGTCGCCCTGGGCGCGCGCATCCCCAAGGGCGTGCTCCTCGTCGGTCCTCCCGGAACCGGCAAGACGCTGCTCAGCAAGGCCGTCGCCGGCGAGGCGGGTGTCCCCTTCTTCTCGATCTCCGGCTCCGAGTTCGTCGAGATGTTCGTCGGCGTCGGCGCAAGCCGCGTCCGCGACCTCTTCGACCAGGCGAAGAAGAACTCGCCCTGCATCGTGTTCGTCGACGAGATCGACGCCGTCGGCCGCCAGCGCGGCGCCGGGCTTGGCGGCGGTCACGACGAGCGCGAGCAGACCCTCAACCAGCTGCTCGTCGAGATGGATGGCTTCGACACGAGCACGCACGTCATCGTCATCGCGGCCACCAACCGCCCGGACGTTCTCGACCCCGCGCTTCTGCGCCCGGGCCGGTTCGACCGCCACGTGACCCTCGACCGGCCGGACATCAAGGGCCGCCGCCAGATCCTCGACGTGCACGCGCGCAACAAGCCGCTCGACTCGACGGTCGACCTCGACGTGCTGGCCCGCCAGACGCCGGGCTTCAGCGGCGCCGACCTCGCGAACCTGATCAACGAGGCCGCGATCCTGGCCGCTCGCGCCAACAAGAAGGTGATCGGCATGGATGAGCTCGAGGAGGCGATCGCGCGCGTGATCGCGGGCCCCGAGCGCAAGAGCCGCCGCATCTCCGACCACGAGAAGGAAGTGATTGCTTACCACGAGACGGGGCACGCGCTCGTGATGAAGGCGCTGCCGCACACCGACCCCGTGCACAAGGTCTCGATCATCTCCCGTGGCATGGCGCTCGGCTGGACGCTGAGCCTGCCCGAGGAGGACAAGTACCTGATCTCGCGGGACGAGCTGATGGACCAGATCGCCGGCGTCATGGGCGGCCGCGTCGCCGAGGAGATCGTCTTCAACGACATCACGTCCGGCGCTGAGAACGACATCCAGCGCGCGACGCAGATGGCGCGGCGCATGGTCACGCAGTGGGGTATGTCGGACAAGCTCGGCACGGTCACGATGGGTCACAAGGAGGAGCTCGTCTTCCTCGGCCGCGACCTGGGCGAGCAGCGGAACTACTCGGAAGAGGTCGCCGCGATCATCGACGAGGAAGTCCGGCGGATCATCGACCACGGCTACCAGACCGCGAAGACGATCCTCACGCGGCAGCGGACCAAGATGGACGCCGTCGTCGAGCGGCTGAAGATCGTGGAGACGATCGACGGCAAGGAGCTCGACGAGATCATCGCCGCCGAGGAGCCCATGGCTCCCGCGGCAAGCTCCTCGGCTTCGTAGCTTCTCACATCGCCGGCGATAGTCCGGACTATCGAGCCTCTTCACGCCGGTTGAAGGGCGTCAGTCCGGACTATCGGCTGACGGTTGCGGGGCGCGGAAACCTGGGCCGCAGCCTCTCGCGCGCGCTGAAGGCGCGCCTGGTGCCCGCGCGGATCGGGTTTCGGGTGCCCCGTGATGGCGTTCTGTTCCTGGCGGTGCCCGACCGCGCGGTGGGCGAGATGGCGGCCCGCATCGCCGGGATGGATCCGCCGCGCGACCTGGCGGTCGTGCATCTGAGCGGCGCGCTCGGGCTGGACGTGCTTGCGCCCCTCCGCCCGCACGCGGTGGGTTCGTTTCATCCCCTGCAGTCGTTTCCCGCGCCGCGCGACCCGGCGGCCTTTCGCGGCATCACGATCGCCGTCGACGCCAGCACGCCCGCGCTGCGCAGGCGTCTTTTCGCGCTGGCGCGACGGCTGGGCGCGCGGCCGAAGCACGTCGGCGACGACCAGCGTGTCATCTACCACGCCGCGGCGGTGTACGCCTCCAACTTCGTCGACGTGGTGGTCGCGGAGGGGGTGCGGCTGCTCGTGGGCATGGGCTGGTCGGAGCAGGAGGCGACGGATGCACTCCTGCCGCTGGTCGAGGGTGCGGTGCTCAACATCCGGGAGCGAGGTCCTGTGGGGGCGCTTACGGGGCCGATCCGGCGGGGCGACGCCGAGACGGTGGAAAGGCATCTGCGCAGCCTTGACCGGCCCGACCTTTATCGTATGCTCGGCCTGGTCGCGCTCGAGATCGCGCAGGAGGCGGGACTCGATCCCGCGGCGGCCGAGCGGACCAGAAGGGCGCTGACCCGGAAAGTGGCAGCGACCCGAAGGAGAAGTGGCAAATGACCACGGTGCTGGACGTCCAGCGATTCAAAGACGAGGGCAGGCACTTCGCCATGCTCACCGCGTACGACTTCCTGAGCGCGCGGATACTCGACGAGGCGGGCATCCCGATCCTGCTCGTCGGCGACAGCCTGGGCATGGTGATGCTGGGCTACCCGACGACCCTGCCCGTGACGCTCGACGACATGCTCCACCACGCGAAGGCGGTGTCGCGCGGCGCGCGGCAGGCGCTGCTCGTCGGCGACATGCCGTTCATGTCCTACCACGAGTCGGCCGAGCAGGCGATCGCGAGCGCGGGCCGGTTCCTGCAGGAGGCGGGCATGCACGCGGTGAAGCTCGAGGGTGGCGGCCGCGTGGTCGAGATCACGCGCCGGCTGACCGAGGTCGGCATCCCGGTGATGGGTCACCTGGGGCTGACGCCCCAGTTCGTCCACCAGATGGGTGGGTTCAAGGTGCAGGGCAAGACCGAGGCCCAGGCCGCGCGGATCCTCGCCGACGCCAAGGAGCTGGAGCACGCCGGCGCGTTCAGCCTCGTGCTGGAGGGAGTGCCGAGCAAGCTCGCGGCCGAGGTCACGCACTCGCTTCGCATCCCGACCATCGGCATCGGCGCCGGTCCCGCGACCGACGGCCAGGTGCTCGTGTTCCACGACATGCTGGGGCTGACCACGGGCAAGGCGCCGAAGTTCGTCAAGCGCTACGCCAACCTGGCGGACGAGATCACGCGCGCCGCGACCGAGTACGCGGAGGACGTGCGGACCGGCAGGTTCCCGGGGCCGGAGCATGAGTACTCGACGAATGGATCGACTCCCGCAAAGGACCCGACCGAGGTCAGATACGGGGGCTGACGTAATCGCGCATTCCGGCGCGATGCTCGAGGCATCGCGCCGGTGGCGCCGGGACGGCAAGTCGATCGGCCTCGTGCCCACGATGGGCGCGCTGCACGCGGGACACATGCGCCTGGTCGAGGCGGCGCGAGGCGAGAACGAAGTCGTCGTCGTCAGCGTTTTCGTCAACCCGCTCCAGTTCGGCCCGAACGAAGACCTCGACCGCTACCCGCGCGACTGGAACCACGACTTGAAGCTGCTTGACGGGGCGGGGGTCGACGCGGTCTACCGGCCGTCCGTCGAGGACATGTATCCACCCGATGCGAGCACGCGAGTTCACGTGAGCGGGATCACGGACACGCTCGAAGGCACGGCACGCCCGGGCCACTTCGAAGGCGTGGCCACTGTCGTGACCAAGCTGTTCGCGGCGGTCGACCCCGACCGTGCGTACTTCGGCCAGAAGGACGCCCAGCAGGTCGCGGTGGTCAAACGGCTGGCGCGCGACCTCGACCTCGGCGTCGACATTCGGGTGGTGCCGACCGTACGCGAGCCCGACGGCCTGGCGCTCAGCTCCCGCAACGTCTTCTTGAGCGCCGAGGAGCGAAAGGCCGCGCTGGCGATCAGCGCCGCGCTGCGCGAGGCGGCCTCCGCCTACGCCTCAGGCGAGCGCGACCACGCGCGGCTGCGGGAGCGGCTGGCGGCCCGCCTCGCGCTCGAGCCGCTGGTCCAGCCCGAGTACGCCAATCTCGTCGATCCTGAAACCTTTGTGCCGGCTACCTTTCAGAAGCCCGGAACGCTCGCCGTGATCGCCGCCAGGGTGGGCAAAACGAGAGTGATTGACAACCACGACCTGGCAAAACCGTTCCCCGGGTGAGCGACTTTCGTGCGTTACAATTGACGCTCGTTTTGGCGGAGGCCGTTTTGACGACCAAGACCACATCAATAACTTCTAGGGGGTTCGTATTTTGGCCACTGAGTTCGGTGCCGTCCTGACCGAAGACAAGGAGGGGACCGACCAGGATCCATCGAACACGATGACCATGGAGGACTACCTCCACTACGAGGAGGAGGCCTTCAAGACCCCCAACCACGGGGACATCGTGGATGGGATCGTCGTGCGAGTCGACCCGGACGAGGTCCTCGTCGACATCGGAGCTAAAGCTGAGGGGGTCATCTCGAGCAAGGAGCTCGGGATGCGCGGAGACCTGGACTCCGCGGGCCTCGAGCCCGGCGACCAGATCAAGGTCTACGTCCTGCAGCCGGAGAACGAAGAGGGCAACGTCGTGCTTTCACTGCGGCGGGCGCGGGCCGAGACCACCTGGCTCGTGGCGGCGGAGAAGCAGGCTGACGGGACGGTCATCGACGCCGACGTCCGCGAGCAGAACAAGGGCGGGCTGATCGTCAACATCCTGGGCCTGCGCGGCTTCCTGCCGTCATCGCAGGTCGCGCGCGCCTATGCGGGTTCGCTCGAGTCCCTGGTCGGAAAGCGGATCCCGGTCAAGATCCTCGAGGTCAACCGCAAGCGCAACCGGCTGATCGTCAGCCAGAAGGCGGCGGAGGACGAGGACCGCGCCCGCAAGCGCGAGGAGCTGTTCAGCCGCCTGCAGACAGGCGCGGTCGTGAAGGGCACCGTGAGCGGAATCACGTCATACGGCGCGTTCGTCGACATCGGCGGCGCGGACGGGCTGATCCACATCTCCGAGCTTTCCTGGGACCGCGTCTCGAAGGTGACCGACGTTCTGCAGCTGGGTGAGGAGGTCACCGTCAAGGTGATCAAGCTCGACCCGGAGCAGACGCGCATCTCGCTGTCGCTGCGGCAGCTGCAGCAGGACCCGTGGGAGCGGCTGGTGCAGTCGATGCCCGTCGGCTCGATCGTCGAGGGGCAGGTGACGAAGACGAAGAAGTACGGCGCGTTCCTCCAGATCATGCCGGGCATCGAGGGACTGCTGCACATCTCCGAGCTGTCGTGGGACCACGTCGAGCGGACGGAGGACGTGCTGAAGGTCGGCGAGACGGTGCAGGTGAAGGTGATTGGGATCGACACCGCGCGGCGGCGGATCTCGCTGAGCCTGAAGCAGCTGTCGGCGCCGCCGGCGACGCTTGGAGCGGGCACGCACCGGCAGCACGAGTACCCGACCGAAGAGGACGAGTAGAGCCTCCTTCAAGGGCCGATAGTCCGGACTATCCGACCGTTTCGGTCGCGGAAGTGGCGGATGGTCGCGACTATCGGATGCTCAGGCGAGTGCTGCCAGGCGCTGGGCGGCCGGCGTGTAGTACGGGTCGATCTCCAGCGCCCGCCGGTAGGCGCGTTTGGCCGCGGCCAGGTCGCCGAGCAGCCTTTCCTGGTCGCCCAGCTGGACGTACATACTTGGCTCGGTTTCACCGAGGTCGGCCGCGCGGCGCAGCTCCTCGACCGTCCCGATCGCCCAGTGGTACTGGGCCTGGAGGGGGTCGACCTTGACGGCAAGGTCGGTGCGACCGTGGACGTACCAGGTGTCGGCGAGGATGGGGAGGACGGCGAGCGCCACCGCCACGACCACGAGACCGACCGCCGCGATTCCTGCCGCCACGCCCCTCCGGCCCTGCGGGCCACCTCCCCATGAATGGGGAGGGGAGAGGGAACTCCCCAAAACACTCCACAAAACGCCGGCGAGCAGCCAGAACGCGCCCGTCGCCGGCGCCCAGTCGAAGTTGAAGAACACCCACACGCTGTAGCCCACCAGGGCGGCGGCCAGTCCTGGCACCCCAACCACCTCGCGCCGCCGCCACGCCGTCCACAGCACCAGCCCGACGACCCACGCCAGTGCCGCGAGCCCCAGCAACCCCTGCGTCGCGGCGACGTCGAGCGGTCCCGAATGGATGCGGTCGAACGTGACCAGCCCCGCGTAGTCCTGGGTGAGGTAGTGCCCGAACGAAAGCCCGGTCGCGTCCTCGCCCCAACCGGTCAGGGGCCGTCCCAGGACCAACCGAACCCCATCGCTCCACAGGTGCAGCCGCAGCTCCGGCGGGTCATCGTTCAGCGTCCGCAGCGGCGTCTTAAGGACGAAGAAAAGGGCCAGGGCGACCACGCCCCCGGCGAACGCGCCGACCGGCGCCACAAACCGTCGCGGCACCGACATGGCGAGCAGCGCCAGGCAGCCCGCGACCAGCCCCAGGTCGCCGCTGCGCGACGTCGTCACCCACAGGCCGGCGGCAAGAGGGATCAGCGCTCCCACCCACGCGAACTGGAACAATGTCCCGCGCCGGGCCCGGTCGATCGCCAGCGGCACGGCCATGACGACCAGGGCCGCTAGCAGATTCGCGTTCCCGAGGTCGCCGTCGGGTCTGAAGGGCACGTGGACGAACCATTGGGTGAACGCCTTGATGCACGCCACCGAGGTGCCGAAGACAAAGGCGGCCACCACGAGCTCGCGCTGGAGCGGCGTGCGCAGCAGCCACACGGAGGAGGCCAGCAGCCCCAGGTACGCAAGGCGCATCGGCAGGGACTCGTAACGTGTGTAGGAGCCGACGAAGCTGAGCGGCCAGGAGATCGAGAACGCAAAGGCCAGCAATGCGGCCGCCGCGGCAAGCGCGAGCGGCAGGCGGAGGTTTCCGAGACCGGCGGCAATGGGTATCAGGAGAGCTAAACCGACGCCCAGGCAAGCGCCGGCGATCACTATCGAGGCGCGCGGGAGGATGTATGAGTCCGAGGCGGACGGTAAGAAGGCGACCGGCAGGGCCAGCGCGATGACTGCCGGAAGAAAGCCACCAGAACGTTCGAGGAGGCGCCTCACCGCCCTCTTCTTAACGGAAATCGAGTTGCGGAGTTGGACGTTATATTAGGTACACGGGTACCGGCATCCGGTACCACTGTTGAAGCGTTGAGGAGGTGCTGGCCCCACCTAGTCGTCGTAGAAGTAGTCCAGGAGGGATAGGGACGTTGTATCCGTTTGAAAGATTCACTGAGCGGGCCAAGAAAGTCCTGACGCTCGCGCAGGAAGAAGCAGAACGATCGCACCACAGCTATATCGGCACCGAGCACCTGCTCCTGGGACTGCTTCGCGAAGGTGAGGGCCTCGCGGCCAAGGTTCTCAACAACCTTGGCGTAGAGATCGGCAAGGTCCGGCAGACGATCGAGTCGGTCCTGGGCCGCAACGAGCGGATCATCATCCAGCAGATCATCCCGACGTCGCGCGTGAAGAAGGTCATCGAGATCTCCTTCGAAGAGGCGCGACGCATGGGCCACAACTACGTCGGCACCGAGCACCTTCTCCTCGGCCTTCTCATCGAGGGCGAGGGCATCGCCGCGCACGTGCTCGAGGACCTCGGCGCGAACCTCGAGAAGGTGCGTGGAGAGATCGAGCGCCTGCTCCACGACTCGAGCGCTGAGACCGAGGCCGAGCCCGCGCCGAAGAAGCCGTCGAAGACCCCGCTCCTCGACCAGTTCGGCCGCGACCTCACCGAGCTCGCGCGCCGCAACCAGCTCGACCCGGTCATCGGGCGGGAGACGGAGATCGAGCGCGTGATCCAGATCCTGTCGCGGCGGACGAAGAACAATCCCGCGCTGATCGGCGAGCCCGGCGTGGGCAAGACCGCGATCGCTGAGGGACTCGCGCAACAGATCAACCTCGGCAACGTGCCCGAGTCGCTGCAACACAAGCGCGTGCTCACCCTCGACATGGGCGCGCTTGTCGCCGGCACCAAGTACCGCGGTGAGTTCGAGGAGCGCCTCAAGAAGATCCTCGACGAGATTCGGTCCAGCCGCGAGGTCGTGCTGTTCATCGACGAGCTGCACACGCTTGTCGGCGCCGGCGCGGCGGAAGGCGCGATCGACGCCGCCAACATCCTCAAGCCCGCGCTCGCGCGCGGCGAGATCCAGTGCATCGGCGCGACGACGCTGAACGAGTACCGCAAGTACATCGAGAAGGACGCCGCGCTGGAGCGCCGCTTCCAGCCGGTGTTCGTCGACCAGCCGACGCTCAGCGAGACCATCGACATCCTCAACGGCGTCAAGTCGCTGTACGAGAAGCACCACCGCGTCGTCATCACCGACGCCGCGGTGCACGCCGCGGCCGTGCTGAGCGACCGCTACGTAAGCGATCGCGCGCTGCCCGACAAGGCGATCGACCTGGTCGACGAGGCGTCGGCGCGTGTGCGCATGAAGCTGACGACGACGCCCGACGACCTGAAAGAGCTGCAGAAGGAGATCCGCCGGCAGAAGACCGAGCAGGACGAGTCGGTCAACAAGCAGGACTTCGAGGCCGCCGCGGGCGTTCGCGACAAGGTCAAGAAGCTGCAGGACAAGCTGGCGCTGAAAGAGGCCGCGTGGCGAGACAAGCTGGGCGAGACCGTGCCCGAGGTGGGCGAGGAAGACATCGCGCAGATCGTCGCCGCGTGGACGGGCGTGCCCGTTTCACGCCTGGTCGAGGAGGAGAGCGCCCGCCTGCTGCGCATGGAGGACGAGATCCACAAGCGGATGGTCGGCCAGGACGAGGCGATCACCACCGTGTCGCAGGCTGTGCGCCGCGCCCGCGCCGGACTCAAGAACCCGCGCCGGCCGATCGGGTCGTTCATCTTCCTCGGCCCCACCGGGATCGGCAAGACCGAGCTGGCGCGCGCGCTCGCCGAGTACCTGTTCGACTCCGAGGACGCTCTGATCAAGCTCGACATGTCGGAGTTCATGGAGCGTCACACGACCGCGCGCCTCGTCGGCTCGCCTCCCGGATACGTCGGCTACGACGAAGGCGGCCAGCTGACCGAGGCGGTCCGCCGCCGGCCTTACTCGGTGATCCTCTTCGACGAGATCGAGAAGGCGCACCCCGAAGTCTTCAACATGCTGCTGCAGATCCTCGAGGACGGCCGCCTGAGTGACGCGAAGGGCAAGGTCGTCAACTTCGCAAACACCGTGATCATCATGACCTCGAACCTCGGCATCCGCGACGTCAACCAGGCGGGCACATCGCTTGGTTTCCAGGCGTCGGTGGTGGACGAGGCCGCGGAGGTGGAGCGCCGGCACACGAACACCAAGCAGAAGATCGACGACGAGCTGAAGCGCATGTTCCGCCCCGAGTTCCTCAACCGCGTCGACGCGGTGGTGGTCTTCAAGAGCCTGACCACGCACCAGATCCGCGAGATCGTCGACCTGCAGCTCGAACGGCTGGGCAAGCACCTGGCCGAGCAGCAGATCACCATCGAGGTCACCGACGCGGCGAAGGACCTGCTGTCGAAGGAGGGTTACGACCGGACGTACGGGGCGCGGCCGCTGCGGCGCGTCATCACGAGCCGGATCGAAGACCAGCTCTCCGAGCACCTGCTGCGCGGCAAGATCGCGCGCGGGGACACGGTCCAGATCGACGTCGAGGGCGAGGACAACCTGAAGTTCACGCCGACCAAGCACAAGCCGAAGGAGCCGGCGGCGGCCGCCCCGGCCGCGCCGGCCGGTCCCGCCAAACCCTAGCCCTTAAGCAAGTCCGCCAGGCGCTGCGAGAGCCGGGCCGGCGTGGTCTGGCTCTTGATCAGGTGGTCGAGCGCGCCGAGCCTGACTCCGCGCTCGACGAGCTCACGCTCGTTCCAGTTGGAGAGGATCACGACCGGGATGCTCGCGGTCACAGGGTCGCCGCGGAGGGCTTCGAGGACGCTCAGGCCGTCCATTTTTGGAAGCCTCAAGTCGAGAAAGATGATGTCGGGATGGCCTGTCCGTGCCTTCTCCAGCGCGGCGAGACCGTCCGCGGCCACGTCGACGATGTATCCGTCGAGCTCCAGCTTCAGCTGGTACATCTGAGCCACGGAAACGTCGTCTTCGACGAAGAGGACGGTTACGTCATCCGCATCCGCTCTGGCGTGCTGGTTCAATTCCCATCCCTTCAATTCGTGCAACGCTTAACGGCGGAAAAGTGAGCGTATCGGTGCCTCTTCGGCTGAGGCCTCTCGAGATCGGCGACCTGCTCGACGAGACGTTTCGCATGTACAGAAGGCACTTCCTTTTGTTTGCCGCCATAGCGGTCATCCTTGCCATCCCCTCGGCAGCTCTCTACGGCCTCGCGCTGGCCTGGTTTTCGACCGGCCTGCAGGCAACCTCGGACTCGTCCAGCGCTGGGCCAGTGCTGGGGTTCTTGGGAGCGATCGGGGCCGCGGGGCTCGTGAGCTTCGTCTTCCTGCCGTTCAGCCACAGCGCGATCGTCTACGCGGCCTGTGAATCGGCCCTCGGCCGGCCGGTGACGGCCGGCGGCGTCCTGATGGGCGTGCTGCGACGATATTTCCCGCTGCTCGGATACTGGGTGCTCTTCAACACCCTCACCGCCGAGATCGCGCTACTTCTGTGCGTCGCCCCGTTCGTCCTCTGGATCTGGGGCTTTGTGATGTGGGTCGCGGTCGTCCCGGCGATGTTCGTCGAGAACATCGGTCTCGGCGCCGCGATCGGTCGCAGCCGGCAGCTGGTGCAAGGGCGCTGGTGGCGCACGTTCCTCATCCTGGTTCTGACCTACGTGCTGTATTTCGTCTTGTCGATCGCCCTCGGCGGTTTCATCAACATCGCCCAGGGCCTGCTCGAGCTTGTGGTCTCGCAGTTCATCGCCAGCGCCATCGCCATCACCAGCAGCCAGGTCATCGCGGCGCTCCTGGCCCCCGTCGCGCAGATCGTCTTCGTTCTCATCTACTTCGACCTGCGCGTGCGCCGCGAGGCGCTCGACCTGTTTCAGATGGCGTACCGCCTTAGCTCCGCACAGGCCGCGACCTGACCATCACCCACCTCTTGCGGCCAGCGGCGGCGGCGCTCCTCGCGCTGACGGCGGCGCTCGCGTCCGCTACGGCCGCGGGGGCGGATCCGCCGGAGCCACCTACGTACGCGCATGCGGTGCAGATGGCGTACGACATCATCCAGTACGCCTCGGCGCCGGATACGGTTCCCGCGGTCAGGGCGGTGAACGTCCTGGTGTCGGGCACGGGGACGACGCAGCCCGAGATCGTCGATGACCTCCGCGCCAGGCCGCCGCTTTACTCCGACGCGCGAACGCGACTGTCCGACCTGCTGGCCGCGCTGCAGGAGCCGATCGCCACCTCCGACCCGCAGCTCGCCCAAGAGCGCCTGCACGACGTCATGTCGATGAGCCGTTACGACCCGCTGCACCGTCCGCCTTCGTTGTGGGACAGGTTCGTGCAGTGGGTTCAGGACCGGATCGGCGCCCTGCTGCGTCTCCTGTTCGGCGGCGGGGGTGGCAGCCAGCTCGCGGCGTGGTGGATCTACGTCGTCAGCATCGCCACGCTCGCGGTCGTCGCCTTCGTCCTCTTCCGCGCCGCGCGAGGACGCTTCAGCCAGTCGGTGGGCATGCTGCCCGGAGGACCAAGGCCGCCGGCCGACTATTTCGCGGAGGCCGACCGCCTCGCTGCGCAGGGCGACCGCGTCGGGGCCATCCGCGCGCTGTGCGCCGGGGTCGCGGCGACGCTGGAGGGCGAGAGGTCCTGGGAGGGGAGCCCGCTCACCGTGCGCGAGATCTTCCAGCGCGCCCCCGACTACGAGGCGTTGCGCCCGCTGCTGCTTCCGTTCGAGGCCGCCGTGTACGGGGGGCGCGAGGTCGACGAGGCGACTTACGAGCGCGCCGCGCGAGTCGCGGCGCCGTTCCGGCATCCGGTCGTCGAGGTCGCAGCGTGAAGGGCGCGCGGGGCTGGATCGCCGCAGGCGTCGTCGCGGTCGTGATCGCCGCCCTCGCCTACGCGCTCCAGCCGCACAGCGATTCCCCCGAGCACAGCTCCGACAGCGACGCGGCCAACGGCACTTCAGCGGCCTTGCTCTTCGCCCAGGCGATGGGCCATCCGACGGGCCAGATGACTGACGGATTCAACCTCCCCGCGGCGAGCTCAGTGATGTTCGTCTTCAGTCCGACGAGCCCCTACACGTCCGGCGAGGCGGACCAGGTGCACGCGTGGGTGCAGAGCCAGGGCGGCGTGCTCATCTACGCCTCGGAGCAGGGCGACCCCGAGCTCGACCGCGCGTTCGGGGTGACCAGGTTCGGCGCCGGCGCGCCGTCCGGCGAGTACAGCGCCATGCCGATAGCCGACGGCGTCACGATGGTCACGGGCGGCGACAGCATCGATCCGCTCGATCCATCGCCCACGCAGGTCGCGCTCTTGCGCACCGGCGACGGGCTGACGGCGGGCTACGTGCAGCGCATCGGGACCGGCCGCGTGGTCGTGATCGCTGACCCGCTGGTCCTGTGCAACGGCTATCTCGAGAAGACGGACAACGGCAGGCTGCTCGCGGACCTCATCGGATCGGACTCGACCGCGAATGTCACGTTCGACGAGTACCACCACGGACTGACCGTGAGCGACTTCGCGCCTCAGGCCTGGCTCACGACGCCGTGGGGCGCCGCGCTTCTGTGGCTACTGATAGCGGTGTTCTTCGGACTGTTCCTGCGCGGACGGCGATTCGGTCCAATCGTGCCGCGGCCCGCGGAGGTCGTGCGTTCCGACGTCGAGTGGTCGGTGGCCGTCGGCCAGCTGCTCCGTCGCTCGAGCGCCCGGGCGGTGACGCTGGGCATGCTGGCCAACGCGACCGAGCGCGCGGTCGCGGCGCGCACCGGTCTGCCGCTGCAGCCGCGTGAGCGGTTCTGGAATGCTCTCTGGGTGCGCGCACCCGAGATCGCCAACGAGCTGGCCAACATCGAGAACAAGCTCGTCGCCTCTTCCTCCACCGAACGTGACCTGTTGAGCGCGGCCCGGAGGTTGCACGAGATCGCACACCCGGGCCCGCGCAAATGACCGTCGCCACCGAATTCTTCTCGCGGTTTCGCGAGCAGCTCGCCAAGGCGATCGTGGGCCAGGACGACGCCATCCGGCTGTGCGCAATCGCGCTGGTCGCGCACGGACACGTGCTGCTCGAGGGCGTGCCCGGGACGGGCAAGACGCTGCTCGCGAAATCCATCGCGCGCGCCCTGACCCTCGAATACGGCCGCGTCCAGTTCACGCCCGACCTCATGCCGGCCGACATCCTGGGCACTTCGGTCTTCGACCTCGCGTCCCGCACCTTCGCGCTGCGCCGCGGCCCCATCTTCACCAACGTCCTGCTGGCGGACGAGATCAACCGCGCGCCGGCGAAGGTCCAGTCGGCGCTGCTCGAGGCGATGGAGGAGCGGGGCGTGACGCTCGAGGGCCAGCAGATGGCGCTGCCCGCGCCGTTCATCGTCCTCGCCACCCAGAACCCGATCGAGTACGAAGGCACGTACCCGCTGCCCGAGGCGCAGCAGGACCGCTTCCTCTTCAAGGTCCGCCTGGACTACCCGAAGCCCGCCGACGAGATGGAGGTGCTGCGGCGCTGGGAGTCAGGCATCGAGCTGCGGGACCCGGTCAAGGCGGGGGTCGAGCCGGTGCTGGGCGCCGCAGACATCGAGGAGTGCCAGGCCCAGGTGGCGACGATCGTCCTTGACGAGAAGATCCGCCGCTACGTCGTCGATCTCGCGTCAGCGACCCGCGCGGCGCCGGAGATCGCGCTGGGCGCCAGCACGCGCGCCGAGGTGCTTTTGATGCTCGCCGCCCGGGCGTTCGCCGCCTTCGAGGGCGCGGAGTTCGTCACGCCGGACCACGTCAAGGCGCTGCTCGCGCCGGCGTTCAGGCACCGGTTGATCCTTCGTCCGGAGGCCGAGGTGGCCGGCCAAACGCCGGACAGCGTGCTCGACGTCGTAGCCGGCCGGGTGGTGCCGCCCCGCTGACTGATAGCATCCGGCCGGGCCGTCGCGTGTCAATCGGAGGGTAATGGGCGATGCCTGCCACCACCGAACAGCTGGTCGACGCAGTCGAACAGTCGTTGTTCGTCTATCCCGAGGTGCCCGTGCTGATCACCGAGATCGGGATTCCGGGTCTCCGGGGACGCGTCACGCCGGTGTCACACCCCATCGCGAACCTGGTCGGCTGCGCCGACCTGGACGAGGCGGATGCTGACCGCACCATCGCGGCGGTCATGGGCCGTTATGCGGCGCAAGGCCTGGCTTTCGGCTGGATGACCAGTGCGGCGGCGCGTCCGCGGGATCTGCCGGATCGGCTCGTCGCCGCGGGCATGGTCAAGGCGGACGAGCTGGCCGGCATGGTGCTGACCGACCTCGCAACCCCGATCAGATCCAATAAGGACATCGAGGTCAGGCCGGCCGGCGACGACGACCAGCGACGCGCGGCCGGGATGTTCGCCGAGGCGTACGGGATGCCGGTCGACATCGCACGGTGGTTTACAGAGGCGATGATCCTGGCGGCCGGGAAGATCAAGACGTCGATGTACCACGCCTACGTGCCGGACCGACCCGGCCCGGTGGCGTTCGGCAACCTGGTCTTCATCCCTGATTCGTCGCTCGTTCTTCTCGGCGGAGCGGCGACGCTGAGCGAGTTTCGCGGAAGCGGCATCTACACCACGCTCGTCGCGAGGCGACTCGCGGACGCGCGCGCCGCCGGTGCCGACGCCGCCGTGATCCAGGCGGTGCGCGGAACGTCGGCGCCAGTGTGCGCGAAGCTCGGCTTCACGGAGGTCCTGCCGCTCGAGCTCTACGCGTGGGTGCCGCCCGGCGTCGAGCTGGATCTGCACGCCTGAGGGATTTCCTCCGCGGGCTGGCGCCGCAGCCTCGCCTCATCTGGGCGGCCGGGATCGGCGCCGGCCTGATCGCGCTGGCGGTCGTCTCGCCGCTCCTCGGCTTCGTTGCGGTCGTCTACAACGCCGGTCTGGCGGTCATCGCCGCGCGCGACCTGGCGCTGCTGCCCGGACGCTCTGGATACCGCGCCCGCCGGGTGATGCCCGAGCCCTTCTCGCTCGGCGAGCCGGAAGAGGTGACGGTCATCATCGAGAACCGCGCGGCCGCGGGACTGATGGCCAGGGTTGCCGACCACGCGCCCGACATGCTGCGGCCGGCGCCACGCGTGGAGTCCGGGCGGTTCGACGCCAGCGGCCTCCTCAAGGTGAGCTACCGGACTTACTCGCCCAAGCGCGGCGCATACCGGTTCGACGCGGTCGACCTGCAGGTCTCGCGGCCGGACGGCTGGTGGCGGCGCCAGATCCGGCTGCCGGAGTCGGAGGACGTGGCAGTCTTTCCCAACGTCGTCGCCATCCGCCGCATCCAGCTCACGCTGCGCCGCGGTCTGCGCGCGATGGCGGGAATGCGCCGGGCCAAGCCGCCGGGCGCGTCCACCGCGTTCGCGGGACTGCGCGAGTACGTGCGCGGGGACGACATCCGTCGCGTCAGCTGGACCGCGACCGCGCGCCGCGACCGACCGGTGGTTGTCGAGGTGGAGGCCGAGCGCGGACAGCAGGTGATCATCGCCCTCGACTGCGGGCGCCTGATGACCGCGCCCGCGGGCGACCTCGACAAGCTCGACCATGCGGTCAACGCGGCGCTGATGCTGGCGTGGGTCGCGCAGGCGTTCGGCGACCGCGTGGGCATGATGACGTTCGACGACCGCGTCACCGGATTCATCAAGCCGGAGCGGGGACCTGCGCAGCTGCGCCGCATCACCGAGGCGCTTTACGCGATCAAGCCGGAGTACGTGGAGCCGGACTTCGGCCACGCGATGACGCACCTGGCGCTGCGCGTCGGCCGGCGCTCGATGGTCGTGATCCTGACCGACGTCCAGGATCCGCAGGCGTCGCGCGAGCTGGTCGCGCATGCGCTGCGTCTTTCCGCGCGGCATCTCGTGCTGGTCGTGGCAATGTCCGACCCCGCGGTGCTCAGCGCGCGGGACAGTCCGATCGACAGCACCAACCGCGCCTATGAGTGGGCGGCGGCGGAGGAGTTCGTGTCGAGCCGGCGCGAGAGCTTCGAGCTGCTGAGGCGTGGCGGGGTGCTCGGGCTGGACGTCGTCGCGGGAAGGCTGTCGCCGGCCCTGGTGGAACGCTACCTGGAACTCAAAGAGCGGGCGCTGCTTTAGCCCGTTTTGCGCAAAGCGGCGGTATCAGGGCTCGGAGACACGCCTGTTTTGCGCAAAACGGGCATGTCCGCGCGTGATCTGCGTCCGGTGAGCAGCAGGTACGAGTAGAACAGCACGCCTGTCGTAAGCCCGATCGCCACCTTGATCGGGAACGGCGTGTCTGACGGTGAGACGTTGCCCTCGATCGTGCCCGCGACGACGAGCAGCGGCGCGAGTCCCAGCAGGATCGTGAAAGCGCGCCGCGTCGCGAGGACGAGGGCGTCCGAGCGTTTGCGGTTGCCCGGCGAGATCAGCGCCCAGCCCATCATCAGCCCGCCCGCGCCCTGGGCGATGACGATCGACAGCTCGAGGATGCCGTGGCCGACGACGAAGTCGAACAGCCCGCCCGCGAGTCCGTACGCGGCGGTCAGACCGAAGAGGCCGCCTAGCGAGATGCCGTTCGAGACCATCACCCAGATCACAGGCAGGCCGAAGAACACGCCGAACGAGAAGGCCAGGATCGAGACGTAGATGTTGTTGACCATGATCAGGCCCGCGATCTGAACGCGCTCGTCGGATGGGATGTCCGTCCAGAGCTGGTGATGGTGGACCTGGTCGATGAGCCGCGGGTCGGCGATCGAGTACGCGGCGTCCGGGTTGGCCAGGACGACGAAGAAGCTGACGAACGCGGGCACGAACATCAGCGCCGCGGCCGCGCAAAGGTAGGGCCAGGCGCCGCGATACGTCTGCGGCAGCGTCTCGAGGTAGAAGCGCTTGATCCTCTTCCAGACCTCGCCGCCACGCCGGTAGACGATCCCGTGGCCGCGGGCGACGAGGCCGTTGAGGTAGCGGTGGACTGGCTCGCCCGGCCAGTCGCGCTGCGCGCGCGCGAGATCGGCGGTCGCCCTGCGATAGAGGGCCGCCATGGTCAGCACCTGGGCCGGCGTGAGCGGGTTCAGGCGACCCGCGCCCGCGCGCGAGAGCAGGTCCTCGAGGCGGTTCCAGTCCTCGCGCCGCGATGCGACGAAGTCTTCCGCTCGCATGTTGAGCACAATAGCCAAACACCTTGAGCCAGACTCTTCCTGACACCGACCTCGTCGTCGCCACGCCCGAACGGGTCTCGTTCGACTACCAGGTGGCGGGCCTGGCGACACGCGGGATCGCCCAGATCCTCGACCTCCTGATCCTGGCCGGCGTGCTCTTCGCGGTCTATTTCTTCGCGCTCTTCGAGGTCGGGATCGGGCAGGACACCGTCGGGGGCCTGATCGCGATCATCGGCAGCTTCGTCGTCATCTTCGGCTACCACTGGGCTTGCGAGGCCTTCTGGTCGGGGCAGACGATCGGCAAGAAGGTCTTCCGCCTCCGCGCAGTGGGCGACCGCGGCGAGCCGATGACCTTCTTCCAGGCCGGCATCCGCAACATCGTCCGCATCGTCGACTTCCTGCCCTACGGCTACGGCGTCGGGCTGGTGGTGCTCTTCATCAACGGCAAGGGCAAGCGGCTTGGCGACCTGGCCGCGGGGACGATCGTCGTCAAGGACTCCGACTATGTCGCCCTCTGGCAGATACCGGGCGGGAGGCCGACCGATGCGCCGCCGCCTCCGCCGGCGTCACCGTACGCGGTGGCGTTCGCCCCCGCGTCCCCGGGCGAGCTGGCCCTGCGGCGGCTCGATCCCGATTTGCGCCGGTTCGTCAGCTCGTACGCGAGGCGCCGGCCCGAGCTACCCCCCACGCTGCGCGCCCAGCTGGCGGGTGCGGTGCAGGCGAGTTTGCGGTCGGCGGTGCCCGACGTGTTCAACCAGTACGGGCCGCTGGCGGCCCTGGACCATCTCGCCGACCTGGAGCATCAATAGAGCCAGTCTTTGACCTGAGGGTCGGTCAGGTTGCCGCCCGTGAGGACGGTCGCCACCTTGCCGCTCTTCCACTCCGCGGCGACACGCGCGATGGCGGCCACTCCGGCCGCGCCGGCCGGTTCGACCACGAGCCCCGTGTCGGCGAGGAGGTTTCGCATCCAGGTCCGCATCTCGTCGTCCGGGACGAGCATGACCTCGTCGACGGTGGTGGCCATGATCTCGAGCGCCTCGGGGACGGGCACACGCACGGCGATGCCGTCGGCGATCGTGCTGCTCTCCGCTTCGACGGGCTTGCACTGACGCCACGAGAGCGCCATCGACGGCGCGCTCTCCGCGCAGACGGCGATGACGCGCGTTTTCGGTGAAGCGCTCTGGATCCAGGTGCCGATGCCGTTGACCAGAGAGCCGTTGCCAAGAGGGACGAAGATCGCGTCCAGGTCAAACGACCGCGTCAGCTCGACGGCCATCGTGCCCGCGCCTTCGCCGATCGCGCCGAGGTTGCCGTCTTCGACGTAGAGGTGGCGCTGGTTCGCGGCGAACCGTCTCGCGGCGTCTTTCGCCTGGTCGAAGTCGTCGCCGGCGAGCTCTACGGTCGCGCCGAGCGCACGCATGCGCTCGACCTTCAGCGGATTGGCGCCCAGGGCCGCGAAGACAGTGATCGGGACTCCGCGCTTGCGGCAGGCGTAGGCCATGCCCTGGCCGAAGTTGCCGGCGGACGCGCAGACGACGGATTGGGTGCCGGCACCGAGGCGGTGCAAGAGGTAGTCGGTGCCGCGGCCCTTGAAGCTGCGGATGGGGTTGACGGTCTCGACCTTGAGCACGGTGGCAATACCGAGCCGTTGACTGAGCGGCTCACAGTCGAACTGCGGCGAGTTGAGAAAGACGGGGTCGATGACGCCGGCCGCCTCACGGATACGTTCGATCGAGATCGTGGCATCCATGTGAACGCAGGATAAGTAGTTGCCGACTGCCGGCAAAAGCGGGCTAAAAGCACACGGGAAAGCACGCGAGCTCCGGCGGTCGCGGTAAAACCACGACGCGCCGCCCCTCCGGCCGCCGGCGCGGCCACCTCCCCACTTCGTGGGGAGGACTAGCGTAAAAAAAAGGGACGCCGTCCCGGGGGTAGTCAGGGCGGCGTCTTGACGCTCATCAGTTAGAACGCCTGGCCCTGTAAAACGCTACGGCCGGACTTGTAAAACCCCGATCATTGGGTACACAGTCTCTCCATGCCCAAATCGACCATCACCTTTGTCTGCACCGAGTGCGGAGGTGAAAGCCTCCGGTGGGCCGGCCAGTGCCCGCACTGCCACGCCTGGAACACGCTGCAAGAGTTCCAGGTCCGCAAAGCGACGAAGGATGCGCGACCCAAGCCGATCCAGCCGGTCCGGGCGGTCGCCCTCACCGACCTGGCCGCCGACGATGCACCTCGAACGCGCCTGGAATGGGGCGAGCTCAACCGCGTCCTCGGCGGCGGCATCGTCGCCGGCAGCGTCGTCCTGATCGGGGGCGAACCGGGGGTCGGCAAGTCCACGCTCCTCATGCACGCCGCCGCGCAGGTGGCGCGGGGCGGCACCGTCCTCTACGTCTCCGGTGAGGAGTCCGGACAGCAGGTCCGGATGCGCGCCCAGCGCCTGGATGCGCTCGAGCCGAACATCTTGCTTCTGGCCGAGAACGATCTCGAGACGATCTGCGAGGCGATCGAGGCCGAACGCCCGCGGCTGGCGATCGTGGACTCGATCCAGACCGTGACCGACGCTGGCCTTGAGGGCAGCGCCGGCAGCGTCACCCAGGTCCGCGAGTCGGCGGCCCGCCTCATGCGCCTGGCCAAGGAGATCGGCGTTCCGGTATTCCTGGTCGGCCACGTGACCAAAGACGGATCCATAGCCGGACCGCGGGTCCTGGAGCATATCGTTGACACCGTGCTGTATCTGGAAGGCGACCGCCGCCAGGAGCTCCGCTTACTGCGGGCGACCAAGAACCGCTTCGGCTCGGCCGAGGAGATCGGCGTCTTCGCCATGGGCGAGAGCGGGCTGGAGGAGGTCTCGGACCCCTCGGCCGCGCTCCTTGCCTCTGCTGCGCCGACGGCGCCGGGCACCGTGATCGTCTCGGTGCTCGAGGGCACCCGGCCCTTGCTGGTCGAGGTCCAGAGCCTGGTCAACAGGACGCAGCACACGCCTGTCCGTCGCGTCGCCAACGGCGTCGACGTCAACCGGCTGCACATGATCCTCGCGGTCCTCGAGCGCCGTGTTCAGGGACTTTCGTTCGGGACGAAGGACGTCTTCGTCAGCGTCGCCGGCGGCATCCGGATCACGGAGCCGGCCGCCGACCTCGGTCTCGCCCTGTCCATCCTCAGCAACGAGAACAACAGGCCAATGCCGGACGGCCTGGTCGTGATCGGAGAGCTGGGGTTGTCGGGCGAGGTGCGTCGCGTTGGCCATCTCGACCGCCGCCTCCAGGAGGCGGCGCGTCACGGCCTGACGCGCGCTTTGATTCCGGCCGGCTCCCGGGCCGGTCGACCGTCCGGCCTCGAGGTGGTCGAGGTCCGGACCGTTGCGGAGGCGATCTCCGCCGCCTTTTCTTCACCCATCCGGTCCGGCGAATTCATAAGGGGGGCCGGGGTCACGGTCTCCTGAGGAGGTAATCCGTGGAACGTTCCGAGAATCTCGCCCGCTCGTTGGGGGCGGGGCTCGGAGTGGTCGGTGGTTTCCTGCTTGGTTATTTCATGGTCCGGGGCCTGGGCGGCAGCGCCCACCCGGGCTGGGCGATCATCGGGCTGACCACCCTGGAAGGGTTGATCTTTGCGTACCTCGGCACGCCGTACCTGCTCGGCGGCTGGCGCAGGGTCAACTTCCGGTTGACGAGCACTCCGCTGCCCGACCTCTTGAGTGGACTGCTGGGAATCATCGTCGGCCTGGTCATCGCGGTCCTCGTCGGCGTGTTCGTGCGCGACCTTCCCTACGGCTACTACCTGTCCGCGGTCCTCGCGCTTCTGCTTGCGGTGCAGGGCGCTTCAGTCGGGCTGACGAGGCGTAACGAGATCGCCGCGCTGTTTTTCGGCGGCGCGGAGAAGGCTGACGGACGCCGCGTCCCCGGCGTGCTGCTCGACACCTCGGTGATCATCGACGGCCGCATCCTCGACATCGCCAAGACCGGCTTCCTAGATATGCCTTTGATCACCCTCAGCTCTGTGCTGCGCGAGCTTCAGACGGTGGCGGACTCTGCTGACGTCACGCGCCGTCGTCGCGGGCGCCGCGGTCTCGACGTGCTGACCGAGATGCAGAAGGAGCCGGGGATCGACCTGCAGGTCACCGAGGACGAGACCTCCCCCAACGGCGACATCGACACGCACCTGGTGCGCACCGCGAAGCGCAAGGGCTGGGCGATCATGACCAACGACTTCAACCTGAACCGCATCGCGCGCCTGGAAGGTGTATCGGTGTTGAACCTCAACGAGCTCGCGCAGGCGATGAGGCCGGTCGCGATCCCCGGCGAGGAGATCGTGGTGATGGTGGCTCGCGAGGGCAAGGAACCAGGCCAGGGCGTCGGCAGCCTTGATGACGGCACCATGGTCGTGATCCAAAACGGCAAGAGGTTGCTCAACCAGACCATCACCGCCGTGGTCACGTCGGTGATCCAGACCTCCGCAGGACGCATGATCTTCGCCGAGCCGAGCGGGGCCGACACCCGGCGGCCGTCGTCGCGCCCAAGGCCGCGCGAGGAGACCGTCTAGGCGATGGCCACCGTGGGGGCGATCGTGGCCGCGGCGGGCACCGGCTCGCGGTTGGGCCGCGGCAGCAAGGCGCTCGTTCGTTTGAACGGCCGGACGACGCTGGCGCGAGTCCTGGAGCTGTTCCTGGCGCTCGACGAGGTCGACAGGATCGTCGTGGTCGGCCCGCCGAGCAGGCTCGAGACGGCCGAACGCGAGGTGGCGGCGCTGCAGCCGCGCAAGCCGGTCATCGTCAAGGCCGGCGGCGAGAGCCGCCAGGACTCGGTCCGTATGGGTCTGGCGGCGCTGGGCAGCTGCGACTACGTGCTCGTGCACGACGCCGCGCGGCCGCTGGCGACGGCGGCGCTCGTGCGCCGCGTGCTGGCGGCGGCGATGGAGACGGGCGCGGCGTTTCCCGCGATCAGCCCGCGCGACGCGGTCAAGAGGGTCGAGGGGAACCGGCTGGTCGAGAGCCTCGACCGTTCCTTGATCGTGCTCGCGCAGACTCCTCAGGGCTTCGCCTACGAGCTGCTGGCGCGCGCGCACCGCGAGGCCGCCGATGCGGGGCTGGTCGGCGACGACGACGCGCAGCTGGTCGCCGCGACGGGCCATCTCGTTTCGGTGGTGCCGGGTGAGCCGGCCAACATCAAACTGACGACACCCGAGGACCTCGAGGTCGTCGAAGCTCTCATCCGGGAGCACGAGACGTCGCGTGTCCCGTAGCCGGTGAGGGTCGGCATCGGCTACGACGTCCATCCGCTGGCCGCGGGCCGTCCGCTGGTGCTGGGAGGCGTGCGCATCGACCACCCGCGCGGTCTGGACGGCCACTCGGACGCGGACGTCCTGACGCACGCGGTGATCGATGCGGTGCTCGGGGCCGCCGGCCTGGGCGACATCGGGACGCTGTTCCCGGCGGACGATCCGCAGTACAAGAACGCGTCGAGCATCGACATGCTGCGGTCGGCCGTCGGGATGCTGGCGGAGTCGGGCTACCGGATCGTCAACGTGGACTGCACCGTGATCGCGCAGGAGCCGCGGCTCCATCCGCACCTGGCGATGATGAGCGCGAACCTTGCCGGTGTGCTGGGGACGGTGGACGTGAACGTGAAAGGCAAATCGCCGGAGGGAGTTGGGGCGTTGGGCCAGGGCGCCGGCATCGCGGCGCAGGCGGTCGCGACAGTCGAGGCCGAGTGACCCGGTGACCCTGCGGCTGCACAACACGCTCACCGGCGAAAAGGAGGTCTTCGCGCCGCTCGAGCGCGGCCACGTGCGCATGTACACCTGCGGCCCGACCGTGTGGAACTTCGCGCACGTGGGCAACCTGCGCGCATTCCTTTTTTACGACCTGATCCGGCGGCATCTTCGTGTGTCCGGGTACCGCCTCACCCACGTGATGAACCTCACCGACATCGACGACCGAATCCTCGACCAGGCCATGCATGCGGGGACGACGATCGAGGAGTACGTCAAGCCGTACGCCGAGGCCTTCTTCGAGGACATGGCGGCGCTGCGCGCCGAGCCCGTGGAGCACTACCCGCGCGCGACCGAGCACATCCCCGAGATGGTGGACATGATCAGCAAGCTCATCGAGCACGAGTACGCGTACGCCGCCGACGGAGACGTTTACTTCCGCATCGACAGCTTTCCGAAGTACGGCGAGCTGTCACACCTGGACCGCGCGGGCCTCAAGGCCGGCGCTCGGGTGGCCACCGACAAGTACGAGAAGGAGTCGGTCAGCGACTTCGCCCTGTGGAAGAGATCGCACCCGGAGGACGAGAAGATCGGCGCTTCGTGGGACGCGCCGTTCGGCAAGGGCAGGCCGGGCTGGCACATCGAGTGCTCCGCGATGAGCAAGCGCTACCTCGGCGAGACGCTCGACATCCACGCGGGCGGCATCGACCTGATGTTTCCGCACCATGAGAACGAGATCGCGCAGTCCGAGGCCGCGAACCACAAGACCTTCGCTCGCGTCTGGCTGCACTCCGAGCACCTCTCCGACGCGACGGGGGAGAAGATGTCGAAGAGCGCGGGCGGGTTCACCACGCTGCGCGACCTGCTCGCCGCCGGGCACGACCCGCTGGCGGTCCGGATGTTCCTCATCGCCAACGCGCACTACCGCTCCCGCGTGCGCCTCAGCTCCGAGGCGCTGCACGCCGCGGCGGAGCAGGTGCGCCGCCTGCGCGAGTTTGCCGACCGCCTCAACCGCGCTGCACCCGCCGGCGCCGACGACGCGCACCTGGCGAGGCGGACCGCCGACGTCCGCGCGGCCTACCGCGACGCCCTGGACGACGACCTGAACCTGCCCCAGGGGATCGGCCTGGTCTTCGACCACCTGCGTGAGGCAAACGCCGCGCTCGACGCCGGGCGGGTTGGACCGTTGAACAAGTCGTCGCTCCAGGCGCTGCTCGACGACGTGGACGCGCACCTCGACGTGATCCGGGCGGAGGAGCCTGGACTCGCCGAAGAGGTCGAGCGCCTGATCGCCGAACGCGAAGCGGCGCGCAGGTCGAGGGACTTCGCGCGGGCGGACCGGATCCGCGAGGACCTGAAGGCACGCGGCATCGCGCTCGAGGACTCGAAGGACGGCGTGCGCTGGCGGCGCATCGCCGGCTCTAGTGCGGCAGGGCGGTCCTGACCTTCCCGGTCTTGGGGTCGTGGTAGTTGCGCGGGATCTTGCTCACGTCCTTGCCGAACAGGGCGAGCTCCAGCGCCGGCTCCTCGATGCCCTGCTGGCTGTGGAGGTCTCGCGGCGGGTCGAGCCAGGTGACGAACTGGCCGGGGCCGAGGACCTTCTCGTAAAGCACGTTCACGCGCCCGTCGGCGCCAAGCTCCCAGTGCCGGTACCTGTCGTGGCCCTG
>Ga0207646_10000265_pt1 | contig 71268 bp, 62 predicted proteins | sample KBSK5502metaG_FD_184343 | JGI IMG/M metagenome (GOLD analysis project Ga0207646, IMG submission 184343) | Corn, switchgrass and miscanthus rhizosphere microbial communities from Kellogg Biological Station, Michigan, USA - KBS K5-50-2 metaG... | ecosystem: Host-associated > Plants > Roots >... | reverse complement strand
GCGAGGACCCGATCCGCCGATCGGATCATCTCCTCGTCTCGCGCGAAGTACGCATCCGCGGCTGTGAGATAGCGATCAGTCATCGCGGTCCACACCTCCAGCCGGAGGCCAAGACGGATGGTCGCGTCACGAACTGCAGCCGACACGCCATTTGTTCGGCTGGTCAGGATCAGGGCGGAGCGGGGCAGCGCCCTTAGCTTCGACTCGATGAGCTCGCGATCAGCGATGGTGCGGCTGCCGCCTGCGAAGACTCTGAGATGTCGGGGCCGTTGTGGGTTAACGACGTCGACGCGAGCGGTTTCAGTCGTGAAGGCGAAGCCACCGTGCTCGCCAGCTGTCCACTCTCGGTTCCAGATTGGCGTAAGCAGGTGGGGGTCAGAGTTTGACCCCCGCGTTCCTTTGATCAGTTGAAGGCGAGGCCGGCCGTATCGATCGCTCATGCGCTCTCGCCACCACCCGGCCGACGCTTCCACCACTCGGGTTTTGCTATGCAATCGCTTGCCAGTCGCTGCCCGCGCGGATGGCCGGGCATGTCGGCGAAGGCGACGCGACGAGGTGATCCTCCGATCTCCAACCACAACCCGCCGAGGCAGCCGATGGTCGCAATCGTTTCCACGGCTGCGGTCCAGAACCGGCAGAGATTGACATTGGGGGGAAGGACCGGACCGATCAGGTCGTGGAGTTCGCCTTCGCGGAGGCGGGTCGGAGCGACAAACAACACATGGTGTAGGTCGGCGTGCCGTCGGCCGCGGAAGTAGGAGACATATCCATTCGCCTTCGTACGGATGCGCCGCGGGTGCTCGGTGCCGCGATCCCACTCCAGGTCGAAGGTGATCTCACGGTCGGCGAGAAGATAACGACCCCAACCGTCAGATGCGGGGCTAGCGTCACGCTCGTACGCGGCGCGACATGTTGCTTCACCGAGCCAGTGATAGAGACCTTGGTCGGGCAGATCGCGCGCCCCCGCCGCCAGCCTGGTGAAGAGCCGGTTCGCTTCGAGGTCGTGTCTCAGGTGATAGGTCTGTTCTCGCGCGCGACGAGCGCGATCCACTAGTGGTCTTGGGTCGTGCGCGCGGAGGCTGGCGACTTGTCTCGCGCCGGACGAGGTCAGCGCATATACGGACGGGTAGAGGATTGAGCCTTGCCATCGCTTCCCTGGCCAGCGGTGAACGAGCCCTCGCCAGAGCAGATCCTTCAGGCAGAGCTCCGCACTTCTGCGACCGGGGAAGAACAGCTCGGTGATGTGATCTCGATCCAGGCAGCGGTACTGATCGATTGCAAGCAGGATGGCGAGATCCCTGTCGGAGAGGGGTCGAGGACACGCATTGGTTGTCGGAGACAGTCCGCGCTTGGGACCCTCGATTTGAACGGGAAATCGGCCGGCAGTCACTGTCATGCGCGCACCCGGTTGCGAACCCGGTTGCGAACCCGGTCCCCGGCCATAGCAACCTTGTTGCGGTCAGCCGCTTCAGAGTCGTATGTCCTCAGTCGCTGTTCGATTTCGCTTTCGACGTCCGCTCGAGGCCGGCCGCAGCGTGCGAGTGCCGCGGCGGTGAGCGCCCCTGCGTGCGCGGCGCCGAGGCTTGGCGGCTCGGGCCGGGTGATGCCGGTGAACGGCCGTTCCGTGCGCCCATCGCGGAATTGGCGTACTGCGACCTGGTGAGGCTGCAGGTTCAGGAGCTGGAGATCGCCGAGCCAGGGCGAGAACTCACGCGCCAGGTATCGGGCGTCCTCCTGACCGCACTGGAACACGACACGCGTACGGGCGTTGGCTGCGAGTGCCTCACGTGTCGCGGACCCGAGTTGGCCGAGGTGCTGATTGGCCAGGACTAGCCCGAGCCGGTAACCACGGGCCTCGACTAGAACATCCTCCAGGCTCTGCGGCAAATGCAGATAGTTCTGGAACTCGTCGAGGTAGAGGCTGAAGTCGCTTCGCAACGATTGAGGGCGAGCAGCTCGCGCCATCGCCGTCTGCCAGATTCGCGCCACGAGGAAGGCGCCCAACAGGCGGCTGGTCTCCTCGCCGAGCAGGCCCTTGGCCAGCGACACGAGGAGGATTCCTCCGTGATCCATGCATGACGCTAGATCGATGGTCGATCGCGGCTGACCCATGATGTTGCGCACGGTCCGCCGCAGCAACACCGACCTCAGCTTGTTGAGGACAGGGCCAACCATCTGGAGCCGCTGGCCATCCGCCATCTGCTCGTACTCGTTCCAAAACGGACCAAGGCCGATGGGGTCCCGGAGGTCAGAAGTGAAGACCTTCCGTGCCTCCGGTTGCAGCAACAGCAGTGGGACCTCACACAGGCTGCTGCCCGGACGCAGCAACAGGGTGAGGACTGCAGCACGCAGGATGTCATCGGTGCGCGGGCCCCAGAAGCGCTCATAGGCCTTGCGGAAAATCGTTACCAGCTGATCGCACGCAACCTCGTGCAGCTCCGGGTCGTCGCATTCGAGCACGTTGAGACCCACCGGCTGTTCACGAAGTGATGGATCTATCAGCAGCACGCGGTCCCAGTGCGCTCGTGGGATGCGCTCGAGCAATGCGCTGACGAGGTCACCCTTCGGGTCGACCACCGCGACCCCGCGTCCGGCTTCGATGTCGTCGAGCGCGAGGTTGAGGAGAAGGGTGCTCTTACCGACTCCGGTCGGCCCCAGAACATGGATGTGATGCTTGGCGTCGGCTGGGGAAATCCTGGCAGGCGTCTGTCGACCGTCCTCGAGCAAACAGATGACGTTTCCGTCGCCACTCGGCCGGCGGGCTGGAGAAAGATGTGTTGGGGCCGACCCAAAGCCGGCGATGTCGATGGGGAGGTGGAAGACGTTCGCCAGCTCGTCGGCGACCAGGATCATGTGGCCCGCTGGCGCGCTACGTCTTGCGACAGCCTTGTCGAAGCTGCGCCCCAACCAGACACGCGTCGGGCGCAGGCCGTTGGCGCCATCAAAGCCCCGGAATGCCGCGACGAGTCCGTGCATCTGCGCCTTTGCCTCAGAGTCGCTGCTGGCCGAGACTCTCAAGCGGATCTCCGTTCGATAGCCGGGCGCAGAGGCTTTCCCGGTCGGTGGCATCGGTCGCGATGGACGCGATGTCGGACCGGCCGGCCTGGGCTGCTCGGGCAAGATGAGGTGGAAGAGCCCGTCCAGCAACCAGCTCAGCACGGACGTGAACAGGCCGCGCTCAGGCTCTACCCCGGCTAATGCATCTATCTGACGGAGCGCCATCTTCTGCCAGCCGACATCGGGGCTTACAGCGAGCTGAACCAGGCCCGAAGGCGCCTCCGCCAAGGCCTGCGTGACCGACCTCAACGGCTCCGACCGTGGCTCGGCGAGCGCATGCAGTGGGTCGATATCGAGGCGAAGGCGTGCGCGTGCCGCGGAGACCGGCAGGTCTATCTGTGCCGACGACGGCTGGAGTTGGGCTCCCGGTATTGCGCCGCGGAGAAGGACGGTCACCATCCGCTCCAGTCGTGCCGGTGCCCAGCAGCGAGCGCCCAGATCGCCGTCTTGCGACCACAGCTCGATCACGATCGAGGGCTGGCCGAACAGCAGGCGCTTCCACCACGGATGCGAAATCGCGTACAGGCTTTGGTAGAAGAGCTTCCAGGAACCAAGATCGGCACTTGCGCCCTCGGGTGGCAGGATGTCCAGCAGCACGCCAGGCCGCCGGCGCTCCCGCTCACGAACAATCGCAAGCCCGATTGCGGCGACCAGAAGCGTTAGCTCGATGAACGCGATAAGGATCAGAAGGTGACGGGTCATTGGAGATCCTTCTTGCTGAGCGGGATGAATCCCTCGACATGGGGATCGGGCCACCCGATGGTGCGGGTGTCGACCTGGCCGAAAGCGATGACGTACATCTCGCTGATCGTGTAGGTGGTGGGTGAGGCCGCTATGACGACACCGACGTGGCCCAGCGGGCTGTAGCCCGAGCCGGGTCGGTAAACCACAATCGCCCCGAGGCTGGGCGTCACTTGGGTTTGGAATCCCTGTGCAGAAGCGTTGGCGAGCCAGTCTCGCGCGTTGCCGTTCCAGGTGACGTGACGGTTGTAGGCCGCCCACCAGGTGCACCAGCCGTAGGGGAAGCGATCGGGGTAGCCGCCCGGAGGCACCCACGGGAAGAGCCGAACTGCTGGCGCGGGGTGGGGCGCGGTCGCGATCGTCGCGGCCGCGGAGCCCACCAGTGGAGGGAAGGTGACGAGGAGGATGAGCCCGGCAAGCAGCTTCTTCATTCGGCGACTCCTTTGCCCGCGATCAGGCGGGCCTCCTCGTCGGTTGCGATCACCTGGAAGGGCACGCGCTTTCCCTGGGCGACCATCAAGGCTTCGCCGCGCTGAGCGTTCAGCAGCCAGGACTGCTCAGCAGGCGTCAACCTGAAGAGTTCGGCGAGCCGTGGCATGGCCTGCGGCGCCTGCTTCATGAGCACCTGTAGCGCCGAGTTGGCGATCATCGCCTCGCCCTCAGGTCTAGCCAGGACGTCGCTCACGTCCTGAGTGATCAGCGTCAGTCCGGCTCGGCGCTTGCGCGCTGTCTTGGCCAGGCGAAACAGAAACGATGCGGTGTCTGGGTGGCGCATCAGCCACCAGGCCTCGTCGACCACGACCAGCGTCTGGTGGCCCGAGCTCGCGAGCTCAGCCCATATCCGGTCAAGTACGAGGAACATCGCGGCCACACGTTCTTCGTCCGGCAGCCCTGCGAGGACGTATGCGGCGCTGCCGCTGACAGAAGGTGATTCCTGTCCTGAGAGCAGCCAGCGACCTGCCCCAGTTACGAAGCGTTCAAGCCTGTGAGCGATGTCCTCCAGGCCAGCCGACTCTCCAAGGCGAGTTTGAACATCGACCAGCCGAGGCGCAGTCAGTCCATTCGACGCAACGCCATCCGCAAAGCCAGCCCGTGCGTAGACGAGGGCAATCGCGTCCTCGATCGCGCCGCGCTGTCGCGGCTTGACCTGTCCGGCGAGCAGGCTGATGAACGTCGTGAGCGTCGCGATTTGGGTGTCGAGCGCGCCCGGTGACGCGTCGGTGAGCCTGAACGGGTCGATGCCGGTGCGAGTGCCAGGTCTGACCTCAATGACCTCGCCGCCGAGCGCGGCCATGACGGAGGCGTATTCGCCTTCAGGATCGACAACCACGGCTCGAGTTCCGCTGAGCAGCGCGCGGACCAGCTCGACTTTGACCAGGTAGGACTTGCCGGCACCGCTGGTCGCGAATACGACCGCGTTGTGGTTTTCCAGCTTGAAGCGGTCCAAGACGACCGCGCTGCGGCTGGTGGCATTGACTCCGTAGAGCAACCCAGAGCGGGTGGGCAGGTCGCTACCAGTGAATGGGAAGGTCGCCGAAAGCGCGCTCGTCGATAGCAGCCGCTGAAGCCTGACCTTGTCAACTCCGATTGGCATCGACGAGACCAGGCCAGGACGCATCTGGAGAAGCAATCGGCGTGTGTGAATCAGCCGCATGCCCAGAAGTGCCTCAATCCGGCCGGTGGCCGCGTCGAGCTCGTCTAGGCCGTCCGCCCAGACAGTCATGTAGAGCGCGACATCGAAGAGCCGTTCCGAACCGTCGGCGATCCTGTCCTGCAACTCAATCGCGTCGTGGAGGGCCGAACGCCGCCAGGGATCGGGGCGGCCGCCGTGCTCATCGAGGATTCGGAGCGTCGACGAGAGTTCACCGATGCGCCGCTCGAGGAATGACATGACAGCCGGCCCGCTACTGGGGAAGATGTGTAGAGAAAGATCCAGGTCGCCATCGAATGCCTGGAGGTCACCGAGCCAACCCGGGTGCAGGCGAGAGGGATACCTGCTCGCGGCGAGTGCAATCGCGTGACGGCCGCTCACCGACAGAGAGGTCGTGCCCTCTGTCAGTGCTGTGGGAGCGACCAGGTCGGAGAAGTCGATGAGGTTGTCGTCAATAGCGGTCGGCTGCACCGAGGCTGCCGGATCCATCGGACGGCGCAGCAGCTCCGCCAATGAGTGACCACTCAGACGCCGCGGCTGGAGGTCCAGCCGACGAAGGCAATCGGCCACCCATGAAACTCGCTGTTCGAGGAACTGCTCCGGACGCTTGGGTGGGCGCGACTTCGGCGCGTCCCACGGAACGACGACGTAGAAGCGACGATCGAGCACTTTCCGCGCATCGGTGAGGCTTTCGACCAGCAATCGGTACGACTCGCGCAGTGCACGGTCGCGGTCCGCAGGCGGCGGAAGTGCGGACGGATCGAGACGACGCGTCCGTATGACGACCTGAAGCGGGTGTGTCAGCGAGTTGAGAAGTGAGGACCAGCCAGCGACGACAGCGCGCTGCTCGGCCTCGCCTTTGATCCCAAATGCGAGGGTCTGGCATTCGAGGACCGCCCTCAGCGATCCCCCGCTGAGAATCAGAGCTCCGTTTTTGACCGACTGGACCGGGAGCAGCTCGGTGGTGCGCTTTGACCGCAGTCCGATCATTGGCCGCCACCAACCACCAGCCGGCGTGGGCGCAGGGCGTACCGCACGGCGAGCGTGACCCAGTCGCGCAGCGCCAGGTCACCGAACCGCATGACACCGAGCCCCAGACCAAGGACTGCCAACGGGACTGCGGCTCCGATCCGGATGTCGAGGTCTCCGGGGAGAAATTCGAATACCCACCATCCAGCTGCGGCACCGGCGGCCACGCACACCAGATCGACCGCCCCGAGTCCCCAGGCGATGACGTCCTCAAGCTCCAGGTTCTGCGGCACCTTCACCGGCTCCACGTCAGGCCACCGCTGCGGCCACCGACTTGGCCGTGGTCACAGCCGTCTGGACGACCGGGCTCCGGCTCAGCGGGTGGCGGAAAGCCCAGTGGTAAGCGGCGAATGGGAGCTTAAAGAGGAGGTAGAGCAGAGTGATGAGGACAAGTCCTGATGTCAGATCTGACATCGGACCGCCCAGCCAGTTGGTATGGCGCAGGAGCTCGACGCCAACCTCCACCAGGATCGCTTGGATCACCTGGACGAAAAGCAGGGCGGTGAAGACGCGCCACCAGATCCGGGCGATCTCGTCTGTCTGTGGGAGCGCATATGTCGCGAGAGCGAGCGGCGACAGAACTGTCGCAACCAGCAGCACGACGTCGCGACCGATATAGAGAGCGACCAGGAGGATCGCGAGAACCGCGGCGGCCAGTCCTACCAGGCTGCCGACGACCTGATCGGCCGAATGCGGACCCTGGACCATGGTGGCCAACTGTCCGAAGGTGGTCGCTCCAGGATGCGGGCCGACCACGCCGTTGATCAGCGCGTTGTCGAGCTTGATCAACCCGCCGCAGAGAGCAAGGCTCGCGTTGGCAGCGATAGCCGCCAGGACGATCCTCGGGATGAGTGCTTTCGCCGAGTACCGCGACTCGAGCGTGCCTGACCCCATCACCATCACTCCGGCAGCGAGTAGCGCGAGAACGAAGAGGCCGTCGGTTACATCGCGAACCAGCGCCCACGCGCGGCCGACCTCCGGGATCGAGTCGTAGGTCGGCGTCTGAAAGAGGAGCTGGCCGGCGGCGGCGATTGCCGGCTGAAGCAGATGCGCAGCCAGGCTCTGCAGCCAACCGTTGATCGCATCGATGACCTGAGAGGTGATGTCCATCAGGTGCGGAGCACCTTCTGAAGGATCGAGACCAAGGTCGGCGCCAGCGCCGCGAGCCCGTAGCCGATCAGTGCCGCCTTGATCCCCGCCTTCGCCTCTTCGATCGCTCGCGGATTGCCCTGAGCGGTGAGGTAGCGGACTCCACCAACTGTCAGGAACAGGGTCGCCAGAGCAATGAGCAGGCCAGCCACCCAGTCACGAACAGAGTCGATCACGGTGTTGAGGTCAGACGCAGCCAAAGCTGGGACAGCGAGGAGGATCGCGAGCACCGGCGCCACCCCTACAGCTGCCGCTACCGACCGAGCAAAGCGGGCATGCTTGCGAAATTTCATGTCCAATAGATCTCCAACGAGGTGCCCGAAATTGGTCGGTCACTTCCACCTTCCGTTCACCTTCCATGCACCTTCGGAGTTCAGGTCGGTGACAGGAAATGAATTCAGTCAAGCCCGATAACGCGGGAATGCCGCCAGATCCACCCCAAGAGCAGCCCCGACCCGAAGCGCCGGCAACGCCACTCGCCCGAGCCAGCACCGCCGTCTCCGCCGGTGTACGAGCCGAGGCCGCCGGTCGAGGGCGGCACCTTCTTCATTGGCAAGGGCGCGCCGATCCCGCCTCCGCGTCAGCCTGCGGACAGCGGCGAGACTCGCTAGACAGGCCCTGCCGCGGCAGGTAGTCCAGAGGTCAACGATGAACGCCTCTACAGGCCGTTCGCTGAGACGATGTTGTCCGACGGACCTACCAAGAAGACTGCGATATGCAACATGTCCAGAACAGGCGTGATCCGTTCAATTCGGGATCGGTGAAGTCGATCGCCCGGCAGGGCAATGCCAGCCCGGTGTTTCCCCGTCGCGACGACCTCTAACGCCGTCAGCATCGCCTTCGCGACGTGATCCATGACTTGGCCGCTGTTGAAGACCTTGCCATACCGAGCAGAAGTTGAACGTGAACTACCCTGCCCCTTGGCTTCAATGTGAAGCTCCTTGCCATCTTTGATCATGACAAGGTCGACCCCCTGCTCGGTCACAAGCGAACGTCTGACCTCACGGTATCCAAGCTCAGACAGGTACTGGCTGACGGCTTCGACCACCTGATCTTCGCTAAGAATCTCAGTCAGCTCATGATCCTCCGACCCCATCGACGCGCAATTCTGACGCAGCCAAGCGCCACCCTAGGCATGCGCTCTGGCCGCAGCGGAAGCCCGAGGCCCCGAGGGTTCATCAGGACTTACGGGTCACCTCTGCGATCCGTTCCCGTCGGCCACGTGATCAGACTGCCTTGAACTCGGGAGCCCGAACGAAGCGGGGTGTTGTGACATGGCAACGGCAAGTCGTGCGAAGGCGTTGGCCTCCCTGCGGGGATCCGCGGCCGGGTCAGATCGCCACCCAGATTCGCTCGCGTTGACCATCTTTCGGGACCCTGCCTTTGGCACCGCTCGCCTTGCATCACAATTCAAGCTTGGAGTATCGGCGAATGACGAGAACGGGCGGATTCGATGTGACCGTACAACTGAGTGAGGGCTGTCTAGCAAAAATCATTAGCTCGCAGCATTCACTGGGTGTTATGCCGCGACGCCTCGAGTGGATTGAAGGGGACAAGCATCGAATCGTACTAGTCAATTGTCCGTCGGTTGCACTCAGCCCTGAGAATTCGGACCTCCCAGTGCCGCGCGCTCGCTTCAAAACCAGGCTCTACTGGAGCGAGAGAAACGTAGGTGCGAATGAAGTTGGTGAATGGGCTGTGCTTGATGTTGAAGTTGTCGCACGGCTCGTACTCGTCGGCGGAAACCCGGGAGCAGTAGCGGCCAAGGGACCACACCTACGAATCGATTGGACAGCCGAAGACGCGATGACGATAACAAGTCATCCACCGGGTAGCGTGTTCGCTTCCAAAGCCGCCGTAACGTTCGCAAAGCTAGTGCGCTCAGCAGGCATTCAAGAGACTGATCTACCCACACTTGGAGCCGACGACTCTCCGGTCGGCTACGTGGGAATGCGATGCGCGATGGACGTCAATTCGAGTTACGTCACCATCGGCATGAACATTGGTGGAACCTCGAAGGGTTCTTTGGCCCAACTTGACGCCCGATTGACGGCGCACGACTGGACAGTGGCGGTGTCGCGCGACTGTTTCGTCAGCCAATTGCAGAAGGCCCTCGCACTACATATGCCCCTGCCCCGCGAAATCTGGAGGGGCTGTACAACGGAAGCTCCATGGCCTTGGAGCGGGTGCTGGAATTTCACTCGGGTTGTTCTACGGACACTCATTGTTCAATTGCAGGATGGCCACGTACGGTTGAGCGGGCGCTTTCACGTGGCGAATTCTGGTGCCCTCGTACCGGATTTCGACGGGATGTTCACGGCCACTATTGGTCTTGACATCCGTGGCGATGGTCAGATTGTCGGCTCTGTTCAGTCGCTGACTGCAGACCTCGACGGGGCTGAAGGATGGCTGCTCAATTTCCTCGCTGGTGACTACTTCAGTTCAAAGCTGTCGGAATCCGTTAATGCTGCATTGGCGACCCGAGCCGGGTGGCCCTCCTTCCTGAACGCAGACCAACTCGGACGCATTGCTGCCGGCAAAAGCCGGTCCAATATGGATTTCCACCTCGCGCCTCGCGCCCTTCATGTAGATTCCGACGGCATCCTGATTGCGGCCGAGCTCGATGCGCCGCACAGTGCAACTGAACCCATCGCGAGTTTTACCGTAACGGGCGCGTCGGATGACCCTGACCGCTTCATCCTTGATGCGAGTTCTTCGATTGCTCCGGGTGACGAGCTGATCAGCTATCTGTGGGAACACTCGGATGGGACTATCGATGTATACCATCAGACTAGCGCGCGCTTCATCGTCGACCACGTTTATACGGATACCGCCGACTTTCCAAGTGCAGCATTGGGTTTGCCGAGCGAACGAAGTTCGTGCCTCACCACCAGTGACCGACATGGCCGCTTTGCTCGATTCTGCATGGATGTCGAATCGTCACGCTCTTTGGTGGTCGATCAAATCTCCGCCACGGAGGACGCGCTCGTCCGAAGAGTACCGATGCCCCCTCTGGCGGCTCACCCGCTGCGAAGACCGCGCCGTCGAATGCGCGAGGCCATCGAGAATGCTGCACCAGGCCATCAAGTGCGGATAGGGATTCGACAATCCGTATGGCCGCTGGCTTCCGAGATTGTCTTTCCAGACGGCGCCACTTCGATAAGCGCCTCCTTTTGTGTTCGAGCAATGGGTAAGCCCGTCCCGGATGCAGAGATAAGAGTTACGAGTGACCAAGATGTTGTAGCCAAAGGACACACTGATAGCGATGGGAGATACGATTGGACGGCGCCCGTTACTAGACTTCACATCGAGAGTGAACCGGGCACATTTGAGTCGGCAATCGCTCAGGCTCGACTTGCCGTGTCAGCATCAAAGGCTGGCTTCAACAGCACTACAGTGCAATTCTGGGTGGCTTCGGCGAGCGAAAGAGCACGTTTGGCAGCCGAGCTGGGGAACTCAATCAAACAGCTCGGTCTCCAATTTGACGGGCTGCGTGTTTCGGATGAGTGGCGACCCGAGGGCCACGGCCGTCGCTGGTGGCCCACGGGTCAAATCCTGCAACGGCGCATTACAGCTAGCCTAGATAAAGCACGAACCGCGCGCGATTTGCTTTACGGAGGCTCAGTCATAAACCCGCTTTGCGAGCTTCTCGGCTTGGATCCACCAAACCCGCAGCGCGCTGCACACGAACTCAGTGCGCTCGTGGAACAGATAGCGCGAGATCTAGACCAGCTCAAACGGGGGGCCAAATAAAGTGACCGGCCAGCATCCCAATCGACCTGCTCCGAAGTCCAAACGCTCGTCAAGCGCAGGCATTTGGGAGCGCCATCGGTTCGCTTCTCTCCGAGCTGATGTCCAAAAAGACGCGGTTGCTAAGAACATCTACAAGATCCCCGGTGTTCTTGGAATAGCCGTCGGCATGAGCCTCGGGCCGAAGGGGTTGAGCGACCGTCCGGTTGTACGCGTATACCTGAATCCGTCCGTTCACGCGTCAGATGTCAACCTTCCGAAGGAACTGGGCGGATGCGAAGTCGTGATCGCTTATCGACGAACGAAACTCCTCGCTTGCGATGGGCTTCACGATGCATGGGTCGGCGTTGTCCGGCCCGGTTGCAATATTGGGCCCGACTTCACGTGCGGTGGGACCTGCGGCATGAAGGTATGGGACACGGTCTGGCATGGAGGTCCGGATCATACAATTGATGATCAGCCCCAATTCTTCTTGACTGCTAATCACGTTTGTCCCGACGAGTGGAGCCCCGTGTTCCAGCCCCCCAACGACTCGGGAAGCTACGCAGACAACTATGTTGGCCAGGTCTATCGCGCCGTCCCGGCCAGCGCCTCAGGTGGCCTGTACGAAGTTTCCGTTGTGGCGCGAGACGCATATCGACCGTTCAGCCCCGAGCCGCATGCTCCCATTTACCCTCTGGAACCCGAGCCTTCAGAAGCCCTCAAGTTTCTTTCCGTGGCCTACCTGACAGTCAACGGCAGCATCACCAATGAAGGTCAGGGGATGTACCTCGAGATTGCGCCTGAGACTGAGTTTGACAGCCCAGATGGGATTTTCACGCTCCGTGAACATATGGTTGTAGTGGCCGAGAATCCGGCCGACGTAATCAGCCTGCCAGGCAACTCAGGAGCCGTACTGTTCGATACGGGATTTGTGCCAGTCGCAATTATTACGGGATCGTACGACGTCACAATCGGCGGAACGACGTGGTCAGGGGTTGCAGCATCCTTTTTGAACCGAGCTGATGGCATCGACGTTCTTGCCGCTCTTGGTGTTTCCAATATTCCTCCGACACCGCCGCCCCCAGCCGGTGAGGGGCATCTCGATTACAGTCATGCGAAGTGGTGAGCGCGTATCGATGCAAACATCTCGGGATAGAAATGTTGCGTGATGTAGCACTCAAGCAGCCGGTTCATGGAGTCCCAACGGAGCCCTCGCACTCGGTAGGTGTCGCGGAGAGCAGCCATGCGATTGTGTATTTCCCGAGCAGCGCGCTCAGGAAATCCGCGATTCATGATGTCTGAATACACGGCCGCCGTTGAATCGACTGGGATTGGGTTCAGCGGGCCCGGGCCGGCTTGGGTGGAGGAAGCGAGCTCTACTAAGAATCGATTCCAGCGCTGCGATCTAAGATCGCGCATCACATCAACGATGTCGTCGACGATCCAGAATATCTCACCAAAGGCAATCGCGTGGTCCCGCCATTCCTCAATGCACTCGTCACGCCGTTGATCCTGCGAGCTCAGGCAGATAAGCACCTCGGCCCAGAATGGCAAAGACCCTCGCTCTCGAAGATGCGCATAGACAGTAGGGGCGTTGATTCGACGGATCATGCTGCGATCAAAGTGCTCAAGGTCGAGGAGGCGCAGTAGGGTCTGCCTAAGTTCGTCGGCGAGCTCCGGATGCACCTGCAACCTACGGTCAAGACGTGGGATAGTCGCCTTGACGATACGTGCAAGGAGGTTCAAGAGCGGATCGTCATTCAAGCCGACCGACGGTGGATTACTGCGGTGGTCGAACAGCCTGCTAATCGCTAACCGGCCAATCTGCTCCGCCATCGGGAACTTGGTCGGCGCATGGTCCAGAAGTACGTCGAGAAGCGATGCCGTCAAGCGGGCAAGCGTGCATAACCAAGCTGCTCGCCCGACTTCCCGACCCCTATTCCCAACAAGCGCTGCAATCTCCCGACCAAAGGCGTAGCCGAAGATGCAACTGGATTCGATGGCTCCCACCAGTGATCGCGTGCTTGGGGCGACTTGGGAGGAGATGAAGGCGTTTCCAACGAGCCTATTGATTCTGCCGCGGACGTGACGGTTAGCTGCGCGACAGATTACATACCAAGTCATGATGGGCCGGTCAGACGTCCCAAATATCCCAAGCCGCACAAGTTCCACCGCAGTCGCATACGCGATGCTTCTTGTCGCGTAGTCGATAGGCGCGCTAGCCAACAAATATTCTGTGTGCTGGCCGGTCTGATTCGTCACCGCGTCACTTGTCTGCCCATTTTGGCTAAATTGCTCCACCACTGGGGCAAAGGGTCGAGTTCTGGCCGCGCTGAAGCTCCGTCTGTCGCGATTGGCTGCGCGATCGCCTGAGGTCGATGCTGCATGGCAACGGATGTGTTGACTCGGAGACCGTCAGAGCCCTGCAGAACGAGGCCACCATCTAGGCCTCGCCGCTCAGCCGGCGGGTGGCTCGCAGCGGGTCGTAGTGCAGCACAGCGTACTCGCACGCTACCTCGTGCACCAACTTGTTGACCGACGGCGGCTTCAGCCAGTCTTGCCTCATCCGACGGTCTGACGATGGCGTTCGGTTAGGCGGCAGACGGCGTCGAGCACCTCGGCGTCGCGGACGGCGTCTTCCGTCAGCTACTCCAGAGCGGGTCCGCCGATACGCCGGGTGGGTTCGTATTGTGAGAACTTGGGTCCACCATGGAACCGAGTACAGCCAAGCAGTTGTCGCCATCTCAGCGAGATCCGTTCGTTCAAGCAGCCAGCTGGGCTAGAACACGGTGTCGATACTCCTCCTTCGCGATGTAGTGGCTGTAATGGGTGACTCTGACAAGACGTGAGTACCGATCTGGAGGAAAGTGCTTGGCGGCGAGCGCGTAGGTATCGCCACCGAATGCGATGACCGTCGGGGCGGTGGATCCAAGGTCGTCCAATTCCTCGAGCAGCCACTGGATGTTCTTGGTGACCAGCGATGGGTTCTCTGCTAGCTGACGCATCAGATTGCCTGACTTCACCTCGAACAGTTCTTTGATGAGATCCGTCATGTAAGCACCGTAGTAGGGCGTGCCAGCGAAGGCGTATCGGATCTTGTAGTCCTGGGCCTCTGAGTACTGCGGGTGGAAGTTGAGGAACATTCCTTGAACGGATCTAGAGCGGTTCAATCCAAGCATCACCACGTCATTCCGAAGCATTTCCAGCAGCGTCGGATTTAGATCCGGATCAAGCACGGCCATGTCACCCATCCCTGACTTGGGTCCTCCGGTTGGCTCGCCCCAGACTGCCCAACTCGCGTAGGTGCCGTGCTTCCTCTTGATCAGGTCGAATGTTTCCCGGTCGACCACCTCGGCGTTGATGCTACTTCGCGGTAAGCGCGTCAAGTTGAAGTCACATGACACCCTTCCGTACCCTCCGCCCCTCATAGAGAGAAGGACTGCGTCCTCGCGGAGGTAGCTCGTTCGAAGTCCACAAGCGGCCATCCCCTACCTCTAGGCGGCCAACTCTTTTCGAATTCGCCGTATCGCCCGGCCACGCCGGAGCCGAAGGGCGTTCTCCGACAGGCCAGACTGCGCAGCCATCTCGGCCAGCGACTCCCCAAGAACCTCCTGTCGATACAGGATGATCAGCCCGGCCGAGGGGATCGACCGAGCCTCCAGTTCTGCGAGCAAACCGGGAATTTCATGCCCCGCCGCGTCGGTGGCCCGTCGATCCAGGTCGCCGGTGCTATGGCTCAGCGATCGGATCTCTCTTGCAAGCCAGCGATAGGTCCCCTTTGTTGCCGTAGAGAGCAACCTGTTCGGGGACCACCGTGCTGGGTCGGCGGGGCCATCAAGTGCGGCGGCCAGAAGCTCTGTGATCAGCTGCTGGGCAACCTCGTCGTGTGTGATCGCCGGCGGCATTGCAGGCATTGCCGCGATGGTCGTCACGAGGTCCGGGCACATGGCCTCGAGGATGATCGTGGCCCACGCCGCGCGCGGCCCGCGTACGTAGTCGTGGATTACCTGAGCCCACATGCGATCGCGCGTGTCGGCCGGCGCTCTCCAGACCCTCAGACGAGTGGGTAAGTCCTCGACGCCGACGAGTGAGCCGGATCGGACCGTCTCGTCGAAGGCTTGGTGAATCTGGTCGACGAAGCGCATCATTTCAGACCTCTCTCGCTTGGGATGGGTCCGACCATCGCATCAGCTCACCTTCCATCCACCTTCGCCGGCTTGCCGAAGGCCGTCGGAGCCCTGGGCCAGGGAACGGAGCTCGATCTTGCCTGAGTCGAGCTCCGACCTGAACCACCTTCTCATCGCCGCTTGACCACCTTCTGCCAGTAGGTGTGGCCTGGAGCGCCGACGAAGGTGGACGGAAGGTGATCGGAAGGTGTTTGGCGCTCACGCGGCTGCTGGCTGAATTTCAGCCGGACTTGGAGAAGCCCTTCATTTCTGGGTCAAAACCCCGCCCGGAAGGTGGTCGGAAGGTGGCCTACATCTAGCCTCGCGACATGCGCATCGTGTTCAGACAGGCTTTGCGCCAGGCAGTCCGGACGGGCGATCCAGCTGAGCCAACCTCAAGAAAAGTTGAGGAATCTTTGAGGCTGTGGTGAGGATCGCAGCAGTCATTGTCGGAGATGCTCTAACGACGAAAGGGTTCGACGCTAGGTCGACCCGTGAAAGATCGCTTGGCGGCGTTAAGATGCCGCTAAAGGTTAAGGGGCAGGTTGAAGCCGTGCTCACCAGACCCGCGGGGGCGCGAGGCTTTCAGATGAGAAACGCGGTCCTAGGGAGCTGGGCCCGGACCGGGGTGGTGGCCGCCATTCTTGTTCTGATCCTCGGCAGCATCGCCGCCCTGGGAGCTAGTGGCCGGCTGGGCGACCTCCGGTATCTGAACATCCCGCTGGTCCACCCCTGGCCTCCCGCCGGTTATTACCAGAACCCCTTCAACCCGACCGACCGCGGCGACATCGTCAACGCGTCTGAGGCGGCGAAGGTGAAGAGCGACCTAGTCGCCGACGGCCAGGTCGAATTGCAGGCATATCGGGCCAGCGATGGAAGTTCGCTTGACGGCGCGGACACCGGAAACCGCTTGGTCAAACTCCGTGCCGCACTCGCTCAGAACCACGCGGCGGGGGTGTCTGAGGACTTCACAAACCAGCTGACCTCGGTTCGCGTCGGTAAGCTCGCGGACCCAAATGATGCGTCGGTGACGTGGTGCGTTGAGGAAGTCGGCACCTCGCGGATAACGCTGACCAGCGCCGCCAACGGGCAAATCATCAGGCAGTACACGATCAGCTTCGACGACAAGTTCTGGATGGTGTCCGTCAATGGTCGGTATCTCATTACGGATGCGGAAGCTCACGCAGTGACTGTCTCCTCATGAGGACGAAGTTGATGCGCTCCGTCTTGGCAGCTCTTGCTGGCGTGATCCTCCTGCCGTCCGCAGCGTTGGCCGAGGACCCTGGCAACGACGGTTCAACAGTCAACGTTGGCCCCGTGAGCAAGGGTCCAGTAGTGAGCCAAGGATCTGCCGGTTACGATCCGAATGGCATCACAGCCACAGCTTCCACGCAGCCGACCGGATCCGGCACAACGTCCACGGCGCCGAGCTACACATATAGGCCCGTTCCTGGCAACTCAGTACCAGCCTCGTGTCCGACGACCCAGAACAACGGTCAGATCAGCAACCCCTGCGCGCAGCTTCCGGTATCGGCATGTCCGTCTGCTCAGACCGGCTATTACGTCTATGACTCGAACGGCAATGCGCTCGGACTGGTCTGCGTACCCAACCCGACCGACAGTCTGCTGCCTCCGACAACGCCCGAAATTGCACTCGCAGACGAGGCCAGTTCCCGGCAGCCATGGCCAGTTCTCAGGTTGGGGATCAACCCGAGCGCTGGCCTGACCGGCTTACCTTCCTGGTTCTGGCTGAGTGGCACCGCATCGATGCAAGACGCCGTCGCCTCTTCAGGCCCGCTCACAGTGCGCGTACGAGCTCGGCTTGAGGGCGTCAGCTGGGAATTCGGCGATGGCTTGGGTTACGACTCTCTGGACCTTGGTCAGCCGTATCCGGCACAGAGCGACATCCAGCACTTGTATCAGACCGACACGTATCGGTTGACCAACGGCTACAGGGTCATCGCAATCCTTCGCTACCTCGTGACGTATTCGGTCAATGGCGGCGCTTGGAACGCGCTCGGCGTCAAGACACGTCCGATCAGCCAGCAATACCTCGTCTATCAGTTGCAACCGGAGGCGGTGGCAGGGCAATGAGTGCAACAGCGGAATCGAGACCTCTTCGTCTCGTGGCCGGAACGGTACAGCGCCGATGGCGCCTGGGTGCATTGTTGGGGCTCCTCGTAGGCCTCGCGCTCGCGGCGTACTCGCTCATCGTTCTTGGCCCGGGTGCCGAGCTCAGCCAGATGGTTCCGGTTCTCCGCGCGGCCAAGGCCATTCAGGCGGGCAACACGATCACGGCCGACGAGCTGACAACCTCCCTCATCCGGACTCAGGACCCAAGTCTCTTGGCGACACTGGTGCGCGACACGGACCGCACGCGGATCATCGGGCAGGTCGCCGCGATCGATGTGCCGGCGGGGGACCTCATCCCCGCAGGTGTCGTGGCGCAGCAAGCGACCGGAGGAATGGTGCGGGCCCAGCTGCCAATCCGCATCATGCCAGCAGACCTCGCACCCGGCGACCACGTTCTCTTGCTGGTCAGCGCCGCCGCACCCAATGGCGCGCCGGTGGACATCGTCTACATGCAAGACGTTCGTGTTCTCCAGGTGGGGCAGGGGTCGGCCGAGCTCTGGATTCCGACGAAGCTGTTCCCGCAGGTCGTCTGGTACGCCGACCATGGCGGGATTGTTCTGGCGACCATGCAGCCCGGCGACATCCAGCAACCGATTCCCGCAGGGGGAGCAGCGGGATGACTACGGTCGGCGTCTTCTCAGCGCGCGCGGACGGAGCAACGAGTGTCGCCATCGGGCTCGCAGCGGTGCTTGCCGCTAGGGCCCGAACGCTGCTAATCGATCTCAATCTCGACAACCCCGAAGTCGCGACAATCCTCGACCTTGATCCCGAAGTCGGCATCTTCGACCTTGCTTACAAGGCGCAACTGGCGCCGGTCGATCGCGACGAGCTGGAGCAGCACACTGGTTTTCGAGATCGCATCGCAGTACTTCCTGGGATCAAGCATCGCGACGATACGCGTCGGATCACGGGTCACTTCATGTCAGGTCTGCTGGACGCGGCCTCGCGGCGTTTCGAACATGTTGTCATCGACCTCGGCCGCCAGCCTTCGTCACTTGGCGACGCCATGGGTTCTGTCCGCTTGCTCTGGGTGATCACTCCGTCGCCACGCGGTACGGCGGCATTGGAACGCTGCTACTGGGAAGCCGAACGAGAGGGGGAGGAGTGGCTCAAGAAGGCGAGCATCGTTGTCAACCGGCACAACGAGCGCGCCTTCGTCGGCTTCGAGCGCTACGCCGGCGAGGAGTATGGGCTGTCCACAGTAGGAAGCCTTCCGGACGCACCTGACTATTGGACTCACGTCGACCTTCAACACTCCGTCGAGGCGCTGAATGTCGCAGAGGTCCACACGGCGGATCCTCGGTACGAGAAGCAGCACGGGCCGCAGGCACTGGCGACGCGCCGGGCGTTCGAAGTGTTGGCAGAGTCACTGGCGCCAATCGAAGTCACCTCCGCAGAGAGAGCGTGACATGCAGATCCTGGAGGCCAACGCCGATGAGCTGAACCAAGCCGAAGCCCACATCCTTCCAGCGTTTCAGAAGAGCCTCGAAGATCTGCTCCGCGAGCGCAAGGATCCGAGGCCGCAAGTCTCCGACGATCGGGCGATCTTCGGCCTCGCCGACAAGGCAGTGCGCGACTACCATGCCGCGACAGCTCGTTCCTCCTCGCTGCCGCAGCTCTCCCAGGTCCAGCTTTGGGAGATACGGCAGCGACTCTACATACAGCACAGTGCGCTCGGGCCGCTGGGCGAGCTGCTCGCCAAGGAAGGTGTTGAGGACATCCACATGAATGGCCTCGACCATGCCTACCTCGAATACGGCGACCACCGTGAGCCGCTGCCGGCTTCCTTCGAGTCGGAGGAAGACCTGATCAGCGTCGTCAGGTTCTACGCCGAGCAGTCGGGACGCAGGTTCGACGTTTCAAGCCCGATTGTGACGGTGACCATGCGCGACGGCAGCCGTCTGAATGCCGTACTCCCGCCGATCGCAAAGCCGCTCGTCATCACCATCCGGAAGCAGCAACTGCGTCGATTCCTCAGCCTTGGCGACCTGGTCAGGTCGGGAACGATCCCCGCTCGGGCAGTCCCGCTGCTCGAGGCCGCGGTGAGGGCGCGCCTGAACATCATCCTCAGCGGCCCAACTGGCACCGGCAAGACGACGCTGGCGCGGGTGCTTGCACTGATGATCCCGGAGGGCGAACGGACCTGCGTACTCGAGACCGAGACCGAGTTGTGGCTGCACGAGCTGCGCCCTCAGTTCTTCAGCCTCGAAGAACGCGACGCGAACGTCGAGGGCGCCGGCCGCATCACCATGCAGGACTTGTTTCAACGGGCAGCATTACGCCAGCGGCCGAAGCGGATCATTGTGGGCGAGGTCCGCGGGACGGAGGCGCTGGACATGATCCATGCGATGTCGAGCGGACACGACGGCAGCCTGACCACGCTTCACGCGAGCAACTCTCAGACAGCGCTGGACCGTCTTGAGGTCCTTGCGATGTCGGCCGATCGGAACTTGGCGCCTCATGTCGTGCGCCGGATGATCGGAGCTGGCGTCGACCTGATCGTGCACCTGAGCACATTCCATCGTGGCGATCAGGAGCTTCGCCGCCTCAGCTCACTCGCGTTCGTGGCCGAGAACCATGAGAACGATCTGGGCTCGCCAGTCGTCTCCGGGCTCGCAAGCTATCGCATCCTCGATGACTCCTGGGAGTGGCGGCGCGAGGCGCTGATGCACATGCCGGACAAGATCTGGAGAAAGCTCCTCGCGGCCGGAGTCAATCCCGACGACGTGGTCCGCGAGGTGCTTGGGAATGGCGAATCTTAGAACCCTGCTGGTTGTCGCCGGCCTGACGATCGCCTTCGTCTGTCTCGCGGCAGTAGCGGCAGACGACCTGAGTGATGTTTCGGGACGAGTGCGTCGTCGTCTCGGACAGTTGCTGCGGCCTGAATCGGTTCGGGTCGCCCTTGCACAGGCGGGCCTCATTTCGATACCCGTTCCCGTGTGGATCCTGTCTCGAATTGGGGTCGGACTCGCTGCTGCCTCAATCGTCTGGGCCTGGTTCAGGCTTCCGGTTCTCGGCCTGATCGCATTTCTCGTCGTCTACCACCTGCTCGGAACCGCGCTGGAGTTCAGACGCCGCGGTTTCGAGGCTCGACATCAGGAGGCGCTCCTGGAGGCGGTACGTCACGGCATCGCGGTCATGTCGCGGTCGGGCAACGCGACCTCGATGCTCGAATCGCTCGCGGACAGCGGTCCGTTCGAGGTTCGACCACTTTTCAAAGAAATCGTCTTGGCAGGAGGTAGCGGACCGGGCGGAGAGGCATTCATCCGCGCGCTGGAGAGGATCCGCGACCGTGTGGCCGACCCGCTCTTCGACGACGTCGCGCTCGCGCTGACTCTGCACTGGAGGCAGGGCGGAAAGCTCGTGCCCGCACTCGAGGCAGTCGTAAACGACTGGTCAGAGACACTGCGACTTCAGCGCGAGGCGAAGGCACTCCGCTCGGGCGTCGAGGCGTCGGTGGTTCTGCTCGCCCTGCTCCCATTCGTGTTCCTGGTCACGCTTCAACTTCTGGCGCCATCGCTGCTGGCTCCATTCCGGTCCCCCATAGGGGAGGTGGTCTTCGGACTTGCCGTCAGTTGGATGGCGCTCGGCTACGGGATTCTCCAGCGAATGTCGCAGCCCCCACACGAGAGCCGATTGCGGCTGCGTGAGGCGGCGCAATGACTACACCGCTGGCCGGAGCGCTGGTGTTGTCGGTGCTGACGGGCATGACCGTCTCGTGGCTCTTCATTGCCTGGCCGCGGCGAATCACCGCCGAAGAGTGGATCGTCCATCGGCGGTCCTTTCAGCGTGCACATGACACAACGACGCAGTCTGTAGGGCTCTCAATTGCTCGCACCGGGCGGGTGCCCGGAATATGGCTTCTGCCGGACGGGGACCTTGCGCTGTTGGGCCTGGCTAGTTTCGGCGCGCCTACATCAAGGGCGGAGGCCTTGCGCCGCCTCGCACTACTCGGTAGTAGCTCGGCAGTCGGAGTGATCATCGTCGCAAGCGTCGGTGGCATTGCCACTGGGGCGACCTGGCTCGCTGTTGCTTCGCCGCTGCTAGCGCTGCTCGCGGCACTGGTGGCGCTGACCGGCCAGTGGGTGAGGTGGAGGTTCGAGGTGGCACGCGTCCGAGCCGCAATACGCAAGGACCTTCCGCGCTTGCTGACTGGGGCACGCGTCCTTCTGGATAGCGGCACCGCAAACGCAGAGCAGGCGCTCGCTGCCGCAGTTGGGACTTACGCCGATCCTGCTGCAGAGCTGCTGCGTGAGGCGCTCCGCCTCAAAGAGGTCCGCCGGGTGGAGTTCGAGGCAGCCGTTGATGAGGTGGCGGACCGCTATGCCGTAGGAGAGTTTCATCGGCTGGCGGACAGCCTTCGCGTAGGCCATCGCTACGGCACCGGCATGTCGAGCCTGCTGGTCGATTTCGCGCAGCGGGCTCGCAGCTCCTGGCACGCGAGCTACCGAGAGCGGATCACTCGAGCTCCGATCCTCATGACCGTTCCCGCGCTGATGTTCTTTGTCCTTCCACTACTCGTGCTCGTCATGTTTCTCGTCTTCTCGCCGCTCATGGGGACCTTGAGCCGGCTATGAGCCAGCGGGGTCAGGCGCTGGTTGAGTTCTCATTCACAGTCGGCCTGCTGATGCTGCTCGTGGTCACAACAGCACAGGTCGCCATCTTCCTCAACTACCGCTCCAGTCTTGACTTGGCGACGCGCGAGGGCGCCTATCAGGCGAGCCTGGTCGGCCACCAGCCCAGCGACGGTCAACTCGAAACGCAGACGTTGTGGGCGAAGCTCGAGCCGGGCGCGCAGCCGGTTGAAGTGACCGTAACCCGCGAAGGGAACCTGATCGTGGTCACGGCCACCACTTATGCGCCTGCGATTTTGCCGATTCCCTTCCCGCCGTTCACCCGCCTGCCGGTGCAGGTGCGTTCGGTCCACACCATCGAGCAGTTCGAGCCGGGGTCTTCATGAGCAGGCAATCAGGGCAGGCGCTCGTGGAGTGGGGGCTGAGCGCTTTCGTGCTGATGTTGTTCGCCTTCGGGCTGCTGGCGGTCGGGCAGATCGTCGGCGAGGACATGGCAATTCGCTCAGCTGCCACGCAGGCTGCGTTTGCCGCTGCGAGAGCGCCCAGTGCAGCAGCGGCCCAGCAGTACGGACAAGCCGCTGCCGCCGAGGCGGTGCGGGGATCGCAAGTCGAGAACGTCCAGGTAACCATCGACACGGGCTCGTTCCAGCGCGGATCGACTCTGACAGTGACGGCAAAGGGCTACGTAAACCTGACGGCGTTTCCGATCATCTCGCAGCTGCTCGGCGGAAAGGTCGCGGTGACCTGGCAGGCCCATGCACTGATCGAGCCGTATCGGAGCAGAACACCGTGAAGCCGCTGGACACGCAGAAGGGTCAGGTGCTGGTCATGTCAGCGCTGGTGATGGCGTTTCTCTTTCTGCCGCTCTCGGTCTTCGTCATTGACACAGCTCTGGTCGATTCGAGCTATGCCCAGCTCGGAGAGACGCTCCAGGCGTCGGCGGAGGACGGCGCGTCATCGATCGATGTGGCGGCCTATCGAAGCAGCAATGGCCAGACGGTCAGACTCGATCCGGTCCAGGCAAAGACGGTTGCCGACAGGTCGATTACGGCGGCTGCCGTACCCGGCCTCCGGTCATGGACCGTGACAGTCAGTGGTTCGCGTGTGACCGTGACCGGGATGCTGTCCGTTCAGCTGATGGTTCTTGGCACGGCGACGTTGAGCGAGTCGAGGAGCGCGATCTTTGCTTATGGCCAGTAGGACAATCCGTCTTGCGGCCGCGTTAGCGATTGGCGTCGCTCTCGCGGTGGCTGCCGCGATTTCGTCAGACAACATTCGCGTGGTCGATCGTCTGCTGGCATTGGCTTGGGTCCCCGCCGTCGTCCTGGCGCTGCTGCTCATCGCCGTGGCGACAGCAATTGGGTTCACGCTCCCGCAGCCGGCGATGCTTTCCGGAAAGCCCGCTCAGCCGGAGCCAGTCGTTCCCAGCCCGACAGTCCCGGAGTGTCGTCGCAAGCCCCCAGTCATCTCGGTCCATGGTCTCGAACCACAGGCCGGCTGCACGTCGATCGCCTTCAACCTGGCGGTGGAGGTTGCTGCGGCGGGGATGATCGATGGTCGCCGACCGCGACCGATCTGCCTCCTTCGCGCCGGCGCTTTGACCGGCACCGTCGGGCTCGATCCGAAGCCCTTCACCGACTACTGCCGCAGCCACATGGCGACGGTAGGCGATGAGGTGATCCAGCTCGCAGAGCGACATCCATCGGGTTGCGAGGTCCTCTGCGTAGCAGACGGCGTGCTCGATGGTCACCGCCTGCGCCTCCTTGTATCAGTGCTGCGTCGCTTCTACGACCTTGTGGTCATCGACTGCCCGCCGGGCGATCGCTGGCTGACAGACTCGGCATTCGACGCAAGCGAGGTCTCCCTGTTGGTTGGGCTGCCGAGTGAGCAGTCGGCGCATGCGGCGGTCCCGTGGTCGGACATGTCGTGGCGATATGGTCTCGACGCGCGATTCGGTCTCCTGGTCAACCGAGTCAGGGCAAAGTCAAGGATTCCTCAGCTGCTGCTCGCGGCCTTTGCCAATCGAGCTTTCATCCCAGAAGACGCGGTGACCAGCAACCCACTGGAGTTGCCCTGGGTGCTGCGGCCAGACTCTCAAGCTGGCCGAGCACTCTCAGAGCTCGCCGCCATCTTGGTGCCTGATCTCGCCGCGAAGGAGGAGGTCTATGCCGCATGAGTTGATCGCGGGGCTCGAGGCCGGTGCTGTGGTTCTCCTCGTCCTTGTGCTAGTGCCCAAGCGGAGCGTGGATCACCTGCGTTCAAGACTTTCGGATCTCCGTTTAGGTCGGCGGCGCTGGCTGTTCGAGCCTCCGCCCTCGCGAAGTGCAAATGGTGCCCGGAACATAACCGCCTATGCCGCGGAGGTGTTCGATCTGGGGATTCCGCTCTACGTGGCCGGCCGGCTTGCCGAGCAACGGTCGGGCCATCTGTATATGGAGTGGCAGAGCCGCTGGGTGGACAGCCCGAAAGCGTTGCTCGCAGCTCACCTAAGGGGGACAATTAACGAGGGCGAGCTTCACGGGCAGTTGAAGAGCCGCGGGCTGCCACAGCCCCCGACGAAGGCCGTCGTTCCGAAGGTCGAAGCCAGGCCGCTGATAAGCGTCAAGTGGTGGCTGGAGCGACAGGCGATGGCGCATGCAATTGCGAAGCCGAATGGCGATGGGTCGGGAAAACAGACCCGAGCCAGACGCCTGGACGGGGAGGATGAGAACGAAGCCAACGATACCGATGACGCGGAGCCTTTCACGGCCCCTGTTGTCGACCCGAGCCATCTGACCATCCGCACGTTCGGGCGGATCGAACTACGTCAGGCTGGCCAGGACTACGCGCCTGAATTGCTTCGTAAGAAGGTCCTCGCTTTCATCTGGCTATACCTATTTGTGCGCGGCCTGCTCGAGCCGGGAGGCCGGGTTGATCGCGGAGCGTTCTGTGAAGAGTTCGCGCCTGGACTGTCTCCAGAGAGGCAGCGCAAGCGGGTTCGGGACCGGCTGGACGACATGTTCAGTCGCGATCTGCCAGAAGCGCTGACATCGCGTCTAGTCACCGACCGGACGCAACTACGCCTAGACCTCAGCAGATGCAGCATTGACATCGTCCGCGTTCAGGACTTGGCCAAGCAATGCGGAGCGAAGGACAGGATGCTCACCAACGACCTTGCGGCTGAGGCCATTCGAGCCCTCGATGAAACCGAGGGAGAGTTCCTCCCTGATTGGGAGGAGATCGAGAACGAGACCAATGGCGGCCGAGGTGCAGCGGGCGAATACGTTCGAGCTCTCCGGGAGGTCGCACAAACCGCGCGGGTCGAGCTCATGGGCGCCCTGGCCACCAATCACATAGCTCGACAAGACCCAAGGAAAGCGATTCCGCTTTTGGAGCAGGCGCTGGAGCGGCAGCCCGAGCGTGAAGACTTGGCGCGAAAGCTGCGCGCAGCGTACCTAGAGACTGGTCAGCACGCCAGAGCCGCCGAGATTCAAAAGGCCCACGCCCTCGACATTTGACGTCGTATCGACGCCTGCCCGTGTCGATACGGGCACGTTTACAACCGAATATGCCGGCCCTATGTCCTCATTGAGCGTTTGCCCGCCGGCGGATCGCTCGGCGCCGGTTTATGGACTGGCGCATGGATTGCGGTGGCGTACTCCTGACCGTCGATGATGGATGTCTTCCAAGCGCAGCGACACGTGCGGCAAAAGCTCCAGCCTCTGCGACTACGGGTGGGGTCGGTCAGTTCTCCCGAGCAGCCTGGGCAGGCACATCTGCCAGCTGCGACACGAGCCAAAGCAGCGGCGCGGTCGAACATGCGTTCGGGAAGCGTACCGCAAGGCCTGTGGGGTCAGCGAGCCTCCAATCCGAAGCCCAGATCCGTGAGATCGGCCCGACCAATCCACCAGCTCAGCTCGTTCGCGGTCGCGGTGATCTCCAATCGGCCTGTCCGTGACTCGATGCTTCCGACCTGTATCAATTCCCGCGGGTCGACATCTTCACGGGCGCGAGTCGGATACCCGGTCGGGTAGTTGTGGAGCATTCGGCTGGCTGCTTGGGCTGCCCTCGCGCGGTACAGCTCCAGGTTCGACGCCCCGATCACGTTCCCCTCGTAATACATACGGATCTCACCGCTTGCGAGCGGAAGCCCGACGATCGCCGAGCCGTGAGCCAGTTGAGAGCATAGTCTCGATTCTGGGTGGGGCACGTAGACGCTCAAATGTGCGGGCGGGCTGACCGGCGATCCCATCGTGGTTCTGAGACTATCGCACCCTGCCAAGGCAAGTTCGTCTGCGAGGCTTACGAGCGAGTCGATCGCAGCTTCTAACCCGAGCAATAAACTTGCAACTCGACAGCCGGTCTGTATGCGAGCCCGCGTTCGCGCGAGAAGGTCCGCCAGAGTTCCCAGCATCGGTGACACAATTCGGAAACTAGTCGTCTGATGGAAGAGGTGCCAGTGATCAAGGACGCGACGTCGGGCGACTCGCTGGGTGAGCAGACTCAAAGCGAACCTAGTGGTCCGGCACCTTCTGGAACGACGAAACTCACCAGGACAGAGCTGGTCTGGCCGGGCAAGTACGACGAGAACGGTGGACGTCGCGAGACACACGCGGTTAGTCTCCCTTTCCAGGCAATCGAACGCGTCAACGAAAGTAGAGTCACGAGGGAAGCTCGAAATCAACCCCAACTAGGTCTTTTCGATATTTATGACAGTCGCGAGGGCACCACTTTCGAAGACGGATGGCGCAACAAATTGATTTGGGGCGACAACCTTCTGGTCATGTCCTCGCTCCTAGAGAGGTTCGCTGGCAAAGTCGATCTCGTGTATATCGATCCGCCATTCATGACTGGGGCGGACTTCTCGTTCACGGTCGAGATAGGTGAATCAGAGGTCGAGGTGACCAAAGAGAACTCGGCTCTGGAGGAGAAGGCATACGGAGACACTTGGGGCCGCGGATCGGAGTCATATCTGGAGATGATGTTTGGAAGACTGGAGTTGCTGCGCTCTCTCCTGTCTCCGACGGGAGTCATCTTTGTGCACTGCGACAGGAGGGTTAACTACCTCCTTCGCGCTGTGCTCGACGAGATCTTCGGCGCGAAGAAGTTGCGAAACGAGATCATTTGGTGCTACAGGGGCGGGGGAACGCCCCAGAAGGACTTCGCCGAGAAGCACGACACGATATTTCGCTACACCGTGTCAGACGACTATTACTTCGATGTTGATCCGGTCCGAATCCCGTACTCCGAAGCCAGTCGAGAGCGCCTGAAGCACCAGGCCAATGTCTTCCGCGGAGACAAGGTGTACAGCAACTATCGTCCTAACGAACTAGGCAAGCATCCCGAAGACTGGTGGGAAATCCAGCCACTGATGCCTTCAGAGAAGCAGGAAAGACTGGTTCCGTACCCGACTCAGAAGCCGCTGGAGCTCCTTCAGCGCGTGATTGACTCATCCTCGCCGGCTGGTGGCCTTGTGCTCGATGCTTTCTGTGGGAGCGGCACGACCCTGGTCGCATCAGAAGGCCTGAGGGTAGTTCGTGACGAAAAGGGCGGTAAGTCGCTCGCAAGGAATGGAAAACCGCGGCGCTGGATCGGCTGCGACCTGTCCCGCTTCGCCATTCATGTCAGTCGCAAGCGCCTGCTGGCTATCGACCATTGCAACCCATTCGAGATCTTGAATCTCGGCCGTTACGAGAGACAGTACTGGCAAGGAGTGACCTTTGCGGACCGCGACAAGATGCCTACCGAGGAAACCCTCTACCAGTACCTGGCTTTCGTTTTGCGCCTATATGGCGCTCAGCCTGTACCCGGTCTTGCGCACCTTCATGGAAAAAAGGCAGGGGCCCTAGTTCATGTAGGCGCTGTTGATGCGCCAGTAACCATTGACGAGATTAATTCCGCCCTAGATGAGTGTGCAGCACTAAAGCAGAAAGAGCTTCACGTGCTCGGGTGGGAGTGGGAGATGGGTCTAGCCGGTCTGGAGACGAGTGGTCTGATGCACGGAATAGCTCGTGACAAGGGCGTCAAACTCGTGCTGCTACAGATTCCCCGCGAGGTCATGGAGCATCACGTTGCGGCCGAGGGCGATGTCAAATTCTTCGAACTCGCTTACTTGAAGCTCGAGGTAGCGCGTCCCGGCAAGCTGGAAGCCCAGGTGATCCTTCAGGACTTCGTCATCCCTAACACTGATCTCATCCCTGACGAAGTACGAGCCAAGGTTCGCAAGTGGTCTGACTACATCGACTACTGGGCGGTTGATTGGGACTTTCGGGACGACACGTTCATGCAGGGATGGGTCACATACCGGACTCGGAAGGACCGCTCATTGGCTCTGACTTCAGATGCCCACGCATATGAAAGTCGTGGCAAGTACCAGGTTCTAGTTAAGGTGGTCGACATATTCGGCAACGACACATCACATCTTCAAGAATTGAATCTCTAGTGACGTCGCGACAGGCCAATGACGGCCTCGTCTACTCGACTGCTGAGTGTGCATCTTGCGTTATTTGTCGGTCTCAACCTCGACGCTGATGCCTAGGCCCGTCGTCAGTTACGACAAAGAGCTTCCGGAGCTTCCCGAGGATCTTCGTCGCGTGCTCGTTCCGTCGGTGGCGTATTTGCGCCGGAAGGAAGGCACCAATGATCAGTTTGAGGTTGCCGATGGCAGGCGTCCCAGCAAGCTATTGCTCGTTAACAGACTCAGAAGCGAAGTCGATACGTGGCGTTTGACATACAGCGGAGCCGACGCGATCTCGCGACGCTTGTTCGAATACTGGTTCGAAGAGGACCATGAGATTGAGGGTCAGCCTTTCCGTTACTACTTCGGGCAGCGAGAGGCAATTGAGACGCTTGTGTACCTGTTTGGGGTCAAGAGCATTCGCGACAGCAAGACGCTCGTCGAGACGTATGCCCAAACATTTGGGCCGGTAGGCACTCAGCAGATCCTGCCCGGATTGGGGATCGTGCATGAGACCGACATTGACGGAACGAGGTTCATTCGGCGCTATGTGCCTGAACTGGAGGGCGCGGTGTCGCAAAAATTGCCGCCTCCCGACCTAGCACGCTACGCCTTCAAGATGGCTACGGGGTCTGGCAAGACCGTTGTGATGGCCATGGCATCCGTTTGGTCGTTCTTTCACCGGCTCAAGGTCGAAGGTTCATGTGCTGCATCTAATTTCTTGCTGGTCGCACCGAATGTAATCGTGTATCAACGCTTGGAAAAGGATTTCGGCGCCGGGCGCATCTTTCATGAGCTTCCCCTTATCCCACCTGAGTGGAGGGGCGAATGGAGCGTCAAAGTCATTCTCCGTGGTGAGGCTACTGAGCCCGCACCAACAGGAAATCTGTTTCTTACCAATGTCCATCAGCTTCATCTGTCGCGCGACCAAGCGTGGTCTCCAGTGAATCCTGTTGAAGCAATGCTGGGGCCACGCCCGTCAGGGGGCTCCGAGACTAGGGAGCGGACCATGCTGGCGCGGCTCAGAGACCTCCGCGATCTCGCGGTGCTCAATGACGAGGCTCACCATGTTCACGACGAAGATCTTGAGTGGCACGCAAGCTTGATGTCCCTCCACAAAGCGGTTCCTCATGGTTTGTCCATGTGGCTGGACTTCTCGGCTACACCCAAAGATCAAAATGGCAGCTACTTCCCATGGGTGGTGTGTGACTATCCCCTCGCTCAAGCAGTTGAAGACCGCATCGTAAAGTCGCCTCTCATTGTCCACCGCGTGGATCGGGGAGACCCGCCTCATGTCAACCGCGACAACGTGATCGAGGCCTATGGAGATTGGTTGCTGGCGGCTCTCGCCAGGTGGCGGGAGCACAGTAAGGCATACGGTCCACTTGGCGCCAAGCCTGTCCTGTTTGTGATGGCGGAGAAGAATGTGTACGCCGACGAAATCGGACGATGGTTGGTCAGCAGTCCCGACACCCAGTTGTCGGATAGAGAAGTACTCGTTATCCACACTGATGACTCGGGCGATATTCGGGCCGGCGACCTCGACCTCGCCCGTGAAGCCGCACGGGACATTGACGATCCCGCCAACCCGGTTAAGGTGGTGGTCAGCGTCCTCATGCTGCGCGAAGGCTGGGACGTGCGCAGTGTCACGGTTGTGCTGGGCCTGCGGCCTTTCACATCTGACGCCCGAATCCTCCCAGAGCAGGCGGTCGGGCGTGGTCTGCGGCTACTAGCTGGAATCAGCCCGGACCATACCCAAACCTTGGAAGTCATGGGCACCCAAGCATTCGAGGATTTTGTACGCCAACTTGAACGCGAGGGTCTTGGAGTCCGCACGGTGACGAAACCGCCACCCGCGCCCATCCGCGTGTACCCGACCAAGGATCGGCTCCAGTACGACATCGAGATCCCTCGCGTCAGCCCCACGTACGAACGGAATTACCGAGCGATCGAGGAAGTCGATCCGAGGACCCTGTCGGCGATCTACGACCGAGAGGAGCTCGATGCGCCTCTTCGCATGAAACTCAGGCTTGAGACCGCGACCGGCGGTATCGAGGTTCATGAGCTCGAGATCGGTCGTAGTCAGGTACGACCGGCGCACGAGCAGCTCGTCAGGATTACGACCCTGGTGATCGAGCGGGCTCGCCTTACCGAGGCATTCGCGGTCTTGTATCCCATTGTTCGGGATTACGTGAAGGATCGTTGCTTTGGTAGAACCGTCGATCCCGACGCACCAGCCGTCCGAAGCCATCTGGAATCGGTGAACTTTCGTGAGAGTGTCGCGAACTACTTGGCAAAGGTGATTGGTCAGGCCTCAGTTACAACAGTGCCCTTGAAGCTCAAGGAGCGATCGCTCAAACTGTCAAGAACTGCACCATTCCTATGGCGGCGTAACCTACCGCTCCTCGAATGCGCAAAAACGATCTTCAATCTCGTCGCGACCTACAACGAATTCGAGAAAGACTTCGCTCGTTTTTTGGATCGGGCTCCCGATGTAGTGAGGTTCGCCGCTCTCGGGACAACGGACCAGGAGAGTGCCGCCAAATTTAGCGTGAACTACGTCAAACCCAGCGGAGCAATTGGCCTCTACTACCCGGATTGGGTGGTCATCCAACGCGCGGGGTCGGAAGAACTGAGTTGGATCGTTGAGACCAAGGGCCGCGTGTGGGAGGGAACAGCTGCTAAGGATGCCGCAATCACCCACTGGTGTGATGAGGTAACCAAGTTGACAGGTTCCACATGGCGATTCGTGCGGGTAGACCAGGTGCCGTTCGAGCGTAAGCATCCGCGTTCATTTGCCCAATGCACCAAAGTCTCCACCGACACCAAGTCCGGCCCGAAGCGCTCCAACCGTTCTTGACCCGACGAGCGCGTCATGGGTCGGGATCTGTATCGGTGCGCCGGCAATAGTGCCGGAAGTCACAAGCTCTGCAAGTATCGCGTGGTGGGAAAGCCTTCAACTCATAACGCTTGGCGAGGATCATTTGGGCTGTCGCGTCGAACCTGGCTTTCACGTCAGCGATGTCTGTGTCTGACACGTCGACGCGAACTCGAGCCTGGTCCGCCTTCTTTTCTCCCGTGAAGTAAAGGATGGCGCGGTCAGGTCGCTGGCCGTACCGCTCCTCTAACAGGAAGTGATAGAGGGCAAGCTGGTCTGAGTAGTTGTCGAAGTCAGCGCCAGCTTCGGTCCTCTTCTGGGCTTTGAAGTCGACCAATTCGATCTTCCCGTCCTCCGCGCGCACGAGGTCAACTCGTCCGTTGAGGACATACATTTCCTGCTCGAGCGTAACCTCGACCTCTGTGTCGATTACCCGGTCGAGAGTCGAGCTGTTTGCGTCGAAGTACCGCATCACGTGGCCGAATGCCTCTTCGCGCTGGCTAGGAGCAAGAGGGTGGATGCCGCGCTTTCTCAGCAACTCAGAGTTTCTGCGGAAGTACTGATCCACCAAATTCGCGGTTAGAGGCTCCGGTCGCTTGTCCAGCACGTGCCGGTGGATGTCCTCGATCGTTTGGTGGACCACGGTTCCAAAGAAAACCTGCGCCGCAAAGCTAGGAACAAAGCTGTACTCGTTGAAGAACGCATACTGCCGCGCACATCTCCGGTAGACGTTGATCCGACCTGTTAGCGATAACACTGGCTTGATAGACCAAGCTTGAAGTGGCTCCCTGGGGATCCTGGAGTCAAGATCCCCCCAATCGGTTGTCTGAAGTTGCGGGAGGCGCCCTGCCAGCCCGTTGAAGTACCTGTGGGGCTGGCCGGCAGCAAAAGCGACCAATAGATGCTTGGCTCGGGAGAAGGCCACATAGAACATCCGACGGCGATCGAATTCGGAGACGCTCCCAGCGGGCTCGAACGTGCCTCTCGGATAGTACTGTCCGAGTAGGTCGTCAATCTCTTTGCCGGACCGGGGCCGCTTGTGAACGCTTCCGACAATGACCACCGGAAACTCAAGACCCTTTGACTGATGGATGGTCATGACCTGAACAAGGCCCGGCGGGGGTCCTTCGTCGTCGGTTTCGACATCGTCCACTCCAGTGGTCTGCAGCAGGTAAAAGAATGCTGTCCACAGGCGCCACGGAATGAGGGAGCGGTTGCCCGCGTGTAGGACTTCAAATCGAAACTGCTGTTGAAACGTTCGAAGCAGGGTGGTCAGGTACCCGAGATTCCGTGCAGCTATGGGATCACTTAGGTGTGACTGTAGAGGTTGGAATCGCATTGCTTGATAAAGGAGGTCAAGCAGCGAAGCCCCCATATCTTCACCTCTTGCGAGGCGTTGCCATCGTGCCCGGGTGGCTCCGATCCACGCGGTCAGTTCGACAGATTGCGGTAGGGCAGCCAGGTCCTGGTTGCATGTTTCCGCCCAGTTGCAGACGTCGGCTACTGGCCCCGTCGCTGGGCGATCACTGACGAACTGCACCAAGCCCCAAAGAACTCCGACGGCTTGGCGTACCTCTTCATGGTCAAGGTACTGGCCAGCGCGCGGTGCGTAACAGCCGATTCCCCGACTTCGCAGCTCCGCGATGAGCGGCGGACCGTCCCCCGAAACAGAGTAAAAGAGAATCGCTATTTGACTCGGATCTGCAACGACGCCGTTATTGATCAAATGCTCGACAAGGTCGGCAATCGCACTTTCTGAGCCGGCGTGCATTAGGGCAGCGGGATAGTCCTCGAATCGGGCGTTAGGATCGGCAACCACCTGATGACCGGTACGGAAAGCGGTGCCGTTGATTACCCAGTTCCCATCGTTCATGAATTCGAGGTACGTCCGAATGACCGTTGGGTGAGACCGATAGTTGACCGTAAGCCCGACCTCGCGAGTGGTCTTCCCGAGCTGGGCCAACCGGTCTGGGAATTCAAGGATGTTGCGCACCTCCGCGCCTCGGAAGCGGTACAGGCTCTGGTCGTCGTCTCCAACCACTGCGATGTCATAGCCGGGCGCAGCCATTTGGAGCAAGACAGCTTCTTGAACGAAGTTGGTGTCTTGGTACTCGTCGATCATGAAGTGCGAGTACTCGCCCTGAACTTTAGCCACCACCTCGGCATCGCTGACCAACAGTTCGTACAGCTCACGCAAGATCAGGCTGAAGTCCAGATAGCCGTTTTCCAGAACGGCGGAGCGGTAGCGTTGGTATGCAGCGCCGAGAAGGCTGAGAAACGGCTGACCGCTATCAAGTAGCGTCCCCGGATCAATTGTCTCCTCAGTGATCTTGTTGAACCAAGGTATGACGCCTTGGATCGCGGTTGACTTTGACTGCCATTTCCCGAGGTACCGATTGCCTGGACGAAGTCCCTCGGTGATCGCGTCCAACCGGTCGTATATGAACAACTGTTGGCCGAGCTGGTCCAACGGTTCGTATCGCCTCAGCCTGGGGTGGTGGCGCCGTAGCACTGTGCCGCAGAACCAATGGATGGTCCCCACGTTTATCTCGGCGATTGGTAGTGGTTTCACCAAAGGAAGCCTTGACGCGTATAACCGCAAGCGGTCTTGAAGCTCGGCGGCAGCCTTGTCAGTGAAAGTCACCAGGACCAACTTCGACGGATTGAGACCCTCAGCGGCAACCAGATTCAGAGCCCTGACCACGAGAACGTGGGTCTTTCCTGACCCGGGACCAGCAATGATCCTCAGGGGACCATCGAGAGTTTCAATGGCCGTTCGTTGTCCTTCGTTCGGTGGCCGGTCGAGGGTGTCGTAGATCTGTTGCAGAGTTACTGCGCCCATGTCACACCCAGGTCGACCCAGAATCTGGAGTGAACGTGATTGGCATGGCCAGCTCCGTGACGTCTAAAAGCAACACCACGGCATCACGCGCAATATGGCACACGCGAGTTGCCGCCAGCGCCTTCGGGAGCATCTTGGCCGCCAGATTTGCTCGTCCCTATTGATAGTGCCGCTGTCGGGTCGGCGGTGCGCAGCTCGCGGGACTGCGCGGCCGGAGGGTAATCGCGAGCGTCCCACCTAACCCAAGTTGTCTTAGCCTGTAGCGACTCTATCCATGGCGAAGCAGCACGTGAACGAAGTTGTTGAAGAGCTCAAGGCCCTGGCGTCGGTCGACCTCTTCAAAGCGGGCCGAGATGCGGACAGGTTTGTAGGTCGACCGTTTCACTTTGACTATTCGACGGTGAAGGTTCTTGTCAACGACAAGTGGAAGCGAACCGTTGGCGGCATTCCGGCAGGCGCTTTTCTACTCGCTGCCTATGACGGGGAGGCCGACGTGGCCGAGATGGTCCTCCTACGGGTTACCGGTCCGACAAGCTTGCCAACCGATTCCGAGGTCGTCGCGTCGATGGTCGAGTATTACAAGGAAGGGGTTGATATGAGCCCCGGTCCCACCGGCGGCCCCGGCCCTGCTTTGGACAGTTACACGAGATACGAATTCATGTTCTCAGGCCTTGAGTGCCGAGTACTTGGCACCTTCTTCCGGGACACCAACGGGCGCACGTTGTTCGGTGCCGACGTTGAGAACTTCTACAGCGCCCACAACTACGGCGTATACAAGCCGCAGGGCAAAGTTCTGGAGTTTCTAGTCAACTTTAGAGAGGGCGAAGGAGTTCCAGGCGGTAGCGGCCAGTTCCGGCTGGGGGAGGTTCGGTACAGCGCATCCCGACGGTTCGCCAGTGGACCCAGCGTGCCAGTCTACGTGTCCGCTTTCGATTTCATCGGAAAGCGCACCGCCTTGTTTGGTATGACCCGCACAGGCAAATCCAACACAGTCAAGAAGTTGGTGGAGGCCACTGTCCACATCAGTGAACGTGGGAAAGACTCGATGGGCCAACCGCTAGCACCAGTCGGACAAATCATTTTTGACGTGAACGGCGAATACGCAAACGCCAACCAACAAGATGAGGGTACCGCGATATTCGAGCTGTACGGTGAGATAACAGATCGGTACAGCATTTTGGAGAAGCCGGGGTTTGCCGTGATGCGACTCAACTTCTTTCGCGAGCTGACCAGCGGCCAGGACATGCTGAGTAGCTTCCTGGCGGCCCAAACCGCAGGTTATGTTCAGGCTTTCCTTTCCATCGACTTAACGGAGCCACCCGCGGACGACCACAGCGCACATACTCGGTGGTCGCGGGTTGCGGGTGCGTATCAAGCCTGTCTCGCGGCGGCTGGATTCGATCCGGGAGCTCACCGGATAAGGTTCGAGGGGCATCAGCTCATCAACGGTCTGGCTGGTGGCATCGATCCGAGTGCTGGAATCACTGTCGACCAGGCGATCCAATGGTTCACGGCCGTTTGGCAGAATTACGCCACACACCCGTTCTTTACCACCTACGCCCAGCAGCACGGCCACGAATGGGCAGACGAGGATTTGAAAGCCGCCCTCGCCTTCCTGACCCGGCAAACAACCCCCGGCCGCAGCGCTACAGTTCTGGGCTTCCGGTTGCTTATGCCGATTCGGCAATACCACACGCAAGCCGGGACGTCTTTCGAGAGAGACATTCTCGAGTTGTTGCGGAATGGCAGGCTCGTAATCGTCGATCTGTCTCAGGGCGACCCGGCGATTCAGCGAACGTACAGCGACCGGATTTGTCGCGTTATTTTCCAGGATGCTATGCACCAGTTCATTGAGAACAAGGCCGCGAACTACATTCAGTTCTACTTCGAGGAGGCGCACAACCTGTTTCCCAAGAGGGATGATGCCGATCTCACTCAGATCTACAACCGGCTGGCCAAAGAGGGCGCCAAACTGCGGATTGGCTTGGTGTACGCGACTCAAGAAGTCAGCTCCATCTCCGCCAATGTCCTGAAAAACACCCAGAACTGGTTCATTTCGCATCTCAACAATCGCGATGAGCTGAAAGAGGTTTCGAAGTACTACGACTTCGAGGACTTCGTCGACAGCCTTCGCACGGCGGCTGACCGCGGTTTCGTGAGGATGAAAACCTATTCGAATGCGTTCATTGTTCCCGTCCAAATTGACAGGTTTCTTGCTAAGGGAGATGGCGCGTAATGGCGTACACCAGCGTAAGTGGTCGTAAGCCATTCGAGCGGGCGAGCAAGATCGCCCACTCGCAGATAGTTAACGATCCACACGTGATTGACTTCGTAAATCAGTGCGTGCTGCCAAAACCACCACAGCCTGCCGCCTTGCGCTCGCAGCTCGAATCCATTCCAAGCCAGACGGGGCGCTTGCAAGCGGTAATCGCGATCGACGGTGGTATGACTGAAACGTTCGTCCGAAGTGAGTTTCCATCAGCCTCCATCGGCTTCGTGGCGATGGGTCCGTTGCTGCTCAGGCTCGACGACCTAAGGGATCTCGACCGCATGCCTTTCATAGGCCCAGACGATATGGCCCGGCTGCGGTCCATCCAGCGCTACAGTTTCGCCTTTCCCACCAAGCTGGTTCGGTACGGGGCCTCTGCAACCTTTGCCGAAGGATTTAGGCGTCGAGTGCATGAGTTTTTATTGCAAGGCGACGGCCACCTTCTGGCTGCGCTTGCGTGGCTAATCCATCGCGGCTGGAGAAAGCCCGACGCTCAAGAAACCTGGACCATCCCGCACTGCCCGAATCCATCGTGCACAAAACAGGACATCGCCTTCGCTCCGAATGGCCCTGAGACTCAGTTTTGTGTCGAGTGCGGTGGGGCGGTCTTTCTTGCGGACGCGCTACGACTCTATGAACGCGTTGACGAGGAGCATGGCGCATCACCAGTCCTGAGCTACCTTCTCACGACTCTTGAACAGATCATCCTCGTCCATCTGATCCGGACCGTTTTGGACATGAAGCCCTCGTTGCTCCGCGAGGTGCTGTTCGTGAAGGATGGGCCCTTGGCCTTCTTTGGCGTGACAGCTCCCCTATACAAACCCATGCGGGAGCTTATAGTCCATCTGCGAGACGCTGGAGTTGCAGGGGGACCACTCATAAATCTGATCGGTGTTCAGAAGTCGGGAGCATTCGTTGACCATGCGACAGCGATTGGGGACTACTTGCACGCGAACGAAGTCTTCGTTCCGAACAATGACTATATCTACCGGTACGTAATACCGGGAGACTCAGCGACCCAGTCATTCGGTCGCAATACCTATTACGGCGCGACGGCCATTTTCAAAGGCAGCGCAAACGATCTCTACGTTGGCAGCGTTCCGGCAGGCGAGTATCGCTTGGCGCCACGGGTCGCCGACTTGTACAACGCCGGTGACGTTCTGCGCACAACCTGTCAACTGAGGTGCTCGATGTACGACAACGCCTTGGTACCCATTGCTCTCGCCAACAGACTCGTATCTCTCGCAGATGTCCCGAGCGCAGAGATCCTTAAGAAGTTTGCGCAAGGTGCCATGCGCTCTTGAACTGAGGCGCGCCCATTACTGATGCGTAGGCTTCCCTACCAACGACTCTCGGCAATGCCGCGATACTGGCACGCAGCACCGCGTCGTTGGGGACACCGGCTGCATTCAATGTGCTCGTACATGGCTATGTTTCCACCCACGGTTCCCCACGTGTTCATCCAGTGGCTCACGGAGCCTGACGATGTTGTCTATGACCCGTTTTGCGGCCGTGGGACGACTAGTGTCGAAGCCTGCATATCGGGGCGGATTGGATACGGGAGCGATGCGAACCCATTGGCATGGTTGTTAACGGCGGCAAAGGTCGATCCACCAACCAAGTCATCGGTTGCGAAACGGCTGGCTCAGCTCCAGCGCGAAATCGAGCCATTAAGTGTGGCTGACGAACCTGCCCCTATCCGCCTGATCTTTAGTCCGTCGACTTTGGCACAGCTTGTTTGGCTGAAGCGCGAGCTCCGAGTCAGCAACAAGGTCGATCGATTCTTGCTTGCAGTGCTTTCCGGGATTCTGCATGCCAACGCAAACAGGGACGGCACCCCCCGCGGCTTGTCCCTGGCGATGCCAAATACTTTCGCCATGGCTCCGGGTTACGTGGCCAGATACGTTCACGACCACAAACTGGTTGCACCCGAGTTAGATGTTGTGGCGCGGCTAGCTGCGAGGACGGCGGCAATGCTCCTTGTCCCAGCTTCCTTTCGACGAGGTGATGCTTGGATTCAGGATGCAAGTCAAGATGTCGATTCGGTCGTTAAAGCCAAGCCGGCCAAGCTGATCTTCACGTCACCTCCATATCTGGAAGTCATGAAGTACGGGAAGTTCAACTGGATCCGGCTCTGGCTTCTTGGAGAGGCGCCTAGGTCAGTGGACTCCTTGCTGTTCAGTAGCTCCTCACTAGACAAGTACCTGTCGTTCATGTCAGCGGTGTTAAAACAGTGCCGGGCCGCTGTGCGCGACGATGGGTATGTGTGTCTGGTCATAGGCGACGTCCGCCGCAGCGAAGATGAGATCGACCTCGCACTGGCGGTAGCCGAAAGAGCAGTACCCGGATCTGGTTTGAAGGTTGTTGGCACTATCGTTGATCGCCTCCCGCCGGGCCACAAGGTCAGCCGAATATGGGGAGACAAGCGAGGACGTGCGACCAAGACTGAACGCATATTGGTTCTGAGGGGCCCACGAGCTCCGCTCCCTGATCGACTTTCAGGAGATTCGCTGGGATGGCGAATGACCTCAACATGAAGGTAATCCCGTTGCGATTCGCCTCACTGACGGCCAGAATTGGTCAGACCAAAAATCGAAGAGGCCATGTCGCTTAGAACGAAGGTGTTGGCCTCCTTCCAGGCGACCGCAATTTGTCGGTCCTGTTCCAGATAACGACGCCATTTCCGAGGAACCGGCTTGGACGCTAGGAAGACCAGTTTCGCGTCAGGTCTTACCACCTGGAAGAAACGGTATTCGTACAGCTGGCCCACCGCTTCTCGAACCGACCGTGGCCAGGAGACGACGTACTCGCCCTCGATTACAACCGGCGGGTGTTCTATACCCAAGTCAATAGCTCGATTGCGCCCCGGCTTGAGGCCTCGAGCTACGAGCCATTGAGCGAACCCATTAACCAGGCTTTCGTGGTTTCGCGATGCGACCCGGAGTCCACCGCGGACGTAACGCACGTAATGAACGTCGGCCTTGGGTTTGAATGGCCTGAGGAATCCAACCACGTCGCGCCCGGACGCGTTTGATTGGGAGGCGATAACACCACGGCGCTCACTGGCGAAAAAGCTTGTGATCGCGTAGGCGTCTGCCACGCCTGCCCGCACGCTCGATCGCTGTCGAATCCGCTGCTCCAGCGATGAATCGGCCCTTAGAAGCCAGCCTTCGATAAGGCTGTCGAAATCACGGACAGACGACAATCCTATTTGTCGATAACACTTGTCGAGAACAGTCCTGCCGTTGATTCCTCGTCGCTCAGCAACTTTGTGGATTGAAGCCTGTCTGGCGGTGAGGATTGCTTGGGGGGAGCGAGGGTTGGCATTCTGCACTCCAGCGAGAACTTCCAGGATTTCGCTCACTCGGCGGCTGGCGCGACTCATTGGCGGGCCTTCGCCTGGCGCTTTCAAGACGCGGCCAGTTTAAGACCGCAGCGTGATCAGCCAGAATGTGGATTGCGTGAGGTCATGGAATCCACGCCTGACCATTGCGTTACGACGTCCGAGATGGATGTCCGGATCATTTGAAATCCATCGAGCATCGCGGAGGCGCCCCACCCTACCGCCCACAGAGTAGTCTCGCGAATCGCTCTGGAATGTGTCGAGAGCGCGTTCCGCTCCAGCCGCAGTGTGTGGCTTCCATCAGGATGGCGCTTGTCTACGGCCGCTGCGAACCGGGCATAACCCATGGTGTTGGGATGAGCGACCTCGCAAAGGGAGTCGTACATGCCTCGGAGCTGCTTTCCTCTTCGCCAGGTCCCGATCTTGTCGATATCGGTGAGGACGTTGTAGGCCAAGAACTCGGGAGGCGGATTTCCGATACGGGTGCCATATACGCGTTTAAGTAGCGCCTCCTCCAACTCGCTACTGACTAGGAATCCGTCGACTGGGCCACTTGTGACCTCAGAAACGCAGTTGCGCACCTGGTTGGCAGTGCGGAGAAAGGCGACTGATAGCTCCAAGAATGCCCGAATGAGTACTGCTGGGCCAAGGATTGCGCCCCGATTCATGGATTCGATGGCCAGTTCCATGAGCTCCGCGGCACGCCACACGCCGAGGACACTGAATGCCTCCATGCTCCTCGCCATGTCTTGCCAGTAGATTGCGTTGACTACCTGGGGCGACACCTCCGCTCCGGAGGTGTGAGTAGCCATGCTTGCGGGCGTAGTGATGCGCCATCCATGAGTGGCAGGCAGGGATGCTGAGAGCGTCAGAAGCCGTTTCGCCGCACTTTCGGACGTCCGGATCACCGCATCTGGCGAATTCCGGGCCACCGAGGCCACGTCTCGGTTATAGAGTGCCGTCTCGGTTGGCTTTGCCATGATCGATGCTTCAGTCGGCTTCGTATTGTGGCAAGGCGGAAGCCTCGTGGTCGAACCAACTGTATCGCACAGCATCAACCAGTCAACGAGACGGGCTGCCCTGTCGCGGGCCCCTTTGTATAAGGGTCCGCCTATAGGCGGCTCTGCGTGACCGATCGAGACACTGTCATTGGCGTCGATGCCTGGAAGAAGGGCTGGGTCGGAGTGTCGCTGGTCAAGGGCCAGTTCAGCGAGGCTAAGACTGCGCCCAAGATCGTTGATCTACTCCTGGCTTTTCCAGAAGCCGCGGTTGTAGCCATAGACATCCCGATCGGCCTTCCCATAAATGCCCCGCGCGCTTGCGATGCAGCGGCCGCTGCATTTGTTGGGCCGCGGCGCAACAGTGTGTTCGCAACTCCCCCAAGGACAGCACTCGAGGCGAGGACGTTTGAAGAGGCGCTGGTTGCTTGTCGTCGGGCGATGGGTATCGGTCTCAGCCAACAAGCTTTCGCTCTCGCCCCCAAGATCCTCGAGGTTGCGCTAGTTGCCACTGTCGGGGACAGACTCATCGAAGTCCATCCGGAGGTGTCCTTTAGAGCCATGGCCGGCCACACTCTGACCTATCCAAAGTCGAGTTGGGCGGGGATGAAGGATCGGTTGAAGCTGCTGGCTGGGGCGGAAATTGAGCTTCCGGCCGACCTCGGTCTTGCCAATGAGGTAGGTCCGGCCGACGTGATCGACGCTGCTGCTGCCGCGTGGTCGGCGAGGCGCTATCTGCGGGACGAAGCTCGCAGCGTAATAAGCCTGCCCGAAGTCTTTGCCGACGGTCGCAAGGTCACCATCTGGTACTGAGCTGCGACGAGCCCGGATGCGCCGAGGGCGGCGTAAGCGGGCCGCCTTCGCCTAATGGGGCCGGGTGACAGCCGGGGCACACTTCCCGGCATCGGAACGGATCTAGGGGTCATGTCAGGACACCAAGGCCCGCGCCAACGGACCAAAATCCCAGTACGGCCCATGCTTCAACTGGCGACCGCAGGGGCCGCCAAGATCGAGCGACGGGCGGTGGGACTTAATAGTTCGTACGAGGTGTTTGCCACGGCAGGAAAAAAAAGGGGCTCCAATCGAGTTCAGAAGTGCCCTCGCGGAGCGGGTGGGCAGGCGATGGCATCCTGCGCCAACCTGAAGCTGCGCTGTGACCAACGACCACTCTGATTCCCTGCCACCTCACATCGCTCCGCTAGCGCGGGCGGCGTCTGATCCAACGGAAGATCAGTTCGATGCTGCGCGGACCTTGTCCGAAGCCCTGATTAAGAGCCTTGGAGTCCTGATCTATTCCGATCTGAATCGCACTGGTCTGTCCCCAGACGTACATGTCGCCGATGGCCTGGGACCGCTTGGCACTTGGCATCGTCTGCTGATCAGTCTTACGAAGCGGCCGGCTAGTCAGTTCACTTCATCCATCGCAAATCTCAACAACTGGCTGGGTGCATCCCGCCTCGCAGAGCCCTGGTTCAGTCAGGCTCAACTGGCAGTCGCGGGTATGTATGCAGCTCTAGGTGTGCCGTCGAATCCTGCAGGTTTTCGCTCTGCGCTTAGCCTCATCGAAAGGCTGGTGCGAATACGGAATGCAAAAGGCCACGGCGGCTTGACGCCTTCACTACGCCTTGCTGTCCCGCCGTACGTGGATGCCTTGCAGTCATTTCTTGGTGCGTGCCCCTGCTTCTCGTGGTCATGGACAACTGTCGCCCACGCGTGGTCCGTTGAAGCGCCGCAATCGGTCGTGCAGCTCGTCGGTCTTGGAGTCTTCGACCCAGAGGATCGTGTCTGGTGGCTCTTGAACGACTACGCAGACGACAACGGCCTCGCGGAGTTCATCGACCTTTTGACTAGCGACCGTCGCCGAATCCCCGTGCCGTTCAAAGGACGTGGCTACGGCCTCAGCGTTGAACCAAAGGCCAAGGCGAAGCTGACCCCCCTTCCGGTCCCGGTCACCAGGTTTGTTGGTCGGGAAGAGGACCTCGAACAAGCCAAGAGGGTTTTGGGTAATCCGGAAAGACGGCTGATCACGATCCATGGATTCGGCGGAACTGGAAAGACCCGTTTTGCACTTCAACTTGCGGCTCACGTGCAATCGGTACAGAAGAAAACGCAGGTATCGCTAGTTCGTCTCGAAGCTACGGGCCCGGCTGAGGTCCTGCGGACAGTTGCCGGACAACTGGGCCTGGCGACCGGTTCAGCGATCGACAGTCTGGCCGATGCCCTGGTGGAGCCCTCGATGATTGTGCTCGACAATTTTGAGCACCTAATTGATGAAGCACCGGCGGTGGTCACCCTCCTGGAGAGATGTCCTAACCTGCGGGTGCTGATTACCAGCCAAGTCCCACTCAACGTGCCGGGCGAGGTTCGTATCCGTCTCCAAGGACTTCGTTATCCCGAAAGTGGGGACATTCATCTGGAAGAAATCACTGCGTTTGACGCGGTCAGGCTGTTGATCGACCGCATCCGTGACTCCAAGCCCAGCTTCCGTCCAACCGCCGCCAACGCCCCCGCGTTGGTGTCGATATGCCGACAGGTCGGTGGATCGCCACTCTTCCTACAGTTAATTGCCCCATTTGTGGCTAAGCGGTCTGCGGCAGAAGTTGCCAATCACTTGCACGAGTTGCTCGCCGAGGCAGAAGGAACTGGACCTTCGCGACAGCGGACGCACCGTGCAATGATCAGTTTGAGCTTCGAACTCCTGTCGGAGATCGAGAAACGGATGCTTCGCCGTCTCGCCTATATTCCCGGCCCGTATCCAATAGCCGCAGCAGCTACGGTATGTGACCTAGAGAATCGTCCTTCCCAAGCGCGCGCAACCATTGAGCACCTCGTGGACCGAGGCATCGCAGATCTAGACGACTCTGCTCACGTAAGTCTTCATCCCTCAGTCAGAGGCTTCGCTCGGGCTCAACTAGACGAAGCCGGAGAAGTCAATGACATTGAGATGCGTTGGTTCGCAAGGCTTATTGAGGTACTTGGCAGCGCGGGTCAGGCGCCCGACGATCTGGCCGACGGGGTCGAACTCGCATATTCGTATCTCATGGTCCAGGCTGCTTGCGAAAATGTAGCGAGTAGACCAGACACGGCATTCGACCTAGCTACACGTGCCGCGCAAGTGGACATGAAGCTTGGAAGACCAAGCGACGCGGTTGTGAGGTTCGAATCGATCCTGCCGTTTAGCGCGAGTGCTTCGATGGGCATCCTCGCTCGAGCCTTGCGGGCCGCGGCGCAAGCTCAGTACCTCAGCTCGGTTGAGGGTTGGTCGAATCGAGCTCTTGAGGCGGCGGAGGCAACCTCCAAGGCTGATGGATACGGCGCGGCAATCGAGTACATCGACGGCTGGCTCCAACTGCGCGAGGAGACTGCATCCGACTTCGAACTGGAAGACGCACGCTACCCATTTCAGCAAATGCGAGTCGAGTACGCCCGAGCAGGTGTGCCCGCTGAGCTGGCTGGCTCTCTGCTTGCGCTCGCCATAGAGATGGTTGATCCGTCAATGGGGCCGCCGCCTGAACGTGAGGACCTGGAGCGAGCTCGTTCTTCGGCTCAAGAAGCTCTGGATCTCTTCATCCAATCCCAGGACACCCTTCGTATTGCGGCCACGTGGGTGTTGGTGGACGTAATAGGGTTTCAGCTCGGCGAGGCTGTCACGATGCAGCCTCCGGCTATTGACGTTGATTCGCTGGTAGACGGACCCGCCGAGGTCTATTCGAGTTTGAAGGCCCGCCGTGAGCTAGAGGCCCGCGCGAGACATCCAATGGACGGCGCACTCATCGGACCAATCATTCGCGACCAGATCGCAACGCTCGAAGGACGAATCAGGCCTGGCGGATGGTATGCATCTGGGGGCATTCGGATCAAGGCAGGCGACACTCCCTATTTTGGAATCGCCAGACGCCTCGGTGTTCTTGGAGGCCTCCTTGTTGGCGCAAATGATCCTGTCGTAAGCAAGATCTCTGACGCGCTTGCTAAAACGCGGGCCAAATGCGAACGAAGGTTGGGCGTCACTCGTTTCTGGGCCGCCTTTGATGGCGGTCGTCACATGACCTCTATGGACGTGGCCCGGATGATAGGACCGCGGATACCCGGCGACGGCGACCACGAGTTCGGGATCTGATCGATCGGATGGGAGCCAGACGATCACCCGCGCAAGATTTGGCGCCGGAACAGCGGACGGAAGCCCGAGCGGCACGCGAGAGGCGTCGCCTTCATGAGGCTGTCGACTGGCTGCTGGCCTCCCGCGTCGCGCAGGGCTTCCCCGCAAAGGTCGAGGACCCCATCGTGTTGGCACGAATCGCTGCCATCTTGTTGGAGCAGGCGCGGGAACAGCGGAGGTACGGAGCGGCCGATGATTGAGCGGCGAGCCGGCGTCCGAATTGATGCCGACCGCTTCGACTACGAGCTGGCTCGCCGCGGGATCAGTTCCCGCCAGTTTGCCGAGCTGTCGGGCGTTAATGAAACCACCCTGTCTCGGGCCCGCCACGGATACCGAGTGAGAGAGTCAACCCTCCGTCGCATTGTGGCCGCGATGTTGAAGATCCCGCCAATGCCTGGCGCCGAACTGCTCCTCTCTGAGCCACAGAAGAGGGCGGGTTGACCTCCCAGCAGCGCGGGGGACTTGGCCGGGCCGCTTAGCACCCTCGCCACGAGGCTGCGGCCTCGAATCAACCGGCGCCTTCAAACGTTGTGGTCGAGGACCCAGTTCACGTATAGCAGGAAGTACTGCGGAGCCTTGATTTTGTAGAAGTTCGGATTCTCCCGGCCTTCTTGGAAGACTGAAAGGGCGTCGTTGTATAACTCGACGTGCACAAGCTTCGGCAGCTGAGTAACGACCGATTTGAGTTTTCCGATGAACACAATTCGCATGTTGGTAAGTACAAGGGTGCCCTGGTCGACGTCGGTGATTGAACTGCTCTGAACCGGGTGACCACTGAAGGATCCAACCCGGTAGCGGATGCCCGTGTGCCCGATAGGAAAGCTGAACCCCTGGCTACCGCCTGCGTAGCGGGTTCGCGTCGTGAGTCTGGCGAGAACTGCTGGCACTGAGACATAGGCCTGCTCTTTTGGCTTGAGCGAGAGTGGGCTATCGACGGAGGCTGGACCATGAGTTTGCAGCCAGGCGGCGGTATAGAGGGAGTCGAAGCCCATTGCCTTCATCGCGGCCTGTCGTCGCTGGATCTCATCGGCAACGGACTTGCCAAATTCGATCTTGGCGTGCTGCTCATCGATTAGCGACTTCGCCTGGGCAAGCTGTAGCTGTGCATCGGCCCGCAAGGCATCTGCTTCCGGGATCGTCGTAACTGGCGCCTGGGCGACGAACGCGGCTAGCGCCGTGTTGAGCTGGTCGAGCACTTTGGACCGCTGAGCCTCGAGTTCGTGTTCATGATGTCCGTCGGTTAGCGAATGGAGGAAACCGCCCAAACCAGAATGGGGTCGGCTGGCGAGTTCCTGAATCTGCTGGTTGAGTTGGTAGACGTCGGCCTGCAACTGTGTCGCCGCAGCGATCTGACTGGCGACCACCGTGGTGTCCCACTCGGCTTTTTGGGCCATGAGCAACTCGCCGGCCTGCTCCACCTTCAGCCGGGCGTTGGCGATCAGCGTTTCTGAACGCTGGAGTAGCTGTTTCGCTTCCGAGCCCAACTGATTCACTTGGGCGGCCAGGTCGTCGAGCGGTTCCAGGGTTACCGTACCGCTGGGAAGATCCACCCGCGGAACTTGATTGGATCCAGCCCCTGTCACGCGATTGAGTATCGAGCCCGCCTGTTTGGCCCGTCAACATGCTTGAGGGCTGGTGCACGCAGCGCATCAAGAATCGTGCGAACGGGCGCTCGACGACTAAATAGTTTGAACGGGGCGTTTGCCACCGGGAGGAGAAGCAATCTTGGGCACCGATAGGCCACTGATGACCGCGAACGAATTGCTCGCGTCGGGCGCTGCTAGGAATGAAATTGCCGTACGTCCATGGCTGCTCGACAGCCGTGAGGTATCGCGGCTACTAGGGATTGGACGCACCAAGGCGTATCAGATGATGAGGCGGACAGAGGTGCCAGTTGTCCACGTCGGCCGCAGCGTTCGAGTTCCACGAGCTGCTCTATCGTCATGGGTAACTGCCAAGCTCGTCACTGGGCCCGAGTATGAAGTCCACGAAAGACTTACCGGGTCGGCTTCACGGGTCTTCGACATGGCTTACGAGGTGCAACCAATTACTCCCGCCGGCTCCGATAAAGATGACGCGCCGTGGCTGCTCGACAGCCGCAATGTGTCTCAACTGCTTGGAATCGGGCGCACCAAAGCATTCCAAATGATGTTGCGGGCCGAGCTGCCTGTTTTGCGAATCGGCCGCTGCGTGCGCGTTCCACGCTCCGCTTTGCTCGTATGGATCTCGAATCAGGTCGCGGTCCGGCCAGAAGGTGAACCCCTGCCTCCGCTTCAACGTAAAAGACCGCCGACGCCGACGCCGCGCAAAGCCGGGGGATCACCGAAGCGCGCGAACGGCGAAGGGTCTCTTTCACGACGATCGAACGGAACTTGGGCAGCCGCGATCTCGCTGCCAAGGGGCAGACGTGAAACCTTCTATGCGAAGACTCGGGACGAGGCCCGGCGAAAGCTGGTTAGAGCCGTGCGCGCGCGAGATACAGGAATGTTGGCTGCCTCGCAGCGCAGCACGGTCGGTGATTTCTTGGACTATTGGCTTGCGGAAGTCGTTCGACCCAACGTTCGACCATGGACCTACGCAGGCTACGAAGTCCACGTGAGGCTTCACCTAAAACCTGCCCTTGGTCACTTGCGGTTGGACAAGCTCACCCCTATTCACGTGCAGCAGTTTGTGAACCAAAAGCTCGCCGACGGGATGAAACCGAGGAGCGTTCGTTATATCCGCGGCACGCTAAGAACCGCCCTGAGCAAGGCCGTCAAATGGGATCTCATTTCACGCAACGCCGCCGCTCTGGTGCGTGGTCCGCGCGTAGAGAGGTACGACATTCGGCCCCTTACTCCGGACGAAGCTCGGGTTTTCCTAGGCGCGATGAAGGGCGATCGACTCGAGGCCCTCTATTCAATCGCTCTCACTATGGGGCTCCGGCAGGGAGAAGTCTTGGGGCTGCGGTGGCAGGACATTGACTTGGAGACGGCCGATCTGCGTGTGAACAAGCAACTGCAACGGGTCGACGGTAAGCTGCAACTGGTTGCACCGAAGACCTCACGCAGCCGGCGGATGCTAGCCGTCCCCGCTTCTACCATGCGGAGCCTCCGTGAGCATCGCGACCGTCAGCTCCAGGAGAAAGCCGAGGCAGGCAAAAGATGGGTGGAAACCGGCCTTGTCTTCACGAACGCTCAGGGGAATCCCATAGACGCAAGCCTAGTAAGCAAGCAGTTCCATCAGCATTTGGAGCGTGCTGGCTTACCACAGCGCCGATTCCACGACCTCCGGCATTCGTGCGCGACGCTAATGCTTGTCCAGGGGGTTGCGCCGCGTGTTGTCATGGAGGTGCTCGGCCATTCCCAGATCGCGATGACAATGAATACCTACTCGCATGTCATCCCAGAGTTGCAGTGGCAGGCCGCTCGTCGGATGGATGCCCTGTTGCGGGAAGTGGATCAGTCGTCGTTGGACTGATCTGGACATTCGCCGGATCACAGCCGCACCACGCGTGATGGATCACAGCTGGATCACGGATTCCCGCCACCGGACGGTTCTAGCAGGTCACGTCGGGACACCAAGAAAGTGGTATTTGAGTTCAGTAGGCCCCCTGCGGAGCCGGCGGGACAGTCGAGGACACACTGGCGACACGGTTCGGGACCGTGAGGCCCCGGGTTCAAATCCCGGGCCCCCGACCAGTTTTTGAACTCCAGCTCTTAGCTGAAAGCGGAGCAAATGTGACAATCGCGATGTACTACTGCAGTAGTTCTGCAGTAGTTCGGTGATCCTGCCTTCTCCCGAGTCACTCAAAGAGCTAAGAGGGAGCCGCCTTTCAACAACCAACAAACGCGGCGATGACACACCTCACGCAATATTGGGTGCCGTTACCGATTCGAGCTAAGAGGGCCCGGTAGTGTGACCAGGGCAACTGTAGAGTTGACATACCACTCAACATACGTCATTATTAAAAAACTGTGCCCCCTACTTTCGGAGTCCATCTTAGGAACCTGCGTCGTGAAGCGGGAATCAGTCAGCGCGAGTTGGCGAATCGAGCAGGCCTTGACTTCACGTACATAAGCAAGCTCGAGAACACTCGGCTACCGGCGCCCGCTGCAGACACTGTTGTTGTGCTGGCTAGTGCTCTCGGGATACCAGCGGAGGAGCTTCTAGCGCTCACTGGAAAGATTCCCACTGCCGTTCAGCAAGCCGTTAGTCGAAGTCCGAATGCCCAGCGGTTTCTTCGTGACGCCGAGCAGATGCGATTGTCAGATGATGAATGGAAAGCGATTCGGAGCTCGCTGAAGGGGCTCCGACGACAGAGCCGACGTGGTGGAACCTGAACAACTGACATTGTTGCCGGACGCAGACTGGTCACCAGCCTCTCTGGAAGCTCAGCTTGGTTCGATCGACTGGTCGTATAGCCGCCGCACGGTACTAAATCGGTGTCCCCGCCAGTACTACTTCGAATACTTCGGCGCAAGTAAGCGACAGGCCGAAGATGATCCATCGAAGCGTTTGCTCATGGACCTCAAGTCTCTGTCCAATCGAGACTTGCGCGTTGGGGACCTGGTTCACGGATCCATTGCGCGATATTTCAGGGCTGCACAGAAAGGCTTCCTGATGTCTGTCGGGGATCTCGTCCCTCAAGCAGTGGCCCGTTTCCGGGCCGATCGTGACTATTCGCGCTTGCTGGCTGCCGGTCAAAGCGACCCGCCTGCTAACCAACCAGAGGTCGTGGCCCTTCGTGAGTACGTATATGCAGATCCTGAGGTCGAACGGTTGATGGATGAAGCAGAGGCTCGATTGCGCTTCGCACTAAATGCCTTCGGAGCCTTGCCTGCCTTGGAGCCATTTCGCTTTGCTGGTCGAGGCCTTGATGCCTTAGTGGAGTGGAATATTTCGGTTCGCGGCCTTCCTTGCCGGGTGCATGGGAAGGTCGACCTGGCATTTGGGACTTCGTCAAGAGCCTTCGTTGTCGATTGGAAACTCGGTCGGGTCGAACTCGCAGGTGAAGACAGTCTGCAATTGGCCGTCTATGCGTTGTGGGCCTGTCAGCAATTCTCGTGCTCCCCAGAACATGTCAAGTTGATCAAAGCGTTCCTAGGTTCAGGCGAAATTCGTGAGTACCAGGCCAATCACGAGCTCATGGCGACGGCTCGACTGAGGATAGTCCAGGATGCAGAGAGAATGGCAGCCGTTCACGATTACGGCGAGCGCGGGATAGTCGCAGCCTTTACCCCAGCATCGAGACGCCGAGTTTGCGCTCAGTGCGCTTACCTGCGCGCGTGCCCCGAAGGAACCGAGGCGTTGACGAATGGTTGAAACCAACGTTCGAGTAATCGAGGGTGGCCCAGACCTCAAGATCCGCGTCCGCGAGGCAATAGTGCAAAGCCCACAGACTCGCGCGCCTGATCTTGAGCGTGCCTGTACTGCAGTCAAGAATCGATACCATTTGGCGGCCAACCCTGCACCAGGCTATGGAAACCGAGTTCTGGTCTTGACGTCGAGAGCGCTGTCGCCCCTTACGTTCGTGTCTGACGGTTCAGAACTTCAGCTTGTTGACTGTGGCGGCGAACCGATTGAACTGGACTTGCGATCCGAACTTGGCAAGGCAGTGATTCCGCGACTCGTTGAGCGAGCGATCCTCCTGATGGTGATTAGGTCGGGGAAGTATTGGACGCTCGACAGCCCCAGAATTTTCTGGGAGCACCAGCCGTTCAGCGTATCCCAGGGAGTCGCTGGGTATCGTCGATATGCCGTTTCGGCCCTCCACTTGGCGGAAGTAGGGGTCGGGGTGTCAGTCGAGATCAGCACGTCATTCGTGACAGAGTCGACACTCGCACACTTCTTCGAGCATGGCTTGAGTAGTGGGGAGAGTGAACAACGCCTGGAAACCTTCTCGCGCCTCACTGGTCGGCAGTTTGGCCAGAAAGGCACCCTGATTTATCGCACCGCCCGGAATTCGTCGAAGTGCTACTTCGAGGGCGCGATGCCCGGAGTCACCTGTGAAACAACCGGTGTACTGGTTGTTGCCGGCCGCAAGTTTGAGTCGCTTGCCGACTATTACCTCGAGATGCAGCCAGAAACGCCCTTCAACAAGGACGGCCCTGTAGTGCGTGTCTCCTTCAACAACCTCGAAGCCGGAACGCCAGTAGCGGCGGAGTGGGTGCGCGCCCGAATCATGAACGATTTCCTCCCGGTGAGTTTGTCTCAGCTTGACAAGCTCAGCCCAAAGGATCGACGAGAAATGGCAATGACCTTCTGGGCGGGATTCGGGCCTGACTCTCTGGTTGCAGGACAAATGCGGGTGCTCGGGGATTTCTGGCGTCCAGAGGCAGCGAGACTGCACCAGATTGCGCCACCGGCGCTTCGATTTGGCAAAGACCAGCGTCTCAATCCACCGAGTTCTCTCAATCCGACAACTCTGTCCGCACATTACCGGGACCGAGCCAAGCGACTCCTTCAATCTGGATGTTATTTCGTTCCTGCTGACCTGCCGCGCGAGTTGTTCGTTGCCTTCCCAACTCACATAGAAAAGGCGGCGTCGAGACTGGGAGCCGAATTGGCTGACCAAATCGAAAGGCTGGCAGGCATCCGGGTGACCCCGCAGCTCATGCCGTACGACACCGTGGCCGGGGCGGTGACTACGCTCAAATCGCGTGCCGCAACCGGCGGTGCGGCAGTCTTCGTCTTGAGCGACGAACCCAACGCGTACTACGACGTCGTTTATCAGCTTGATGCTTGGCGCGTGAAGCGGATCACTGGCACCACTCTCGCCAAGGAGTATCGATCGCTAACGAGTGCTTCGGATGGGCAACGGGGTCAAGCTCGGTGGGATAGCTTCACTCGAGTCAACGCAGTCGAAGTTCTTCAATTGCTGGATGCCATCCCATACCGCATTGATCAGGCAGGGCAGTATGAGGCCCAACTTGCAATCGACGTCGGTCGGGACCGTCGGCACGTCGCCGTATCAATGCTGCTTGCACGAAACGGCGATGGCCCGCGGTCATTCCGCCTCGTTACATCTGTTGTTCACAAGGTTGATCAGCAACACGAGTCCATTAATCCCATCCTGCTCCGGGACCAGTTGATCCAGCTGGTTGCTCGAGCTATTCCACCAGCCGCCGAGCCAATTGCTTCCCTTTTGGTGCTCCGCGACGGACTCTGTCACTCTAAGGAGCTGACCGCAATAGATGACGCCGTAGCTGAGTTGACTGCTCGCGGTCGTCTCCGCAACGACGTTCGAGTTGACGTAGCCGAGCTTCACAAAGATTCGCTAAGCCGGATTCGTGTGTGGGACGTTCTTCCACAAAGCGTCGAGAATCCTCTAGAGGGCCTCATAGTGGCGCTGGACCCACAATCCGCACTAGTCGTGCCAACAGGATGCGCGACCCTTCGCCAGGGCACTGCTGAGCCATACCTAATACGCGGTCTAACGGGTTGCCTAGCGGTGGACGCTGGAGTCGCGGCGCTGGAGGCAAGCAACCTCAATTGGTCCAGTCCGCGAGTTGCTCAACGCCTGCCAATCACACTCAAGAGGACCGACGACGAACTCACGAGCCGGTCCGATCAGGAGATTCGGCGGATTCGATGATCGGACGCAGAAGGAGGCGAGACTCATGAGAGCCAAGGGATGGCTTGCGGCTTCGAGCGCCGAGCGCACGCGGGAGCTCGTCCGCGCCATTAACACTCTGGCGATCGATTCCAAGCTCAGGTTGGCTGGCAGCCCTGAGCTAAACAATGGCGAAGTCGACGACGCTCGCGAACGACTTCTTGAATTCGTGAGACGACTGAGCGTTCTGATAGGCGAAGCTCAGCAGAACCGACCGGTCGTTGGCGCCGATCCCCAATTGAGCCGCATTGTTCGAACGCTAGTTTCACCAACCGGCGCAGCCCACTTGCCGCGTCTTTCGGCCGAATCCATTAACCAGCTTAGATTGCTGCTAGAAAAGCCGCTTCAAGATGCGGACCTAAACCAACTCATTGTCGATCTCCGGGCTCTACGACAGGTCCTGGAACGGTCATCGCAACGCGAACCCCGCGTGCGCTGACGAATCCTGATTGCTAAGAACTCTGCTCATCGACCGTAATAAATTGCTGGCGTCTAGGGCGAGCTTGGCATCCGGACTCATCCGAAGCGCCATCACTATTGCCGAGGCCGAACCACTCAAGAGTAGCCTTGAAATCGAGATACAAACGTTAGCCAGCAGGATTGCAACGAACCTCACTAGGCTCAGAACAGGGCCCGACAGCATCCTCGAGGACGTGCTTAGCGACACCGCCCAAGACTGGGGTCGGATGGAAATCCTGAGCGACGACTTGATTGGTTCGCTTGTTCGAGTTCACTCGGACGATCGGTTGTCGCTGCGCATCATCCGGTGGCTACACGAGGCTCATTCAGAAACCCTGGACGTCCCCGCCGCCTTCTCTAACGCGGCGACTGCCGTGCTGCCATATACGTCCTCCTTCCCGCCGCTTTACTACCTACCAAGCGTTGAGCAACGCCTTTTGCTGTATCAGCCCATGCTGTTCCACGAGTTCGGACACGTCCTGTACGCCCATCATCACGACGAGATGGACGACCTCGTCGGTGAGCTACAAGAGAAGATCCAGGAACTTCTGGTGCCAGCCTCGGAACGGGATGACAAGTACGCGGTCCATCAGGCGTCACAGGCGCAGCAAGTAGCTACCACCTGGTACAGCTGGGCCCAGGAGTTCTTCTGCGATGCGGTCGGCTTTGAGATAGGCGGGCCAGGGTTCCTTCGCACCTTCAGCATGTTTCTAGGGGGTTCCGATGCCGATGACTTCTACGCTGATCGGGATGAGTTGGCAACCAGCTCACATCCACTGACTTGGTTGCGGGTCAAGCTCTTGGCCGAACGTGCAACCAAAGCCGGCTACGGCTCATTGGCCGGAGCAGTGGTTGCCGAGTGGGCGACTATTGCCGCGGCCCTTGCGATTACCGAAGACTACCATGGCTATTACATCCCGTCCGTCGGGCCGCTGGTGGAGGCGACGATCGCAGACATGCTAATAGAGACAAGCCCTCGGAGGCACGAGCAGGGTGAAGCAGAAGCGGAGGCATGGAACGAAGGGGATTCGCCGATCACACTAGTGACCGCAGCTTGGAACTCATTTGTCCGCGCACCTGATGCCTACTACTCCGCTGAGCACGATCTCATCGAGCGATTTCTCGCTTAATAGCCGGCGGCCGCGGCGCAGCGAAGGCCCTGAATGTCTCAGCGATCGAGAATTGCTTGCATCCTTTGTGCAGCCTCGTACTGGAGTTCGGGTACCACGTGGCTATACGCATTCATTGTGAGCGCGATCTCGGAGTGGCCGAGCACCTCCATGACTACTCGAGGCGAGACGCCCTGGACCAGCAGGAGTGTCGCGCACGAGTGGCGGAGGTCATGGAATCGAATGCGTCGGATGCCGGCATCCTCGAGTGCGGAATGAAATTGCTCGATCACGCGCCTCGCTTGCGTTGGTCGCCCGGTTCGGTTAGCGAAGACGAGTCCAGTTTCCGCCCACCGCGAACCTGCCCAGATCTTCTCGGCGACCTGGCGCTTCTCGTGTTCGCGGAGCGCATCAAGGATCAACGGCGGCAACACCAGAGTGCGACGACTCTTCGTTGTCTTCGGCGGGACAAGAACCAAGCGGCCGTCGACTCGCTGGAGCTGGTGACGAACCCGTAGAGTCCCAGCCGTGAGGTCGATGTCGTCCCACCGGAGCCCGAGCGCCTCGCCCTGTCGCAAGCCCATGCCCAGCGCCACGGAAAAGAGCGCCTCGAGTCTGTGCCCTCTGATCGCTGCGAGGAAACGGCGTGCCTCATCGGGCGTTAAGGGGTTGACTGGCTTGCGGTCGATTCTTGGCCGATCGACGAGCTTCGCGACGTTGCGCGACACGATGTCCCAACGGACCGCCGTACTGAGCGCCGTCCGCAGCACCTGGTGCACATACGCGACCGTCTTCGGGGAGAGACCCGCTCGCAATCGGTTGTTGATCATCTCTTGGACATGCAGCGGGGTTAGCTGGTCGAGCCGAATCTTGCCCAACGTAGGCACCAGGTGTTTCTCGACGTTGACCTTGTATCCGGCGTAGGTGAGCGGCCGGACACGCGGCTTCACTGAGGTCTCAAGCCAGGTATGAAGAAACTCCCCAAGGGCTGGCGATCGCCGTGGTGATGACTGTCTTGGGGCAATTTCTAACTGGGCTAATCGGAGCTTTGCCATGACCTCATGCCGTGTCTTGGCGTAGACGTACCTTTGCCGGCCGCCGCTGTAGATCGCGGCACACCAGAGTCCATCCGACTTTCGGCGGTAGACGCTTCCGACGCCGTAGCTGGTTCGACTCAGTCGTCTGCTCGGGCGCTGGCCCAGTTGGGGCGCCAAGAGGGAGCTAATGTCGGACCCACCGAGTTGTCGGCAATCCAGGTGACCAAGCGATCTCGTGGAATCCGAACCGATCCGCCGATGCGAATCGATGGCAGTTGCCCCCTGGCAGCCATCTCGAGGACCTTTGTGCGGCTAATCGACAACAGCCTCCCGGCCTCGACCGCATTGAGGAGCAGGGGTAGAGCTCGACCAACGTCAGCGGCCTCGTCTTGGCGCAGTTTGTCCCCGAGCGTGGTCAGCGTGTCGATTAGTTGATGGAGCGTCGCCACGACATCCCGCCGTGCTCGGGCCACACCGCCGGGGGGAACGACAGCCCGCCCCGTTCCCCCCGGACCCCCCTCCGGCCGCCCAAGGATCTCCAAAGCAGGACGCTGGGGGGCAGAGAATCGCCCCATCAGACGCGCTTCTTAAGCGTCTTGACGGCTGACAAAGCGCGCGGACCAAGACGGCTTGCGAGGGAACGACCCACGTTGTTCGCATTGCCAAGCAGGCGAGTCGGTGGCGCGACCGCAACCACACCGCCCGCCCAGCCGCGAGCGACCTGGCCCGCCGAAGCGTGCCCGATCCGAACCGCTTGGAAGATCACGAGCGGCGAAAGCGCCGCGATGAGAAGCACTGCGACGCCAGAAGCCATCCAGTTTTCTGTCGCATCGGTATCCGTCGGCGATGCAAGCGCGAGCACGACCAGGTGGAACCCCACAAAGACCGTCGTCGCGACGACAAACTTGGAGAACAGCAGCCCGATCAGGAACGAAGCCAGCTGGGTTGCAGCTCCGGCGAGGCGGGGCCAGATGGAGACGACGCTAACTAGAGGGATGAATGAGGTCACCGTCAGGATCAGCGCCGAGCGGATCGTCAGCTCGAGATGGACGACGACGGTGAGGAAGCTCAATGTCATTGCAGTGACAATCAGGCCGAAAGTGCTGACATGCGGTCCCGAGGTGCCCGCTTGCGTGGCGGCGTCGCTCACAGCGACGCTATGCATCAAGACCGTCGTCATGGCGTTGAAGTCCGGTGTCCAGATCGTCGCTAGTAGCGCGGCGTATCCGGCGACATAAGTCACCGAAGCGAGGCCGCTGTAAGCGAAAAAGCAAGCCGCGACGACTCGCGGAATGAGCGAGAGATCGGTCCCCTGCGAACTCCAGGCGATGCGTTCGATAAGCGCGAGAGCGATGACCGCGCCGACGATCAGGAGCGAAATCGCGAGCATCCGGTTGTAGACCGGGACGATCGCTGACAGGTCCGGCTCGGTTGCCTGGCCGAGCGAGGCGATCAGCCAACGGACGCTGGTAACTGCCATGCCGGTCGACCAGTTGGCGATCGCGATTCCGATCGAGTTGACCAGTTCTGTGGCCTGGCCACTGTAATCGCCCATCGACTACTGGAAGAGGTGGCCGGCGTAGTTCGCCGCCGCGACACCGATGTAGAGGAGGGCGATCGAGAGGATGGAGACCGCGATCCCGCTGCGAGCGCGCTCGGCCAGCTGCGGGTTCTGGGTGAACGAGGCTAGGACGAGGCCGATCAAGGAAACCGTTAGGCCGAGTCCGGCGACCAGAGTCAGCACAGCCGCCGCGTTGTTGGTCAGGTGGACAAGTCCTTGGTACACCGACGGCGGGAGCCCGTTGAAGTCGGGGCTGATCGAGATGTCGGTTAGGAAGTGGGTCACTCGCCTGCTCCTTTGCCGGCAACACCGGCAATGACAGCCGGACGGGGGAGAGGACCGGCGAGTCGGCGCCAGTCCGGGACCTGGTCCCAGCGGCGAAGTTCGATGCGTGCCGGCGGTGCAGTCGCGTAGAGGAGGACAGCGTCTGTCGTACGTCGCAGCTCGTCGATGGAGGCGAGAGGCTTACCGACCCGTTGCTCGATCGAGCCCGAGGCACGAGAGTCCGATCGCTTCGAGCGATACAGCCGCGTCTCGTCGCCAATGGCGCGGGAGAAGGCCTCGAGCGTCCTGATGTCACCTTGGCCGGGCAGGAGCAACCGGGCGCGACAGTTGTTCCAGATCGTGCGCGCCTCGTCCTGGCCGTAGCCTGCCTCGATCTGCGCCAGATCGTGGTAGCAGAGAAGCAGCTGGATTCCCTGTCCCGGACCGCTAGAGGCGTATGCCGCGAGCCGAGGGACGCGGGCGAAGTTGGCTGCTTCATCGAGTGCCAGAAGCAGGCGCGGCGAGAGAACGCCACCCTGTCCACGCGCCTTGACGGTCGCCCGTCGCAGCAGCGACATGAGCAGAGCCGAGAAGAGTGGTCGGCAGCGCTCGGCGTCCTCGGCTGGAGCGACCAGGTAGAGGGTGCCGTTCTTGGCGAGTAACCGATCGAGATCAAGCGCTCCGTTGCTGGACCGAGTAGCGTGCGCGACTCGTTCGTCGTTCCACAGCGAGAGCGATGACCGCGCGGTTGATGCGATTGAGCCCGCTTCTTTGTCTGGGGTGAGCGCGAATGCCAGTAGTAGCTCCGCCGCTGTGGTGTCCTTAAGGGTGCGAGCCAGGCCTACGTACTGGGAGGGCGCCGTCCGGTTGAGCCGCGCGACAACAGAGCGCATGTCGCCGCCTTGCTCGCGTTCGCAGATGACCAGCCCGCTGATCAGGCTTGCGGCGGCGAAATACCAATGGGCGTTTTGTCCACGCTTGCCATCCGAGGTGAAGTGGTCCGACAGCTCAGCTGCTGCACCCGACGTCGCTGCAGCATCGAGCGGATTCCACGTCGAGGCTTGGAGCCCAAACCTTGCAAGCCACGAGTGGTCGGAGTCGAGAGGCGCGAAGACCCAAACAGGCCCGATACGACGGCGCTGATCCAGCGTCAGGTTGACCAGCTCCTCCTTGGTTGAAGTGGCGACTGCGGCGCCAGTCCAGGCGAGCAGTGTCGGGACGACAACGCTTGATGTTTTCCCGGAGCGCTGGACGCCAAGTAGGAGCACGTTGTCCTCAGCTGGCGACTGGACGACACGGCCGCGAAAGAAGCCGAGCACGATACCGTCGCCAGCCAGGCAATCGGGACGCCGCGAGCGCCCGAGCTTCCCTCGATCTCTCGATTGAGCCCACCGGCTGCTGCCATGGCTCTGTGGTGAATCAGATCCAACCAGCCATGAAGGGAGGTACTGACGCGCCGTCCAAAGGGCGGCGCGCCAGGTGAGGGAGGGGACGAGGCTGAGGGGACTCGTCATGCCGCACGCTCCCACTGGGTTTGGCGGTAGCTTTCTTCGAGCTCTCGCTGCATGCGACGCTGGTAGCGGCGAGCCACCGCGCGCAGCGCGATCACCGAACTGTGTTGCGGACCGCTTCGGTACCAGCGTCGGAGGCGACTCGGTGCAGCAAGCGTCGCCTGGCGCGAAGGCCGAGCGCGAACTTCGAGAGCCACGTCCGCCGACGGTGCCTCAGCACTGGTCGGCTGAGTCGTCCGCGCCGGCATCCGTTCAGCGCGCTGATGCTCGATCTCATGGGCTAGTGCCTCCTTCATTGCCGCGAGCCGCTGCCGGGTGATGTCGAGGCGGCGGTAGCCGCCGCTCGAGTCCTGGTGCATCCCAGCGAGGACCAGGTGCACGTGGCGGTGGGCTGTGTTGCGGTGCGTCGCAGCGATCCATCGCAGGCCGGTCATGCCCGACTCTTGCTCCAGACGGCTGACCGCGGCGCTGGTCAGCCCGCAAAGGTCGAGACCGTCGGCACGCTCCGGCGAGATGACCAGCCGGTAGACGGCTCGACGGCGATCGTGCAGCTCACCGTCCTTTCCGCGAAACATCTGGGGACGCGAGCTATCGAGTGCACGCGCGACATAGGCCGCGAAGGCCTTCCGCTCAGCGCTGCCTAACGTGCCGTAAGGGCCGAACAGCCCGGCGCGTGTGCTGGCACGGTCGCGGTAGGCAACGTACTTGAGGAGGCCGGTGACCTCTGGGCGCGGCCGGTCCTCAGCTTGGATGGGGTGGAGGTCGCGATGCTGGACGTAGCGGAGGAAGCCGCCCACTGCCTTGCGCACCTGCGAGGCCGCTCCCGCGGGCGTGAACCTGACGGCGAGAATGACGCGCTCGCTCATCTCGCGGCCTCGCGGAAGGTGGCCAGTCGCTCCTCGGCCGCGACGGCAGCTTGGGGCCCGAGCTCGTGCAGGCGTCGCTCGCCTTCCGGCAGGACAGAGGCGACCATGAGGACGGCATGCTCAGCTGCGACCAGAGCGGCGAGGCTAGCCGCCGAGTCGACGGCGACTATCTGGCCCGCGTCGGCGTCGAGTGCTTGCCTGAGCAGGAGGCGGATGGCAGGGCACATGCCGAGAGCACGCGCCTGGGCGAAGGTCTCAAGGTCTGAGGCGAGCGAACCGTGGACCCGGAGCTGGTAGCGGTGTGAAGTCCTCACACCCCCCTACATGTTCAGTGGCGACCCGCTAGAAGCGTCGTCTGGCCGTCGCTTGTTGAAAAAGCGACGTTCTCACGACTTTGTCGTTTGGCCCAGGTTCGCTCGAATTCAGGACGCGCCCGCCCGGACGACGCTGGACGACGCTCTCACGACGGTCTCACGACGGCGGGTTGCGAGCCTGCGTGCACCAAACACAGGAGGTGCGCGATGGCATCCACTTTCAGCCGACGGCTCCGGGAGGGATACCTCCAACTCGTGCGTTCGTTGCCGCCTGATCAGCGGGCGCTCGTCACTTGCGTGCGAGCCTCGCTATCGAAACAGTGCCCGGGCGAGGAGCGTGGGGCCAAACTCGAGGCGCTGATCACGGCCTACCGGTCGGGACCGCGAGCGCTCTGGGCTCCGGTCGTACTCGACAGTCTGGCCTGGGGCTTGGTCGCGTCCTTGCGGCGGCTGTGCGGCGAACCGCCATTCATGGCCGAGGAAGACATCGGGCAGCAACTGGTCATGGCGCTCTTGGCTGCGGCATCCGAGATGCCGCTGGGCGGAAAGTGTGCCTACCTGGATCGCCGCCTGCTGGCCCGAGCCAACCAGGTCGTCAGGCGCTCCCTGGAGCGAGAGCGTCGCCGAATCGCTCGTCAGACCTCGCTCGACTTCCTCCTCGACCGAGATGAGGCCATGTCGGAATGGGAGGGCTGGAAATCAATGATCCCCAACCATGGAAATTGACGATTCCCTCGGACCCGAATTGGCGCTACACCTAACACACACACCCAGATTGGCCCCCGGGGGGGGTGGGCCAAAGATTGCTGCAGAGTCCAGGGCGAAGACTCGACCTTGTTGGCGTACCGCGGGATCCCCGCGGGATCGTGCTCGCCTGCGGATCTACAGCCGCGGCCGCTCTCGGAGCGGCCGTGCTCGTCGCCTCAGGTGATCCAATCGGTTTCGCGTATCTGGCCATTGCGTTGGTCACCTACCTCTTCGTCCAGACCCGGCTGGTACCGACTCTGTTCTGGCTCCTTGTCGCGGCCTTCGGTGCGTGGAGCGCGGTATCCGGCGCACCGGTCGGCTGGGTCGAAGCTGCGCTGGCGGCGCTCCTGGCCAGTGTCGCAGTCCTTCCGGTGCGGCTGGGAAGCGAGGCCGGCCGCACGAGGCCGGCGCTCTCAAACGTCTCGGCTTCGAACGGCTCTGCCTCAAGTCCCATTGGAAATCCAGTTGTCGCGGTAGCTGATCCTGTCGACCCTTCCGTGGAAGCCGCTACTTCGCAATCCGCACGGCCACAGGGGCCGGTTCGACTTCAGGCTCTGGGGGAGTTTCGCTTCGAGATCACAGGCCGCGACATCGCACCTCAACTCGAGGACAAGCATGTGCTCGCCTTCTTCTTCAAGTACCTGCTGGCACGCTACGCAAACGGCGATCCGGGGGCGGGCCGGACGGCCGCAAGTGACGAGCTCTCGCCGGGGTACGAGGACTCGGCTAAGCGCGAGCGACTCCGAAAGCAGATCTACGACCTGCAGCATGACGTCGCTCCCGAGCTGGGCTCGATCGTCCGATCCAATCGCAGTCACGTCTGGCTCGAGCTAGCCGAGGTCGACTCTGATCTTCGCCGACTGCGCGAGCTCTGCGAGCGAGCGCGCAAGGAGCCCGCACTCGTCTCCTCGCAGCTCGCCCGCGACATTCAATCGATCCTCGACCAGACGGAGGGTCAAGAGTTTCTGGTCGGGTTCGAGGATCTGGAACAGCGCGTCAACCAGGGCCGAGGTGCGGCCGGGCAGATCGTTTCGAATGCCCGCCTCGCGATCGCCGCGCAACGCGCTGAGCTGATCCGCGTTCTGGCCGAATACGACGACGCACTCGGCCGACCGGAGGCAGCAATCCCTTACCTGCAGTCTGCCCTAGATGCCTCGTCTGACCGCCAGGACCTTGCCCGACTTCTGGTCACCGCTTACCTCAAAACCGGACAGAACAGTCGCGCCAGCGAGGTGCGGCGTCAGTTCGATCTGAACAAGGAGTAAACCGCATGAGCACTGACATCGACGTCAAAGACTCTCCGGAAACCGCAAACGGTACCCCGTCGCCAACTGCTGCCGCGGACGTGAAGGTCCAGCTGGCAGGCACCTCGGCCAGACCCGCGATCTGGCAGAGGCGCGGCGTTCAGGTCGCGGTCGTGGCGATTGCCCTTGCCATCATCGTGGCGGCGGTCGGCGACAACGTTCTCGCCCGCCAGTACACCCCCGCGGCCACTGTGCGTTCTTACCTTGGCGCCCTCCAGTCAGGCGATGCCAACACCGCCTGGAACGACCTCGCCGTCGCCCCTGCAAGTCAGACCGTTTCGGCGAGCTTGACCGACGAAGCGGCTTTCCGGGCCGCCCTTACGTCTGCCCGGCCGGACGTCAATGGCTTTCAGATCACCCGGACATCGAATAGCGACTCGACCCATGCTTCAGTGGCCGCCACTGTTTCGACTTCGAACGGAACCAAGCAGCTCCAGATGCTTGTCGCGCGCTCAGGTTCGCCGCGCCTGCTTCTTTTCCCCGATTGGCGGGTGGTCATGACTCCAGTCGTCTTGACGTTTACGCTGCCCAAGGCATCGGGTGCCGTCTCGGTCGACGGCAAGTCGGTAGCGCTTTCGGCCGGGAAGTCTGAGGTCGCGGTGCTTCCGCTCTCGCATCGCGTCGTGTTCGGCTCCACGACGTTTCTGGCCCAGCAGACGGTCACCATCGATGGCTTCTCAGCTAGCGATCAGCCGGTCCCATACCGGCCCCAACTGACATCGAGTGGACTCCTGGCGGCGCAGCCGTCAGTCAAGAACTTCTTCGACACGGTTTGCGCGAAGCAGACCAGCGCAAATCCTGATCACGCCATCTGCCCTCAGACGACCCGGACGTATCTGCCCTACAGCGGAAGCTGGCAGATCATCGGCGATCCGACGCAGGGGATGACAGTTGGCACCGATCAGAGCGGCAACCTGTTGCTCCTCGGCCGCTTCCAGATGGCGTTTGTCTACACCGAGGACGGCGTGACCGGAACCAGGCATGTCCCTGACGGCGGTGGCTTCAGCGCCACCGTTGCTCTGTCCGATTCCCAGATCGAAGTGAAAAGCGTGACTAGGACGACTCCCGGCGTCGGACTGGATCGGCCGGCCGGCGCGACAGACCAGGCGGCGAAGGATCTGGTCGCCAAGGCGATGGCGACCTGCGCGTCGGTCTCGGCGGAGACCGTTGCTGACTGCCCGCAGGCAGCCCCGGACGTCATCCTCGCGAAGGTTCGCTGGACGCTGAACGGCGACCCCACGTCAGGCGCCACGGTGTCCTACGACGGTTCGACCGGTCTTTTCGATGTTCACGGCAACTTCTCGATGGGCGTCACATACACATGGTTTGGGCAAGCCAAGAGCCGCACCAGCTACATCACCCACTACGACGCGTACCTGTTCTGGGATGGCCAGGCACTTCAGCTCGTGACGATCACCGAAGCTCAGTCATAGACGCGTCCAATTACTCTGCGCGGGGCGTCCGACCGGACGCTCCGCGCCTACGGACGTCCTAGGCATCCATCAGCCGGGCAGAGCCAGACCTGCCCCCCTTCGCTCACGACGGTCACAGGGCGCCTCACGACTATTGCCCAGCGTCGTGACTTGGCTTACCGGCAGCAGTCAAAATGACTCCCGAATGGAGCCAAACGGACGCCTTCGGCGTAACAAGATAAGGCGCCGCAGGCGCCGTCAAGTCAGAGCAATGCTTTCTCGAGAACGTAGTTGAGCGAAGCGTTTAGCTGCCGGGCGCGCGTGATGTCGTAGTTCTGAACAATCTCCGCCATTACGGTCGCGGGCATGGCGCGTTTGGTTTGACAGTACTGCCTAAAACCTTCCTTGGTGATCTCGTTGCAGCTGCCATCGGCTCCTCCGCAGTTCGCGACGTCGGCATCTGGCAATCCGGCCGCGTACCAACTCTCAATCTCTCTGCGCACGACCCGGATGTGGTCGGCGCCAAGGGCTGGATGGATGCTCTGAACCTCAGCCTTTTTTGCCGAAACACAGGGCGCGTCGTCGAAATCCGCCACAAAGAGATACTCGTCTCCGAGAGCCTTAAAGCCGCTCAGCATCCGGGCCACCGTCTGTTTGCGAAGCTCGGCATTGCGCACGAGGTGTATCTCCTCGAAACCCGGCTTTGCTTTGAGCAGCGGCTCGACGACTCTTCTGAAGAATCGCTCATCATCGGGACCCTCGACGAATATCGCCAGGTGCGCCATCTATTTGTAGGTGAGGAGGTCTTGGACGTATAGCTCATCTATGCCAATGTCTTCAGCCAGCAAACGCCTTGTCCGCTCGCTGTCACTGGCTCGACTGACCGTTGAGAATCCTGATTCATCCCTTTGGACGAGGACGAGAGCGTCGAGGCCCGAATGTTTCACCACCTCGGGGCTATGCGTGGTTACTAGAACATAACGGTCGGCCGATGCCTGTTTCATGATCTGCACGATTTGCGCGATGAGTTTGGGGTGAAGGTTCCGTTCAGGCTCTTCAATGAGTACGAAGGGAGCTTCTTCGAAGAAGAGCGCAACAACCAACGCAGTCACTCCGACGGTACCATCCGATAGGAGCGATGCGGGAAGACTCGTGTGCGAGAGCAGATTGTCATCCATTCGCAGGAGGAGGGACTTGCCGGCGACAGTGTCGACTCTCATCCGCTTAGCGAACGGTAGGACGTCGGTGATTAGAGCGTTGAATCGCTTCTTGAGTTCGCTTCTTGCCAATAGCTTGCGCAGGACGATCGCAAGGTTGCCCCCGTCCTCGTCAAGAGTGGCGCGGCCACCCACGGGAAGAAGCCGCTTGGGAAGCTTGGGATCGATGTCGTAAATAGCGACGTACCGAAAGGGCTCAGTTGAGCCAAACGCCGGAATTCGGGTGGAGACCCGCTCCCACATCGACGCGGTCCTGTCGATCTTTCTGCGACGCACCGCTGGGGGGACATACATAAGGTCGTCGGCATCCATCGCGGCTCGAGGATTCTCAAAGCGCAATGTGCTCGAAATCCGCCCGGCCGTGTTGTTGATCGTCATCCACGCTCTGTTGATGCGCTGTGTGCGTTTTGCCTTCCTGACTGCTGTCGTGAATGATGCCGAGTAGTCTTCGCTTTCGACGCTGTAGCCTTCTCCTCGTCGATTGAATTTGATCGTCAGGTCGTAGCTCTGCTCGTGTAGCAGAGCGAACCTGCCTGGCCCCAGCCTCAAGACGTCTCGCATGTGGGGTGTTTCAGCTGCGACGTACCGTGTCCGGATTGTGAGCGGTATCGACGCGCCCAGGTTTGCATTACGCACGAATGCTGGTCCGCCCTGGAGGGATATTGCGTCAGCTAATCCTGACTCTGCGATGTCGCGGAGAAAGCGTAGAAGCTCTACGACGTTTGATTTGCCCGAAGCATTCGGTCCAATCAAAACCGAGAAAGGGTTTAGTTCAAGACGTAAGTTCCGGAAGCTCTTGAAGTTCTCTGCCTCAATGAGCAGACGTGACTCGGTCGAGATGGTCGGATGACTCTGGCCAGCCGATCCCTCAGGCAATGATGAGGCCATCGCTGCGGATCATATTCGCCGCCTTCCAGTTCGTGCTCTGTCGTAGCCGATCCCAGGCCAAGCGGTGCATTTTGCCTTCCGAGAACACCGGTAGGCACCTCGACCGAGCTCCGTCAGCGCCGAGACGTGCTTGAGCTGTGTCACGTGAGTCTCCGCGAATGTCAGGTCGTGGATTCCGGGCAGACCGTGTCTAGAAGAGGCAATGCGGTTCAGATCAAGTAGGCGGAAGAGAGCTCAGCACGAAGAATTGCTGTGAGTGAGACTTCGTTGCCTCGAGCGATGGAAGGTTGGGAGTCGGGCCGAGCACCTTTCGGAAGACACCAGTCGAGTGGCTAACTGCTAGCGTCCGGAAGCGACTCTCAATTTCAGGGCCCCCTCGGATTTCGCGGGGCCATTGCTGGCCGCGCGGGGAACTGACGCTTGCCGCGCAACCGGAGCGAACTGGCGCCTATGACAGCGGCCCACTTGATCCGGCCGTCTGCGCGCCCACCATCTCACTTGCAAGCGGTCGATCAGTACCGGGGCAGAGCGAGCAGGTTGTCTTTCCACACTCCGTCAGCGTGGGTTCGAATGTACGGCGGATTCGATTCCACAATGCCGACCTCGACACGCGCTCCCGCGACTACCACATAAGCCTTGCCACCTTCGCGTAGCCACTGAACGACTGAAGAGCGCGCGTTCTCGCCGGTCTGGCTGTTCTCGGGATTCCGCCATCTGACAGCCTCAATGTGTTCGTGCCGGGTGCCACCAGGCGACATGTGGACGGCTGTGATATCGATCATCGACCGACTCCTTTGCTAGCAAGGCCGAGCAGAGTGTGTATTCTCGAACAAATGTACGCTATTATGCCGTTGGAGTCTAGTCGTGGACAGGCCTGTAGCAACAAGTCGACCGAAACGCCATCACTTCGTGCCGCGTGCCTATTTAGATCGATTTGCCCTGGGGCACATGGTCGTCGTTAGGCGGCGCGATTCAAAGATCTTCACCGCGAACACTGCGAAGGTCGCAGTTCAGTGCGGGTTATATGACATCGGCGCCGGCGCTGACCATAGGGACTCCACAGTCGAGTTCCGCCTGGCGGACTGGGAAAGCGATGCCCTCGATGCAATATACGAGCTAGATAGAACTGGCAAGCCTCCAAGCAAAGGTAGCCGCCACCGAGCGGCGCTGGCGCTGTTCCTTGCGCTTCAGCTCTCGCGTACACCAGAACAGAGGGAACGAGTGGAGTTTGCCAGCCGAGTCGCGAAATATGCAGATGGCCGCGAAGTTGTCGCTGAGCTGGTCGCGGAGCACCTCGAAAATGTCCACTTAAGGGCCAAGCCCTCCGCGAAGGAAGTGGAGGCCGCTCATGAGTTCGTGTCAATTGACCTCTCCAATGGCGCAACGACACCAGAGTTTGCAATCAGCCTCATGTTGAAATCGGCGATCCTCATGGCACCTTTGCTCGCAGACCTATCGTGGACGATCGAGATCGATCGCAAGGAGTTGCTGATCGCATCCGACACTCCCCTGGTGATCTGGCGGGCTCCAAGTCCACGGGATGCCTATGAAGGCGTCGGCATTATGACTGCAGATGAGTTGCGGATTCCGTTGGATCCGTCGAAACAGCTGGTTCTGGCAAAGAAGACACGCACTGAAACTGCGCGGATAACTCCTGAGCGTTCGCGAGCTTGTAACCAGGATCACGCAGACTCTTGCCATCGTTTCATCTTGGGCAACCCAAGAGCCGAGGCCTCGCTGGCTAGGGTTGTGTTGAAAGCCCACCGACCGGTATTGCGCTTCAACAAAGGTCCGCTCCTCACTGTTTCCAAAGACGGCCGGTACGTCAAGGAAGGCGAGGTATTGCATATGTGGGTCCCGCGCCGAGTCTGACGGTCGGCCGAGTCGCTATCCATAAGCACTCGTAAGCCACACCAAGCCCCAGCCCAGTTGCGCCTAACCGCCCGCCACCGGCAATATTGCGCTCGATTACGTGCCTCGCCAGTCAACAGTCATCGTCATTGGGGCCGGTGCTTCGCTGGCCCAGGCGCGGTCGGCGCTCTATTTGCCAAGAGCCAATGGGCGATTGCCCCCCCTTGACTCCGACTTTCTGGACAAGTCAACTCAAATCAACTCGCTTCGTCCATACCGCAATGCAGTCATTAAGGTCGTCAACCAGACTGGCTTCGCTAACCCGTGGCAGGTTGCGCGGTCGTCGATGGAACAGTTCTTTGCTGACGTCTACTACGAGGTTGCGGCTCTTAGGCAGCGCGATGCCCGACTCGAGTTGTATACGCGGCTGCTCCGCCTATATCACCAAACGCTCAGCGCTACAACCAACTGGATGAGCCGGCTCCGCGAGTTCGGTGTGCTCGAACTGCTGGTACAGAATGAACTCCGGCGAGCGGATCAAGTCACGGTCGTGACGTTCAACCAGGATCTCTTACTCGAGAGGGCGGCCGCAAGACTCAGATCGACGGACGAGTGGTGTTTGACTTCCTTGTATCAGACTGGCAGTCTCCTGCCGCGCGTTCTCCTCAATAGACCCAAAGCTCTGGTCTTTAGGCACCACAAGCCGGGCTGCAAGCACGACCCACCTTTTGTGTTGCTGAAACTGCATGGATCGCTGAATTGGGTTCTAGCCTCCCGAGCATCTGATCCCACGGTTGGGACGCTGTTTCCCGGTACCCATCCGCGCAGGATCTATTGTCTGGATACGCAGTTCGTTCCCGAGCATGCAACCTTACAAGCTAAACGGGAGTGGCAACTGTGGCCCCTTGTGGTGCCGCCTATCTATGACAAGCCTCGGATCGTGGCGATGAGAATGTTTCAGAGCTTGTGGAATAAGGCTCGATCAGCTTTGGAGGCTGCGGATCACGCCGTCTTCTTTGGCTACTCGATGCCCGATGCCGATATCTTGGCCAAAGAGCTGTTCAGACGTTCCGTTGCGGGTAACAGTGCATTGCGAGCGATTGACTGTATCAATCCTGACCCAATGATGGTAACGAAACTGCATACGTCATTTGACGTGCCGATCATTCACTACTACACCGATGTTTACTCATATCTCCAGTCCAGCTTTCGCAGGTAAGTCCGCGGGGAGCCGACAGCATTCCACATTGTCGAAGTAGCCTCCACGCAGGGGGCCCCGCTTTGGTCAGGTCTTGGTACTGATAAGCGTCGGTTGTCGCTAGCCGGGTGCGCAATCTGAATGATGCCCCCGGCCGTGGCCGGCCTGCCTTAGAGGTCAGTGCCTCTCTTCGCAAAACGAGCAGGCGTGGTTCACGCTTACAGCGACCGGGAATAACGAAACTGCCAGGTCATGCGTAAGACTGCTTTCGACGACGCGCGGGCACATCTCGACACCGGGACCCTCCGGGATGCCTGGGATGCCGCGGTTACCGCCATCTCGCGCCGGCATCGAACTTCGGCACTCCAAGCGGCGAAGGACCTGATGGAGGCGTCCTTAAGCCCCGAAGTCGCATGGCGATTCATCGTGGCGAGCGCCGCCGAACTTGCCAAAGACTCGATCACGGCAATTCAGTACGAAGCCCTACGGGCTGTGGTCGATGGCGAGCTATCTAGCCCACCCGCCGCGCAACCGGAGCTCGACCAGGTCCTGGGTTTTATGGACGCGATGCTTCAGAACGCACGCGACCTAATACATGAAGCGCGCCTGCTTTTTGAGAACCGCCGGTGGGCTCGCGCATACACACTCGCACATACAGCCGCAGAAGAACTCGCCAAATACTTCTTGGTCATGACTGCTAGTTTTGAGCTCGCGGTCGGGTCGAGGCTCGATTGGCGAGGCCTGATCCGTGAGGCTGAGCGCCACCCGACCAAAATACGTGCGCTCTTGGCTTACGATTTCATTGCGCAACGGCAAGACGATCTATCGCTCCGTTTCGTGATTTCCCTATTACTGCGACGAGACGAGCTGCTGATGATGACGACCCTAGAACCAGCTCTGAGCACTTTGCGAAGCCGATCGCTGTATGCCTATCTAGGTGTAAAGAACCCAGTCCCTCAGCAGGCGATTGCTCCATCGCTCGCCGAGTGGATGATCGCCATGTCAGAGAGGCACCTGCGATTCGCCGAGCGGCACCGACGAAGCGCACTGGCAGGGGGAGGCTTGAGACGATGGTGGTTTCGCCTATTCCGCAGCGCGATATATCGCGCTGCAGGGGTCGCATCTGACGGCCCGTTAGCCCACATTCCGAAGAGTCGCGCGAAGGGTAGCTCACGATAAGAGGCGACAATGCTTATCCGGTTTGCTCCGCCAGCGCAAACGCTCCAACCTTGATCTCTTGGTAGGTCGTGGGCGGTAACTTGGCTCCGATCCCAAGCAAGGTCTGGAAGGCCGCCATGGGCGTCCGGCGGCGGTTAAACCGGAAGACGAACTCGTCGAGATAAGCCTGCAGCTGGCGCTCAGAGACGCCGCGATACGTGCCTTGGAGCCAGGTCTTCAGATTGCTGATCACGCGGTGAACGCGAGGCAGCGCCTCGAGGCCATCCTCACCGCGTCGCCGCCCAGCGCGCAGGCTCCTGAGCTGATGGTCGTAGCCGAGGGTGCCCAGTCTCTTAAAGCCCTGCCAGGCATCGGTCTTGACAGTGGAACCGTGGGCAACGTTGTCCGCTACGAAGCCGCATAGGGCATCAGCTGAAAGGTCGCCGACGACTTCCATCCGCAGCCTCCCCGAGCCGCTTCCACGGACCTCGACCGCAATTACCACGATCGCCGCGGTCCCGAACATGTCGCGGCCGCCATGGCGGAGAGAATCGATGCCTCCCACATACGCCTCATCGACCTCGACCTCGCCGGTGAGCGGCGTTCGATCAGGCGCCACCATCGCCCGACGCAGCTTGTGGAGCAGCATCCAGGCTGTCTCGTAGCGGTTCAGTCCAAGCTGGCGCTGCAGTTGCAGGGCCGAGATGCCTGGAGTTGCGGTGCTAGTCAGGTAGGCAGCCCAGAACCAGAGGTGGAGAGGGGTCCTGGTCTTGTGCAGAACGGTGCCAGCGGTGACTGATACCTGGTGCCGGCAGGCGACGCATTGCCAGAGCACCCTCTTTGGCAGCTCGGTTGCCTTGTCGGATCCACATGCGGGGCAACGGAACCCTTCAGGCCACCGAGACGCAAACAAGTAGGCGCGACACGCTGCGTCGTCGGGAAAGCGGCGCTGGAACTCGAGGATCGTCCTCGGAAAGCCCGGTCGCGCCACGACGAGATCATAGCGGAGCTAAGCGGATAGGCAATAGAGGCGACTATCCGCACCAATAGTTTGAGGAGCTCCGTTGTGTTGTCATCCGGGTACCCATTTTGCCAAAGAAGAATTCAGCGCCCGCTGTTCAATGCCAGACCGCCGATCCACGAGCCAGCGATCACAAGGCCAAGGAGAACCGCAGTCCTCTGCCGCAGCTGACCTGTCGGCGAAAGTCGGAGTATTCGGGGACTCCCAAAGACGACCGCCAAGCCGAACACAAGAAGCACCGCACCAAGCTGACTTCCCGCTGTTGGATCGTGGCGCTGGGCTTCAGTGGCGAAGATATACATCCCTTGGAAACTCAAGAGAAGCAAAACTCCGCTGATCGCGGCGCCGATCCAACCGATGTACCACCTAATTCGAGCCGCTCGAGGTGATTCGACGATCCCGCCGGTGTCATAAGAACGTGATTCAGAGCGACGCGAGCCGGTGGCGGGCCTTATCAGGTAGACAAAAAGGGCGGTTCTGCCTATCCGGTTAGCTCCGGTACGATCTCCGCGTGCCGCGCCCGGACTTTCCGAGGACGATCGTCGAGTTTCAACGGCGGTTCGCGGACGAGGCGGCTTGTCGCGACTACCTCTTCGCCTGCCG
>Ga0207646_10000264_pt1 | contig 71299 bp, 61 predicted proteins | sample KBSK5502metaG_FD_184343 | JGI IMG/M metagenome (GOLD analysis project Ga0207646, IMG submission 184343) | Corn, switchgrass and miscanthus rhizosphere microbial communities from Kellogg Biological Station, Michigan, USA - KBS K5-50-2 metaG... | ecosystem: Host-associated > Plants > Roots >... | reverse complement strand
GAGGTGGTGGAAGGTGCACAGGGGGACCAGGTTGGGCAGGCTGGCCGGCCCGCCGCGGGCCCGGGGGACGATGTGGTGGATGTCGCAGACGCTGGCGGGCTGGTCACAGCCGGGGAAGGCGCAGTGCGGGTGGCGGGCGGTGACGGCGCGGCGCAGGTGGGCGGGGATGGTCTCGGTGGCGGCGCCGACGTCCAGCGGCAGGCTGACGGAGGTCAGGGGCGCGCCGTCGAGGGCGGCGCGGAGCCGGGCGGCCAGGCCGCCGGGGCCGGACAGGGCGTCGGCGGCCAGGCCAAGCAGCGCCCGGCGCAGCCGGTCCCGGGTGGCCGGGCTCAACGGTGCGCCGCCGGGGGCGGCTGAGCCGGGGCCATAGCCGCGCAGTCCCTGGCCAGGGCCACTGAGGTCAAGACCGTCGGGGCCGGCTTCCGGGCCCGGGCCACCGGCGGGGCCGGGACCGGCTTCCGGGCCACCGGCGGGGCCGGGGCTGGCGGCCTGGCCGGTCCCAGCGGGGTGGCCAGCGCCGCTGCCCGGGCCGCCCGGGCCGGCTTCCTGGCCGGGGCCGTGGTGACCGAAGCTGGCTTCCTGGCCGGGGCCGTGGTGACCGAAGCTGGCTTCCTGGCCGGGGCCGTGGTGACCGAAGCTGGCTTCCTGGCCGGGGCCGTGGTGACCGAAGCTGGCGTGCTGGCCGGTGCTGGCGTGCTGGCCGGTGCTGGCGGGGCGGCCGGGGCTGCCAGGCTGGCCGATGCCGTCAAGGTCGACCGGGTGGCCAGGGCTGCCAGACTGGCCGGGGCGGGCGGGGTGACCGACGCCGTCAAGGTCGGCTTGTTGGCCGGGGCTGGCGGGGTGGCCAGGCCCGGTGTGGCGGCGGCCCATGGCACGGGTGAGCAGGAACATGCTGGTCAGCTGCTCCAGGGCGGCCCAGTCGACGTGCCCGGTCACCACCGGCACCACCGTCGCGTCGCACAGTGCGGCGTCCGCGTCCGGGCCGGTGACCCAGCCGGGCTCGCCCGCCCGCGCCGCCGCCCAGGCGGCCTCGGCGGCCGACGCGCCAGGCAGGCCGCGCAACTGAGCCAGGCTTACGTGCACCAGCACCTGGGTGGGCTGCCCGGCGCGGTTTGGCACCATCCCGGCGCGGATCAACCGCCGGCACGCCTCCTCCAGCGCGTCATGGCGGCGCTGTGCACCCGTGCGGGTGTCCTCCGGGCCGGCCTTCTTGCCCAGCGCTTCTAACACGGCCGCCAGCGCGGCGGCGCATCCCGGGGTCAGATCCCCCTCGGCGCGGCCCGCGCCGCGGAAGGTGATGCCCAGCCGGAACCACCTGTCCGCGAACCCGTCGTCGCGGTCCTCCGGCGCCGTGCACCGCTCATACATTTCCCGGGCCAGGCCCGCCAGGCCAGCCAGATCCGCGCCACCACGGGCGGCGCCCGCCAGGATCTCATCGGCGTCCTCGCGCTGCGCCTCTGGCAGCCGCTCGGTCCACTCGCACAGGTGCCGAGCCCACGACGGCGACAGTTCCCCGGCGGCCAGGGCTTGCCCCATCACCGGATGCGCGGCCAGGCGCCGCGCCCACCCGATGGCCGCCGCGGCAGCCCCGGTGGTGATCCGGGTCTGCCACTTCATCCAGGTACGCGCCGTACCGTGTCCGTCATCCTCGAAACCGCCCTGCCCGGCGAACACGCCCAGCAGCCGTGCCTGCGCCACCGTGTGCTTCGCCTCCGCCCGTCCCAGCGCCCGTAGCGCTTCCGCCTGGACGCTGGCCGGTAACGACGCCACATCGGCGGCGCTGAGGTGATCCAGAGCACGCTCCAGCATCGCCAGCGCACCGGCCACGCCGGCCGGCGAACCCTCGCCCTCGCACATGCTCTTCACCTCCTCAGGGCAATCTCGAAATCTAGTTCGATAATAGTGCCTGTCTCAGACATTTCCGGGCGCCACGGCGAGATCCCTGAGCAAATTCTCATCGGCAACTTTCTGTGGGAGGGCGGCGGGTTGCGGCAACTTTCTGTGGGAGGGCGGCGGGTTGCGGCAACTTTCTGTGGGAGGGCGGCGGGTTGCGGCAACCGGCGCCCCCAGCCACCACCGGGCGAAGACCGCCGCGCATTCCGCCTCGCGGCGGAGCCGATGGTTACCGTAAGTACCGGAATGCCCACAGGGGTGAGGTCAGCCGAACTGGCGGATCAGCCAGCCCGGGCCGGCGACGGCCGCCCCGGCGGCCTCGCAGCGCCGCCGCAACTCCCGGTCGGCGGTGACCACGACCCGGTGCCCTGGCAGCCGCCCCGCCAGGCCGACGATCTCGTCGTCTCCCTCGCCGCCCGCCGCCACCACCCGCACCCGGGGGTCAGGTTCCACCAGGCCGAGCACCGCCCGCGCCCGGCCCTCCACCACGAGGACGACCTGCGGAAACCACCGTGCGCCCGCCGCCTCCCCCAGCTCCGCCGAGCCGGCCCCGGCGGCGGGGCCGGGCCCGGCGGCGGAGCCGGCCCCGGCCGGGGGTGCGGGCCCGGCATCCGGAACGGGCCCGGCATCCGGAACGGGCCCGGCACCGGGAGCGGCCGCGTCCCCGGGGACCGGGCCGGTGAGGCCGCGCGCCGCCAGCGCGACCAGTTCGCCGTGCAGCCGTGCCATCGCCCCGGCGCGGTCGCGCCACCACCCGTCGGCCCGCGAGCCCATCACGTTGGCGCCATCCACGATCAGGGTGACGTCCATGCCGGCCGACGATAGCGCACGTGCCCGCCACGGCCCCGGCCCGGTACGGCGCCCGGGCGGTTCGCTTTACGGTCCTCCCTCGGCTGCGCCGTACAGTGGGCCCATGGTGGAGGCGACGTTTACAGACAAACTCAGCAGGCTGCGGCAGCGGCATACCGCCCCGCTCATCCTTGAGCTCGACCTCTCCGAGGGCATCGCCGAGGAACCACCGTCCGACATGGTCTCCGCACTGCTCACCCTGCGCCGGCCGCGACTCGGCGACGTGCTCGACGGGCTGCGCCGGGCCGGGGCGGACGACAAGGTGCGGGCGCTCGTGGTCAAGATCGGCGGCCGGCCGATCGGGATGGCCCGGGTGCAGGAACTGCGGTCGGCTGTCGCCGCGTTCCGCCGGTCGGGCAAGGCGACGGTGGGGTGGGCCGAGACGTTCGGCGAGTTCGGCCCCGGCAACACCGCGTACTACCTGGCCACCGCGTTCGACCGGGTCTGGCTGCAGCCGTCCGGTGACGTGGGCCTCACCGGGCTCAGCCTGGAACAGTGGTTCCTCCGTGGCGCGCTGGACAGGCTGGGCCTGAAGTACGAGGTCGGCAAGCGGTATGAGTACAAGAACGCCGCCGACAGGTTCACCGAGCACGGCTTCACCGCGCCGGCCAGGGAAGCGCTGGAACAGCTCGCCGCCTCGCTGACGGGGCAGCTCACCGAGGCCGTTGCGGAACGGCTGGCGATCCCGTCGGCGCAGGCCCGCAAGCTGATCGACGAGGGCCCGTACGTTGCACAGGAGGCCCTGGAGGCGCGCCTGGTCGACGCGCTCGGCTACCGCGACGAGGTCTACGAGGAGGTGCGCAAGACCGCGGGGCCCGGCGCCCACCTGCTCTACCTGGGCCGGTACCAGCGTTCCCGGGCGCTCACCGAGCGGGCCAGGAAGCTGCCCGAACCTGCCCAGGACATGATCGCGCTCATCTACGCGGCCGGGCCGATCCGGCGCGGCCGCAGCGGGCGCGGGCCCCTGTCCGGCGGCGCCATGGGCTCGGACACGGTGACGGCGGCGCTGCGGGCCGCGGCCGCCGACCGCCGCGTGCGCGCGATCGTGCTGCGGGTCAACAGCCCCGGCGGCTCCTACGTCGCCTCGGACACCATCTGGCGCGAGGTGGTCAGGACCCGCCAGGGCGGCAAGCCGGTCGTCGTGTCCATGGGTGACGTGGCCGCCTCCGGGGGCTACTTCATCTCGATGGCGGCCGACGCGATCGTGGCGCAGCCGGGCACGATCACCGGCTCGATCGGCGTGCTCACCGGCAAGCCGGTGACCGCCAGCCTGCTGGAGCGCGCCGGCATCACCACCGACGCGGTGGTCGAGGGCGCGCATGCGGACATGTTCACCACGACCCGCCCGTTCAGCAAGGAAGAGTGGTCGAAGATCAATTCCTGGCTGGACCGGATCTACGCGGACTTCACCGGGAAGGTCGCCACCGGGCGCAACATGACGCAGGAACAGGTGCACCAGATCGCCCGCGGCCGGGTGTGGACCGGCGCGGACGCGGCCGGCATCGGCCTGGTGGACCACCTCGGCGGCCTCGACGACGCGGTGGCACTGGCCCGGCGCAAGGCCGGGCTGCCCGGCTCGGCGCCGGTGCGCGGCTACCCGCGCACGACGCCGCTGGACCGGCTGCGCCGCCCGGAGTCGAGCGAGGACTACCCCGCGGCCGGGGCGAGCCTGCTCGCCGAAAGCTGGGGACCGGTGTGGCGGCTCGCGGCGGGCGCCGGGTTCGCCCCTGCCGGGCCGCTGCACCTTCCTCTCCCCTGGGCTTTTCAGTGACCGAACGCCTGGCGGGCGGCACCGGGATGCCTTCGCCCGCCGGCCACGGTGAGCGGGTCGAACGGCTGGGCGAGGCGCTGGCCTCGTTCGCCACCGGGGTCACGCTCGTCATGGTGGCCGACGGGCGGGACGACGTCGGGACCACGGTCAGCGCGTTCTGCCCGGTGTCGTGGTCGCCGCCGCTGGTGCTGGTGTCCCTGATCGCGGACTCCTACCCGGCCGAGGTGCTGGGCCGGGTGGACAGGTTCGCGGTGACCGTGCTCAGCGCCGGGCAGCGCGCCCTGGCCGGGCGGTTCGCCGTGGCCGGGCGGCCGGGCGCGCGGGTGATGCTGGAGGGCACGCCGCACGGCCGCGGCGAGGCCTCCGGCGCGCTCATTCCCCGCGGCGGCCTGACGGCGCTGGAGTGCCAGGCCGTCCAGCGCGTGCCGGCCGGGGATCACCTGCTGGTCATCGCGTCGGTACTGGCCGTGCCCTACGTGGCGGACAGCGGCAGCCCGCTGGTCAGGTTCGCGGGCCGCTACCCGGCACTGGGCTGATCGGATTTGTGCGCGGGGGACGCCCACCTGTGGACCGCCCTGTGGAAGGCCGGTGGAGAAACGTCTGTGCCGGGGGACAACTGGGGGTTAACTGTGGACGGCTTGTGGACGGCCAAAGAATCTTGAAATTGCTGCCCGAAACCCCTTGTGCGGCCCGCGCGACAGGCGTAGAAATTCTCTACCACCAGGGACGGTAACCGGCGAAGGGGAACCCCGAGCCATCCGGCAATGGGTAACTTCGGGCCCTTGCGGCAAGAAGCCACCCGGCGCCACCGGCGAGGAGGAAACTCCGAGCCATCGGTGCGGGGGAAACCCCGGACCACCCCGGTATTGGGCAGACTCTGGGACCCCTGGTCTTTGGGAAAGCCCGGTGCCACCCGGTGAGGGGGAAACCCGCAAGGGTGCACCCCAAGCCACCCGGTTCAGGGAAAACTTCAAAGCGCGTGGCGGAGGGGAAACCCCGAGCCTGGTGCGGCGAAGAAAGATCTGGGCCACGGTTCAGGGAAAGACTTCAAAGCGTATGGCGGAGGGGAAACCCCGAGTCGTCTGCGGCGGAGAAAGATCTGAGCCACCCGGCGCAGGGAAGACATTGAGCCTTTGGTTCGGGGCAACCCGGTCATTTGGCGAAAAGAAAGCCCAGTGCCACGGCACAGGAAATACTTGGCGCCACCCGGTTCGGGGGAAACCCCGGGCTCGTTGGCAAAGAGGAAAGCCTGGGCCACCCGGCGCGGGGAGTCCCCGAGCCACCCGGTGACCCGGTCGACCGGACCACCGGGAGGGTTCCTGACCCTGGCAGGTGGTCGAGCGGCGCAAAGGACGCTGAGAAATCGGCGGGACGGCGCCGTAAGACCGGGCGAGGCCCCTGTATCTCATACATACAGGGGCCTCGTCCCATTGTGCCCGACCCACCAAAACCCGGCCGGTACCGACACGCCGCGCTCGCCGCGGCCATTCCTGGCCCGGAGGGAGGGCCCAAGGGCCTGAACGTCGCGTAACTCTTACCGCGCCGTCACGGGGGAACCCGCGGCAAGCTCCCCGTTCCGCCACACCGCGCGGACCAGTGGCACGCCGGGCCGATACGCCAGGTACACGTGCGACGGGGCGTCGAGCAGGACCAGGTCGGCGCGGGCGCCCGGGCGCAGGTGGCCGACGTCGCCGCGGCGCAGCGCCCGGGCGCCGCCCGCGGTCGCCGCCCAGAGGGCTTCCCGCGTGGTCATCCGCATCTCCCGCACGGCCAGGGCCACGGCCAGCGGCATGCTGGAGGTGAAGCAGGACCCCGGGTTGCAGTCGGTGGCCAGGGCGACGGTGGCGCCCGCGTCCAGGAGGCGGCGGGCGTCCGGATACGGGCTGCGGGTGGAGAACTCCACGCCGGGCAGCAGGGTGGCGACCGTGCCGCCGCCGGCCAGCGCGGCCACGTCCGCGCCGGTGAGGTAGGTGCAGTGGTCCGCGGAGGCGGCGCCCAGTTCGACCGCGAGCTGGACGCCCGGCCCGGCGCCAAGCTGGTTCGCGTGCACGCGAGGGGTGAGCCCGGCGGCCTGGCCGGCGGTGAGCACCGCCCTGGCCTCGTCGGCGCCGAACGCGCCGCGCTCGCAGAACACGTCCACCCACCGCGCCCACGGCGCGCAGGCCGTGAGCATCTGGCCGCAGACCAGGTCCAGGTAACCGGCCCGGTCGCCGGCGAACTCCGGGGGCACGACGTGCGCGCCCAGGAACGTGACCTCGGGGGTCACCTCGGCGGCCAGCGCCACGCTGCGGCGTTCGTCGGCCACCGTCAGCCCGTAGCCCGACTTGCACTCGAACGTCGTGGTGCCCTGGGCGAGCAGTTCCCGGCTCAGGGCGCTCAGGTTCGCGCGCAGCCGTTCGTCGCTGGCCGCCCGGGTCGCGGCCACCGTGGTCGCGATGCCGCCCGCGTGGTACGGGGTGCCCGCCATCCGCGCCGCGAACTCGGCGCTGCGCTCCCCCGCGAACACCAGGTGCGCGTGCGAGTCGACGAAGCCGGGCAGGACCGCCCGGCCACCGCAGTCGATCCGCTGGTCCGCCGCCGGGGCCCGCGCCGCGGGGCCGGTCCAGGCCACCCGGCCCGCCTCGACGACCAGGGCGGCGTCGCCGACCGCCGCGAACGCGCCCGGGCCGGCCGGGTCCGCGCCCGCAACCTCACCGTCGTTGGTGACCAGTTCGGCGATGTTGGTCAGCAGCGCGCTCACGGGGCCGACCCGCCCGGGCCCGCCGGGTTGCGCGGGCCGGGCTGGGTGCCGGGGTAGCTCAGCGGCACGGTCCCGGTCACCGGGTCAGGCTTGTCCGGCGCCTTGGGGCGCCGCTCCCGGAAGATCCAGCCCGCCGCCACCCCGCCGGCCAGCCCGCCGATGTGCGCCTGCCAGCCGATCCCGGCCGCGGGCAGCAGCACGGTGAACTGGTAGGCGAAACACAGCGCCATGATCGCCCCGATCACCATGTCGATCGGGTGGCGGTCGAAGAAGCCCCGGACCATGATGTAGCCGAAGTAGCCGAACACGACCCCGCTGGCACCCGCGCCGACGGTGTTGCCGGGCTCGGCCAGCCAGGCGGTGACGCCGCTGGTGGCGATCACCAGGACGGTCACACCGAGGAACTTCTGCACGCCCCGGTAGGCGGCAAGGAAGCCGAAGATGAAAAGCGGCCCGGAGTTTCCCTCGAGGTGCGCCCAGCTGAAGTGCAGGAACGGAGCGGTGAACACGTTGGGCAGGCTGCCGATGTCGCGCGGCCGTATCCCGTAGTTCAGCGTGAGCTGGTAGTGGTCCGCCCAGTTCGCGATCTGGAGGACCCAGAGGACGGCCAGGAACGCGGCCATGACGAAGAACGCCTTGCGGGCCTCGGCCAGCACCGACTCCGCGTCGCCGGCCGACAGATCCCACCGCCGCCGGGCCGGGCTCCGGTGGCTGGCCGGCCTTACCCGGCCGGGCCCGCTGCCGGCCGTTCCCCGGCCGTCTGACGACACCATGCTGGAAAGGTAACCGGATCCTCGGTGCCCTGCTACTTCCGGTCGGCCACGAACCCCGGCCAGCCCGCCCTGGCGCGTTCCGGGGAAAGATCAGCCAGGGTGACAACGCCCCGGGCCCGGGTAACCCCCGCGCGGGTCAGGCGATCTCGATGGAGCGCTTGGCCAGGCCGAACCAGAAGCCGTCGATGACCGTGCGCGCGCCGGACAGGTCGCCCTCGGCGGCGCCGAGCGTGACGAACAGCGGCGCGAAGTGCTCAGTGCGTGGGTGGGCGAGGCGCGCGGCCGGGGCCTTGCGCCGGAAGTCCATCAGCGTGTCGAGGTCGCCGTGGGCCAGCACCTCCTGGCCCCAGTGATCGAACTCCGCCATGACCGAGGGAACCGAGCCGTCCAGGCTCATCGCGCGCAGGTTGTGCGTGAAGAACCCGCTGCCCACGATCAGCACCCCGTCGTCGCGCAGCGGGGCGAGCTTGCGGCCGATCTCGAACAGTTCCTTCGGGTCCAGGCTGGGCATCGAGATCTGCAGCACCGGCACGTCGGCGCCCGGGTACATCTCGACCAGGGGCACGTATGCACCGTGGTCCAGGCCGCGGTCCGGCAGGTCCGCCACCGGCGTGCCCGCCGCGCGGAGCAGCTTGCGCACGTCCGCGGCCAGCCCCGGCGCACCCGGCGCCGGGTAGGTCACCTGGTAGTACCTCTCCGGGAAGCCCCAGAAGTCGTAGACCAGCGGCACGGTCCGCGTGGCGGCGAGTGCCAGCGGCGCGGCCTCCCAGTGCGCCGACACCATCAGCACCGACGCCGGCTTGGGCAGCGCGGCCGACCACCCGGCAAGCTGGCCGGTCCACAGGGTGTCGTCGGCCAGCGGCGGCGCGCCGTGGCTGAGGTAGATCGCCGGCATCCGCCCGCCGTCCGCGCCACGCCGCGGCGTCCCGGCCTCCGTCGCGCCCGGCGTCCCGGCCTCCGTCGCGCCCGGCGTCCCGGCCTCCGTCGCGCCCGGCGTCCCGGCCTCCGTCGCGCCCGGCGTCCCGGCCTCCGTCGCGCCCGGCGGCCCGGCCTCCGTCGCGCCCGCCGCCGGCGTTATGTCTGACATCACGATCCTCCTCGGGTGACCGCTCCACCCATTCTGCCCTCGGATAACAGTTCAAATTTGAACTACATTCCCGCCTCGTTCGGGGCATGGTGCCGGGCAGGCCCCGGGAGGTCAGGGCCGCCGGGGCGGCGCAATGGTGCGGGCAACTGACGCCACCACGATGGCCGCGGGTGAGCTGGCGACGTACGCCTGGTGGGGCCGCCCACGGTCAGGGGCGCAGCAGCGGGGAGATGGCCGCGTCCAGGGCCGCCGGGAGGTCGGCCACGAGCAGGTGCCGGCCGCCGGCCGCCACGTCCCGGCCGCTGATCACCACGTTGCGGACGTCGGCGGCGGACCCGGCGAAGAGCACCGATTCCAGGGCGGTACCCGGCCGGGTTCCGGCCAGCCGTGGGGTGTCCAGCGCCACGGTCACCAGGTCGGCGAGGGCACCGGGCGCGATCTCCCCCGCCTCGGGCCAGCCGAGACAGGCGTGCCCGGCCACCGTGGCCGCCTGGACCAGTTCGTCCGTGCGGAACGACCCGCGCCGGCCGGTCACCAGCCGCTCCCCCATCTCCACCAGCCGCGCCTCGGCCAGCAGATCCACTACCGCGTGGCTGTCGCTGCCCAGGCTCAGCGGGCAGCCGGCCGCGGTGAGGGCGCGGGCGGGCCCGATGCCGTCGGCCAGGTCCGCCTCGGTGGTGGGGCAGAAGCACGCGGTGGTCCGGGTACCGCCGAGCAGCTCGATGTCGCCGGGGGTGAGGTGGGTGGCGTGCACCGCCGTGCTGCGCGGCCCCAGGGCGCCGGCCTGGTCCAGCAGCCGGGCCGGGGTGACGCCGTACGCGGCCAGGCACGCCTCGTTCTCCGCGGGCTGCTCGGACAGATGGGCGTGCAGCGGCGCGCCGTAAGCGTGCGACCAGGCGACGACCGGGTGGATCTGGTCCGGCGGCACCGCGCGGACCGAGTGGACCGCCACCCCCGCGCGGGCGTGCGTGGCGAGCATGCCGTGCTCGTCCGCGCCAAGCTCGCCCGCCCGCTCCGCCCACCGTGCGCCGTCGCCGTCGCCGAATCGCTCCTGGACACCGGCCAGGGCGACCTGCGACCCGTCGGGCGACAGCCCGCCGCGCAGGTAGCAGGTGTCCAGCAAGGTGATCCGCAGCCCGGCCTGGGCGGCGGCCTCGATCAGGGCGCGGCCCATCTGGTTGGGGTCGGCGTAGCGCGCGCCGCCGGTGTCGTGGTGCAGGTAGTGGAACTCCCCCACGCAGGTGATCCCCGTCAGCGCCATCTCCGCGTACACGGCCCTGGCCAGCGCCAGGTAGCTGTCCGGCTGCAGCCTCCCGGCGACCGCATACATCCGCTCCCGCCAGGTCCAGAACGTGCCCCGCCCGGCCTGCGCAACGCCGCGCAACGCGCGGTGGAACGCGTGCGAGTGCGCGTTCGCCAGCCCCGGCAGCGTGACCCCGGCCAGCCGCGTCGTGCCCGGCGGGCAGTCACCGGGCGCGACGCCGGGGGCCACCGCGGTGAAGAGCCGCCCGCTCGCCTCGATGAGGACCCCCGAGCGCACCCCCTGCCCGGGCAGCCAGGCCAGTTCGGCGTGCCAGCGCCGCACCGGACTATTGGTCACCCTCCCCGTCATCGGCATGCCAGGTCCTTGAGAACAGCGGCCAGCGCCGTCACCCCGGTGGCGCAGTCCGCCGGGTCCGCGTGCTCCGCGGGCGAATGGGAGACCCCGGTCGGGTTGCGCACGAACAGCATGCCGGCCGGCACCTGAGCGGCTAGCACGCCGGCGTCGTGACCGGCCCCGGTGGCCAGCACCGGCGCCCGGATCCCGGCGCTGGCCAGCGCCGCCACCATCCGGTCGCGCAACCTCGCGTCGAAGTCCACGGCTGGCGTGACCGACTCCTGGCCGGCGTCCAGGCTCACCCCCTGGGCCACCGCGGCGGCGCGGGCCTGCGCCAGCACCCGCTCCACCACCGCGTGCAGCCGCGCCTCTTCCGGCGCCCGGGCGTCCAGCCAGGCGGTCACCGACGAGCTGATCGCGTTGACCGCGCCCGGTTCCGCGCTCACCTTGCCGACCGTGGCCAGGGCGCCCTCCTGGGTGGCGGCCCCGCGCGCGGCCAGGATCGCGGCGGCGCAGGCCAGCATCGGGTCCCGCCGGTCGGCGAGCCGGGTGGTCCCGGCGTGGTCGGCCCGCCCGGTAAACGTCAGCCGCCACCGCCCGTGCGGCCAGATCCGCTCCGCCACCCCGATCGCGGCGTCCAGGCCGGCCAGCGCGCGGCCCTGCTCGATGTGCAGTTCGACGTACGCGGTGATCCCCGCGGCCAGGCCCGGATCCGGGCCGAGCGCCGCGGGGTCCTGCCCGGCGGCGGCCATCGCCCGGGCCAGCGTGACGCCGTCGCGGTCGGACAGCGCCCGCGCCCGGTCCGCGCCGATCGCCCCGGTCAGCAGCCTGCTGCCCAGGCACGCCACGCCGAACCTGGCCCCCTCCTCCTCGCAGAACGCGGCCACCGCCAGCGGCCGCACCGGCACCTCGCCGCGCTCGCGGAGCAGGTCGACCGCGGCGAACCCGGACACCACGCCGAGCGGGCCGTCGTAGGCACCCCCGTCCGGCACCGAGTCCAGGTGGCTGCCGGTGACCACCGCGCCGGCCGGGCCGGCCCCGGGATCCGCCCCCGGGGGGTCCCACCACGCCCACAGGTTGCCGTTGCGGTCGCCGCTGGCCCTGAGCCCTCGTTCGGCAGCGGCCAGAAAAAACCAGCGACGGCACTCCGCGTCCGCCGGCGTCCAGGAGAAGCGCCGGTAGCCGCCGGTGCCGCCGTCCCGGCCGAGCGGGACGAGCGACTCCCACAGCGCGGCGAAGCTCATCTCACCGGTGCTCGGTCATCGGGATGCGCACCCCCCGGTCCCGGGCGACCTCGGCGGCTTTGTCGTACCCGGCGTCGGTGTGCCGCATCACACCCATGCCGGGATCGTTGGTGAGGACGCGTTCGAGTTTGGCGCCGGCCAGCGGGGTGCCGTCCGCGACGCACACCTGCCCGGCGTGAATGGACCGGCCGATGCCGACCCCGCCGCCGTGGTGCACGCTCACCCACGACGCGCCGGAGGCCGTGTTGACCAGCGCGTTGAGGATGGGCCAGTCGGCGATGGCGTCGGAGCCGTCGGCCATGGCCTCGGTCTCCCGGTACGGCGAGGCGACCGAGCCGCAGTCCAGGTGGTCGCGGCCGAGCACGATCGGCGCCCGCACCTCGCCGCGGGCCACCAGGTCGTTGAACGCCAGACCGGCGAGGTGCCGCTCGCCGTAGCCGAGCCAGCAGATCCGCGCCGGCAGGCCCTCGAAGTGCACCTTCTCCCTGGCCATCCGGATCCACCTGGCCAGCGGCTCGTTGCCGGGGAACAGGTCCAGGATGGCGCGGTCGGTGACCGCGATGTCCTCGGGGTCACCCGACAGCGCGGCCCACCGGAACGGGCCCTTGCCCTCGCAGAACAACGGCCGGATGTAGGCGGGCACGAACCCGGGAAAGTCGAACGCGCGGGCGTAGCCGGCGAGCTGCGCCTCACCGCGGATCGAGTTGCCGTAGTCGAACACCTCGGCGCCCGCGTCGAGGAACCCGACCATGGCCGCCACGTGGGCGGCCATCGACTCGCGCGCCCGGGCGGTGAACCCGGCCGGGTCCTCGGCCCGCAGCGCCGCCATGTCGTCGAACCTCACCCCGCGCGGCAGGTAGGTCAGCGGGTCGTGCGCCGAGGTCTGGTCGGTGACCACGTCGATCGGCGCGCCTATGGCGAGCAGCGCCGGCACCACCTCGGCCGCGTTGCCGAGCAGGCCGATCGACAGCGCCTCACGCGCGTCCCTGGCCGCCTCGGCCCGGCGCAGCGCGTCGGGCAGGTCGTCGGCGGCCACGTCGAGGTAGCCGTGCTCGATCCGCCGGGTGATCCGCGACGGGTCGCAGTCGACGCAGATCGCGACCCCGCCGTTCATCGTCACCGCCAGCGGCTGCGCGCCGCCCATCCCGCCCAGTCCCGCGGTCAGCGTGATGGTGCCGGCCAGCGTGCCGCCGAACCGTTTCGCCGCCACCGCGGCGAACGTCTCGTAGGTGCCCTGGAGGATGCCCTGCGTGCCGATGTAGATCCAGGAGCCGGCGGTCATCTGGCCGAACATGGTCAGCCCCAGCGACTCCAGCCGGCGGAACTCCTCCCAGGTGGCCCACTGCGGAACCAGCAGCGAGTTGGCGATCAGCACCCGCGGCGCCCATTCGTGGGTGCGCACCACGCCCACCGGTTTCCCGGACTGCACCAGCAGCGTCTCGTCAGCGGCGAGCGCTTGCAGGCTCGCGACGATGGCGTCGTAGGCGGCCCAGCTGCGGGCGGCCCGGCCGGACCCGCCGTAGACGATCAGCTGGTCGGGATGCTCGGCCACCTCGGGGTCGAGGTTGTTCATGAGCATCCGCATGGCCGCCTCCTGGGGCCAGCCCCGGCAGCTCAGGCGAGTGCCGCGCGGCGCGCGGACGGGGCGGGCACCGGGCGGGGGCGCAGCGTTCGCGGAATCCATGTGTGGGGTCACCCCTCCTCATCGAGCGTCAAGCCTCATCATCCCAGGGCCCGCTCCTGGGCGGCGGCGAGGATCGCGGCGATCCCGGCGGCGTCCGGCGGCCGCGGCGTGTTGTGGAGCACCTCGTCGTCCAGGGCGTCCGCGCTGATCCGGGCGTAGTCTCCCGGGCCGATCCCGAGCGCGGCCAGCGTGCCGGTCATGCCCACGCGGTCGCGCAGCGCGGTGACCGCGTCGATGGCGGCCGCCGCGTTGCCGGCCTGATCCCGGCCCGTGTCCCCCGCGCCGAGGGCGAACGCCACGTCGGCCAGGCGGTCCTCGCAGGCGGCGAGGTTGAAGCGGAGCACCTGCGGCAGCACCACCGACAGCGCCGCCCCGTGCGCGATGCCGAACCGGCTGCCCAGCGAGTGGCCGATGGCGTGGCAGACGCCCAGCCCGGTGCTCGCCATGGCGGCCCCGGCGAGGTACGCGGCGAGCAGCATCTGGGACCGCGCCTCCCGGTCCGCTCCGTCGCCGACGGCGCGCGGCAGGTGGGCCGCGATCATGCGGATGACCTGCAGGGCGATGCCGCCCGCCCACGGGTTGGCGCGCCGGGACAGGTACGACTCCAGCGCGTGGGTCAGCGCGTCCATCCCGGTGGCGGCGGTCGCGGCGGGCGGCAGCCCCAGGGTCAGGTCCGGGTCGAGGACCGCGGCGGCCGGCAGCGTGCTGGCGTGGCCGACGTAGAACTTGCGGCCCGCCTCCACGTCGGTCACGACGCCGAACGCGTTGGTCTCCGCGCCGGTCCCCGCGGTGGTGGGCACGGCCACCAGCGGCAGCGCCGCGCGCGCGAACGCGCCGCGGTAGTCGAGGGCGCGGCCCCGCTCCGGGTTGACCGCGGCGAGCGCGATGCCCTTGGCCGCGTCGATCACCGAGCCGCCGCCCACCGCGACCAGCGTCACCGCGGTGCCGCCGGCGGCGAGCGCGGCCACCTCGGCGGCCCCGTCGGCGATGTCCCCGGTCGTCGGGTTGGGCTGCACCCCGGTGTACACGGCCACGGTGAAGCCCGCGCCGGTGAGCGCGTCCGTGGCGGCGGCCACCGCCGGGGTGCCCGCCAGCGCGGCGTCGGTGACCAGGGCCACCGCCTGGGCGCCGGTGCCGCGGACGATCCCGGGCAGGGCGGCGACGGTGCCGGCGCCGAAATGTGCGGCGGGCAGGGGCGTGTACACGATCCGGGCATCGGCGAGCGGCAGGGGCATGGTCACTCCCGTGGTGCGGGCAGGCGGAGGGGGCTGCCGGTCAGGTCTTCCAGAAGCTTGACCGGGAGCATCTCACCCCCGGTGTCGCCGTAGCGCGCCCGGGCCTGCCGGTACACCTGCTCGACCGCGGCGCTGACCGGCACCGGCACCCCCGCCGCCCGGGCCGCATCCACGGCCAGGCCGAGATCCTTGCAGGCCAGGGCCAGCGCGAACCCCTCGTCGTAGTCGCCGTGTTCCAGCACGCTGAGCACGTCGCGGTCCAGGAAGTGGCTGGCGGCCGGGCTGGCGAGCAGGCAGCGGCGCAGGGTGGCCAGGTCGACCCCGGCCCGGGTGCCGACCGTGAGGACCTCGGCGGAAGCGGTCAGGTGGGCGAACCAGAGCAGGTTGATCATGAGTTTGACCGTGTAACCGGCCCCGTGCGGGCCGGCGTGCACGATCCGTTCCGGGTCGCCGATCGCCGCAAGCAGCGGCCGGGCCGCGGCGAACGTCGCGGCGTCGCCTCCGGCGAAGATCTGCAGCGTGCCGTCCCGCGCCCCGGCGGCCATGCCGCTGACCGGGGCGTCGAGCACCGCGATGCCGCGCGGGCCGGCCTGGGCGCGTACCCGGTCGGCCACGGCCGCGGTGCTGGTGGACATGTCGATCCACATCGAGCCGGCCGGCAGGCCGGCCAGCAGCCCATGGGGGCCCAGCAGCACCCGTTCCACGGCCGCCGGCCCGGGCAGCATGGTGATGGCCGCCTCCCGGCCCGCGCCGGCCTCGCCCGGCGATCCCGCCCACGCGGCGCCGTCGGCGATGAGCCCGGCGGCCGCTTCCGCGTGCAGATCGTGCACGACCAGGTCGTGCCCGGCGGCCAGGATGTTGCGGCTCATCGGCGCGCCCATATGGCCGAGCCCGATGAAAGCGACCTTCATGCGTTTCTCCTTGTGGTCCGGCACGGGCCCGGCGCGCGGGGCCCGGCGCGCGGGGCCCAGGGTGCAGCCCAGCGGGCGGTCACGAGGCGGCCCACCGGCGGACCGCGTCCTCGTCGATCTCCGCGCCCAGCCCCGGCCGCTCCGGCACGCTCAGGCAGCCGGCGGCGTCGATGCGGACCGGCTCGGCCAGGAAGAAGTCGCGGCGGGCCACCGTCCAGCCGGGCGGGTCGTAGGGGAACTCCAGGTAGGGGCCACCGCCGACCCCGGCCACCACGTGCAGGTTCGCCAGCAGGCCCAGGCCGTTGGTCCAGGTGTGCGGGGTGAACCAGCGATGCCGCAGCAGCGCGACCTCGGCGACGGTGCGCGCCCGGAGCATGCCGACGGCGAGCACCGCGTCGGGCTGCACCACGTCGAGCGCGCCCGCTTCGATGGCGTCGAGAAGTTCCGCCGGGGTGCGGGCCATCTCGCCGCCGGCCACCCGGATGCCGGCCTGCTCCCGCAGCATCCGCATGCCGCCGGTGTCGTCGCCGGGCAGCGGCTCCTCCAGCCACAGCACGCCCAGGTCGCGCAGTTCGCGGGCGAGCGCCGCGACCTGGGCCACGTCGAGCGCGGGAGAGACGTCGCCCGGCATGCGCCACCCCTGGTTGAGGTCGACCATGATCTCGACCTGGCCCCCGGCCGCCTCCCGGGCCGCGCGGACGGCGGCCACGCCGCCCGCCAGGTCCGCGCGGTCGATGCGGATCTTCACCGCGCGGAAGCCCGCCTCGCGCGCGGCGATCACCGCGTCGGCCCGCTGCGCCGGGCTTTTGATCTCACCGAACGACGCGTACGCGGGAATGCGCTGCTGCGCCCCGCCGAACAGGGCGGCCACCGGCTGCCCGGCCACCTGGCCGGCGATGTCCCACAGCGCCGCCTCCAGGGGCCAGTACCGGGACGCGTGGAAACCGATCGTCTCCAGGGTCCGCACGTGACGGGCGATCCGGGCCGGGTCGCGGCCGAGGAACAGGTCCTCGAAGGCGGCGAAACCGGCCATCGTGTCGCCCGAGCCGCAGCCGGTCACGCCCTCGTCGGTCTCCACCCGGACCAGCGTGGCGTCGAACGCCTCGCGGGGCACCGGGTCCCAGGCCGCGCGGAACGGCGGGACCAGCGGCAACCGCATCCGGTGGAGCCGGATGGCGGTGATCTTCACCTCGGTTCTCCGGGGCCCGGCGAAGGCCCTCCGGCACCGGGCGCGGTGTAAAACGGGTTGGTGGGTGGGCCGGTGAAGCCGAGCACGTCTGCGACCTGCGGTCGGCCCGCGGCACCCGCGCCGAGTGCCGCCCTGGTCGCGGCCCGGTTGTTCGCGTACACCTTGTCGGCGTCGCTGGCGGCCGGGTTCACCCACACCGCGGCGATCAGCAGGAGCCGCTCGGCGTCGGCGGCGCTGACGATCCCCTCACTGACCGCGTCGGCGACCCCGGCCGCCACTCCGGCCTGCGCCGCACCCCAGGTCAGGTCGCCGTGCCCGGGGCCGTCAATGGTCGCCTTGTTGACGAACAGCGTCATCGGCTTGACCGGCAGCCCGGGGCGCAGCACCGCGATGAACGGGATGTGCCCGGGGCGGGGACTGGCCAGGGCCGTGGCCCAGGCAGATCCCACAGTGCCCTCGCGGTCACCGAGCACCGTGTTGACGTGCGCGGCTTCGGCACCTTCGCCGACATAGCTCTCGCCGATCAGCATCAGGTCTCCCCCTTTTCTGCGGATCACGCTTGAATGGTCCAATCCGGCATACGCTTGAACGCTCAAAGTAGGGCACGAGGGTATCGGGCCAGCCAGAGGGGGCCACCGTGGCAACGTACGTCCTGAAGCGCCTGGGACTGGCGCTGGTAACGCTGTGGCTCCTCAGCGTGATCGTGTTCTTCGCCTCCCAGGTGCTGCCGGGCGACCCCGGGCGCGCGATCCTGGGGAACCTGGCCGCGCCAAGCGCGGTGGCCGCGCTGGACCACCAGCTCGGCGTGGACCGGCCGCTCCTCGTGCAGTACTGGACCTGGGTCACCGGGCTGCTGCACGGCAACATGGGCACCTCGTACACCTTCCGGGCGCCGGTCGAGCCCTACATCAGCGCAGCGCTGGTCAACTCGATCAAGCTGGCCGCCCTGGCCTTCGTCATCGTGGTGCCGCTCGGCATCCTCGGCGGGGTCGTCGCCGCGCTCAACTACGGCCGGGCCGCGGACCGGGTCATCTCGGTGGCCGGGCTGTCCGCGACGACGGTGCCCGAGTTCGTGTCGGGGATCGTGCTCATCGTCGTCTTCGGGGTCGCGCTCAAGGTCCTGCCGGTCTCCGCGTCGGCGGGCACCGGCGCCTCGGCCGCGAGCCAGCTTCAGCACCTGATCCTGCCCGCGATCCCGCTGGTGCTCGTCTTGTTCGGCTACATCGCGCGAATGGCGAGGGCCGGCACGATCGAGGCGCTCAACTCCGACTACGCGCGCACCGCCATCCTGAAGGGGCTCAAGCGCTCGGTCGTGATCCGGCGGCATATCCTGCGGAATTCCCTGCTGCCGACGATCACCGTCATCGCCACGCAGACCGGCTACCTGATCGGCGGGCTGGTGATCGTGGAAACGCTCTTCAACTACCAGGGGATCGGGAACCTTATCTTCAAGGCCGCCACCTCGAAGGACTTCCCGATGCTCGCGGCCGGCGTGCTGGTCATCGGTGTCGTGTACATGGTGGCCACGCTCATCGCGGACGTCCTCTATACCGTGCTCAACCCGCGGCTACGCCTGGGAGGCGCAGAATGACCGACGTCGTCGCGGCGCCGGCCGCAGTGGTCACGGTCGCGCACGGGCGCGGCGAACTGCCGGGGTGGCGGCTGCTGCTGCGCAGGCCCACGTTCATCGCCGGCGCCGCGATCTTGCTGTTCTGGGTGGTCTGCGCGGTGTTCGGGCACATAATCGCGCCGCAGGACCCGCTCGCCCAGCAACTGCTCGCCACGAACAAGGCCCCCTCGGCCGCCCATTGGTTCGGCACGGATCAGCTCGGCCGCGACGTTTTCTCCCGGGTCATCGTCGGTGCCCGGAGCATCCTGGTCATCTCGGTCTTCGCCACGTTGCTCGGCACGGTGGCGGGCACGGCGCTGGGCCTGGCCATGGGCTACCTGGGCGGCGTGGTCGACATCCTGGCGGGGCGGATCGTCGAGGCCGTGCTGGCACTGCCGCTGCTCGTGGTCGCGTTCCTGTTCTTGGTCGCCCTTGGGCCGTCCCCGCTGACCATCATCATCGTCATCGGCTTCGTGTTCACGCCGCTGATCGCGCGCACGGTCCGCTCCGCGGTGCTGGTCGAGCGGCAGCAGGACTACCTGGCCTCGGCCCGGCTGCTCGGCGAGAACCGCACCTACATCATGTTCGTCGAGATCCTGCCGAACGTCCTGGCGGCGGTCCTGGTCGAGTTCACGGTGCGGCTGGGGTACGCCATCTTCACCGTGGCCAGCCTGTCGTTCCTCGGCTTCGGCGTGCAGCAGCCAACCCCGGACTGGGGCGCGGACATCAACGCGAACTACGGGGTCCTGCCGGCGGGTTACTGGTGGATGACGTTGTTCCCGGCGCTCGCCATCGCCTCGCTGGTGATAGCGATCAACCTGGTCACCGACTCGATTGAGCAGGTGCTCGCCTCATGACCGCTACCGAGACCGCCGCCGCGGGCAGCGTGGACGACCTGGCCCCGACGCTCCTGGTGGAGCACCTGGAGGTCACCCACCGGGTCCGCGGCAACGACCGCCGCGCGCTGCGCGACGTCTCGTTCCAGATCGGGCGGCGCGAATCGTACGGCCTGGTCGGCGAGTCCGGCTCCGGCAAATCCACGGTGGCGCTGGCGCTGACCAGGTACCTGCCGCGCAACGGCCGGGTGACCGGCGGCCGGATCAGCATCAACGGCCAGGACCCGCTGGCCATGGACGCGGCCGCCCTGCGGGCGATGCGGGCCCGCACCGTCTCGATGGTGTACCAGGAGCCGGGCAAGGCGCTGAACCCGTCGATCCGGGTCGGCCGCCAGGTCGCCGAGGTGTACGAGGTCGCGGGGCTGGACCGGGCGACGGCGATGGACAGGTCCGAGGCCATGCTCCGCACGGTGCAGATCTCCGATCCGGGCCGGGTGATGGGGCTGTACCCGCACCAGATCTCCGGCGGGATGGCGCAGCGGGTGGTCATCGCGATGGCCCTGGCGGCCGAGCCCGCGCTGCTGATCCTCGACGAGCCGACCACGGCGCTGGACGCGACGGTCGAGGCGGAGGTGCTCGACCTGGTGGCCGCGCTCCGCGAGGACTTCGCCACCTCGGTGCTGTTCATCAGCCACAACCTGGCCGTGATCGCCAAGATGTGCGATCGGGTCGGGGTCCTGTACGCCGGGGAACTCCTCGAGGAGGGACCGGCCCAGCGGGTGTTCGAGGAGCCGCGGCACCCGTACACGGTCGGGCTGCTGCGCTGCATCCCCCGCCGCGGCCAGCGCAAGGACGCCGGGCGGCTCGATACGATCCCCGGCTTCCTGCCACCCCCCGGGCACACGCTCCCGGGGTGCGTCTTCGCCCCGCGCTGCCCGATCGCCGAGGAGCGCTGCCGGGAGGCCCGGCCGCCCGCCTTCCCGGTGGGCCCGGGCCGGAGCTCACGCTGCTACCTGCACGACGCCACGTCGGACCTGCCCAGGAACACCCCGGTCGACGTTGAGCTGGCGTCCAGCCGCGACCCGGCCGAGCTGGTCGTGGTGCTGCAGGACCTGTCCACGACGTTCACCCACGGCGGTGAGCGGGTGCGCGCCCTGGTCGGCGTCAACCTCGGCCTCGAGCGAGGCGAGACGCTCGGCCTGGTCGGCGAGTCGGGCAGTGGCAAGACCACGCTGGCCAAGGCCCTGCTCGGCCTCACCGCGCCGGACAAAGGCTCCGTCGTGGAACTGGACGGGGCCGCGCTGGCGGCGCAGGCACGGCGCCGTCCGCGGGAGCAGCTCAAGGCGCTGCAGATCGTGTTCCAGAACCCGGATTCGGCGCTGAACCGCCGCCACACCGTCCGGCACCTGATCAGCCGGCCGCTGGCCAGGCTGGCTGGGCTGTCCGGGGCGCGCCTGCGCGAGCGGCTGATCGACCTGGTCCGGTCGGTCCGCCTGGAGGAGCGTCATCTGAGCCTGCGCCCCAGCCAGCTCTCCGGCGGGCTGAAGCAGCGGGTAGCGATCGCCCGCGCGTTCGGCGGCGGGCCACGGATCGTGGTCTGCGACGAGCCCACCTCGGCGCTCGATGTGTCGGTGCAGGCGGCCATCCTCAACCTGCTGGCCGACCTGCAGGCCAAGGAGCGGGTGACCTACCTGTTCATCTCGCACGACCTCGGGGTGGTGCGGTACTTGTCCGACCGGATCGCGGTGCTCTACCTGGGCCGGATCATGGAGCTTGGCCCGGCCGAGACGGTCTTCGCCGGTCCGCACCACCCGTACACCGAGGCGCTCCTCTCCGCGGTGCCCAGCATCGACGGCCAGCGCGCCGACCGGATCCGGCTGCACGGTGAGATCCCGTCCGCGGCCAGCCCGCCCAGTGGGTGCGTGTTCCACACCCGGTGCCCGCGGCGGCTGCCCACGGGCATCTGCGAGACGACCGAGCCCCCGCTGGCGGAGGTCGCGCCGGGCCACCTGATGAGCTGTCACATCCCTATCGATCAGCTAACGATCCTGCAGCGCACCGAGCAGGACGGTGACTGAGGGCATACCCGGGGCGTAGTTTCGTTCGGTTCCTACCAGCCGTACGCCGCGGCTTGAAGTTTCGCAGGAGGACCCAGTGGACATTGACCATGGCCGCCTCAGCCGGCTCCGCCAGGGGCAGGGCGAAATCGCGAATCACGTCATCGACGAGTACGCCGCGGGGCGGCTCTCCCGCCGGGACTTCCTGCGCCGTGGCACCGTTGTGGGGATATCCCTGCCGGTACTCGGCGCCATCATCTCGGCCTGCGGGAGCTCGAGCTCCTCGCCGAGCACCCCGTCCAGCTCCGGCGCCCGCCAGGCCGGTGCCACGATCAAGGCCGGGATCGTCGTGCCGACGGCGACGATCGACCCGCTGACCGTGGCCGACCAGGGCGGCCTCGACATGCTCGCCCAGACGGGCGAATACCTGACGTTCTCCAACCAGACCCTGACGCTGCAGCCGGCGCTCGCGCAGAGCTGGCAGCCCAACTCCACCTCGGACGTGTGGACGTTCAAGATCCGCCCGGGGGTCAAGTTCCACAACGGCCAGCCGCTCACCGCCGACGACGTCGTCTACACCTACAAGCTGCAAACCGACCCGAAGAGCTCCTCCAACGCCCTGTCGGCGTTCGGCGGCGGGCTGGCCCCGGACGGGGTCGTCAAGGTGGACAGCTCCACCGTCGCGTTCCACCTCACGGCGCCGAACGGGAACTTCCCGTACCTGACGTCGTCCGACAACTACAACATGATCATCATCCCGAACAACTACGACCCGGCGAAGTGGCAGAGTTCCTTCATCGGCACCGGGCCGTTCGTGATGAAGAGCTACACGCCGAAGGTCGGCGCCTCGTTCACGCGCAACGCGCAGTACTGGGGCACCAAGGCCCTGCCGGCCGCGACCGAGTTCACCTTCTACGACACCCAGACCCCCCTGATCCTCGCCCTGACCGGCGGGACCATCGACGTCGTCGGGCAGTTCGCCGTCGCGGGCGGCGAGCAGTTGCTCGCCCCTGGAGCCCCGTACAACATCATCAATCTCAAGTCGAGCGCGCACCGGGAGCTGTCCATGCGCACCGACCAGGCGCCGTTCACCGACCCGCGGGTGCGGCAGGCGATCGCGCTCACCCTCGACCGGCCGGCCATCGTTGCGGCGCTGTTCAAGGGCAACGCCGTCGTCGGCAACGACTCCCCGTTCGCCCCCGTCTTCCCGTCGACGAACACCAGCGTGCCCCAGCGCGCCAAGAACATCGCCAAGGCGAAGGCGCTGCTGGCCGCCGCCGGGCACTCGTCCGGGTTCACCACGCAACTGGTCACCGAGCAGTTCGTGGAGATCCCGCAGTACGCCCAGATCGTCGTGCAGGCGGCGAAGGAGATCGGGGTGACCATCAAGCTGCACGTGGAGAGTTCGTCCGCCTACTACGGCAAGGCCACGTTCGGCAACTCGGACTGGCTCGACGCGACGATGAGCCTCGTCGACTACGGGCACCGCAGCGTTCCGAACGTGTTCCTGACCGCGCCGCTGCAGACGATCAGCGCCAAGAAGGGCACCGGTTCGTGGAACGCGGCGCACTTCAACAACGCTCAGTACGACAAGCTGTCCAACCAGTACATCGCCACGTCGGACCCGACCACCCAGAAGCAGATCGCCGGGCAGATCGAGACCCTGCTGCTCAACGAGACGCCCATCATCTTCGGGTACTTCTACAACTACCTGAGCGCCACGGCCAAGAACGTCACCGGCGCCTACCCGACCGCCATCGGCCACATCTTCCTGAACAAGGCGACCAAGAGCTGACCCCGGCGGCGCTGCCGCGGCTCCTGACCTCCGCGGCCGACCTCGGCCCGGGGCTTGTCCGCGAGGTCGCCGCCGGGCGCGGGCTCGCCCTCGCGCCCGGGCTGGCCCGGGCGGTGGATGAGCGCTGCCGGCTGGCCCGCGCCGTGCTCCGCGAGGGCCAGCCGGTGTACGGGGTGAACACCGGCATGGGCGCGCTGTCCGGCGTCCGGCTCACCGAGGCCGAGCAGCGCGCGCACCAGCGGAACCTGCTGCTGGCCCGGGCCACCGGCGGGCCGCCGTGGCTGGGCGAGGCCGACGCGCGGGCGCTGATCGCGGTCCGGCTCCGCACGTTCCTGTCCGGCGACGCCGGGGTGTCCGCCGCGCTGTGCGAGCGGCTGGCCGGCGTTCTCGGCGCAGGCCTGATCCCGGCCGTGCCCCGCGCGGGCGTGGGCAGCGCCGGGGAGATCGTGCCGCTGGCGCACGCGTTCGGGCCGCTGTGCGGGATCGGCCGGGTGCTTGCCCCGGGCGGCGGGACCAGGCCGGCCGCTGGCGCGCTGCGCGAGGCCGGCCTGGCGGAGTTCGCCCTCGGCCCACGGGAGGGCCACGCGCTGCTCGCCGGCGTCCCCGGGGCCACCGCGCTGGGCATCATGCGCCTCGCCGGTGCCGGGGCGCTGGCGGCCAGGATGGAGGCGGCGGCGGCGCTGTCGATCGTGGCCGCGTCCGCCTCGCGGGACCCGTACCGGGAGGAGTGCGGGCGCGGCGACCGGCTGCTCGGCCAGGTGCTCGGCCGGCTGCGGCAGGCCGTCGGCGAGCCCGCCGGGCCGACCGCGCTGCAGGCGCCGGTGTCGTTCCGGGTGGCCGCGCCGGTGCTCGCGCACCTGCTCCGGGCGGCGGGCGCGCTGGCGGGCGCGGTAGACCGGGCGCTGACCGGGGTGACCGACTCACCCGCCTTCCTCGGCGGCACCTTCGTCGGCACCGCCGGGTTCCACGGCCTGGACCTCGCGGCGCACTGCGATCAGCTCACCGCCGCGCTCGCACACGCGGCGGAGGTGTCGGCGGCGCGGGTGCACCGGCTGCTCGACACCCGGGTCACCGGGCTGGCGCCGCAACTGGCCGGCCACCCCGGGCCGGACACCGGCCTGGTCACCGTGCACAAGCGCGCCGCGGGCGAGGTGCACGCGCTGCGGCGGCTGGCGGTGCCCTCGACCGTGGGCCTCATCGAGACCTCCGGCGGCCAGGAGGACGTGCAGTCGTTCGGCTGGGAGGCCGCCGAGTCGCTGCGCCAGGCGATCCGCCACGGCCACGCCGTCACCTCCTGCGAGCTGCTGACCGCCTACCGCGCCGTCACCCTGTCCCCGCGCCCGGTTCCGCCCGGCTGCCGCCCGTTGATGGCGGCGCTGGCGGAGGTCATCGGCCCCATCGAGGCCGACCGCCCGTTCGGCGAGGACATCGAGCGCCTCACCGAGGCGGTATGGCCGAAGACGGCGTGGCCCGCGGCGGCGTGGCCAGGGGCAGCGTGGCCCGCGGCGGCCGATCCGGAATAAGCTGAGGCCAAAACGGGGTTTGCCGTTCGGTGCACCGGTAACGAGCACGCGGGGGACCTGGCGCGCGGGCCGGGGCACGACGAGAGACCACCAGTACGCCAACCGCCGAGGAAATCAAGCATGAGCACGGCAAGCGAGACCCGGAGCGAGGCGCACGGGCACACCCACCGTGACGTCTCCGGCGGCTGGCTGCGCCCGGCGGTGTTCGGCGCCATGGACGGCCTGGTCACCAACGTGTCGCTGATCGCCGGGGTCGGCGGCGGCGGCGGTTCACACCAGTTCATCGTGCTGACCGGGCTGGCCGGGCTCGCGGCCGGCGCGTTCTCCATGGCGACCGGCGAGTTCGTGTCGGTGTCCTCGCAGAACGAGCTGGTAGAGGCCGAGGTCCGCAAGGAGGCCCACGAGCTCAAGCACAACCCGGAGTCGGAGCGGCGGGAGCTTGCCGAGACGTTTCGGGCGCGGGGGGTGGCCCCGGACCTGGCCGACGAGGTCGCCCGCCAGCTGTCTGCCCACCCGGATCATGCCCTGGCCGTCCACGTCCGCGAGGAACTGGGCGTGGATCCCAGCGAGCTTCCGTCTCCCTACACCGCCGCCGGCGCTTCCCTGGTCACCTTCGCCGTCGGCGCCCTGATCCCCCTGATCCCTTACCTCGCCGGGCTCAATTCGCTCGCCCTGGCACTCGGGCTGGCCGCGCTGGCCGCCTTCGTCGGCGGCGGCCTGGTCGCCAAGCTCACCGACCGCCCGTTCTTCCGCGGCGCCATCCGCCAGCTCCTGCTGGGCACGCTGGCCGCCGGCCTCACCTACCTGATCGGCCACGCCGTCGGCTCACACGTCTAACCCCGCACCACATCCACCGAGCCGAACCCCACCGCCCCGCACCCGTCGTGCCACCCCCACCCCTGGCACCGCTCGGCCCCGCCACCGATATGTCCTGCGCGGCACCGATCCCCGTTCCCCATCAGCGGCCGGGTCGCGTGATCGCGGCACTGGCGTTCAGCCAGAGCCGCGATCACCGCCCGACCGCGACCAGCCCCGGCGCATCGTTATCAAAAATCACCAGCCCTCCAGCCCGACCGAGTCATCCTGATGCGCCAACGGCCCGGACAGCAGCTCCAGGTCCGACTCGACCATCATCGTGACCAGCTCGTCGAACCCCACGGTCGGCTCCCAGCCCAGCTCCTTGGCCACCTTCGACGGGTCCGCGCACAAGTGGTCCACCTCGGCCGGGCGCACGAACGCGGTGTCGGACACGACGTGCTCGCGCCAGTCCAGGCCGGCCGTGGCGAACGCCCGGCGCACGAGCTCCTCGACGCTGTGCGTCACGCCGGTGCCCACCACGAAGTCGGCGGGCTCGTCCTGCGCGAGCATCAGGTGCATGGCCCGCACGTAGTCCCCGGCGAAACCCCAGTCCCGGCGGGCGGACAGGGTGCCGAGCCGCAGCCTGCGCTCCAGGCCCAGCTTGATCCTGGCCACGCCCAGCGACACCTTGCGGGTGACGAACTCGGCGCCGCGCCGGGGTGACTCGTGGTTGAACAGGATCCCCGAGACCGCGAACATGCCGTAGGACTCGCGGTAGTTCTGGGTGAGGAAGTGCCCGTACACCTTGGCCACCCCGTATGGGCTGCGCGGGTGGAACGCGGTCCGCTCGGTCTGCGGTGACTCGGTCACCATCCCGAACATCTCCGACGAGGAGGCCTGGTAGAACCGGATCTGGCCGCTGCCCGGGGTGCGGGAGGCGCCGATGCCGCTGCACACCCGGATCGCCTCGAGCACCCGCAGCACGCCCATGCCGGTCACCTCGCCGGTCAGCTCGGCCTGCTGCCAGGACATCGGCACGTAGGAGATCGCCGCCAGGTTGTACACCTCGTCCGGCTGGACCCGTTCCACGGCCGAGATCAGGCTGCCCTGGTCCAGCAGGTCGCCGCGGACCAGCCGGACCTCGCCGAGCAGCTGGCGTACCCGCCGCACGCGGGGATTGGACTGGCCCCGGACCAGGCCCCACACCTCGTACCCCTGTGCGAGCAGGTATTCAGCCAGGTAGGAGCCGTCCTGGCCAGTGATCCCGGTGATCAGTGCGCGTTTGGGCATGGCCTCCCCGCCGGTGGTCACGGCGTGCGATCCGCCGCGCTGCACCCAGGGTACGACCGCGTCTCGCGGCAGTGCTGACGCACGCGAGGGGCAGGTGTGGTACCGGATGGTAATGTTCGCTGCCTGGGAGCCAGCGGGCGGCCTGGGCATGATCGGATACCGGACCGACAAGGGGTGCGAAGCTGCGTGCAGACTACGAAGCGCCCGCTCCGCGTAGCCCTCGTGTCCTACCGCAGCAAGGCGCACGTCGGCGGCCAGGGTATCTACCTGCGGCACCTGTCCCGGGAACTGGCCGCGCTCGGGCATCGCGTGGAGGTCTTTTCCGGCCAGCCCTACCCGGAGCTGGAACCCGGCCCGCTGCTGCGCGCGCTGCCCAGCCTGGACCTGTACCGGGAGCCTGATCCGTTCCGCACCCCGGGGCTTGCCGAGTTCCGCGACTGGATCGACGTCCTGGAGTTCGCCTGGATGAGGACCGGGGCGTTCCCCGAGCCGCTCACGTTCAGCCTCCGGCTGCGCCGGGAGCTGCTGGCCAGGCTCGCGGACTTCGACCTGGTCCACGACAACCAGGTGCTGGCCTACGGGCTGCTCGCCCTGCCCAGGGCCGGGATGCCGCTGGTCACCAGCATCCACCACCCGATCAGCGTGGACCGCCGGATCGAGCTGAAGGCGGCCAGGGGGCTGAGCAAGCTGTCCAAGTGGCGCTGGTACAGCTTCGTGCGGATGCAGGCCCGGGTGGCCCGCCGCTGCGGGACGATCCTGACCGCGTCGCGGTCCTCGGCCGCCGACATCTGCCGTGACTTCGGCGCGGCGCCCGGCAACGTCCGGGTGATCCCGCTTGGGGTGGACACCCGCCTGTTCCATCCCCGGCCCGCGCCGCGCGTCCCCGGCCGGATCATCGCGGTGGCCAGCGCCGCCGACTCCCCGATCAAGGGCGTGGCCACGCTGCTGCGGGCGTTCGCCAAGCTGGTCACCGAGCGGGACGCGCAGCTCGTCGTGGTGGGCAGGCCGGGCCCGGGCGGGCCGACCGAGCGGCTGGCCGGCGAACTCGCGCTCGGCAGCAAGGTGCGCTTCGCGCACGGCATCAGCGACGCCGAGCTTGGCGAGCTTGCCGCCAGCGCGCAGGTCGCGGTGGTGCCGTCGCTGTACGAGGGGTTCTCGCTGCCGGCGGTCGAGCACATGGCGTCGGGCACGCCGCTGATAGTCAGCCGTACCGGGGCGCTGCCCGAGGTGGTGGCCGACACCGCGGTGCTGGTCAAGCCGGGCGACCCGGAGGATCTGGCGGCGGCGGTGGCGGGCCTGCTCGACTCGCCGCGGCGGCGCGCACAGCTCGGCGAGGCCGCCTGGCACCGGGTCCAGGAGCGATTCGCCTGGCCCGCGGTGGCCCGGGCCACCGTCGCCGAGTACGAACGGGCGATCGCCGCCCGCGGGGCCGGGCCGGCGCGCCCCGGCGGGCCGGCGCCCGCGGGCCACACCTCGCCGAAGGGAGCCGGGCGCTGCTGACCGTGGACTTCGGGCGGTTCCCCGTGGGGCCGGGCAACCGGCTGCTCGATCTGGGCTGTGGGGCCGGGCGGCACGCCTTCGAGGCGTACCGGCGCGGCGCGGACGTGGTCGCGTTCGACGCCGACCACGGCGAGCTGTGCCAGGTCAGCGGGATGACCGCGGCCATGGCCGCGGCCTCGCAGGCGCCGCCCGGCGCGCGTGCGCGGTCGGTGGGCGGCGACGCCACGGCGATGCCGTTCGGCGACGGCGCCTTCGACCGGGTGATCGCCGCGGAGGTCCTCGAGCACCTGCCCGCCGACCGCCGCGCGCTGGCCGAGATCGCCCGGGTGCTGCGGCCCGGCGGGCTGCTCGCGGTGACCGTGCCCGCATGGCTGCCGGAGCGGATCTGCTGGCGGCTGTCCGACGACTACCACAACACCCCGGGCGGGCACGTGCGCATCTACACCCGGCCCGAACTGGAAGCCAAGCTGCGCGCCGCCGGGTTCGAGGTGGGCGGCCACCATCACGCGCACGGCCTGCACTCGCCGTACTGGTGGCTGAAGTGCGCGGTCGGCGTGCACCGGGACGACCACCCGCTGGCCCGGGCCTACCACCGGATGCTGGTCTGGGACATCGTCGCCCGCCCGCCGGTGACCAGGCTGGCCGAGCGGGCGCTCAACCCGCTGATCGGCAAGAGCATCGTCGTGTACTCCCGCAAGCCGCCCGGCGCCCCGCTGCCCGCCGGCGTCACGGCCCGGCCCGCGCAGGCCCAGGCCCGTGGGTGAGCAACTGGCCCCGCTCGGTACCGGACATTTGATGCCATACGCTCCCGCCGTGGCCGGCCGGGTGCCCGCCGTGCCCGGGGTGCTCACCGAGGCGGAGATACGCGCCACCGGCGAGGCCATCGCCGCGGGGCAGCAGGAGTCCGGGGCGATCGGCTGGCCGGACGGCCAGGTGGACGCCTGGAACCACGTCGAGTGCGCGATGGCGATGTCGGTCTGCGGGCTGCACGGCCCGGCCCGGAGGGCTTACGAGTGGCTGCTTGCCGCGCAGCGGCCCGACGGGTCCTGGGCGCGCCGGACGGCGCCGGGCGGGCAGGCGAGCGAGGCCGCGAGTGAGAGCAACCACGCCGCCTACGTGGCCGTGGGGGTCTGGCACGAGTACCAGGTCACCGGGGACGCCGGTTTCGTCGCGCGGATGTGGCCCGCGGTGCGCCGGGCGATCGGATTCACCCTGGGCCTGCAGACGCCGCGCGGGGAGATCATCTGGCAGCGGGGCCCCGGCGGCGTCCCGGCGAGCTACGCGCTGCTGACCGGCTGCGCCAGCATGTACCAGAGCCTGCGCTGCGCGGCGGCGCTGGCCGACCTCGCCGGCGAGCCGCAGCCGGACTGGGAACTCGCCGCGGCCCGGCTCGCGCACACGGTCGCGTGCCACCCGGAGGCGTTCGCGGACAAGTCCCGGTTCTCGATGGACTGGTACTACCCGGTGCTGGGCGGCCCGGTGCGGGGGCCGGACGCGGCCGCCCGGCTGGCCGCGGGCTGGCCGGACTTCGTCGTGCCGCGCCTCGGGGTCCGCTGCGTGCGCGACGAGCCCTGGGTGACCGGGGCGGAGACCTGCGAGCTTGTCCTGGCCCTCGACGCGATCGGGGACACCCGCCGCGCCCTGGAGATGTTCGCCGGGGTCCAGTTCCTCCGCGATCCGGACGGCGCCTACTGGACCGGGTGGCAGTTCGCGAACCAGCGGCACTACCCGAACGAGCGCAGCGGCTACACCGCGGCGGCGGTGATCCTCGCCGCGGACGCGCTGTCCCGGACCACCGGGGGGAACGGCCTGTTCCGTGCCATGGGCGCCGACACCGCCACCGCACCGGCCCCGGACACCGGCAACTGCCGCTGCCAGGTCACCACCCCCTGACCGCCCAGCCCCGGCACGCAACTCGCTCGTGATCATGGCGATATGCTCGCCGAATCCCGCTGCGCCCGCCCGCCGCCCAGGCCCGGTTGTCATAGTTGGCGCAGCCATGACACAAGAGGGCCTCGTCGTCACATTCATGCCCCAGGCCGGCGGCGTAGGGCGGGTCAGGTCAAGGCCGCGGCACCGGCGGCACGGCGTTGGCGCGGATCGCCTCACTGTAGAAGCGGGCGCATGACTTGGGGATGCGGCGCTGCGTGCTAACGCGGTTACCCGCCCGCAAGCTCCTCTCGGAGTCTGGTGCGCAGTTCGACCGCGGTCCACGCGGTGATCAGCACGCCGTCCCGGCTGGCACACAAGCGCCTCTCGTCCGGGCCGGCAGCACTGGCCCAGACCGTGCCGAACATGAACCCCAAACCCTCGAACTCGTTGCGGAGATCGGCCAGGTCGCCGCTGATGGCCTCGGCGCTGGCAAGTTTCGTCCGAAGGCTGCCCAGATCATAGGCCGCCAGGACATGTACCTGGGCAGGGGCAGGACGCCGGGTGGCGATCCACGCTGGGGGGTGATCCTGGTACTCCACCTGCCAGGAGCCGTAGCGGTCCAGTTAAGTCGGCCAGTTCGGAAGCCACATCGGTCATGACTCCTTAGGCTATCTAGCTAAGGCTAGCCATGGCTAGCTCCGTATGATCGGAACTAGCCCGGGCTAGGTAACTTGATCATGTGGGCGAGATCGATCATGAAGGGGCCGTGCCGGTCTACCAGCAACTTGCGGCCATCCTTCGTGCTCAGATCGAATCCGGGGAGCTGCGCTCTGGGCGGCCGATCCCAAGTGAGCGAATGCTCACCCAGCGGTACGGCATCGCCGTCGGCACCGTCAAGAAGGCCGTGGAAGTCCTCCGCGCCGAAGGACTGGTCCACACGGTCATCGGCCGGGGAATCTTCGTTCGCTGACCGCCGAAGCTACATGAGGCCCGCAGCAGGCCGCAGGCGGCGTGTGCCCGGCCTGCGGCCGCAAGATCGCTGATCGAGGGCTGCGCGGTCCGTCCGCATCCTGGTGACCGGAAATAAGCTGCCGACTTACTTTGCTATTCTGTTAGCGCAGTAAGTCGTCGATCTTGAAGGAGCCGTTGTGACCCTGCCTAGGCCAACAACACTGATCACTTCATCCATCCCCGCGGCCCCAGGGGATGCCGAGCGCCTGGCAGCGCTCGCCAAGGCGTGGGGCGTAGCCCCGGAACAGGCGCTCGGGCGGCTGCTGGACGCCGCTCGAGTACTTGGGCTGCCCGGGCCGGTTCCCGGTAGCGACGAGGTTGCCATTCACGCTGTGTACCGGGGACGGCGTGCAGATGCCATCTTTAGCATGCGCACCCGTCGCGTCACCATCATCACCGGGCCAGGAGCGGGAGCCGCAGATCTGTACTCGTCGCGTGCGGCCGGGGTGGTGGTCCAGGCGGTCGACCCGTCCGTCAGCCCATCCCGTCGCGGGCCGGAGTTTTGGATTGTGACCGCAACTGGCCGGCCGCTGAGTTCGCTGCTGCCGCCGCCTCGGACCAGGAGGTCCCGCAGAACCAAGTAGCGGACTCGCGGGCCGCCCATGGCTCGCGATATAGACCGGACCCACAGTTCGCCAACTGAAGAGGCCTCCGGAAGGAAAACTTCCGGAGGCCTCGCCATTTGACGGCAAGGTCGGCCGCCGCGCCCGCCGGGCTTCTGTGGCCTTCAGCGGGGGCTCTCCGGCTCCGGGACGGCATGCCAGCACCGCGTCAGCCGCCCGCCCTGGTGGCTAAGGAAGGCTGATCATCCCGCCCGCCGACGGCCCAGGCAAGCCGAGCAGGCCAGGCCTCATGCTGGCAGGGTCGTTCGTCCGGCGGGGCGCTCCACCTTGCTCCGTGTGGCCCGGCCCGCTCCCCGGCGGGCGGGTCGACGGCAGACGGGATGATCAACAGGCCAGGCGGCGCGTGCTGCGTCATTCTGGTCCACCCGGCGGCCATCTCGCTGCAGGAGACACCGAAGGTCAGCGATCTACCCAGGACGAGGACCGTGTGGCGGGACCAGGGCTGGATGGCGGGTCGTTCGGCTAACTTCCCTCGCCGGTGCGTTCGAGTAGCCGCAGCGAGCCCTCAACGGCCACCTCGGTGAACGCGCCGGAGGCCAGCGCCCTGCGGTAGATGTGGTACGGCGCCTGGCCGCCGTCGGCCGGGTTCGGGAAGACGTCGTGGATCGCCAGTGCGCCGCCGGGCGCGACCCGGGGCGCCCAGCCCTCGTAGTCGGCCTGGGCCGCGGCCTCGGTGTGGCCGCCGTCGATGAACAGCATCCCCAGCGGTGCCTGCCACAGCCGCGCCACGTCCGCCGACCTGCCCACGATCGCGATCACTTCCTCGTCCAGGCCCAGGCCGGCCAGGGTGGCACGGAAGTGCGGCAGGGTGTCCAGCCTGCCGGTCCGCGGATCGACCAGGCTGTGATCGTGGTACTCCCAGCCTGGCTGGTTCTCCTCCGAGCCGTGGTGGTGGTCCACCGTGATGACGGCCTGGCCGACTTGCCGGGCCGCGCACGCCAGGTAGATCGTGGACTTGCCGCAGTAGGTGCCGACTTCAAGCACCGGCCCGGTGGCGGCGTAGACGGCCGCGGCCCGGTACAGGGCCAGCCCCTCGGTAGGCGGCATGAAGCCGCGCGCCGCCTCCGCCGCGCGCCGCAACTCCTCGGGCATGGTGGGCACGTCACCGGGCATGGCGGTCGGCCCACCTGGCATGAAGGGCGGCCCGCCGGGCGTGGCGGCCGACCCACTGGGCATGGCGCTGGGTCATGGTCTGATCCTGCCGTTGCCTGAAATGTGAGTGAACGTGAGTGCGTTCTCACATTAGGCTGCCTCGCCTTTCGGCGGGGCGCTCCCACCGTCGCTGGGTGTGTTCTGCTCGGGTTCGGGTTCGGGTTTCACTGCCACCAGCGCCGCCGAAGCGGTCGTCTTACGGTCGGCTCCGCCCGTGTCGAACCCGGCACTCGGGTCCGTTGATGCAAGTGCGTACCTCGCCAGGTTGACGGCGGCGTTGTGGTCTCGGTCGATCACCAGCCCGCAGTCGGTGCACGCGTAGGTCCGTTCCGACAGGGCCAGCTTGGCTTTCACCGTGCCGCAGCCGGAACAGGTCTTGCTGGAGGGGTGCCAGCGGCTGGCCTTCACGACTTGCGCGCCGTACCAAGCGGCCTTGTAATCGATCTGCCGGAGAAGCTGGCCAAGGGATGCGTTGGCCATGGCCCGGTTGAGGCCGCGCTTGCGGGCACCGCCGGAGGCCATCATGTTCTTGACCGTTAGGGTCTCGACACCGATTACCGTGTGCGCTTGGGCGAGCTGGGTGGTGAGCTTGTGTATCCGGTCCAGGCGCAGGTTGGCGACCCGCGCGTGGGCTTTGCGGATGTCTGCCTGGGTGCGTTCCCAGCCTTTGGACGCCTCCTGCTTGCGCCGGGCGGTGGTGTCCCATGGGCCGGTCTGGCGGGCGGCTTTGCGCTGCAGCGCCCGCAGCACCCGGTGGGCCTGCTTCAACTGCGCCGGGGCGGGGATGCGCGTGATCTGGGTGCCGTCCGGGGTGGCGAGCACGATCAGGTCTTTCACTCCGGCGTCGAGCCCGACCACCTGGGCACCAGCCTTGGCGTGTGACGGCCGCCCGATGTTGCGCTGCACGAGGCAGGTGAACGACACCAGCCAGCGGCCCCGCTCGAACCGGACGGTGGCGCGGGTGATCTTCGCGGTGCCGTTCTCGATGCGGCGGGCGAGCTTGCGGGTGGACTCGTGGGTCCTGATCCGGCCCAGCCGGGGCAGGGTGACATGCTTGCGGTCGGGCTCAACCCTGATCGTGCCCGTGGTGTAGGTGCACTTCCGGATCGCCGTGCGCTTGGACTTGAACCGCGGGAAGCCCATGCGCGGGCCCATGCGGGTGCCGGCGCGCGACGACGCCCAGTTGTCCAGGGCATTGGCGAGGGACTGGCAGCCGGACGAGTACGCCTCCTTGGAGTTCTCCTCCCACCAAGGAGTGCCGTCATCCCGCACCGCAACCGTGTACTTGCGCCGGTTCCACTCCCGCCTCAACGATGGCATCGACCAGCCCAGGGATGGGGTCAGATCCGCCTCGCCGATCCCGTAGGACCGCTCGGCCGCACGCTGATCGAGGGTCGCTTTCACCGCCGCCAGCATGGTGTTGAACGCGAACAGCCGGGCGCCCGCATGCGAGTTCAACGCCCGTTCTTGTGCCGAGGTGGGGTCGAGCGCGAATTGGTACGCCTGTACCGTCCACCCAGGCGGGATATCAAACCGCGCCATCACACCGTCTCCAGGGTCTTTCGTCGCGGTGGTGACCGCCCGGCTAGCCCAGTTGCGCACACCCTTGCGCCCGTGTAGGCGCGCGCACTTGCTGGTGAGCACCTCGAGCATGTCCCGCACCAGGTCCCATCAGTGGTCTCTCCTGGGTCATCTATCACCACCCGGCAGCTCTGCACGGCCAGCGCCGCCTCCAGATGCTCCATCCCCAAAGCGGGCCAGCCGGTCCCGGTGCCCCACAACAATCACCGTCGCAGGCGCATCCGACAGAACCCGCCGCAGCTTTGGGCGCTTACCCTTCAGCCCGGGCCCGACCTCCCGCACCACCTCACCGACTTCGTGCCTCCCGCTGCGGGCGGATTAAGTCAGCCGGGCCACCGGACGGTCCAGATCCGCCCGCTGGCCGTGGCTGGACACCCGCGCATACACCACCACCCGCCTCGGCCGCAACCGCCGCGGGCGCGCCGGTCAAGACCGTGCCCCGACGGCAACCGCCGGAACGGACCCGGCATCCGGTCCTCACGCGCCCACGTGTACGCAACCAGTGGGGTGCACGCCACTCGCCAGGGCCCACTCCGCCAGCTTCACCCGCTAAGTCAAACACATGTTCGCCCACATTACTCACGGCGCGCCGAACAGGCGCCAAACCGTGCACCGCGCCGGCGCGGGCGCGGACCCGGGCGCGAGGAGAATGCCGCCATGAGAGTGACCGTTGACCGTGACCTGTGTGAAGCCAACGGAGTGTGCGCGGGCCTGGTGCCGGAGGTCTTCCGGCTCGATGACGACGACGAACTGCACATCGCCGGGGGCGAGGTGCCGCTGGAACTGGCTGACCAGGTCAGGCATGCCGTCCAATCGTGCCCGAAGACGGCGCTGACGCTGAGCGAGTGAGCCGGCGTTAACTCGGCCGAGGCCGCCGCGACGCAGCCGCGAGGGCCTCAGGCCACTGGGGGGTTCTGGGGGGGTCGCCCCCCCAGGCCAGCACCGCCCGGTTCCTGCAGCTCGATGCGGTTCCCGGCCGGATCGCTCAGGAACGACTGGCGCCCGGCGCCGACCGGGACCGGGTCGGTGACCTGCACGCCCCGCCCGCGCAGCTCGGCGACCACGGCGTCCAGGTCGGTCACGGCCAGGGCGAAGTGCTGGCCCCTGTCCGGCGGCACGTCCGCCTTGATGAGGTGCACCTGCTGGCTGCCCGCGTCCAGCCAGGCGCCGTCGAAGCTGAAGTCCGGGCGGTCGGCGCGCTCGGTCAGGCCCAGCACGCCGACGTAGAAAGCCCTGGCCGCGGGCACGTCGCGGACGTTGATCGAGACATGGTGGAGCCCGGCAGGTCGCATCACCCCAGTCTGCGTCATCCGCCCCGGGCGGGCTAGTGCGCCGCCGCCAGCCTGGCCAGCGCCTCGGCGAGGACCTCCCGCTTCTTGCAGAACGCGAAACGCACCTGGGACCGGGCCGCCTCGACGTTGTCGTAGAACACCGAACTGGGGATGGCCACGACGCCTGCCTTGTGCGGCAGCTCGCGGCAGAACCGCATGCCGTCCGCGTAGCCGAGCGGGCGCACGTCGGTGGTCACGAAGAACGTGCCGGCGGGCCGGTAGACCTCGAAGCCGGCGGCGGCCAGGCCGTCGCAGAAGAAGTCCCGCTTGGGCCGCAGGTCGCCGGCCACGGAAGCGAAGTAGCTGTCCGGCAGGGCGAGCGCCTGGGCGATCGCGTACTGGAACGGCCCGCTGGAGACGTACGTGAGGAACTGCTTGACGGTACGGACCGCGGTCACGATCTCCGGGCTGCCGGTCACCCAGCCGACCTTCCAGCCGGTGAACGAGAAGGTCTTGGCCGCCGAGCTGATGGTGACGGTGCGCCCGGCCATCCCCGGCAGCGAGGCGATCGGCAGGTGCGTGCCCTCGAACACCATGTGCTCGTAGACCTCGTCCGAGATGACCAGCAGGTCATGCTCGCGGGCGAGCTCGGCGACGGCGGCCAGCTCGTCCGGGGTGAACACCACGCCGGTCGGGTTGTGCGGGGAGTTCAGCAGGATGACCCGGGTCCGCGGGGTTACCGCGGCGCGCAGCGCGCCGAGGTCGGGGCGGAAGTCCGGCGGGTGGAGGGTGACCGGCACCCGGCTGGCGCCCGCCATCGCCACCGAGGCCGCGTAGGAGTCGTAGTAGGGCTCGAACGCGATGGCCTCGTCGCCCGGCTCCAGCAGCGCGAGCAGCGCCGCCGCGATGGCCTCGGTCGCGCCGACCGTGATCAGCACCTGGGTCTCCGGGTCCAGGTCGAAGCCGTAGAACCGTTTCTGGTGCGCGGCGACCGCCTGGCGCAGCTCGGGGATGCCGGCACCGGGCGGGTACTGGTTGCCCAGGCCCGCCCGGATCGCGGCCACGGCGGCCTCGGCGATCTCCCGTGGCCCGTCGACGTCGGGGAAACCCTGGCCGAGGTTGACCGCCCCGGTGGTGACGGCGAGCGCCGACATCTCGGCGAAGATCGTGGTTCCCATCCCGGCGAGCCGGGGGTTCAGCAGTGGTCGGTTCACCCGGACATGACATCATGCCGCAGCGCACGCCGTGACCGCGGCCGCCGTGACGTACGCTGCGGGCATGCGCGTCGCTTTGTGCCAGTTGCCGGTCAGCCCGGATCCCGGGGTCAACCTCGGCAGGGTGCGGGAGGCCCTGTCCGATGCGGCGGGCCGCGGTGCCGACCTGGCGGTGTTCCCCGAGGCCACGCAGGCCCGGTTCGGCAGCGACCTGCGCGGCATCGCCGAGCCGCTGGACGGCCCGTTCGGCGGCGGGCTGGCCGCGGCGGCGCGGGAGACCGGGGTGGCGCTGGTGGCGGGGGTGTTCGAGCCCGCGCCGGACGGGCGGGTCTACAACACCGCGGTGGCCTACGACGCCGCGGGCACCCGGGTCGCCGCGTACCGCAAGATCCACCTGTTCGACGCGCTCGGCGAGCGGGAGTCCGCCGTGGTCGCCCCCGGTTCCGAGCCCGTGGTCGCGGATCTGTGCGGCGTCCGGGTGGGCCTCATGACCTGTTACGACGTCCGGTTCCCCGAGCTTGCCCGGGCGCTGGCCGTACGCGGCGCCGAGTTGATCGTGATACCTACCGCGTGGGCGGCCGGCCTGTTCAAGGAGGAGCACTGGGTCACCCTGGTGCGCGCCCGCGCGATCGAGAACACGGTCTGGGTGGCGGCGGCCGGGCAGGTGCCGGACCATTCCGCCCCGCCGACCCGCGCCCCCACCGGGGTTGGGCGCAGCATGATGGCCGACCCGATGGGCACCGTGCGCGCCGACCTCGGCCCGTTCCCCGGGCTCGCCGTCGCCGAACTCGACAGCGCGCTGACCAAACAGGTCCGGGCCACGCTGCCGTGCCTGGAGCACCGGCGCACGGACATCTTCGGGCCGGCCGCCGGGTGAGCCCCGCCGCCGCGCCGCGTGGTCAGCGGTAGCGCGCGTGCCAGAGCACCGGATGTTCCGCGGCGGTGCTCGCGGCGAATCCGGCACCGGTCAGCGTCCCGTTCCCGGCCGTAACCGCGTTGATTTGCGTAACGAACGGCCCGCCCCGCCCGCCGCCCGCGGGGACACCGCCGTGCCAGGTCAGCCCGTCGGAGGACCACCATGCCAGCATTGCCGGCCGTCCCGGCAGCCCGGTGTGGCCGGCCGCGACGGCACCGCGGCGGCCCACCGCGACGAACCCGTGCCCCGCGGCGGTCAGCGCGGTCACCAGGGCCGGGGCCGGCAGCGCGGGCAGCACCGAGTCCCGCCAGGTGCGGCCGCCGTCGGCCGAGGCCGCGGTGAACGGCACCGGCGCCTGGCCCGCCCGCCATTCATAGCCGGCCGCGACCACCCGCCCGCCCGCGGCGCTGACCTGGGCCAGCACGGCACTGACCGCCCCGGCCGGGCGTGGCACGGCGGTGAACCGCCAGCCTGAGCCGGTCGGTGAGGTCCAGGCCGCGGGGCCGCGCCCGGCCGAGCCCACGGCGACGAACCCGGGCGCCGCGGCGGTCACCGCGAGTACCTGACGGGCCGCGGCGCCCCCGCCCGGCGCGGCACCGCCCGGGACCGGCAGGCGGGCGCGGGACCAGGTGCCGAGGTCCTTCGAGTACCAGGCGACGGGAACCGCCGCGCCCGGGGCCGTGCCGCCCGGCGGGGCGCTGCCGACCACCACGTAGCCGGCCCGCCCGGCCGCCGCCTGGGTGAGGCTGGCCCCGGGCGCCGCGAGCGGGCTCGTGGCGGAGACCGGGGTCCAGGAGGCGCCGGCCGCCGACGTCAGGACCACCGGCTGCGCAGGGGGCGGCCCGGAGCCCGCCAGGCCCGGCGCCGCGGCATGGCCGATCGCCAGCCAGCCCCCGCCGCCGTGCACCACGCTGACCAGCGCGCCGCTGCGCCACGCCGCGGGCAGCAGGACACCCGCGGGCGCCCAGTGCCCGGCCGTGGCCAGCCACAGCGCCGGTGACCCGCCCGAGGCACCGGCCGCGACCAGCGCGCGGCCGTACGCGGCCAGGCCGTTGACGGTCACGTCCGGGGTGGCCGCCGCGGCCAGGACCGCCTGCCCGACCCGCCCTCGCCCGGCCGGCCCGCTGAGCAGCAGGTGCGGCCGGATGCCCACCCCCGTTCCCGGCCGGGTGTTCCCGGCCACCAGCAGGGCGCCGCCGGGCCCGGCGGTCAGGCCGGCCATCACCCCGCTGCCCGGGCTGGCGGTCTGCTGCCAGCCGAGACCGTGCGCGCTGAAGAACGCCACCTCGGAGTCGCGCACGGCGCCGGCCACCACGAAGCCGTGCCCGCCCCCGGACACCCCGGTGACCTGGAGCGAGGCCTGCCGGACCGGGGTCAGCTTGCCCGCGTACCGCCAGGTGGAACCCTGGGCCGACAGGTAGGTCACGGCGTCCTGGTGCCCGCCGGCGTGGCCGGTGCGGACGGCGACGAACGCGCTCCCGTCCGAGGCCAGGCCCGCCAGCGCGGCGGTCGCGCCGTGGCCGGCCGGAAGCCGCACCGGCGCCCAGGTGCGGCCGCCGTCCGTGCTCCGCCACAGGCCCGCGGCCGGCCGGCCACCCTGCCCCGCGGCCCCGGTGACCGGGCCGCCGGCCACGACCACGCCGCCCGCCGCGGCGGCCCACCGCAGCCCGGTCACGTGCCCGCCGCGCGCGCTGAGCCCGTGCGCGGTTCCGGTCCAGCGCTGCCAGCCACGCCCGGCCGGCGCGGTCCACACCACGGGGCCCGCGCCGGTGCCGGTGTGCTCGCCGACGGCCACGAACCCGCTGCCGGTGCCGGCCAGGCCGAGCACCGTGTCCCCGGTCGCGGTGGGCGGCGGCGGTGCCTGCCGCCACGTCCTGCCGTCCGGGGAGGTCCAGGCCACGCGCTGCCCCAGCGCGAGCCAGGTGCCGCCGCCGCGGGCGATCAGCACCGGCACGGTTCCCGCGACCGGCACCGCGCCGGGGCCGCCCGCCGCGCCGGGGCCGCCCGCCGCGCCGGGGCCGGGCGCGAGTCCGGGGCCGGGCCCGGTCGCCGCGGGGGCCGCAGCCGCTGCGGGGCCGGCCAGGGTCGCCCGGGCCCAGGTGCGGCCGCCGTCGGCGGAGTACAGGATCAGCGCGACCGGGGCGGGCTGGCTGGGCTCGGCCCCGATGGCGACGACGGTCTTGCCGGCCGAGGCAATCCCGGTCAGCGACGCCTGGAGCGGGGTGACCCCGGCCGCCCGGCCGGCCAGTTCCGCGTCCGCCGGCGCTGCGGCCGGGTACGGGGTGAGGAGCCTGAATCCCGCCTCGGCCGGGCCGCCACCGGATCGCTCGATGCCGATGGCGGCAAGGGCCCCGGCGACGAGGACGAGCGCGGCGACCGCCGCGATGGTGACCCGCCTGCCCCGGCGCGGCCGACGGGTCCTCGCGTACCTGCCGGAGCCGGCCCTGCCCCGCCTGGCCGGCGCACCGGCATCGGCTCCGGTGCGGGGCGATGGGCGCTCAGCCGCAGGGTGCTCCGCAGGCGAGCGCCCGGCGGTATCGGCGGTGCGGACGGACCCGTCCGCGGAGAGCACCGGGATCGGCTCGGTGTGCGGGTCCTCCTCGGCAGCGGGCCCGGCATGGGGCTGCCGTCCGGCCGCCGCGGGCCGCATCCAGTCGATGCCGGTCTCCTGCCACGCGGCGGCCGACTGCTGCCACACCGAGACCGGAGCGGCGGGCGCCGGCCGGCCGGGTGCGGGTGCGCCCGCCTCGGCCGGCGCCTGCAACGGCGCGTCCCCGGGTCCGGGCTCCGCGCCGGGCTCCCAGAGTTCGTCGCCGCGCAGCGACAGGTCCGGCTCGTCCTCGTCCGGCTCACCAGCCATATCCGCGATCCCGCCCGGGTAGCCCCGCACGGCGGGCGCGAAGGCCGCACCGCGCGGCGCACGTCCCGGCGAAACAGGCACGGCGGTTCCTCCCCGGCCCGGCCCACCGCCGGCGGTCACGGTCGCACCACCGGCAGGGCGGGGCGCGGTTTGCCTGGACGGACGGTCGGCGGGCAGTCGGCCACGCCCGTGATGCTAGCGGTGGAAAGGGCTATTGCTGAGGCGATCCGGGAGTGTGCGCAGCGGTCGAACGAAACCGGCTCACCGCGACGTGCCGCGGGCGGCGTCGAGCACCGCGGCGCGGAGCCGCTGCATCTCGTCGTCGCTGACCCGCTCCAGGAACCGGCGCATCGTTAACTCCTCGTCACCGCCGGAGCGCAATACCTCGGTCATCACCCGGGCGTCGTGCTCTTCGCGCTGCTCGACGGGCCAGTACCGCCAGGCACGGCCGTGCTTGACCCGCTGCAGCACGCCCTTGCGGTACAGAATGTCCATTACCGTCATCACGGTCGTGTAGGCGACCGGTCGGTCGTACCGCAGCCGCTCCCGGACCTCGCGCACCATGCACGGGCTGTCGGCGGCCCACATCACGTCCATGATGGCCATCTCAAGTTCACCGAACTCGCGCACCCGGCGGCACCTCCGTCCATCCATGTAAGCACGGGAGACGGCTCGTCAATGAGTGCCCGAAGTGAGCAGGGGGAGGAAAGCGGCCCCCTGGTATGGGTTTGTTCGCCCGGGCCGGAGAACTTCTCCCGGCCCGCACCGCGGACGGCGACGGCGCCGCGGACGGTAGCCTAGAACACGCCCTGATGGGGGCGGCAACACGACCAGTCACACGTCGGAAGAGGGCGATGTCCGCCGTGCCTTCGGAGTCGCCGCGGGCGTCCGCGGATCCCACCGAGCACACCACCGAGCCTTCGGGCCCGGAATCCCGGGCCGGCATGACCGGCACGGACTTCGGGCCGAACGAATGGCTCGTAGACGAGTTGTACCAGCGCTACCTGGCCGATCCCGCGTCGGTGGCCATGGAGTGGTGGAACTTCTTCGCCGATTACCAGCCTCCGCAGGGCAGCCCGGCCCAGCCGGCCGTGGCCGCGCGGCAGGCCGCCGCGCCCGCGGCACAGGCGCCGGCCGCGGCCGCGCCCGCCGCGCGGCCTGCGCCCCGTCCCGGGACCGGCGGGCCAGGCGACGCCGGGCCGGCGCCGGCCGCGGCGCCAGCGGGGCCAGCCCCCGCCGCGCCCCCGGCCGCCCCGGCCGCCCCGGCCGGCGGTGTGGCCGCACCCGCGCCGGCTCAGCCAGCGGCGGACCGCGGGCCCGCCCCGCAGCCGGGCGCCGCGGCACCCGGGCACGATTCCACCGTGGCGCGGCTGCGCGGCGCCGCCGCCCGCACGGCGGAGAACATGGCGGCGAGCCTCACCGTCCCCACGGCGACCAGCGTCCGGGCCATCCCGGCCAAGCTCGTGGCCGACAACCGCATCGTGATCAACAACCACCTGGCCCGCGGCAGGGGCGGGAAGGTCTCGTTCACCCACCTCATCGGGTTCGCCGTGGTGCAGGCGCTGCGCGCGGTGCCGGAGATGAACCACGCCTTCACCCAGGTCGACGGGAAGCCGGCCGTGGTCACGCCCGAGCACGTCAACCTGGGCCTGGCCATCGACGTGGCCGCGCGCGACGGATCGCGGCAGTTGCTGGTCCCGAGCATCAAGGCAGCCGAGGCCATGGACTTCCGCCAGTTCTGGATGGCCTACGAGGACATCGTCCGGCGGGCCCGGACGGGCAAGCTCACCATCGACGACTTCGCGGGCACCACGATCTCGCTGACCAACCCGGGGACCATCGGCACCGAGCATTCCGTGCCCAGGCTGATGGCCGGGCAGGGCTGCATCGTCGGCGTGGGGGCGATGGAGTACCCGGCCGAATACCTGGGCGCCTCGGAGGAGACCCTCGCCCGGCTGGCGGTCAGCAAGACCGTGGCGCTGACCTCCACCTACGACCACCGGATCATCCAGGGCGCGCAGTCCGGCGAGTTCCTGCGCCGGATGCAGCAACTGCTGCTCGGCGAGGACGGGTACTACGACGCCGTGTTCAAGGCGCTGCACATCCCCTACGAGCCGGTGCGCTGGGTGCGCGACATCGCCGCCCTGCACGAGGACGACGTCACCAAGCCGGCCAGGGTGCTGGAACTCATCCATGCCTACCGGGTCCGCGGCCACCTCATGGCGGACACCGACCCGCTGGAGTACAAGCAGCGCAAGCACCCCGACCTGGACATCAACCAGCACGGCCTGACCCTGTGGGACCTGGAGCGCGAGTTCCCCACCGGCGGCTTCGGCGGCAAGCCGCTGATGAAGCTGCGGGAGATCCTCGGCGTGCTGCGCGACTCCTACTGCCGGACGGTCGGCGTGGAGTACATGCACATCCAGAACCCGGAGGAGCGGGCCTGGATGCAGGAACAGATCGAGCGGCCGCACGGCCGGCCCAGCCACGACGAGCAGATGCAGATCCTGTCCCGGCTGAACGTTGCCGAGGCCTTCGAGATGTTCCTGCAGACCAAGTTCGTCGGCCAGCGCCGGTTCTCCCTGGAGGGCGCAGAGTCCCTGATCCCGCTGCTGGACGCGGTGCTCACCGAGGCCGCGAGCGCCTCGCTGGATGAGGCCGTGATCGGGATGGCGCACCGCGGCCGGCTGAACGTGCTGGCGAACATCGTGGGCAAGTCCTATGCGCAGATATTCGGCGAGTTCGAGGGCAACATCGACCCGCGCACCATCCACGGGTCCGGCGACGTCAAGTACCATCTCGGCGCCGACGGCCTGTTCACCGCCAGCGACGGCGCCTCGATCGCCACCTCGCTGGTCGCCAACCCCAGTCACCTGGAAGCGGTCGACCCGGTCGCCGAGGGCGTGGTCCGCGCCAAGCAGGACGTGCTCGACATGGGCGAGCCCGGGTTCACGGTGCTCGCGGTGCTCGTCCACGGCGACGCGGCGTTCGCGGGCCAGGGCGTGGTGGCGGAGACCTTGAACCTGTCCCAGCTCCGCGGGTACCGCACCGGCGGGACCGTGCACATCGTGGTCAACAACCAGGTCGGGTTCACCACCGCACCGCAGTACTCCCGGTCCAGCGTGTACAGCACGGACGTGGCGCGGATGATCCAGGCGCCGATCTTCCACGTCAACGGCGATGACCCCGAGGCGGTCGTCCGGGTGGGCCGGCTGGCGTTCGCCTACCGCCAGGCGTTCGGCAAGGACGTGGTCATCGACATGATCTGCTACCGGCGCCGCGGGCACAACGAGGCGGACAACCCGTCGTTCACCCAGCCGCTGATGTACGACCTCATCGACGCCAAGCGGTCCACCCGCAAGCTCTACACCGAGGCGCTCATCGGGCGTGGCGACATCACCGTGGAAGAGGCGGAGCAGGCGCTGCGTCACTACCAGCAGCAGCTCGAGCGCGCCTTCACCGAGACGCGGGAGGCGGCGAGCAGGCCCGCCGGGCAGGGCGCGGTCATCCGGCCGGAGCCCGCCGAATCAGAGTCGATCGACCACGGTGCCGTGCCCACGGCGATCACCGACGAGGCCGTCAAGCAGATCATCGACAGCCAGCTCAACCCGCCCGACGGGTTCACCGTCCACCCGCGGCTGCTGCCGCTGCTGCAGCGGCGCGCCTCGATGGTGGCTGGCGACGCGATCGACTGGGCCACCGGCGAACTGCTGGCCTTCGGCGGGGTGCTGATGGACGGCCACACGGTGCGGCTGGTCGGCCAGGACACCCGGCGCGGCACGTTCGGCCAGCGGCACGCCGTCCTGGTGGACCGGCACACGGGCGAGGAGTACACCCCGTTGCGCCGGTTCAACTCGGCCAACGCCAAGTTCCACGTCTACGACTCGCTGCTGTCGGAGTTCGCGGCGATGGGCTTCGAGTACGGCTACTCGGTCGCCCGCCCCGGCGCGCTGGTGTGCTGGGAGGCCCAGTTCGGCGACTTCGTCAACGGCGCGCAGACCATCGTGGACGAGTTCATCAGCTCCGGCGAGCAGAAGTGGGGCCAGCGCTCCAGCGTCGTGCTGCTGCTGCCGCACGGGTACGAGGGCCAGGGACCGGACCACTCCTCGGCGCGGGTGGAGCGGTTCCTGAGCCTGTGCGCCCAGGACAACATGACGGTGGCGATGCCGACCACGCCGGCCAACTACTTCCACCTGCTCCGCTGGCAGGCCCTGTCCGGGCGGCGCAAGCCGCTGATCGTCTTCACCCCCAAGTCGATGCTCCGGCTGAAGGCGGCCACGTCCACCGCGGCCGACTTCACGCGGGGATCGTTCCTGCCGGTGATCCGCGACCCGCGCCCGGCCGGCCCGGCGGGCGTGCGCACCGTTATGCTGTGCGCCGGCAAGATCTACTACGACCTGGCCGAGAGGCGTGCCGCCGAGGGCCGCGACGACGTCGCGCTGATCAGGGTGGAGCGGCTCTACCCGCTGCCCCTCGGGGAGATTCTCGCCGAACTCGACCGGTATCCGGCCGAGGCCGAGATCGCCTGGGTGCAGGAGGAGCCGGCGAACATGGGTGCCTGGCCGACCATGGCGTTGTGGCTGCCCGGGCTGCTGGAACGGAGGGTGCGGGTGGTCTCGCCGCCGGCCAGTTCGGCGCCGGCGCTGGGCTCGTCCGTGGCGCACGCCGCCGACCACAGGGCGGTCATCGAGCGCGCACTGGGCCGGGGCTAGCGCATGTACTTCACCGACCGGGGTATCGAGGAACTCGCCGAGCGGCGGGGCAGCGAGGAGATCAGCCTCGCCTGGCTCGCCGAGCGGCTGCGGGAGTTCGTGGATGCGTCGCCTGAGTTCGAGGCGGCGGTCGACCGGCTGGCAACCTGGCTCGCCCGGCTCGACGACGAAGAAGACTGACGCGCAGCGGCCGGGCGGGGGGCATAGGAGGCACACCGGAGCCCGCGCCCACGGCAGGCACGCCGGAGCGCGTGCGCCGGCCGCCCGCCTCAGTCGCGATGCATCTTGACTTTCGTACGACGCGACATATCGTGTTAAGGTCGCACCGCCGACGGCACGGAGAGGGACGGAGAGGGGACGGCCGATGAGCCCGGTGTTCCGCCACGGCAGGCTGCGCCTCTACCTGCTCAAGCTCCTGGACGAGGCGCCTCGGCACGGCTACGAGGTCATCAGGCTCCTCCAGGACCGGTTCATGGGCATCTACGCGCCCTCGCCTGGGACGATCTACCCGCGGCTTGCCCGGCTCGAGGAAGAGGGCCTGGTCACGCACGACGAGGCCGACGGCAGGAAGGTCTACCGGATCACCGAGAAGGGCCGGGAGGAACTGCGGGCCCGGCTCGACGACCTGACCGAACTGGAAGACGAGATCACGGCTTCGGTCCGCGACATCGCCCGCGAGGTCAGCGAGGACGTCAGGGAGACCGTGCGCACCCTGCGCGAGGAACTGTCCTCCGCGGCGCGCGAGTTCCACGCCCGGGCGCACCAGGCAACCGCCGGGGCCGACCCCGGCGGTGAGGCACGGCACGCCAGTACCGACGAGGCGCGCGCCCGGGCCGAGGCGGCACGGGCACGCGAGGCGTCGGCGCACGAGCGGGCGGCCCGGGCCAAGGAGCAGGCACGGGAGCAGGCCGGGCGGGCACGGGAGCAGGCCGAGCAGGCACCGGACCAGGCCGAGCGGGCCCGGGACGACGCACGGCGTGAGCGCGACGACGCACGGCGGGACCGGGAACGCGCCCGCCAGGGCCGGCACCACGAGCGCCATGGCGGGCACGGCGAGCGTGAGTGGGGCGAGTGGGCCGGCTGGGCGGGCTGGGGCGGCTGGCCGGGGGCGGCCGGGCAGCACGGCTGGGCCGATCCGCAAGGCTACCGCGACCTGGAACGGCTGGCCAGGCAGTTCAGCCGGGACCTGCGGTCCGCGGCCTGGCACGCCCAGGCGGTCAGCGAGGACGCGCTGCGCGACCTGCGCGGCATCCTGGACGAGACGATCGAGCGGATCAGGGCCGAGGTCTTCCAGGGCAAGACACCCCCGCCCGAGCCCGGCGATCAGGGAGAAAGCCCTCCGCCCGCTCAGTGATCATGGCGGCATAGCCCGTCTCCGTCACCATGAACCCGGCGCTGCCCGCCGCGCGGAATCCTTGTGGTTTTTGGTGTGAGTGTGACTGCCGGGGCGAGGGGCATCGGGCGGCCTGGCGCGAGCCAGGCTGCGGGTTGCCCTGGGATGCCGCAGCGGCAGTATCGCCATGCATCACGCCCGTTTCCCCGGCGCCGTCGGGTCAGCGGGTGAAGACGATCTTGCCGAACAGGTCGCCGGAGATCATCGCGGCGAATCCGTCCCGCGCGGCGGCCAACGGCAGCACGCGGTCGATCCGCGGCCGGACACCTGTCTGCACCAGGAATGTCGCCAGGCGCGCCAACTGGTCGCGGCTGCCCATCGTGGACCCGACGACCGACAACTGCAGGTAGAAGACCCTGTTCAGCTCCGCGGCCGGCGCGGCGCCGCTGGTCGCCCCGGCGATGACGATCCTGCCGCCGGGCCGCAGCGCCCGCAGCGAGTGCGCCCAGGTCGCCTCGCCGACGGTCTCCATGACGGCATCGACCCGCTCGGGCAGCCGGGCGCCGGGCTCGAACACCCGGTCGGCACCCAGTTCCAGGGCCCGGGCCCGCTTTTCCTCGCTCCTGCTCGTCGCCCAGACCCGGAACCCCCCGGCCCGGCCCAGCAGGATCAAGGCGGTGGCCACGCCGCCGCCCGCCCCCTGCACGAGCACGGTCGCGCCCGGCTCCAGGCCGGACTTGGCGAACAGCATCCGGTAGGCGGTGAGGTATGCGGTGGGCAGGCAGGCGGCCTCCTCGAAGGAAAGCCCGCGCGGCTTGGGCACCAGGTTGCCCCGTGGCACGGCGACCTTCTCGGCGAACGTGCCGTCGTACCGCTCCGACAGCAGCGACCTGCTCGGGTCGAGGGTCTCGTCGCCGCCGTGCCCGGCGCCCTCCCCGACCACCGCGTGCACGATGACCTCGTTGCCGTTCTCGTCGATGCCCGCGGCGTCACAGCCGAGGACGATGGGCAGCCGGTCGGCGGGGATGCCGACCCCGCGCAGGGTCCACACGTCGTGATGGTTCAGCGCCGCGGCCTTGACCGTGACCGTCACCCACCCGTCGGGCGGCGAGGGCTCCGGATGATCGCCGAGGTGAAGGGCGGCCATCGGATCCTCGGGGCTCGCCCGGGCAGCGGTGACGGCAAACATGCCCGAAACGATAACGGTCACGTACTTAGCGCCGAACCACGGGCCACCCTGGGCGGACTGTGCGATACTCAACTCCGGGGTGTGCTCCGTCACATTTCCACGCCTTCCCCCGTGTTCGTCTCCCTCTGCGCATCGCCAGCAGCCAAAGGACCAGAGTGGATCTCAACTCGTACGCGGACCTCGCCGTACGCTTGGTGAACAGCACCAATCAGGGCCGCGGCGGCGGCGGGCTGGCGACCGTGGAGTCCTACCGGGCCCTTGTGGCGGACCGGCCGCACCTGGCCGGCAAGGTGACCCTGGCCGACCTTGAGGCGCTGCGACTGCTCCGCGAAGAACTGCGGCTGATCTTCGCCGCGGCGGACCTCGGTAACGCCGACAAGGTCGCCGGAAGGCTCAACGCGCTGCTCGCCCGGCACCCCATCCACTCCGAGCTCGTCAGCCACGATGGCCAGGGATGGCACGTGCACCTGGTGGAAAGCGGCTCGGCCGCCGACCGGCATGCGGCGGGCGCGGTCGCCGGGCTGACCGGGCTGGTCGCCGAGTCCGGCACCGACCGGTTCGGCACCTGCGAGGCACCCGGCTGCGGCCGGGCATTTATCGGCACCTGCGCGTCGGCGGGAAAGCGCTACTGCTCGCAAGGCTGCAAGCCGAAGGCAAAAGTCCGGGCTTTGCGGACCCACGGACAGGGCCCGCCGTCCACCGCCGTGAGTTGATGCCGGCCCGCGAGCCCCTAGGGACTGCCGCAGGTCGGCGGGTTGCGACGCTCGCCGCGTTACCGAAATGAATCCATGTGCCTGCTTCTCATGGTCCTTGACGATCATTACCATAAGCCCTACTCACCGCACGGGCACACCGCCCCCGAAATGCGAACCCGGAAGAAGGTTCGGATATGGCTGTAGTTACCGAGACCCGACCGGCAGACGTCGGCCTCAAGCGAGAGATGGGGTTGATCGGCGCCACCTGGGCGTCCGAGACCTCGATCATCGGCTCGGGCTGGCTGTTCGCCCCGCTCATCGCCGCGGGGCTGATAGGCGGGGGCGCCGTCGTTGACTGGATCGTCGCCGGGATCGTGGTCATCGTCCTGGCGCTAACCCTCGCCGAACTCGGCGGGATGTACCCCGTCTCCGGCGGGACCGCCAGATTCCCGCACTTCGCGTTCGGCAGCGTCGCCGGCATCGGGTTCGGCTTCTTCTCGTACGTGCAGGCGGTCACGATCGCGCCGGTCGAGTGCTACGCGTTCGTCACGTACGCCTCCTACTACTGGCACGGCCTCTTCAACGCGACGACGGGAAAGATCACCGGGGCCGGCTTGTGGGTGACCGTCGGCCTGATGGTGGTCTTCACCGCGATCAACTTCCTGGCCATGCGGATGTTCAACCGCGTCAACTCCGCCGTCACGTGGTGGAAGGTCGCGATCCCGGTCCTCGCGATCATCGTGCTGCTGTTCAAGTTCCACGGCGCCAACTTCACCGCGGGCGGGGTGGGCTTCTTCCCCGGCGGGATCAAGGGCCTGACGGCGGCGCTGCCGTTGTCCGGGATCATCTTCGCCTACTCCGGCTTCGAGCAGTGCGACCAGCTGGCGGGCGAGATCAAGGACCCCGGGCGCAACCTGCCGCGGGCGATCATCATCTCGGTGCTGATCGGCACCGTGGTCTACACCCTGCTGCAGGTCGTGTTCATCGGCGCGCTGCCCTCAAACGTGATAAGCAAAGGCCTCCTGCACATCACCAACCCCCTCGTCCTCGCGGGGCCGTTCGCCGCCGTCGCCGGCCTTTCCGGGCTCGCCTGGCTGGGGCACCTCCTGCGGGTCGACGCGTTCGTCTCCCCGTCCGGCACCGGCCTCATCTACGTGACCGGGACCTCGCGGATCAGCTACGGCCTGGCCAGGAACCGGTACGCCCCGCAGATCTTCGGCAGGGTCGACGCCAGAGGAGTCCCATGGATCGGGCTGATCTTCGCGTTCCTGTTCGGGTTGCTCTTCCTGCTGCCGTTCCCGAGCTGGCGCTCGCTGGTCGGCCTGATCACCGGCGCGAGCGTGCTGATGTACGCGGGCGGGCCGCTGTCTCTGGCCGCGTTCCGCGGGCAGGTGCCCGACGCGAACCGGCCCTACCGCATGCCGGCCGCCGCGGTGCTCGCCCCGATCGCGTTCGTCGTCGCCGACCTGCTCATCTACTGGTCGGGCTTCGAGGTGGTCTGGAAGCTCGGCGTCGTGCTGGTCATCGGGTACGTGGTGATCGGCGTCTCGATGGCGTTCGACAGGGACCGGCCGCCGCTGGACTGGAAGTCGGCGATATGGCTGCCGGCGTGGCTGATCGGGCTGGGCATCATCTCCTGGCAGGGCCAGTACTCCGGTGGCGCGGTCGCCGCGCCGGTCAACACCAACAACATCCCGTTCTGGTGGGACATCGTCATCGTCGCCGTGTTCAGCCTGGTCATCTTCTACTGGGCCATGGCCACCAAGCTGCCCAGGGAGGAAATGCTCAACCTGGTCGAACGGCAGTCGGCGGAGCACGCCGAGCCGGCCGCCCCGGCCGCCTGAGACCAGGCAGGCCAGCGCCGCTGAGGGCAGTCCGAGCGGCCATCGCCTGAGCGGAGGCCCGTCCCGCGGACGCGGGACGGGCCTCGCTTATCGTGGCCGGGCTCGCCGCGGGACAGGCCCGCGCCCTTCAGCGGCGGTCTCGCCGGCCGCGCCGGTAGCGCAGCAGTAGCCGGCCCTCGATCAGCGACGGGGGGACCACCCCGAAGGAGCGGCTGTCCACGGCGCCCGCCGCCGGGTTGTCGGAGGCCAGCCACCAGCCGCCCGGCTCCTGCCGCGCGGCGCGCTTGACGATCAGCAGGCCGGCCCGGCCCGGATGGCGGGCAACCACGATCTGCCCTGCGCGTACGCGCAACGGGCGCCCCGGATCTATCGTTCTGCACAAAAGAAGCCAGTCGCCGGGGCTGAGGGCCGGTTCCATCGATCGCTCGGCCACAGCGACCCGCCAAAGTGGCCAGCGCATGCATCCCCTCCGGGTTCGGCCAGGGCCAGGCCGGGTAGTGTCGGACTCCGGTATCTCATGATCCGACAGAGAGAGGGAGATCGATGAGGCTGCTCGCCCGTCTCCTGGAACCGAAGGCCACTGCCCACGCGCACTGCGACCTCCCCTGCGGGGTCTACGACCCGGCGCAGGCACGCATCGAGGCCGAGTCCGTCAAGGCCATCAGCCAGAAGTACCAGGACAGCAACGACCCCGCGTTCCAGACCCGCGCGCTGATCATCAAGGAACAGCGGTCCGAGCTGGTCAAGCACCACCTCTGGGTGCTGTGGACCGACTATTTCAAGCCCCCGCACTTCGAGAAGTACCCGCAGCTCCACACGCTGTTCAACGAGGCCACCAAGCTCGCGGGCGCGGCCGGCACCAAGGGCAGCGCCGACGTGGCCACGGCGGACGAGCTTCTCGCCAAGATCGAAGAGATCAACAAGATCTTCTGGGAGACCAAGCAGGGCTGACCCGCTTCAGCACGGCAACACGCAGGAGGCCACGCGGTTGACCCGCGCGGCCTCCTGCGCGTGTGCGCCGGCAGGTGCATCCCGGCTGGCCAGCGCCAACGGGCAGATCAGGCATCATGGGCATTGGGCGAGCCGATGCGTCATGAGCACCCGCTGTGGGCGGTAGGTTGCAGACAAGAGCCGGCGGCCATCACTTCGCGCGAAGTGCGGCCGCCGCCAGTGGAGAGGGCAGAAGTGACCGGAGAGACGAGCGGGCGGGGCGCCGCGGCCCCGCCGACAGCCGTGCTGGCTGAGGGCGACCTCCCGCCTCGCGAAGTGGTCCAGGATCAGGTGACGATCCAGATGCCGGCCGAGGGTGCGTATCTGTCGGTGCTGCGCACGGCGACCGCGGGCCTGGCCGCCCGCCTGGACTTCACCCTGGACGAGATCGAGGACCTGCGCATCGCGGTGGACGAGGCGTGCGGGATGCTCCTCGGCCAGGCGCCGCCGGGCGCGGACCTCGAGTGCGATTTCACGCTGGGGCCGGACCGCATCAGCATCGCCGTGTCCGCGCCGAGCCTGCAGCCGCGCCCGCCCTCGCGCGACACGTTCGCCTGGACGGTGCTCTCCGCCCTGGCCGGAAGCGCCGACGCCTGGGTAGGACCGGAGGACAAGGTCACGGTCCTGCTCAGGAAGGTCCGCGGGTCATCGGGGTCCGGGTGACCGGCGAGACCGAGACCCGGCTGACCGGAGAGGCCGGCGCGCAGGTGGCAGAGGAGATCGGCATCGGCGTTCCCGACGATTTCGACGCCCAGGCCGCAGACTCCGTCATGCCCGTGCCGAAGCTTCAGCACACCGTGCCGGACCGCGGCCGGGCCAGGGACCTGTTCGAGCAGCTGTGTGCCCTGCCCGCCGGCGACTCGCAGCGGCTGCGCATCCGCGCCGAACTGGTCGAGCTGCACCTGCCGCTGGTGGAGTACCTGGCGCGGCGGTTCCGCAACCGCGGGGAATGGCTGGACGACCTCACCCAGGTCGCCACGATCGGCCTCATCAAGTCCATCGACCGGTTCGACCTGGCGCGGGGGGTGGAGTTCTCCACCTACGCCACGCCCACGATCGTGGGCGAGATCAAGCGGCACTTCCGTGACAAGGGCTGGGCCGTCCGGGTGCCCCGGCGGCTGCAGGAGCTGAAACTGGCGCTGACCAAGGCCATCAGCGACCTGGCCCAGCGGGAAGGCCGGGCGCCCACGGTCGCGGAGATCGCCGCTCACCTCCAGATGAGCGAGGAAGAGGTGCTGGAGGGCCTGGAGTCCGCCAACGCCTACTCGACGGTCTCGCTGGACGCCCCGGACTCCGGGGACGACGACGCGCCCGCGGTCGCCGAGTCGCTGGGCATGCTGGACGAGGCGCTGGAGGGCGTGGAGTACCGGGAGTCGCTCAAGCCGCTGCTGGAGCAGCTGCCGTCGCGGGAGAAGCGGATCCTGCTGCTGCGGTTCTTCGGCAACATGACGCAGTCCCAGATCGCCAGCGAGCTGGGCATCTCGCAGATGCACGTGTCCCGGTTGCTCGCCAGGACGCTCGCCCAGCTGCGCGAGGGCCTCACCGCCGACGAGTAACGGGGTCAGACCGGCAACGCACCCACGCTAACCTGCGCCATGAGGGCTGGCCCGATACCGGTCATCCGGGGCGGTCCCGGGGCCGGTCTGAGGTGAGGGCGCGCATGCTCGGCGGGGACAGCAGCGCGGCGAAGCCGAGGGCGGCCAGCACCACGAAGGCCAGGCCCCAGTCCAGCCGGTGCCCCTGGAGCAGGTAGATGCCCACGATGCCGGCGAACAGCTGGGTGAGCAGCGCCGGCGTGCGGCTCCACCGGCGCGCCCGGGCGAGCCCGGCCGCCACCAGGGCCAGCCCGGCGGCGGCGGCCACGCCGATGACCGTCAGCGCGATGCCGCTGTTCACGTGGTAGGACCGGCCCGAGACCGCGTCCACGCCCGCCAGGACGGTGGCGGCCAGGACCAGCGCCGACTCGACGGCCTCGACCGCCGCGGCCGCGCGCAACGTCGGGGGGCTATGCGGCATATTCCCTGCTACCTCCTACCCTGAGGGCGTGCGCGCGCTCCTCATCGTCAACCCGCACGCCACCACCACCACACCGGTGCGGCGGGAGGTCATCGCGCACGCGCTGGCGTCAGATCTCGACCTGGACGTTGTCCAGACACGCTACCGGGGGCACGCGTCACACGTCGCGGAGGGAGCCGCCCGCGAGGGCTTCGGGCTCGTGCTCACGCTCGGCGGCGACGGCACGGTGAACGAGGTGGTCAACGGGATCCTCCGGGCCTGCCCGCCGGCGTGGGCACCCGGGGCCGCCGGCGCTCCGGCTCCCCTCCTCGCCGCCCTGCCCGGCGGGAGCGCGAACGTCTTCACCAGGGCCCTGGGCCTGCCCGCCGATCCGGTGGACGCGACGAGGCGGCTGCTCCGCTCCCTGCCCGCCGGCCGCGCCAGGACCGTCGGGCTCGGGCTGGCGGGGCGGCGTTATTTCTGCTCCAACGCAGGGCTCGGCCTGGACGCCGAGGTCGTCCGCGCAGTGGAGGGCCGGCGGGCACGCGGCCGCGCGGCCACCGCGGCGCTGTACGTGCGGACGGCCGCCCGCCAGTTCACCACCGTCACCAACCGGCGCGCTCCCGCGCTCACCCTGGAGCGCGACGGCGCGGGCGCGGTGAACGGGCTCTACCTTGGCATCGTGTCGAACGCCTCACCCTGGACGTACCTGGGCCAGCGTCCGGTCCGGGCCAGCCCGCGGGCGAGCTTCGACACGGGGCTGGACCTGTTCGCGCTCCGCAAGCTGGGCACCCTGGGCACGCTCAACGTGGTGCGGCAGATGCTCGGCCGGGACGGCGGGCCGGCCGGCCGGCACGTGCTCAGCCTGCACGACCAGGACGCGCTGACGTTCCGCGCGGACCGCCCGATGGCATTCCAGGTGGATGGGGAATACGTGGGCGAACGCGAACACGTCATGCTCCGTTCCATTCCGAACGCCCTGCGGGTGCTGGTCTGATTACGCCCCGGATGGTTCCCGTGGCGGTGTGCAAAGAAGCGGCTGCCGGGCCGGCGCGATGGCCCGAGGGCCGCCGGGCCCCGGCGGCCCTCGGAATGCACCTGTTGTCCCGCAATGTGACCCATCAGACACGGGAAACGGCCAAAACCACGGCCTCAGCCCCTTGCGATTGAACCACGAGATTGAGAGGCTTGATCTGGTTCGAGTGGGCCGCGTGCATCCCGCATGTTGCCGCCTTGCGACCGGGTTGGCCCCCGGGCGCAAGACTCGGCCGTGAGCCAAGTGCGGGGGCTGAGGCTCATGACCCAAGTGAAATATGTGTTTCCCGGGACCGCTCGCGGTCCTTATCATATAGCCTAGCTCGTGAAATGATTCACAAGCGTAGCGGGGCCTAACGGAATCCGGGCGGTCAGCCCGGCTGTCATGGAGGAGTGGACCGCATGGACTGGCGCCACCACGCCGCCTGCCGTGAGGTAGATCCGGAACTGTTCTTCCCGATCGGAAACACAGGGCCCGCGCTGCTCCAGATCGAAGAGGCCAAGCGCGTGTGCCGCCGGTGCCCGGTGATGGACAGCTGCCTGCAATGGGCCGTGGAGAGCGGCCAGGACGCGGGCGTGTGGGGCGGCCTGAGCGAGGACGAAAGGCGCGCCTACAAGCGGCGGCTCGGCCGGGTCCGGGCCCGCGCGCACGCCTGAGCGGCACGGGCCGGCCGCCGGCCGGCCGCCAACCGCGGGCGCATGTCCGCGAGACCGGGAGAATAGCCGGGCCGGCCATTCAGCAATGGCCGGGTGAATCAGCCTTTAACCCGTTCCCCCGCGCCCGGCGGTGGTGCGGTTTTCACCGCCGCCCGAATCCACGGCCGCCGGTTCGGTGTACCGGTGTTCCGGCTCCGCGGAAGGGACCGCAATGGCCATGACGGGCAGGCCAACACGGACCGAGGTGCCACCGCCCGGGCGGGGCGCGATGGTGAGCTGGCCGCCAAGCTCGGCCTCGACCAGGGTCCGCACGATCTGCAGGCCCAGGCTGGCGTGCGCGTCAAGGCTGAACCCGTCGGGCAGGCCCGCCCCGTTGTCCTCGACGGTCACGCTGAGCGTCCCCGGGACACGCTCGGCCCCCACCAGCACGGACCCGGCGGTCACCGGGCCCGGCTCGGTGGCCAGGCCGTGCTGGAGCGCGTTTTGCAGCAGTTCGGTCAGCACCAGGGCGAGCGGCGTGGCGACGGTACCGGGCAACAGCCCGAACCGGCCGTCCACCACCGGGCTGACCCGCGCCTCCGGCGCGGCGACCTCACCGGCCATCGCGGCCACCCGCTGGGCGATGTCGTCGAAGTCGACGAGTTCTTCCGGGCTGTGCGACAGCGTCTCGTGCACGATGGCGATGGACCCGACCCGGCGCACCGCTTCCTCCAGCGCTTCCCTGGCCTCCGGCGCTCGGGTACGGCGGGCCTGCAGCCGCAGCAGCGCGGCCACGGTCTGCAGGTTGTTCTTCACCCGGTGGTGAATCTCCCGGATCGTCGCGTCCTTGGTCATCAGCTCGCGCTCGCGGTGCCGCAGTTCGGTGACGTCGCGCACCAGCACCAGGGCACCGGTCCGCATCCCGTTCACGACCAGCGGAAGGGACCGGAGCTGGATCACCGAGCCGTTGCCCTCGATCTCGGTCTCGCGGGGCGAGCGGCCGCTCGCGGTCACCATCAGCGAGTCGTCGGCGGGCAGCCCTGACGAGCAGAGCTTGGTCGTCAGCGGTCCCAGTTCGGCGCCCACCAGGTCGGCGGTGAGGCCCAGCCTGCGGTACGCGGACAGGGCGTTCGGGCTGGCGTACCCGACGCGCCCGGACCGGCCGAGCCGCAGCAGGCCATCGCCAACCCGGGGCGACCTGACCAGGGCCGGCTCCTGGCCCGGGTAGGGGAATGTGCCGGCCGCCACCATCTGGGCCAGGTCGTCCGCCCCCTTCAGGTAGGTCAGCTCCAGGCGGCTGGGGGTGCGGGCGGAGCTCAGGTTGGTGCTCCGCTCGATCACCGCGATGACCGCGCCCTCGCGGACCACGGGGATGGACTCTCGCCGGACGGGGATACCGCCGGTCCACTCCGGGTCCCCTTCGCGGCAGATCCGCCGCTCGTGGTAGGCGGCGTACACGAACGGCCGGTCCCTTGCGCCCGCGCAGCTGCCCACCACGTCGTCGAGGAAGGTGGTCGGCCCGGTGGTCGGGCGCATCTGCGCCAGCGCCACCCACCCCGGGCCATCCCGCAACGGGGCCCACAGCACCAAGTCGGCAAAGGACAGGTCCGCGAGCAGCTGCCAGTCCGAGACGAGCGAGTGCAGCCAGTCGATGTCCGGCTCGGTCAGCGAGGTGAACCGGCGGCCAAGGTCATTGAGGGTCGCCACGTCTCATCATCGCACCCCGGGCGCGGTGGCCCGCCGCACCGTCTCCTGGTGAAAGATGGCCCCCCGGCATGCGCGGGCCCGGCGGCGTACGGGAATATGTCCCCACGGCGTCGCCCGTGGGAAGGAAGTGACTGTGACCGCCTCTCCCGCGCCCGGCGATGCCGTCCTCCATCCCGTGCCTCCCGGTGACCTGGGCGCCAGGGTTCCCAAGTACTACCAGGTGAAGCGGCAGCTGCTCGAGCTGACCCGGGCGATGGCACCGGGCACGCCGGTGCCGCCGGAGCGCGAGCTGGCGCAGCGCTACGCCACCTCGCGGACGACGGTGCGCCAGGCCCTGGCCGAACTCGTGATCGAAGGCAGGCTGCTGCGGGTGCAGGGCAAGGGCACGTTCGTCGCCATGCCCAAGGTCGCCCAGATGCTGGAGCTGTCCAGCTACACCGAGGGGATGCGCGCGCAGGGCATCCACCCGCAGACCAACATCCTGGACACCAGCTACATCGGCGCCGACGACGAGCTGGCCGCCCTGCTGGCCATCAGGGAGGGCAGCCGGGTGCTGCGCATCCACCGGCTGCGGCTGGCCGACGGCGAGCCGATGTCGGTGGACGCGTCCCACCTGTCCGCCCGCCGGTTCCCCGGACTGCGCCGCAGCCTGGAGCGCCATCCGTCGCTGTACGAGGCGCTGAGCACCGATTACGGCGTCGAGATCGCCGAGGCACAGGAGACGATCGAGACGGGGCTGGCCGACCCCAGGGACGCCCGGCTGCTCGGCGTGGACGTCGGCATGCCACTGTTGCTGCTGTCCCGGCATTCGTTCGACTCCGAGGGCATGCCGGTGGAGTGGGCACAGTCGCGCTACCGCGGCGACCGCTACAAGCTCGTGACCCGGCTGCACCGCGGCGCGCGAACCACCTGACCACACCGGCGGCGCGGCGCTGCCGGCCGGAGCGGCGCGGCCGGGCTGGGCGGCCGGGCCGCGCTACCGACTGGTAACGTGCCGGCATGGCGGAGGAGAAGCAGGAACCGGCGCGGCACGGCGGAGCGCACGCGGTAGCCGCCGCGCAGCGGCACGGCGTGACCACGATGTTCACCCTGTCCGGCGGGCACGTGTTCCCGCTGTACGACGGGGCGGTCAAGGCTGACCCGCCGATGCGCCTGGTGGACGTGCGGCACGAGCAGACCGCGGTGTTCGCCGCCGAGGCGACGGCCCGGCTCACCCGGGCACCCGGGTTTGCCGTGGTCACAGCCGGTCCCGGCGTCACGAACGCGGTCAGCGCCGTCACCACCGCCTGGTTCGACGGCTCACCGGTGGTGGTGCTCGGCGGCCGCGCGCCAGACTACCGGTGGGGGTCGGGCGGCCTGCAGGAACTCGACCACCCGCCGCTGCTGGCCCCGGTCACCAAGCGGGCCTGGACCGAGCACCAGGCCGGCGCGGTCGGCGCCGCGGTGGACGAGGCGTTCCGGCTGGCAACCGCCCCGCACCGGGGCCCGGTCTTCCTCGACGTGGCGATGGAGGCGCTGTTCGGCGACGGCGGCGCCGAGCCGAAGGCCGCGCCCCCCGGGACGCCGCGGGCGGCCGGGGACGGCCCGGACCCCGCGGACGTGACGGCGATCGCCGGCCTGCTCGCCCGGGCCAGCCGCCCGGTCCTGGTGCTCGGCTCGGACGTGTGGCTCGGCGGCGCCGAGGCGGCCGCCCGGGACGCCGCCTGCGAGCTGCGCCTGCCGGTGGTCGCCAACGGCCAGGGGCGCGGGGTGCTGCCCGCCGGCCACGAACTGCTGGTCACCCGGGCCCGGCCGGTGGCGTTCGGCGAGGCGGACCTGGTGCTGGTCGTGGGCACGCCGCTGGACTTCAGGCTCGGCTACGGGGAGTTCGGCGGGCGGAACGGCGCCGCCCCCGCGCAGGTGGTCCACGTGGCCGACAGCCCCGGTCACCTCGCCACCCATCGCGCCCTCGCCGGGTCGGCCGCGGGGGACCTGGCGGCGTTCTTCACCGCGCTGGCCGCCGCCGCGCCCGCGGCGATGCGCCACCCGGGGGGCGCCGCGGGCGGGCCCGCCTGGGCGGATACCTGGCTGCCCCGGCTGGCGGCCGCGGCGCGGGACGCGATCGCCGCCGACCAGGCGCTGCTGAACAGCGACGCCGACCCGGTGCACCCGATGCGCGTTTACGGCGAGCTTGCCCGGGTGCTCGACGACGATGCCGTGGTGATCGGGGACGGCGGCGACTTCGTGTCCTACGCGGGCAGGTACCTGGAGCCACGGCGGCCCGGCGGATGGCTCGACCCGGGGCCCTACGGGTGCCTGGGAACCGGGCTCGGCTACGCCATCGCGGCCCGGATCGCCCGGCCGTCCGCGCAGGTGGTGCTGCTGCTCGGCGACGGCGCAGCCGGGTTCTCCCTGATGGACGTGGACACGCTGGTGCGGCACCGGCTGCCGGTCGTGATCGTCTGCGGCAACAACGGCATCTGGGCGCTGGAGAAGTACCCGATGCAGGCGCTGTACGGCTACGACGTGGTGGCCGACCTGCAGCCCGGGTGCCGTTACGACGAGGTGGCCCGTGCGCTCGGCGGCGCCGGGGAGACCGTCACCCGGCCGCGTGACATCGGCCCGGCGCTGCGGCGGGCCTTCGACGCGGGCGTGCCGTACCTGGTCAATGTGCTCACCGACGCGGCGGTCGCCTACCCGCGGTCGACCACCGGCGTCTGAGGCCCGGCCCGGTCAGGCGACCGCGGCCGCCTGGGCGAGGAACCTGGCCCGGTCTACCACGATCCGCTCCACCGACCCCGCGCCCGCCACCAGTTCCTCGTCGCCGCCCGTGTCCGCGCCGTCCGGCCCGGCGGAGCGCGGCCGGACGTGGCGCGCGATGAACGCGAACCCCAGCCGGCGGCCGGACAGTTCGGTGAGTTCCGCCTCGACCTCGATCTCGGTGCCGACGGGGCTGGCGCGCCGGTGCTCCAGCGCCACGCCGGTGCCCACCGACGTCATTCCGGCGTCGAGGTGCCCCGCCAGGGCCGCGACGCAGGCCGCCTCGGCCAGCGCCAGCAGCCTGGGCGTCGCGAGCACGGGGACGTCCCCGCTCCCGGCCTGGATGGCGGTATCCGCCTCGGTCACCACGTGCCGCACGGTCGCGCGCAGCCCCACCGCCAGTTCCATGAGGATCACCCTAGGGCCGGCCGCTATTCGATGACGGCGATCAGGTCGCCCTCCTGGACGACGTCGCCCTCGGCGACGTGGAGCCTGGCCAGCGTGCCGGAACCCTCGGCGAGGACCGGGATCTCCATCTTCATCGATTCCAGGATGACCAGGGTGTCGCCGTCGGAGACCTCCTCGCCCTCGGCGGCCACCACCTTCCACACATTCGCCACCATTTCGGCGCGGACCTCGGCCACCCGCGGCTCCTCTCCGTCGTTCCCACTATTGTGCTCGCGGCGCGATCAGGAGCGCAGCCGGGCGATGATCGACGTGTCGTAGTCCCCGCTGCGGAACTCCGCGCTGGCCAGCAGTTCGGCGTGGAAGGGCAGGTTGGTGCGCGGTCCGGTGATCCGGAACGCCGCGACGGCCTCCCGCGCCCGGGCCAGCGCCTCGTCCCGGTCCCGGCCGTGCACGCACAGCTTGGCGAGCAGCGGGTCGTAGAACGTGGTGACCCTGTTCCCCGCCTTGTACCCGGCGTCCACGCGGACGCCGGGCCCGGTGGGCTCCTCCCACTGCGTGATGGTCCCCGGGCTGGGCAGGAACCGCACCGGATCCTCGGCGTACACCCGCAGTTCCACCGCGTGCCCACGCGGCCGCACCTGGTCCGGGGCGAAGCTCACCGGCTCGCCGGCGGCGATGCGGAACTGCTGCTCCACCAGGTCGATGCCGGTGACCAGTTCGGTGACGGGGTGCTCCACCTGGAGCCTGGTGTTCATCTCCAGGAAGATGAAGTCACCGGCGTCGGTGTCCACCAGGCACTCCACCGTCCCCGCGCCCCGGTAGCCGACCGCCTCACCGGCCCGCACGGCGGCGGCCAGCATCCGGCCGCGCAGCGCCTCGCCGACGCCCGGCGAGGGGGTTTCCTCGGCGACCTTCTGATGCCGGCGCTGGACCGAGCAGTCGCGTTCGCCGAGGGCGACCACCCGGTCGTCGGCCAGCCCGAGGATCTGCACCTCGACGTGCCGCGCACGCTCGACGTAGCGCTCCAGCAGGATCGCGGGGTCGCCGAAGAAGCGCTCGGCGCGGGTCCGCGCGGTCTCGAACGCCGCCGCCAGGCCGTCCGGGCCGGTCACCGCGCTCATCCCGATCCCGCCGCCCCCGGCGGCGGCCTTCACCATCACCGGGTAGCCGATCCGGGCCGCCTCGGCCACGGCGGCGGCCGCGGTGGTGACCGGTTCGGTGGTGCCCGCGGAGACCGGCACGCCCACCCGCGCCATCAGGTTCCGGGCGTTGATCTTGTCGCCCATCTGCTCGATGGCCTCGGGCGGCGGGCCCACCCAGATCAGGCCCTCGGCGAGCACCTGGCGCGCGAACCCGGGGTTCTCGGCCAGGAACCCGTACCCGGGGTGGATCGCCGCCGCACCGGTGCGCCGTGCCGCCGCGAGCACCGCGCCGGAGTCGAGGTAGCTCTGGCCCGGGGGCGGCGGGCCGATCGGCACCGCCTCGTCAGCCTCGGCCACGAACGGCAGGTCCGCGTCGGCTTCCGAGTAGACCGCCACCGCCCTGATGCCCAGCCGGCGGGCGGTGGCGAGGATCCGGCGGGCGATCTCACCGCGGTTGGCCACCAGCACCGAGTTCAGCACCCGGGCAGCCTAGGGCATGCCAGCCCACTGGATGGTGTCAGGGGCCGCTCCCCCGTACCAGCAAGGCCAGGGCCCCGCGGCGAAGTCGCAGGGGCCGCTGGCCACCGGGGGGCGCCGGGCCGTGGGGTCCGGGGCCCGCCCGGAGAGGCGGAGTGCTCCCCCGGGCTAGCAGAGCCTACCGGCGGCGCCGGCGCCCGGCGACCCTGGCCAGCGCCTCCACCACCCGCGGGTCGTACTCGGTCGCGGTGTCCAGGCGCAGCCATTCCAGCGCCGCCGTCACCCGGCTGGTCTCGGCCGCGGTGCAGACCAGGTCGTCGAACGCGTTGGCGACGCGGATGATCCGGCTGCCGACCGGGGGCTCACGGTCCCGCCCGCGCCACGGCCAGCTCTGGTAGCGGACGATCTCGGCGACCCCGTCCAGGACGCCTGCCTGGTCGATGACGCTGGCGCCGAGTTCCGCGATGCGCCGCTGCTGCTCCGGGGACGCCAGCACGGTCGCGCCGCCGGGGATCGGGTCCCGCAGCGACAGCTGGCCGATGTCGTGCATGAGCGCGGCGTACTCCAGCTCGAGCAGCTCCGGTTCGCTCATCCCCAGTTCCCGGCCGACCACCACGGCCAGCCGCCCGACCCGGCGGGCGTGCCCGTCCTCGACGTACCCGCCGACCTCGGTCACCCGGGCCAGCGCCCGCACCGTCTCCAGGTAGGTGGCCCGGATCCCGGCGTAGCGGCGAAACGCCACCTGGGTGACCAGCAGCGGGGCGATGAACACGCCGAGCGCCACCAGGCCCATCATGTCCGCCGCGAACGCGATCAGGATGGCGGTCGCGGCCACGGCCACGCCGAGCGGCAACTGCACCCGCATCTCATCCCAGAGCGCCACGCGGAACCTGGCGCGCAGGGCGTCGGCGCTCATCAGCGCCTTGATCAGGCACTCGGCGCACCAGCCGGCCACCAGCACGGCGGCCATCGCGGCAAGCGCCAGCCCCCAGTCCCTCGGCTCGGTGATGGGTATGGCGGTGCGGAGCGGGCGGAACAGCGCCGCCACCACCGCGACGGCGATCAGCCGGGACGCGACCCCGGCCAGCCCGGCCGGCCGGCCGGCCGCGAGATGCGGCAGCGCGCCCAGCACCATGCCGACCGCGACGACAGCGATGACCTGGACGGCCGGCTGGGTGGCCGGCTGCCTGCCGACAATCAGGACCACCGCGTAGGCGAACGCGCCCGCGCTGCCGATCGGCGCCGACTCCCGGCCGCCGTCCAGGGACAGCCGGAGCACCTCGCCGAACGCGATCAGGGCACCGAACGCCAGCGCGGTGCGCGGCTGTACCAGGCCCGCTGCCGCGGTCTGCGCCACCGCGGCCACCACCAGCATGCCGGCGCCGGCGACGAGCAGCAGTTCCCCCGAGTCCATGGCCTGCCGCCAGGACTCGGCCGGGGCCGGGCCTTCGCCCGCCGTGGCGGTCACCGGTTTCACCAGCCCTCCACCACCCGCAGCGGCGCCGTCGGGTCGTCGTGATCCTGGGCGGCCACGCCCTCCCCGGGCTGCGCGGCGGCTGGCCGGGGCTGTTCCCAGCCCTCCCGGCGCAGCGCCGCCACGAAGGCGTCCACCAGCGCGGGATCGAACTGGGTCCCGGACCATTTGCGCAGATCGGCGACGGCCTCCTCGATCGACCGCGCGCCGCGATAGGAGCGGTTGGAGGTCATCGCGTCGAAGGCGTCGGCTACCGCAATGACCCTGGCGAACTCGGGGATCTCGTCGCCGGCCAGGCCCATCGGGTAGCCGCGCCCGTCGATCCGCTCGTGATGGTGCATGATCCCGGCCAGCGCCTCGTCGAGGAAGCCGATCTCCCGCACGATCGCCAGCCCGCGCATCGGGTGCAACTGGATCGCGGCGAACTCCTCCTCGGTCAGCGCGCCGTTCTTCTGCAGCACCGTGGTGGGCACGCCGAGCTTGCCGACGTCGTGGAGCATCCCGGCGTAGCGGATCGCCTCGACGCGGCTGCTCCGCATGCCCACCTCATGGGCGATCATGGCCGAGCCGCGGGAGACCCGCTCGCTGTGTCCCCTGGTGTAGTAGTCCTTGGTCTCGACGGCCTGGCACAGCGCGGCGATGGTGGCGGCGTAGGCACGTTCCTGCGCGGCGAATTGGCCTATCGCCCAGCGCGCCACGAACAGCGGGACCAGGACGAGGATCGCCGCGAACGCTCCCCCGACGCTCCACAGCGCGGCGATGAGCAGGCCGAGCGTGGCGTAGCCGAGGTCGGAGAGGACCAGCATCGGGAGGTGCCGCTGCAGCGCCCCGGCCGACTGCCCGGGCTCGGCGGCCGGGACCAGCCTCAGCATCCCCCACAGCAACCCGTGGTTGATGAGCACGTGCACCACGGCCGCCACGGCGAACGGCGCGATGATGCCGGGGAAGAAACGGTAGCTCGGGTGCCCGACGTGGCCGCCGAGCGCGAGATAGGCTTCGCCCGCCGCGTACGCGGACAGCCCGTACATCGACGCGTTGAACACCCGCTGGGTGAGGTCGAGGCCGCGGCGCACGCTGAGCAGCGAGGTCGCGCCCACGACCAGCGCGCCGGCCGGGCCGATGAGCACCACGGCGGCCAGGGTCACCGAGGAACTCGGAGACCAGGCGGACTGCCGGGACGCCAGGGCAGTCGGCGCGGAGTCGCAGATCAGGAACAGCAGCGCGAGCACCAGCATGACCCAGGCCTTGCCGGCCGGGGCGTCCAGGTCCGGGTCCGGGCCCAGGGCCTGGCCGGCCGCGGCGAGCGCGGACACCACCACGATGGCCACGTACAGCCAGGCGGACGGCGAGAGCCCGCGGGCCCGCCCGCGCTGGGATCGGTGCCCGGTCCCGGTCACCATGCCGGGCAGGTCAGCGTCGTCCGGGTGCCCCCCGCTGGCACCGGTGCTCCAGCGGCAGCAGCGAACTGACCCGGGTGCCGCATCGGTCACCTCCGCTGCCGGGGGCGGGGCCGGTCCTGGGCACGGCGCAGCGGGGGCCTCGGCCCAGCCAAGTCAGGCCCGTTCATCGCCGCCGGTCACAGGGTAACGTGATCGGCCAGATCCGCGCAGGGTTCACCGCGGTTACCGATAGCCCCGGGGGGCGTTACAGAGGCCACCGGGGGGGTTCCAGGCGCCGCCCCCCGCTCCCGGGGGCATGAATGCAAGGTCGATGCCCATAGAGGGGCCTCGTTGCCACGTTCATGCCCCAATCGGACGGGCGAAGGGGGCTCTGCGTGCTCGGAAGCCCGCAAGCCGGGGAGTTCCAGGAGGTCGCCCCCCGGGCCAGCGCCGCGGGGGTCACTCCCCCGGGCCGATACTGCCCTGGGTGATCCTCAGTTCCGCCTGGACCTGCTGAATCCTGATCATGACCTTGGCGCGCAGCGCCTCCGGCACCCGATCGTGGCCGCAGTGCTTGTGGACAAGCTGCTTGACGAGCTCATCGAGGCCATATTCCTGCAGGCAGGGCCCGCATTCATCGAGGTGCTGGCGAATCTTCGCGATGTCCGGCCCGTCGAGTTCGCCGTCCAGGTAGGAGTAGACCCGGTCCAGCACCTCGGTACACGGGGTCTCGTGCGGCCTGCCGCAGCTCATTTCTGGTCCTCCCCGAGCCCGCTTTCGTCGCCCTGCGGTACTGCCGACGCGGCACGGACCATGCCCTGGCCGGCCGCGTAGCCCTGCAGCATCTCGCGCAACTGCCTGCGCCCCCGGTGCAGGCGGGACATCACCGTGCCGATGGGCGTGCCCATGATGTCGGCGATCTCTTTGTAGGCGAAGCCTTCCACGTCCGCCAGGTATACCGCGATGCGGAACTCTTCCGGCAGCGCCTGCAAGGCATCCTTGATATCGGAATCCGGCAGTCTTTCCAGCGCCTCGGCCTCGGCCGATTTCAGCCCGGCCGACGTGTGCGAGGCCGCCCTGGCGAGCTGCCAGTCTTCCACTTCCTCAGCCCCGGCCCGCTGCGGCTCCCGCTGCCTTTTGCGGTAAGTGTTGATGAAGGTATTGGTGAGAATCCGGAACAGCCATGCCTTCAGGTTCGTGCCGGGCTCGAACTGGTGAAACGACGCGTAGGCCTTCGCGAAGGTCTCCTGCACCAGGTCTTCGGCATCCGCCGCGTTGCGGGTCATCCGCATCCCAGCCGAGTACAGCTGATCCAGGTACGGCAACACCTCGCGCTCGAACCGCTCGCTGCGCTGCTCGAGTGTCTCAGGTACCGGACCCACCTCCTCCGGTGTCTGCATCCGCGCCCGGGCACCGATGCCATCTGGGCGGGAGAATACATCGCCGGGCGTACGCGGGCCGAAGGCAGCTACCGGAGCAACGTCGTTCAGAGGGGCGCTGCTGGTCATGAGCACGCCGGTTGCAACAGGCCAAGCCGGGTATTCATTCCGTCCCGGCCGGTCAGGTGAGGCCCGCCCCAGACTGGGGAGAATCAGCCATAACGGTTTGCCGGGAATGCCGCCGTCCGCGATGGCCTCGTGGGCCAGCGCGCGCCGGTCCGGGCGCCGGCTGACCGCGCCGGTTATCGGACGGCGGATGGAGTCAAATAGTGGCGACGTCTACGGCCAGCCCGCTGACCGGGCTCCGGCCAGGCCCGCTCACGGCCTACTGGCGGTTCCAGCGGGCGGTGGCCAAGGCACAGCTTGCCGCCTGGCTCCCCGCCGCGCGGCGGCTGCTGGTGGACATCTCCGGGCCCGCCGCAAACTGCCCGGCCCAGGCCGCCCTGGCGGGGCACGCGGTGGTCCGGGTGGTCACGGCGCACCCCGGCCGGCCTGTCCCCGGCGAGCGGCGCCCCACCGGCGAGCGCCCCACCGGCAGGCGGCGCCCCACTGGCGGGCGGCAGGCGCCATCGGGCCGGGTCGCCCCGGTGGTGGCCGAGCCCGGCAGCCTGGCCTTCCTTGACGCCGGCTGCGTCGACGGCGTCATCGCCGAGGACGGCGCGCTGTCCCGGCACCTCATGACGGAGGATCTCGTCGCGGAGATCGCCCGGGTGCTGCGGCCCGGGGGGGAACTGCTGGCCTGCGTCGACTCGCTGGTCCTCGGCATGGCGATGCTCGCCGAACGGCACCAGTGGGCCCACCTCACCGACCTGCCGCACGCCGAGGTGGTGCTGCTCCCGTGGCCGGACGGCACCATCACCCGGTGCTTCGGCGCGGGTCAACTGTACGACCTGCTCACCGAGGCGGGCCTGGAGGTCACCTCGATCTGGCCGCGCACGGTACTGTCCCCGTCCACGGTGGACTACGTGCTGCGCAAGCAGCCGGGGGCCATGGACCGGCTGGTGCGCGCGGAACTGCAGGCCGACCAGGACCCGGTGGCCGAGGCGGGCTCCGACGAGGCGTTCGGCATCAGCCTGGTCGCCACCGCACGCAAGCCCCGCTAGCCCGGGGGGAGCGACTCCCCGGACCCCCCGATGGCCTGCGGCCCCGTTCCTCCGTCACGAGGCCTTGGCCCGCTAGCCCGGGAGAGTGACCCCCCCGGACCCCCGACGGCCGCTCGCCCGCCCGGTCAGTGGCGGCGGTCCCGCTTGGACTGGCACCCCACGCACCTGGCCGCCTCCGGCCTGGCGTCCAGCCGCCCATCCGGGATCGGCTTGCCGCAGTCGGCGCACACCCCGTAGACCCCGCGTTCGATCCGCACGAGCGCGTCCATGACCAGTCGCCGCTGCGACTGGACCGCGGCCAGCGCCGCCTCCGTCCGGTCCGTCTCGGACAAGGTGGTCCCGGCGTCCGCGGGATCCTGCGGCGAATCCACGGCCGCGCGCCCCGAGGGGTGCTCTCCCTGCAGTACCAGGATCGACCGGTCGATCTGGCCGCGCATCTCTTCGAGGCGCTCACGCGCGGTGGCAGTGTCCACGGGGTGTCCTCCTCTCTAGGCAGGGGCGAAGCGAAGCACGATTGCGTGGGCCGCCCCGGGTAAAGCTGCCGTCCCTCAGGCCAGCCCGGCCGGGTCACCGGCCAGCGGCTCGATCAGCCCGGGACCGTTGTTCTTCACGTAGTTGACGTCCGTGCCCACCGGGTAGGACGCGAGCCCGCTGGCCGCGGCGGGCGCGAGCAGCGCGTGCACGTGCGCGGCGTCGTTGCTGGCCGGGTCGAGCCAGTCGCCCCACCGGGCGGGGTCGATGACCATCGGCATCCGGTCGTGGAGCCGGCCCACCTCGTCCTCGGCGCTGGTCGTGATGATCACGGTCGTCCAGAGCCACGCCTGCGGGTGGTCGTCGGGGACGGACCTGTCCCGCCACAGCTCATACAGCCCGGCGAAGGCGAGCACCCCGCCGTCGGCGCGGTGGATGTAGTACGGCTGCTTGCGGGCCTTGCCCTGATCCTCGACCTTGAGCCATTCGTAGAAGCCGTCCGCGGGCAGCAGGCAGCGGCGCTTGGCGAACGCGCGCCGGAACGCCGGCTTGGCGTCGACCGTCTCCACCCGCGCGTTGATCATGCGGCTGCCGATCGACGGGTCCTTGGCCCAGAACGGCACAAGCCCCCACCGGACCACCCTCAGTTCCCTCGCCACGCCGTCCACGGCACCGCCGACGGCCCCGGCATCCGGCGCCGCGCCCCCGCCCGGCTCCCGCCCGTCCTGCTGGCCCGGGGGGGCGACCCCCCTGGAACCCCCCGCTGGCCGGGAGCCCCGTTCCTCCGTCACTGGGCCCCCGCCCCGGGTGAGCACCGCGTAGACGGGCTTGGTCGGGGCCACGTTGTAGTCGGGCTCGAGGTCGCTGGTCACCCGGTCGCGGTCGATGCGGAACTCCTCGAGGAGATCCTGGCGCTTCCGCGCCGACGCGTACCGACCGCACATGCGCTCTCACCTGGGTGTCGCAAAGAAGGCTGGGGATGTACAGAATGTGCCCTTTCATAGCCAGGAAACCAGACCGCCAAACCTGATCGGTACGCTTCTGGCCGCCGCGGCGTCCCCCGCGCGGCGGTCGGCTGGGCACGCCCCGGCGGGCCACTAGGCTCACCACTATGGAGCGCGTGGCCCAGCAGGACGGGCGCTGGGCGGCCCCGGCCGCGGCAGGCCCGGTGCACGCCCGGCTGTCCATTCCCGGCTCCAAGTCCATGACCAACCGGGCCCTGGTGCTGGCCGCGCTCGCCGACGGCCCGGGCACCCTGGCCGGCCCGCTGCACGCCCGCGACACGCTACTGATGCGCGCTGCGCTGACCGCCCTCGGCGCCACGATCACCGATACGCATGGCTACGCTGCAGACCCGGCTGGCCTGGCACCCTCGTGGCACGTGACCCCGGGCCAGCCAGGAGCCGACGCGCTCGTGGATGTGGGCAACGCGGGCACGGTGCTGCGCTTCGCGCCGGCCGTGGCGGCCCTGACCAGCGTCAGCGCGGCCTTCCACGGGGACGCCAGGGCCGCGGAGCGGCCGGTCGGGCCGATGCTCGCCGCGCTGCGCGAACTCGGCGCGGTCATCGACGACGGCGGGCGCGGCGCCATCCCGTTCACCGTGCGCGGCGGCGGGTCGGTGCCCGGCGGCGCGGTCACCCTGGACGCGTCGGCCTCCTCCCAGCTTGTGTCCGGGCTGCTGCTGGCCGCGCCGCGGTTCGACAAGGGCGCGGAGATCAGGCACCGCGGCGGCCGCGCCCCGTCCGCGCCGCATATCGCGATGACGGTCGCCATGCTGCGGGACGCCGGCGCCGAGGTGGAAACCTGGACCATCCAGAGCGACACCCCGGCCGGCACCCCCGACACGTGGCGCGTGCACCCCGGGGTGATCGGGCACCACGACGTCATCGTTCAGCCTGATCTTTCCAATGCGGTGCCGTTCCTCGCCGCCGCCCTGGTCACCGGCGGGGCCGTGACGATCGCGGGCTGGCCCGCGGCGACCGCCCAGCCGGCCGCCCAGATCCTGGACCTGCTGACCGCGTTCGGCGCGGAGTGCACATTGGCTCCGGACGGACTGACCGTGACGGGCACCGGCCGGATCCCGCCGGTCACCGCGGACCTGGCCGACGTCGGCGAGTCGGCCACGGTGGCGGCCGCGCTGGCGGCGCTGGCCGACGGCCCGTCCCGGCTGACCGGCATCGGGCACATGCGCCGGCACGAGACCGACCGGTTGGCGGCGCTGGCCACCGAGATCGGCGCGCTCGGCGGCGACGTCACGGAGCTGCCCGACGGCCTGTCGATAAGGCCACGCCCGCTGCGCGCCACCGGGCGCCCGTTCACCAGCTACGACGACCACCGGATGGTCATGGCCGCGGCCGTGCTGGGGCTGGCCGTCCCGGGGCTCGAGGTGGCGAACGCGGCCACCGTGGGGAAGACCTTTCCCGCCTTCACCCAGTTGTGGGCGTCGATGCTCGAGCAGGCGCTCTGACCACCCGGGCCAGGGACCTGGACGAGGACGACGTGCGGGTGCGGCCCGGACGGGGGTCCCGCCCGCGCACCCGGCGTAGGCCCGCGCACGAGGAGGCGGTGGAGGGCTTCGTCGCCTCGGTGGACCGGGGCAGGTACGGCGTGCTGGTCGGCGATCGCACGGTCACCGCGATGCGGGCACGGGAACTGGGCCGCCGCGGCGTGGTCGTCGGCGACCAGGTGGCGCTGGCCGGGGACACGTCCGGGGCGCCGGGCACGCTGGCCCGGGTGGTCCGGGTGTCGCCACGGACGACCGCGCTGCGCCGCTCGGCGGACGACACCGACCCGGTCGAGCGGGTCATCGTGGCCAACGCCGACCAGATGGGCATCGTGTGCTCCCTGGCCGACCCCCCGCCGCGGCCGCGGTTCATCGACCGCTGCCTGGTGGCCGCCTACGATGCCGGGCTGCGCCCGCTGCTCTGCCTGACCAAGGCCGACCTCGGCAGCGCCGATGACCTGCTGCACGCCTACGCGCCGCTGGGCATCGCGTACGTGGTGCTCGGCCGCCCGCTCGACGCGGCCAGGCTCGCTCCGCTGGGCCAGCACCTCGAGGGCCGGATCAGCGTGCTCATCGGCCAGTCGGGCGTCGGCAAGTCCACGCTGGTCAACGCCCTGATCCCGGACGCCGACCGGACGGTCGGCACGGTCAGCCCGGTGACCGGGCGCGGGCGGCACACCTCCTCCTCCGTGGTTGCCCTGCCGCTGCCCGGCGGCGGCTGGATCATCGACACGCCGGGGCTGCGCGGGTTCGGGCTCGGTCACGTCGCCCCGGACCGGGTGGTGCGCGCTTTCACCGACCTGGTCCCCGGCACCGCCGCGTGCCCGCCCGGCTGTGACCACGACCAGCCCGACTGTGCCCTCGACGACTGGGTGCGCGACCAGGGCAGCGATCCGCGGCTGGTGGCCCGGCTGGATTCGCTGCGCCGGCTGCTGCGCAGCCGCGACGGCGCGAACGCCTGGTAACCAGGGTCCCCGGGGGTCGCCCCCCTGGGGCAGCACGGCCAAGGCCCCGTGACGGAGGAACGGGGCCGCAGGCCATCGGGGGGTGCGGGGGGTCGCCCCCCTGGGGCAGCACGGCCAAGGCCCCGTGACGGAGGAACGGGGCCGCAGGCCATCGGGGGGTGCGGGGGGGCGCCCCCCTGGGG
>Ga0207646_10000263_pt1 | contig 71413 bp, 71 predicted proteins | sample KBSK5502metaG_FD_184343 | JGI IMG/M metagenome (GOLD analysis project Ga0207646, IMG submission 184343) | Corn, switchgrass and miscanthus rhizosphere microbial communities from Kellogg Biological Station, Michigan, USA - KBS K5-50-2 metaG... | ecosystem: Host-associated > Plants > Roots >... | reverse complement strand
GAACGGGTAATCACTGCCGAACAGAATGTGAGAGGGATCAACCAGCGCCTGCAGCGATGGCAACGCATAAGGTGAGGCCGACATCGCGACATCGTAGTAGAGCTGACGGAGGGAAGCGATCAGATTCCGGGGCGTACGCGCCTTGAGATAGGAACCAATCATCGGCCCAAAGGTCAAGCGCTTGGTCAGATAGGGCACAGTTCCTCCTGCATGTGACAGGATCAACCGCAAGTTTGGATAACGATCCAGTGTCCCGCTATAGAGCAGGTTCGCCACCATGCGGGTCGTGTCGAACGTGAACTCATAGAGCGATGGGGGCAGCCCGAATGTTGGTTGATCTTTGCTCGGCGGTGTGGACGGATGGATGAACGCCACCACCTGGCGTCGATGCAACTCAGCGAACAGTGCATCTACAGCATCATCGCCCAGATAGGTACCCCGATAATTCGTCAGCAATCCAATGCCATCCAACTTCAGGGTATCGAGGGCGTATGCTAGTTCGCGCAATGCCGCCTCAACATCGGGCAGGGGCAGCACGGCAAAGGCACCGAAGCGCTGTGGATGGTCGGCTACCAGGTGGGCCGAGAACTCGTTGATCTGACGTGCCAGGTCACGAGCGAGCGCCACGTTGCCGAAATAGACACCAGGCTCGGAGATAGAGACAATAGCGGTAGCGATGCCCTGGCGATCCATCATAGCGAGGGTGGTTTGCACGTCCCAATCAGGATAATCGACTCCAGGAATAGGATCAGAGATTCCCACACGGCGCATGGCCTCAAGGTAGAAGGGGGGGATAATGTGGTGATGGACGTCGATCCGCTGCGGTTGGGTGAAGCTTGTGTGATCAGTCGTGTTCATGTGTGAGATCCTTTCGAGAGGTGCAGCTAAGCTACTTTTCGAGCAAGAGCGGGATCGGCGGAACATTGTGAAAATGGCTGATCTTTTCCTCGAAGGGACCCAGTTTGAATCTGGCGTCGTAAAAGCCGCCATCGTGATCATTCAGGCGAAAGAGAGGCAGGATCGCAAAGAGGTTGATCTCTTTCGTCACTTTCTGTTCATAAAAAGGAGCATCCTTCATCGCTTTCACCGGCACCGGGAAGGTGTCCCAGCGGCACGCAAACTCGAAGAACTGCTCTTTCACCGGCGTATTTTTGGGCAGGCCCAGCATCAAGGCGTAATTGGCCCACGAGCCCATCACATTCAACACCACCGCGTGCGTGCCCTGCTCATATCCATAGATATGATCGAAATACAGGGCTGACGGATTCTCTCCGACGCTTGTCACCGCGCGCCCGCACGCACCCAGATCAGGCTCCAGCTTGACCTCCTGCGTGACATGCAAGAGTTGCCCCTCTTCTTCTAAGCGCTGTAAAAAAGCGCGTACATCTTTGTAAGCCATCGTCTCTCTCTCCCAGCAAGCTGCTGGCTCGCAGGTTAGAACAGGTTCCCGGCTCTCGGGACCAGCACACTTTGCTAGCTTTTGCCCTGGTGGGCTTGGCGTTAAGGTAGCGGCTTTGCAGCCGCAAAGTGGAGAAGTGCGGAGCAGGTGTAAGATTCTCCGTTGCAATAAGGAGGTGAAACTGCTCCACTGTTCAGCTTAACGCTGCTAACAACAGGGAAAAATTGGGATGACCGGCATCAGTACCTCTCACATATCGCTTCGTATTTTATGGCAGCGATGCAAGCACTACGATCCAATCAAACTGAGCCAATAATCTACGTTCTTTCTGGGTATCGCTGTAGCTCTGACCAGCCCGGATGGAAGCACGAGCGGTCTGCCATGAGACACGGTGGACCAACTCTTCGCCTGCAGCCATCTCACTCACGGCAGCAGCTTCTCCAGGGTGATCGGCAGGTCGCGGACGCGGATGCCCGTGGCATGATAGACGGCGTTGGCAATCGCTGCGGCAGTGCCGACGATCCCGATCTCACCAATCCCCTTCGCACCCATGGGGTTGACATGCAGATCCTCCTCCTCGATCCAGGTCACGTCAATGGTACCAACATCGGCGTTGGTCGCGATGTGGTACTCCGCGAAGTCGTGGTTCACGTAATCACCGAAGCGCGGATCCAGGACGCTCGCCTCGTGCAGCGCCATCGAGAGGCCCATCGTCATTGCGCCCAGCAGTTGCGAGCGAGCCGTCTTCGGGTTGATGATGCGCCCGGCAGCAAAGACCCCAAGCAACCGTGGGACACGCACCTCACCCGTGTCCGCGTTGACACGCACCTCGGCGAACTGCGCGCCAAAGGCATGCATGGAGAACTGCTGCGCCTCGGGGTTCGTCTCGAATGCGCCGCTTGCCGAGAGCCCATCCGCAGGGACGCTCCCGCCGTACTCCTCGCGCAGCCGTGTGCGCAGCGCGCTCGCCGCATTGAAGATTGCCCATCCCCAGGAGGCAGTCCCCGACGAACCCCCGGCCACGAAGGCCCTCGGCAAGGCGCTATCACCGATCTCGAGCTGCACGCGCTCGGGCGGCACCTCGAGGGCGTCCGCCGCGATCTGGGTCAGCACCGTCCAGGCGCCGGTCCCGATGTCCGTAGCATCGATGCGCACCTGGTAGTGTCCCGCCCGATCGACCTGCACGAGCGCGGTCGCAGGAAACTGGAGGGCCGGAAACGTCGAGGCGGCCACGCCGGTCCCGACGAGCCAGGAGCCATCACGCCGCGCGCGCGGCTTTGGGTCGCGCTGCGCCCAGCCGAAGCGCTGCGCCCCCTGCCGCAGGCACGCGACGAGGTTGCGGCTACTGAACGGGTGCCCGCTCTCGGGATCGACCGCCGGTTCGTTGCGGATGCGCAGCTCGATCGGATCGAGCCCACAGGCAATCGCCAGCTCGTCCATCGCCGACTCGAGTGCAAACATGCCTGGACACTCGCCAGGAGCACGCATGGTCGTCGGCACGGGCATGTCGAGCCGGGCGAGCCGGTGCGTGGTGCGGCGGTTCGGCGCCGCGTACATCGCCCGCGTCGGGGCGGCCGTCGGCTCGGCGTACTCGTAGATCGTCGCGGTCTGCTCGACCACGTCGTGCGCGATCACCGTGAGCCGACCGTTGCGGTCGGCCCCCAGGCGTATGCGCTGGATGGTCGGCGGGCGATAGCCCGCCAGCGCGAACAGCTGCTGCCGCGTGAGGGCGAGCTTGACAGGCCGCCCCGCTGCCTGCGCCGCCATCACGGTGAGGATCACGTGTGGGTGCGGGAACGCCTTGGAGCCGAAGCCGCCGCCGACGTACGGCGCGATGACGCGCACGCGCTCGGGCGGGAGTCTGAAAGCCGTAGCCACCGTATCCCGGATGAAGTGCGAGCCCTGGTTCGCGTCGTAGAGGGTGACGCCCTCGTCGCTCCAGATGGCGGTGGTCGCGTGCGGTTCGAGCGGATTAATGTGCTCGGCGGGCGTCGTATAGGTGTGGTCAAGCGAGACGGCAGCCGGGGTCAACGCGGCCTCGACATCCCCACTCTCGGTATCAGACTCGTCGCCATTGATGAGCCTCTCCGGTGTGGAGAGATCGCCGCGGTCAGCGCGCAGTTCGACGTCGTGTGGCTGCTCCTCGTAGCGGACGACGACCAGGCGCGCGGCCTGGCGCGCGATCTCGGACGTCTCGGCGACAACCGCAGCCACGAACTGCCCATGATAAGCAACGGCATCCGATTGGAACACCGTCAGGGCATCCGATTGGAACACCGCCAGTTCGGCATCGTCAAGCGGTGCGAGCCGTGGGGCGTTCTCGTGCGAAAGCACGGCGATGACCCCGGGCAGCGCTCGGGCAGCGCTCGCGTCGATCGACACGACGCGGCCTTTCGCGATCGTGCTCTGCACCGGGAAGACGTACGTCACGCCCTCGAGCGGGTACTCATAGGCGTATTTCGCCGCGCCGGTGACCTTCTGCACTCCGTCGATGCGGTTGAGAGGCGCGCCGGTCGCGTGCATGATCAGTTGCGTTTTCATCGTTGCTCTTTCTCCTCCTCTGTCAGGTCAAGCAGCGTTCGCACCAGGGTGCTGTGGGCGCCGCACTGCCCGTGGCCGCAGCCCTTCTTGGAGCCGGTGAGTCCGAGCCGCTCGCGCAGCGCATCCAGCAGCGTCGTGCAGGTATCAACGGACAGCCGGTGGGTCGCCCCGTTCACCCGCAGCGTGATCTCAAGGTCCATCGTATATGTATCTCCTTAGCCGACGCGCCCCGCCCTCTCTGCTCCTAGTATAAGCAAGAAGTGTCATGAAAGTGTCATGAGCAGCGTCATGGGTAGTGGCTCACTTGAGACAGCCCTTTTTCATACACACGAAAATTGATCACGCAGTATGTCGATTTGGAGTAATGCCGTTCGTTGTTATTGCTGAGCGATGAAACAGTTCGCATGCTTCTGTTCCAAAGGAAGGATTAACCTATGCGTTACGTGCTATTGATCTATGGCAGCGAAGCGCTGGCCCAGGAGGAGCGCGCCGCGATCATGCGAGCACACCCCGCGTTCTTGCAGGAGGTGCAGCAGCGCGGCCTCCTGACCGGTGGAGCGGCGCTGCTGCCGACCAGCAGCGCGACAACCGTCCGCGTTCGCGGCGGCAAAACAATGATCACCGATGGCCCCTTCGCCGAAACGAAGGAGCAGCTCGCCGGCTTCTACATCCTGAATTGCAAAGACCTGGACGAAGCTATCGCGATGGCGGCCAGGATCCCCGACGCCGTAGCTGGCTCCATCGAAATCCGCCCGGTCATCGAGTTCTAAGCTCGTGCTTGCAAATCAACATTGACAATCTGCAAGCAACTTGTAGCACCATCATGAAACTTGTTTGCCTACAACTTTTTCCTATGCTCGCCATCGAAGCCTCGACGCAGCCGTGGCGACCATCCGTTAGGGAGCATGCTGGGTGCTGTTCACAGGAACGTCCTCAATCGCCCCCAACGCGCGCAACGTCGTCTTCTGTGCCTCGGTCACTTCCCGAATCCCCGTAATATTGAGGCGCTCGTAAGGCCGGTCGCGCCGCAGTGTCCGTAGATGCTCGCCACTCTCCAGATCCCACACCTGAATGGTATTGTCGTCCCCGCAACTGGCCAGTCTCCGGCCATCGGGACTTACCCTGAGCGACTGGACCGCCCCCTGATGCCCCTGCCGAAGCGCCAGGCACTCCCCGTGCTGCGCGTCCCACCAGCGCATGCTCCCATCGCTGCCGCCACTGACCAACACCGCTCCGGTCGGACTCCAGGCCAGCGCGTACACGATCGCGTTCGGCTCGCTCCAGGCCTGCAGGCGCTCCCCACTCTGCGCATCCCAGACGAAGAGCTCCCCGCTACCTCTGCTTCCGCCACCACTCGCCAGCCGCGTACCATCGGGGCTCCAGGCCACGCTCAGGACGATACCACGATGCCCCTGGAATTGCTGTAGCAGCGTGCCGTCGGGGGCCTTCCACAAGCACACGCTGCCGTCATCGCCGCAACTGGCCAGGTACGTCCCGTCCGGACTCCACGCCACACGACGGATCCTGGTTGGCTGCGCTCGGCCCACCCACCGGCGGCTGCCGGTGGTCACCTCCCACACCTGTATCCCCTGCTGATAGCTCGCACTGGCCAGAAACTTCCCATCAGGACTCCACGCCACGCCGTAGAAGAGGGCGTTGACGTGGTCAGGGTCCCGCAAGATCTGCCGAGCTTCTCCCGTGGTCGCGTCCCACAGCCGGACGGCATTGTCCAACCCGCTACTAGCTAGAAACCTCCCATCCGGGCTCCACGCCACCCCAAACACGAGGGAGCGATGGCCGCGCAGCAGCCTGGGTGGGGTCAGGCCCTCCACCTCCCAGATGGTCACTAGCGTATTCGAGCCTGCACTGGCGAGCCGGTTGCCATCCGGACTCCAGGCGATGTCGTAGAGCGAGACCGCGTAGCCCTGCATGATGTGGACACACTGCCCCCTCTCCACGTTCCACAGCCTCACAGTGTCATCCCAGCTTCCGCTGGCCAACTGTGTGCCATCGGGGGCAAAAGCCAGTCCCAACACCCAGTTGGTATGACCCGCGAGCGTCCGCATGCCGGTGCCTGGCTGTGCTTCCTCTGCCCCCGAGAGCTCCCACAGTCGAATGCCTTCATCGACGCCCCCACTGGCGAGCAGGCTCCCATCGGGACTCCAGGCCAGCGCGAACACCGGGCCGCTATGACCGGAGAGCGTCTGGCGGTGCGCGCCTCCGTGAGCGTCCCAGAGCTGGACGGTGGCATCATCTCCGCCCCTGGCGAGTGTGCGTCCATCGGGGGCAAAGGCCAGGCACTCGATGTTATCGGTGAACCAGCTCGTCCAGAGCAGGGTACCGCTCTCTATGTCCCACAGCTTGATGGCACCATCCCAGCTCCCAGTAGCCAGCGTGCGTCCATCCGGGCTGAAGGCGAGGGCGCGCACCGTGTCGGTATGCGCCTGCCAGGCCAGGTGCAGGCGCCTCCCTTCTTCGCGCCACACGCGTGCTTCCCCCCGCCTGCTGCCCGCAGCCCAGTACTGCCCATTGGGGCTTGTGGCCACCGCCCAGGGGATATCAAAGGCCTCGTTAAAGACCGTCTCACGCAGGAGAGCATCGGCAAGGGAGGCATCCTGCATCTCAACCCCGTGCAGATACGCTCCCCGAATGGAGAGCTGCGACAGATCCAGGCCGCGCAGGTGCCCGCGCTGCTGTGTCAGCAGCGCGGGCACGTTCGCCGGTCCGTAGCCCTGTGCGTAGTCAGCCCGTGCACGCAGTTGGTCCAAGAGCGAGAGCAGGCGCCCCTCCACCGCGGCTTGCTCCGGGTACGTGCTGCGCACCTGCGCAAGCAGTGGAACCACGATGAGCCGCTCCTGGGCCTGCCGTACATATTCCCTGGCGGTGGCCAGTTCCAGACCATGCTCGATGAGGCGGGCCAGCCAGCCCTGCTCGATCTCGCTGGCCGCCTCCGAAATGAGCCGCATGGTCGCATATTCTAGCACCACCGCTTGCAGCGTGAAGCACCCCGGGCGTTGCCCTCGCTCAATCAGGCCGCGCCGGCGCAGTGCCTCCACGGCTTCCAGCATCTGCCCACGAGGCTTCGGTGCGCCCGGCAGCGCCACCAGTGCCCTCAGCTCCTCCAGGCTCACCGGCTCGCGTACAATCGCCAGCCACAGCAGCATGCTCTGCTCGACCGCCGAGAGACGGACGAATTGCTCGTGCAGCAGCTCCCGCACACTGCCAAAGACTACCTCGCCTTGTTCCAGGAACGCAGCAATCTCGCCCCCGAAGAGCTCCACGATGGTTTGCGCCACGATGTTCAAGGCCAGCGGGTTGCCTGCATACACCTCCGCCAGGCGCGCCCGGTCGTGTGCGCTGCCCAGCAGTTCCCTTTTCTCTAATAACTGCTCACTTGCCACGGCATCCAGTCCGGCGAGGCGCAAGGCGCGCACCGGCTTCCTACTGCCCTCCAGCAGCGCGAGCGAGCTTGCTTTCTCCCGGCTGGTGAGCAGCAGGCAACTCTGGTGCGCGGTCTCGCCCACCCGGTGCAGCAGATGCGCGTATCCCTCGTAGCCGGGACGCATGCGACCCGTGCCCTCCCCTTCCTCCAGCAGTGTCTCCAGGTTATCCAGCACCACGAGCGCGCGCCGGACACGCAAGTGCTCCATCAGGAGGCTGAGGCGGCGTTCGAGGGAGGCCGGCAAGAGGCCCAACGGCTGGGGTGCGAACACCTGGAGGCACTCATCCAAAATCGCTTCACAGGAGGGAGCATCGCGTAGGGAACGCCAGATCACCACCTCGAAGTGTGGAGCAACCTGGTGCATCACCCTCGTCGCGAGCGCTGACTTGCCGATGCCGCCCATGCCCTCTATGCTCACCACCCGGCAGCGCTCCTCGACCACCCACTGGGTCAACACAGCCAACTCCCCCTCGCGCCCATAGAAGCTCGGCACATCCAGCGCGTCGCCCCAATCGACCCGCGGCTCACTCCCAGCAGGAGGAGCGCTGCCGTGCTCAGCACTATGGGTCTGCTCGACCGGCCGTGGCGCCACAAGCGCAAGCCGGGGACGCTGGGTACCCAGCAGCCCCTGGAGCCACGGCTCATCGAACGACATCTTCTGATGCGCAACTTGCCAGAAAGCACGGACCTCCTCCTCTTCGCGCCCGGCAGGAAAGGCGTGCTGCCCGACGGCGAAAGCCAGCAATGCTTTGAGATGCTCGGCCTTGGGATAACTGCTGCCGGCCTCCCATCTGCCGATCGCTTTGCGTGAGACACGAAGCCTCTCCGCTAAGCCTGCTTGCGTCAGCCCGATGGTGATGCGCAGGGCCAGCATAGCCTGACCAAAGGCATAGTCCTGCTCACCGTAGGAGAACCGCTTCATGAGCGCGCTCCTTTCTGTGTGACCTGAAGGAGCGCGCCACGGGACATGACAGGAGTGATATGGGACACGATGGGAAGTGACATGGGACACAATGGGCCCTGACTTCGCCGGGCATTCCTGCTATACTTAGGATGTTGGATGCGCTCCACGCGGGTCCACGCTGTTTGAGGCGGGTCTGGGGGAATAGCAAGTGACTCCAGACCTTTCCTCTGACTTCATCCCTCTATGATAGCAGATGTGCTGGCAGATGACCAGAACCCTTTCAAGCGTTCCGGTCTGGTAATCTGGAGTTCTTGTAGAAAAAGTGAACGGGACAATCTCACCGATTGACCCAACCAACACACCCAAAGGAGTACACTATGACAGTTCTCACGACCCATGAACAGCAAGAGATCGACCGCGCCAACACCTCGGGAGCGCAGCCGGTCGTGTTCGTGCACGGCCTCTGGCTCCTCGCCAGCAGCTGGGACAACTGGCGCCCGTTCTTCGAAGAACGCGGCTACACCACGCTCGCGCCGGGCTGGCCCGATGACCCTGACACCGTTGAGGAGGCCAAGAAAGACCCGGAGGTCTTTGCCCACAAGCGGCTCAAGCAGGTCACCGATCACTACGTTGACGCCATCGGCCAGCTCAAGACGAAGCCCGCCGTCATCGGCCATTCCTTCGGTGGGCTCATCGCGCAGATGTTGGCCGGGGAGGGCGTGGCCGCCGTGACGGTCGCGATCGATCCCGCCCCGTTCCGCGGCGTGCTCCCGCTGCCGCTCTCGGCGCTGAAGTCGTCGTCGGCGGTGCTGGGCAACCCCCTCAACTACACCCGCGCCGTCCCGCTGACCTACGAGCAGTTCCGGTACGCCTTCGCCAACGCCGTAGACGAGAGCGAAGCGCACACGCTGTACGAGACATACTCGGTGCCCGGCTCCGGGGTGACGGTCTTCCAGGCAGCCACCGCCAATCTCAACCCGTGGACCGAAGCCCAGGTCGACACGAAGAATCCCGAGCGTGGACCGCTGCTGATCATCTCGGGCGAGCACGACCACACCGTGCCGTGGGCCATTGCCCATGCTTCCTACAAGCAACAGGAGCAGAATCCCAGCGTGACGGAGATCCATGAAATGCCCGGCCGCGGACACTCACTCACCATCGACCACGGGTGGCGTGAAGTGGCCGAGACCGCGCTCGCGTTCATCGCGCAACAGCTTCAGAAAGGCCAGTAGTCGCGGCATGTCGCTCGTGCAGTCGCGAGTTCAGCAATCGAAAGGAAAAGAGTGTGATGAGTTCGCTTGAGGGAAAAGTTGCTGTAGTGACGGGTGGCAATAGTGGGATTGGCCTGGCGACTGCCAGAGAATTTCATGCCAATGGAGCTAAAGTCGTGATTTCGGGACGCGACCGTGAGACCCTTGAGGAGGTCGCTCGACAATTGGGCCCCGATGTGCTGGCGGTACAGGCGGATGTCACGAAGCTCAGTGATATTGATCAGTTGATGGCTCGTGCACACGAGACGTTTGGCAAACTGGACATCCTGTTTGTCAACGCGGGCATTTACAAAGGGGCCCCTCTGGAAGAGGTGGATGAAGCTGCTTTTGACGAGATGCTGAATGCCAATTTCAAAGGGGCGTATTTCACCGTCCAGAAGGCCCTCCCCTTTCTCAACGAGCCGGCATCGATCATTTTCAATGGCTCGGTGAACGCCCTCACGGGTATCGCCAATAGTTCGCTCTATACAGCCAACAAGGGTGCGGTTCACGCGCTTGCTCGGGCGCTGGCGGCTGAACTCATTGGTCGTGGTATTCGTGTGAACACCATCACGATTGGCCCTACCGCGACGCGGCTCCTGACCCGATCGGGGACTTCGCAAGCGATCCTGGATGCGCAGGATGTGGCGCGTATCAGCCGTTCGCCGGTCAAGCGTCTGGGCCGTCCTGAAGAAGTGGCCAAAGTCGCGCTGTTTCTCGCTTCCGATGACTCATCGTTTGTGGTGGGATCCGAGATCGCTGCGGATGGCGGCTGGCTCTTAAATACCATGTAGATCTCAGTCAAGAGCGGACACACGTACTATCATCTCACCCGCATGCGGGTAGAGCAATGACATCAGAGAAGGAGCATTCCTATGCGATTACGAAACTATTTTACCACGAACACTGGTGGGGAGTCAGAGGCTCTCCCTCGCTCGACGCGACGCAGCTTTCTCAGGTACCTTGGTGTAGGAGCCGCGAGCACTGCTCTCGTCTCAGGTGCGCAGGCACTCTCTCCCGTGGCGGCCCTCGCGGCCACCCACAAAGGAGCCACGAGCATCGCTCAGTTCAGTCCCACGGGAAGCCCGTCTGGCGTCAATGTCGTGCTGGTGCATGGCATCTGGGCTGACGGGTCCAGTTACAGCAGGGTCATCCCGCTGCTGCTAAATGCGGGCCATACCGTGTTCGCTGCACAGCTCCCGCTCACGACCCACATGGTAGACGATGTGACCGCGACGCTCGGGGTGCTCGGGCAACTGCAAGGACCAACAGTGCTGGTGGGGCACTCGTATGGGGGAGCCGTCATCACCAACGCCGGCGCCGGTCAACCCAACGTCATTGGCCTGGTCTACGCCTCGGCTTTCGCGCCCGACCTGGGAGAGGTGCTTGGCCAATTTCCTCCCGGGCCGGGTACGGCCAATTTGTACCCGGTGACGTACCCAAACAACTTCGGCACCTTTTTGTTTCTGAATCAGCAGAAGTTCCGCGAGTCGTTCGCCCAGGATGTCGACCCGCTTCAGGCGAGCATCATGGCCACCGTGCAGAAGCCCGCCAACGTGGCCCACTTCAATGATCCAACGACCGCGGTGGCGTGGAAGACCCTGCCATCGTGGTATCTGATCTCGACGAACGACCGCATGATCCCGCCGTCCCTGCAGCAGATGTTCGCCAGTCGCATGAATGCCAAGACCATCTCGGTCCCGTCAAGCCACGCGTCGATCGTCTCCCATCCGGCGGAGGTGTTCGCGCTGATCCAGCAGGCAGCAGCGAAAGCCGGTGCGAACAAGAAGTAAGCCTGAGCGTTACAGGCCTGAAACTTTGTTCTTCTCCAAAGCGTATGTACCACCAGTGGAAAGTAATCCTAAAAATTTGCCACCATCATATTTGGGTATTCACACAGGTTGATCCTGAAAGGAGGATTTCACCCGATGAGTACGAGTACCATTACCACCAGGGACGGTACCACGATTTTTTACAAGGACTGGGGCACGGGGCAGCCCGTCGTCTTCAGCCACGGTTGGCCGCTCAATGCCGACGCCTGGGACGACCAGACGTTCTTCGTGGCTTCCCAGGGCTATCGCGCCATCGCGCATGACCGTCGCGGCGGTGGACGATCCAGCCAGCCCTGGGACGGCAACGACCTGGACCACTACGCTGACGATCTGGCGGCGCTCCTCGACACGCTCGATCTGCACGACGCGGTGCTGGTCGGCCATTCCACCGGCGGAGGAGAGGTGACCCGCTACATCGGTCGCCACGGCACCTCGCGCCTCGCCAAGGCCGTGCTGGTGGGCGCGATACCCCCGCTCATGCTCAAGACGGCAGCCAATCCGGGCGGCCTGCCCATCGAGGTGTTCGATCAGCTCCGCGCCGGTCTTAGTGCAGATCGCTCGCAGTTCTACAAGGATCTCAGCGCACCTTTCTACGGTGCCAACAGGCCGGGTTCCAAGGTATCGCAAGGCATTCGGGACATGTTCTGGCTGTGGTCGATGACCGTCGGCCTCAAAGGCGCATTCGATTGCATCAAGGCTTTCTCTGAGACGGACCTCACGGAAGACCTCAAGAAGATCGACATTCCGACCCTGATCATCCACGGGGACGACGACCAGATCGTGCCCATTGCCGACTCGGCCCTGCTCTCTTCCAAGATCGTCAAGGGCGCAACCCTGAAGATCTATCCGGGCGCGCCCCACGGCCTCATGAGCACGAACAAGGAGCAGTTCAACGCCGACCTGCTGTCCTTCCTAAGGTCCTAGACGTGGCAGCGCGGCGTCACGGCGTTCAGCTGATGGTCCGGCGGTCGGCGACCACACAGGGAGACGATGACGCCAGCGCATCCCTGTAGTGGCTACTTGAAATATCCGTTCCAAAGGGAGCACCAAACATGCCAATTGATAGCAGCTTCATCGGACAGAGTTCATCGCCGCAGACATTCGAGGTTACGCCCGAAGCCGTCCGGCGCTTTATGGAAGCGACGGAAGACCCCGCGCTGCAGGGCAATGAATCTCTGCAATACGCGCCTCCTACCTTCCCCACCACTTTCCGTGTACGCGTGCCCGGGTTGGAACTGGACGGCTCCAAGATGCAATTATTGCACGGTGAGCAGCAATACACTTATACGCGCCAACTGCGTGTAGGCGAGCAGGTGACATGCATTGTGCGGGTTGCCGATGTGCGCGAACGGACCGGCAGAAATGGCTCGATGACATTCGTTGTGCTGGAAACCAGCGGGACGGATAGTCAGCAGCAACCCGTATTTACTGCCCGCAGCACCCTTGTCATACGCTCAAAAGGGGATTGACAAGCTTCAAGGTTTAGTATAGAATTGCGTCCGTAATCCGTTATGATCAGCCCTCGTGGCGGAATGGTATACGCAGCAGGTTGAGGGCCTGTGCCTGAAAAGGCGTGGTGGTTCGAGTCCACTCGAGGGCACCCCACATAGAATCTGTGTTCCCTTTCTTTCAGGGGCGACTAGCTCAGTTGGTTAGAGCGGCTGCTTTACACGCAGTAGGTCAGGGGTTCGAGTCCCTTGTCGCCCACTTCCTCTACTGTCTAAGCTGGCTGCTCTATTCGTTTTCTCTTGTTGGGTTTATCAGTCTGCTGTTTATATATCCCTGCAATCAAGTTCTGTTTTTCTTCTTAAGATTACTTACGTAGTACCAGGCCTATTATGGTTTAGCAGAGATGGATTAGGGTGCTTTTGGTAGGCGTGCAAGAATTTGGGTAAGGAGTGTGGTATGCTCGTCGAATTTTGTTTCGAGTTGCTCAAAGTGCGTTTCCACCCGTTCTAGTCGCTTGTCCATGCTGTCTAGTCGCTTGTCCATGCTCTCCAGGTGTGCATCCATTGCGTCCAGGCGTATGTCTACACGCTCAAAGCGTTTTTCTGTTGTGTCGCTAAGTGTTGCTAGTCGCCCTATGGCATTTTCTGTGAGACCCTTGATTATGGTCATTTCAAAAGCCATATCTCCGTAGACTTTGACAGTTTCGGTTTTAAATTGCCTGAGGTCGAATTCTACTCTTTGCAATCGCTCTTCTTGCGTTGGCATAGGAAACCTGCCTTTCGTTCTCTAAACTCAGATATATTATAGCATTACGCTTCGGTTGGTTGTACTTCTTTACTATTTTTGGGGGATTGGCACACAGTCTGCATCTATGTTCCGCGTCCAAAAATTAAAAATGCAGGAGGTTTGCCCCCTCCTGCATTTATCGCTGGTACATCCCACAGGCTTTACGCCGGAGACTTCACTTCTTGCTGAACAGGTCGGACGATCCCATGCTTCACCTTGTGATCTTCAGGATGTAAGATTGGTATGCCGGTCACCAATTGTCGAATCCACAGGAAAGCAAAACCGATCACCAGCCAGGCGATGCTTAAGCCGCCCGCAATAATGGTGTCTCTCGTTAAACTGCCGCCGCCTGTGATATTGAAGTAGTAGACACCTATCAACATCAGTACGTTCAACGCAATGCCCAGTCCCGGAGCCAGGACGGTAGTAAAGATGCCGCGTTTCGTAACCCCGGCAAAAGCGATGATGCAGATGAGACAGGTCATGCCATACAGCAGAAATGTGCCGATGTTAGAGATCAGCCCCACCTGAGTCAGATTATCAACGTTCAAAACGCCATACGCCCCGATGACGGCGGAGATAACGGTCAGTACAATCACGCCTACGTGGGGTGTGCGGAAGCGGCCGTGCAGGAAGCCAAACACTGCGGGCAGTTCGGTATCTTTCCCCATCGCGTGGGTGACGCGCACACCCGTATTCAGGCAGGAGAGCGACGTTCCGATCAGGGCGATCACCACCGTGACAGCCAGAATGCTGGCGAACGCTACACCGTTGCCGCCGAGCATCTGGTTGCCGATGATCTGGGCCATGTCACCGATTGGCGCGCCGGAAGCTGCGGCAGCCGCGAAACCCGTGCCAGCACTGCTGTGATAGCCGGTGTTGATAAAAAAGTTCGCGGCAAAGTATTCGATGAAGTAGAAGACGACGGCCTGGATCACGAGCGACAACAGCACGCCGCGCGGGATATCCCGTCCGGGATTTTTGGCCTCGGCAGCCAGGGCCGTGGCCGATTCAAAGCCCACCACCAGCAGGATGGCGATCGTAGCCTGGGAAATGAGTCCGCTGAGGCTATGCGGTGTAATCACACTCAATGCGCTAGGATGCAGGTAATGCACATTGGGATGGGTCATGCGGTAAGCAATTGCCAGGACGGAGAATGTGATGAGGGCGACGATCTGGATGATATTGATAACGATATTTGCCAGGGTAGAGCCGGTAACGCCAACGAAGGCGATCATACCAACAACGCCGGCAAACACCACGCACACGATCACTTCCTGCCAGGCCGCTCCGAAACTGGGGTCAAAGGTCTGGATAATGTAGGTGATGAGCAACCCCATGAAGGCAACCATCACGCCTGGATACACCCAGTAGTAGAGGTGCGACGCCCAACCAACCACGAACTTGGCGATGCGGGCAAATTTGAAGTGGCGATGCTCTTCTTTGTGAAGGATGGCTGCTTCCGCATAATAGTAAGAACTGCCCGTTCCACCTTCGGGGTAGCGTTTGGCGAGCGCAGCATAAGCGGTGGCCGTGAGTAATGCGATAGCTGTTGCTACAAAGACTGCGGCCCACATGTTCATTGCTGTGGGGCCGGACTGCAACTGGTAGGTGGTCCAAAGGAAAGCGCCTGGCGCGATCAGCGCCATAGCGTTGATGGTGACTCCGGTCAGTCCCAACGAGGGCTTCATACCGGTGTCTGTCGAAGCTTGAGAAGCCATGTTTTCCTGTTTCCCTTCCTGGGTTGTAAAGCTGCCCATACCACTGGCCTCATTACCAGGTTACCAAGCCGCACTGCCACACACAGAGTTCGAGTTGCAATCATTGCCTATCTCGTAGCTTCTCTCTATCAGAGTATAAATGGCTTCTGTGTCTCATGATACTGCCAAAATAGAAGAAGTCGGAGCAGCTATTTTGGATAATATGCACAAATCGCAAGTGTCGCTTATTGAAAAGCTCGTCATTATTTGATGAACATGAAGATTTTGTTGATAGTGTCTTGATAGATATACGTGATACCATGAGAACAATTTGAGAAGAGGAATGCCGGTTGTATACTTTGCACAATGGCGTTTTACAGAAGGGAGAGCCGTTTTGAGGGATTGGCATGCAGTTCAAAGTATGGTACCTTTAGAGTAGATGAGAAAGCAATTTACCTCTTTTTCCAGGTGAGATGGTATCTTTCTTATAGAGAGGTAGGGTTACATGATAGAAACGAAGGAAGAACTCTCGGTGGTCACTCCGGCTGATTGGGTTCCTGGGCCTCCACAAGGCTCCTGGACATATGAGGACTACGCCGCTCTTCCCGCTGACGGGCGGCGTTATGAGATTGTGAATGGAGTACTTGTGATGACTCCTGCACCTGGAACAGGACATCAGTCAATTGTAGTGCGACTCTCTCACTACTTGTTTGTGCATGTCGAACTGGCCGGACTAGGACGAGTGTTCCCAGGTCCCGTCGATGTAGAACTGGGGCCAAAGAATGTGTATCAGCCTGATCTCGTCGTCCTCTTGAACGCTCATCTAGATAGAGTGGCAGAGAAGAAAATCAGTGGTGCGCCTGACCTGGCAGTTGAGATAGCATCTCCAAGTACGGCGGCCTATGACCGCCTCACCAAGTACGAAAAATATGCTCAAGCTGGGATTACAGAATATTGGATTGTCAAGCCGACGCGTCGTACCGTTGAGGTGTTAGTATTAGAAAATGGGGAGTATCGTTCACTTGGTGTCTTCAGTGAGCAAGCGACACTCCCGTCGCGGGTGATACCGGGGCTACCAGTGCGCGTGGAGCAGTTTTTTGCATGAGTTAGAAAAAAACTTCTAGCTTACTCTTTTTGAACGGCTGTTCGCGCTTGCCCTGACAGCAAGGGCACTCCTATCACCAGAGGCGGGTCGAACAGATGCGGCGGGTGCAGGACGAGATCGGGATCGCCAGACACCTGCCCATGGCGGATGACCAGCGGACTCACGTGGTAGCCAAGCAACATCCTCTCGCCGGGCAGCAGAGCCGAGTGGAGGTCTGCGGCGACGGGAAACGCGGCAGCCCGCAGATGGTAGACGCCATCAGGAACGTCATGCAACAGATACAAACCCGGCGAGCTGAGTGTGGTACACCGCACCGGTCTTCCCTGGGGAATGGGACTGGGGAACAGGCCCACATAGATCGTGCCCCGAAAGGTCGCCGGAGCGCTTATCCGGCCCAGCAGAGCGTGTTTCATCGGCAGGCAGGAGGGCGTCGTGGGACAGCGCTCGGCAGGCTCTGCCGGAGGCGGCTCGAAGGCATGAGCCCGTTGGCGCAAGAGGCGTGGAGACAGGCCCACCAGGTGCGTGAAACGGCTGGTGAACGAGCCAATGCTCGTATAGCCCACCTCGAAGCAGATATCGGTCACGCTGAGCGAAGTTGTCACAAGCAAACGCCGGGCCGCCTGAAAGCGCAGAGCGGAAAGAAATTCGCCAGGGGGAATGCCAATCAGATGACCAAAGACGCGCGTGAAATGCGAGGGACTCAGACAAGCAACCGAGGCCAGATCTTCGAGGGTCAGCACTTCATGCAGATGGGTATGCATGACCTGGATCGCGCGTTCAACGGCCTGCGTCTGAACGGCAAGGGTCACGTAACGCGCTTCGTCTTCACGGAAAACGGGTGTTGCTGTTTGCATGGTGTCCTTCCTTCTACAACATTCTCACAAGTCTATTCTTTTCAGCCTGATCGTAGGCGGAAAACCAACCCTGGCCGTGCAAAAAGGGTAAGCTAGAAGAAGTTTATTGCTTTTCCGTCTGTTATAATGGTCAAGCGACCAGGAGGTGCCCATCTCATTCGCTGCGTCGCTGAATTCAAACGTTAGATGGCTCTGAGAATCGAGGTAATGCTCATGTGTAGAAACATCAAGCCGCTCTTCAACTTCGAACCGCCTGTGACCGAGGAAGAGATTCGTGCGGCCTCATTACAATTCGTGCGAAAGGTGAGCGGCTTCAACAAGCCATCGAAAGCCAACGAAGCTGCATTCCTTGCTGCCGTTGACGAGATAACAGCAGTCTCCAGCAACCTTCTCAGATCGCTCGAGACGAACGCACCGCGGCGGAGCCGCGCAGAAGAGGCTGCCAGGGCGCAGGCACGCGCTGCTCAGAGGTTTTCTAAGTAGCCCTTTATGTTCAAAAGTAAGATAAAGGAGCAATCACGATGGACATTGTTTTCTCCAGTACGGCGCAGTTGGCCACCGCCATCCGGGCAGGCCGCGTTTCAGCCACAGAAGTGCTTGAAGCCCATTTGGCACAGATCGATAAACGCAACTCTGCTCTGAACGCCATCATCACCATGGATGCCGAGCGTGCATATGAACGGGCGCGGGAAGCGGATAAAGCACTGGCTCGTGGTGAGGTGTGGGGGCCGCTGCATGGCGTGCCCTTTACGCTGAAAGATGCCCATGCGACGGCGGGCATGCGCACCACCACCGGGTTCCCGCCGTTGGCCAACTATGTGCCCGAGGAAGACAGCCCGGTTGCCGCACGTCTCAAAGCTGCGGGGGGCAATCTTATGGGCAAAACGAATGTGCATATGCTGCTGGCCGATCCCGCACAATCCATCAATCCCATCTTCGGGCGCACGAAGAACCCGTGGAATATCGAGCGCACGCCGGGTGGGTCCAGCGGAGGGGCGGCAGCGGCGCTGGCTGCCGGGATGACCCCGTTTGAGATTGGGACCGACCTGACCGGGTCGATCCGCATTCCCGCGCATTTTTGTGGCGTGTTTGGGCTGAAGCCAACCGAGCACCGCGTTCCCCTCACCGGGCTGATCCCCGGTCTTCCGGGACCCAGATCTATTCGCATCATGTCCTGCATCGGGCCAATGGCACGGACGGTTGAGGATCTGGCGCTGCTGTTCGCAATCATCGCTGGGCCGGACGGGTACGATACCGATGTAGCGCCTGTGCCGGTTGAAGAGATGCCACAACTCAAACTGAATCGCCTGCGGATCGCCTTTGCACCTACCTTTCCGGGCTATCCGGTCGCGGCGGAGATGCGCGAGGCAGTAGAAGAGTTCGCAGGACGACTTTCTGCCCTGGGCGCGTTCGTTGAAGAAGCAGCGCTGCCACAGGTGGATTTCCAGCAGGAGCTGGCGAGCGCCGGGGCATTGATAGGCATGATGATGGGGGCTTTCCAGCCGGAAGAGCAGGAACGACCGACCACGCTGGCGCACTACCTGGAGGCCCTCGACATCCGCGACCAGTCGATTGCGGCCTGGGAGCACTTTTTTGAAAAGTGGGATGTGCTGTTGTGCCCACCCTCCATGATAACGGCGTTTCCCCACAGCGAACCGGGAGCGCCCCTGAGCGTTGACGGCCAGGAAGTCTCTTATTGGATGGTGAGTGCTCATAGCACAGTGTTCAATTACACCGGCCACCCGGCAGTCGTGCTGCCTTACAAGCTGGATCGTGATGGCTTACCCATTGGGGTACAGCTGGTAGGGAAACGCTGGGATGAATCGCGCCTGCTGGCGATAGCAAAGGCCTTAGCGGAAGTGACCGGCGCATTCCAACGACCACCAGGCTACTAACTACAATACGATCTTCACCGTGAGCAGGAACGTTCCGTTCTGGATTGTGCACCTCCCCGCCTGGACTCCTTCGTATCTTACCGCATAGAGAGGAGGTGTTTCCGCTGGCAGGTCGGTGATGGCTCCGAGCGTCCCCGCACGACTGCAAGAGACCCGGAGATTGCCTTTCGGGTACTTCTGTTGGTTGAGAGTAATCTCAAAGCGAGAAGTCACTGTCTACGTGACGGTTCTCCCGCTATCTTGTTCGGTGAAGTCATATTGTTGCGTCAGTTGGGGCGTGCCTGGAGCGACGGTGCTTGATGTGGTCGGCGTTTGCCGTAGTGTGCTGCTTGAGCCGGTCAGGCCCGGCTGTGATCCGCAGGCGCTGAGTGAGAACACGAGCGTCAGAGTACAAAAGATGAGCAGAAGAGAGAAACGTTTTGCGGACTGAGTAAATGTGTCCATAGGGTCCTCCTGAGAAAACGAGTGTACATAGCTATTGCAAATGTTTTTCCTAAAAAAAGAAGGGGCATATTCAATAACATTCAATTTTTTTTCACCTTCTGTAAAGAGAGCATAGCGATCATAAAGTGCAGCATCGGAACTATCGTGCATTTCAGGCTCGGCTTGTTGTTGCATACTTCCCCTCTGCTCTACATATGACTTCATATTCTCTATCGCTAAAGAGAGGAAATTGTGACAGGCATGCTCTGTCAAGGGAGATTTGCCACAGGGAAACGATACTCCCCTTGGATGAGTGGGTGTAGTTGGTAAGGCACGGTGGAAGCGTCCCCACCGACCAGGGCCGGGCTTGGGAGAAAGTGCGCGGCCTGGATGTGCTGCTGGCCGGCGGGTGAGAGCAGGTACTCGACGAAATGCAGCGCAGCCCGCGGGTTGCTGGCATTGTTCAGCACAGTGGCGCTGAAGCTGATCGGTTTCCCATGAAAGGTCTGTCCCGTGTTGGTAGTGAAATGGGCCTGAGCGTAGTTCGCCGCCATTGCTGGATTGCTCAGGTTGATCTCATCGGGGAGACGCAGGAAGGGCAGCGCGAGATCGGTAGCCGCACTCAGATAGAGGAACATGGCGTCGATCTCGCCACCCTCTAGCTGCGCGAGGTTGAACCGATTCACCTGCCCCGGGTTGGTATCGCTCCCCAGGAGGCGCGCTTTGAAATCGGAGAGACGGTAGTGCCTTTCAGCAAGCTCACACACCAGCAGCGTGTAGTAGCCCATCGGGTCGAGATTCGGGTCGTTTCTCCTGAGCTGCACTCCGGGTTGGAGGAGGACCTCGTACCAGGGAATCGCCCCACTGTGGGCTTGCTCGAAGTCGGCCAGGAACCGGCTCTTGGGGCTGTAGGCCAGCACGACGGCGTTGCGAGCGAAGATCACGAACCACCCGATCCTATCGCCGTTGGTCGGCTCCAGCAAAATCCGGTTCACCTCGGCATCTGCGCTCAGGTACACATCACCGCTCGTGCGCCCCTCTTTCAGCGCCATGGCGAGCGCGACAGAATGCCCAGGTTCGCTCTCGATGACAATGCCACTCCCCTGGTACAATGCCGGGCCGAGTTCTTGACGTACGAGCGTGGTCAGTGATCCCGCGTGCAGTACTTTTACGACGGTAGCTTCTGGATTGCTCTCTTGCATACTCATATCATCACCGTACCCTGTACATCAACACCTTAGATCGAGTAAATAGTACCATAAAACTTTGCCGCTTCGCAATTTCAAACCCGGACATTATCAAGTTGCATGAGACAAGAAGAGCACAATAAAAGGTCAAAGCTGCATTTGAGGGGAAGAGTCAAGATTTGCTATCTCTCTCATGGGAGAGGCGTTCGCGTTCAGCCCAGCGAAGAGCCCAGTCGTTGAAGAACGACCACCGAGCTACTAACTACAAAAGCACCTCCTGGTTTATTCGCCAGAAGGCGCTTTGTGCTGTAAACAAAGGCAAGAACTTAGGTAGGAACAAACTTCGCCTTAATGGGGATAGGTGCATCCTCTGGGGATGCAGGGCTGATTTTGATCTCTGCTTGAAGCCCGAGCGCGCGGAGTATATCTGAGATGGTATCCAGCGTAGGGTTTGGGTGAGCAGCGTTGAACAGGCGTGTCACGGTGGGACGTTGTACCCCCATCCGCTCGGCAAGTTCTTTTTCGCTCACATTGAGGGCTTTCCGTGCCTGTTCAAGCACCTGTAGTAGAGCAATGTCTACACTCATATCATAGAAAGCTTCTGCGAACTCTGGATCGCTCAAATCCTCGCGCAGGTGCTGATGAAATCGACTCATAACTGTTCCTCCTGTTCAGGTACTTCAGGGCTTATCTTATGCGTACGCTGGTAATCTCTCCAGTTTTCAGATGCCTGGGTGAGATCAGGTAGTGAGGCAGGTTGCCCTACCCGCTTGACGTAGCCATGCAAGAGTACGACTCTGTTGTGTTCCCCATCGAAGCCGAAAAGTTCTCTCCCGAGAAATCCGTTAAAGATCGTGCGTATCTCCCACAAGCCCTTGTAATTATGACATGGCTCAATAAGGCCCCCACCAAGTTGAGGACCGTACACCTCGATTGCAGCAGCAATAGCTCTTAACTTAGCACCGAGCTTTTTATGGTGACGCTTTAAGCTGACCTCAAACGCTTCAGCAGGTTGCGTAGTATCTGCCTGCTCGTAATATTCAACCACCCATCTCATAGATAAAAGGTACCATATATGATACCTCTTGTCAAGAGGTTGTTCACCAAGAAGCAGGGCTATCGCAAAATATTTGCGCGATAATCCGGCAAGATGGTACAAATAGCTATGGCTATCTATGCTGTAATATAAAGAGGAACGGAGAAGAAAAGGAGGCTAGTCATGAAAGACAACAAATCGACCATGCGCAAAACAATCGGATGGGTTTCACTGGCTTATGGAGCATTCACCGCGATTTCGGTCATTGGCCCGATTATTCTTGAGCGGTTCTGGTCGCGACACCGCTAGGCTCTCCAGGTAAGGAAACTTCGTCTATGTCCATAATCGAATTTGGTCTCATGCTTCAGCCATTTCCCTTACACTTTCCAGGCAGTGAGCTCTTCGAGTACAATCGCCGCTTGATTCGGACGTTGTCGCCTGGCTTTACCACACTGTGGGTCGAGGATCACTTGCAATTAGGAGAAACCGCCACACATGAGTGCATGACCACTTTGAGCTATTTTGCTCGTGAGTTCCCTCAATTCCACGTGGGGTCGCTCGTACTGTGCCAGTCGTACCGCAATCCGGCCCTGACTGCAAAAATGGCCGCCAATCTCCAGGCGCTCTCTGGGGGAAGGTTCATCCTTGGGCTGGGGGCCGGCTGGAAGGAAGACGAGTACCATGCCTACGGGTATTCTTTTCCAGATACGAAGACGCGCCTGGAACAATTAGAAGAAGCTGCCATCATCGTGAAGGCTATGTGGTCCTTGCGCCCGGCAACATTTGTGGGGAAACACTACAGCATTCACGACGCTTATTGTGAGCCGCGACCCGATCCTCCGATTCCGCTACTTATTGGGGGTGGTGGTGAAGAGAAAACGCTGGCTATTGTCGCTCGCCGGGCGGACTGGTGGAATTTCAATTCTTGCACGGTTGAAGAGTACGCGCGCAAACTTGCCATTTTGAAAAGCCATTGCGCTCGAGTGGGCAGGGACCCGGCGGAGATCAAATTGACGTATCTGAGTACAGCAAGCGTCTCCGAAAACCCCGATCAGGTGGTGCGCAGCCCGCAGAAGCACTTCGTGGCCGGAAGCAGCGCAGAAGCGATCAGCGAGCTGGAGCGCTTTCATGCTGTAGGGGTGACGCATTTCATATTCAGGTTCCTGGACCCCGAATCCCTGGAGCGATTCGTACAGACTGTTGTCCCGCATTTCGCCTGACACCGGAGTCGGAGAAAGCGCTGGCAGACCAATACCCACCCTGTTGCTGTGAAGATGTGGCATAATGAAGCATGCATATCCGCAGAGCCTAAAAGCGCGCTGACAGCACTTACAAGAGGCACAAGCGCAGATTCGAGGCATGATCTATGGCACAGGAAAAACAGGAGACACGCGAAGAAGAGGTTGCTCGCGTTCGTAGTTATCTGGCAAGTCAGGCAATGCGTCGTACACCGGAGCAGCTTGTCGAAGCACTGCGAGAGGCGCACCGGCAGTTTCTGGCTGCGACCGCTGCTGTCCCTGACACCGCTTTTCGCACCATTCCAGGAGAAGGAGCATGGTCTGCGGCTGATGTCCTGGCGCATGTACACAGCATTGCCGCCCTCGACGAACGGTCGATCTGCGGCGTGATTGAGCGTGGCGAGCAGCCGGCGAATATGGATGATGCGCTTGAGCGTGCTCCAACGGATGCCACACGTGAGCAAATGCTCGCAGATATTGGAGCGCTCCGTGAAGGGTTAATTGCAGTCGTGCTTCAGGCGGATCCCCAGGCTCATCTCGACATCATCTGGGGACACAATGAGTTCGGCAACATGAACTGGCGCGAATGGCTGCTGTTCGCCCGTGTCCATACGCTCGATCACGCTCGTCAGATGCAGGCAATCTCAGAGGTATTGACAGCAACGCAACAGCCATAGAGGAGCGAGAAGCAGATGAAGCTGGCAATACAGTTTGGCGTCTCTACGTACACCTCCTCGAACGAAGACTGGGCGTCGGCGCTCACCTATGCAGTCGAAGCTGAGCGTTTAGGGATAGATTCGGCCTGGACTGCGGAAACGTGGGGCTATGATGGGGCGACGCCTTTGGCCTATCTTGCGGCAAAGACCACCAGGATACGGCTCGGGACAGGCATTCTGCAGGTTGGCGCTCGTACTCCAACCCTGACGGCGATGACTGCTATGGCCCTGGCATCCCTCTCTGGAGACCGCTTTCTCCTTGGATTGGGCGTCAGCGGGCCGCAGGTGATCGAAGGATGGCATGGGGTGCGTTTTGCCCGACCGCTCCAGCGTTTGCGGGAAACCGTTGAGATTGTGCGTAGAGTCACCCGCGGCGAACGCCTTGTCTATCACGGGGAAGTGTATCAAGTGCCTCTCCCTGAAAGTGAGGGCAAAGCTTTGCCCTCAAGTGTCCCGCCGCGACCGGACCTGCCTGTGTACCTGGCAACGCTCGGCCCCAAAAGCCTGGAACTCACCGGTGAGCTGGCCGATGGCTGGCTCGGCACTTCCTTCATCCCTGAACATGCCTCCCTGTTTTTCGATCCCATCGCCGCCGGGGCTACACGGGCAGGCCGCACCCTCGCCGACATAGATCTGCAGGTCGCTGCCGGAGTGGTTGCGTTCTCTGACGACGTTGAGAGCCTGATCGCTCCCCGGAAGCCGGGTCTCGCATTCACGCTCGGGGCCATGGGATCGCGGCAACATAATTTTTATAACGATGTGTACCAACGCGCCGGATATGCAGATGTTGCGCTCGAGGCGCAAGACCTCTGGTTCAAAAAGCAGCGAGAAGCAGCTGTGGCGCGTATCCCAGATGAACTGATCCTCAAAACCAACCTCATCGGCACGGAAGAGATGGTGCGTGAGCGTCTGCGCGCCCATCGGCACGCTGGAGTGAACACGTTGCAGGTGAATCCCGACGGGCAGACACTGAGCGAACGCCTCACCATCCTGGGTCAACTGGTGGACCTGGTCAACGAGGTCAATATGGAAGTCGGTGAGTAGTTGTCGAGCACCTTCTAATCTTGACAATCTGGGTCACTACAGTCATACATGTCATACTGCTGAGAAAGTACTACGTAGCCGAGGAGTATAAACTAGGGGTCAGCACATAGACTTCGCCCATGCCGCCCCTATCAATGCGCCGCATCGGGTCATAGTTGCCGAATGACCGCATTCCCTGTGTGCTCCTCACCCGTCAAACGGTTTTGCTCATCCATCGATGTTCCGTTCGGTACCTGCTCGCTCACTATAAAATAAGGGATGACTACTATCAAAAATAATCACTGCGAAGTGTAAAACGATTGTAAAGGTGTCATGAGAACATTCCCATCTATTTCTAATACTCTTCACATACTTTCCGCTTATCATTGAACTAACGCAAGAAACAAATCCTTGCACATCAAATAGTAACAGGCATCGCGAACGGTGCGAAGTCTGCGTAGAAACAAGGAAATGGCGATGTTACTACAACAAGATACTGATCATATTGACATCTCCTACAACGCATATGCACTTACGCTAGCAGGTTTAGAAAAAACAGAGCGAGCCGGGCAGTCCTGGAAGAGGGAATTATCGCGCCCGACGACATCTACACCCATCCCAAACGCAATCAAATCTATCGCTGCCTCGGCGATGAAGACACCGTGGAAGTGGACGCTCCTCTTGTCCCGCTTGCCGCTGGCGACAGCCTGCTCTTGTGCTCCGACGGGCTCTGGGGAATGGTGCGCGACCAGCAGATCGCGGCCATCATGACTACCCCCATGCCTACTCCATCATATACCGCCCGCGCGCTCATCCAGGCGGCGCTGGCAGGTGGCGGGGCTGACAATGTAAGCGCCATTGTGGCGCAGGTGAGCAATGTATAACAGATACTCGTAGAGCCAATCAACAATATGTCTAAAAAACAGGAGATTACAAAAATGCAACAGGATGATTTTGAAGTGTATACATCGTATCCATACCCACAGTCATACCCATCGTCTGCGCCGGTAGGCATCATAGACAATGTCCCGGTCACGCCAAACACTGGCGAACATATCGCGTTCCAGCCACCCCCGTATCCACCGGAACCAGTTACCAGCCCACCAACGCCGCCGCGCAGGAGACCAGGCCGCGCGGGAGCGATACTGCTCCTCACTCTCGTGCTTGTCCTCATCTTTGGCGTGGGTCTGTTTGCCGGATGGGAATTCACACGTAACAGCAGCAAAACGACCGCCACCTCAAATACAACTGCCACAGCCACCGCTACGTCGTCCAGTAGCACGACGCTAGAGGTCGCGCAAGAGGCAGCCATTGCAAAGATAGAGCCATCCGTCGTCGAACTGCAGGTGACGACGGCGCCGGGATCACAGCTAGGCTCAGGGGTCATCATTGACGCTAAAGGGGACATTGTGACCAATAACCATGTCGTCAATGGTGAGCAGAGTATCGCAGTTGTGCTGTCCAATGGCAGCACCGAACAGGGACAGTTGGTGGGTACGGTCGCCGCCGATGACCTGGCTGTCGTGCGCATTTCGCCTTTCGCACACATGACGGTCGCCCAGATCGCTGACTCATCCAGCCTCACCGTCGGGCAAGAGGTGCTGGCGGTTGGCAACCCCCTCGGCATCACTGAAACAGCCACGAAGGGTATCGTCAGCGCGCTGAACCGCAGTGTAACTGAGTCAACCGGCACTACCATCTCCAACGCCATCCAGACTGATGCCGCCATCAATCCCGGCAATAGCGGCGGGGCCTTAATCAACTTGCAGGGGCAGCTTGTTGGCATCCCAACGTTGACCGCCATCAATACCGAATCCAACACTGCCGCCAACGGCCTCAGTTTCGCCATCCCATCCAATCTCGTCGAAACGGCCCTACAGCAGATACTTCAGCAATAAAGCTTGCATCTGTGGTGACTCGCCTTAGAGTGAGACATGGTGTCGAGCAGCCTGAGGCAACATTCCCGGCACGGGTTTCACCCTCCACCTCTCGGTTACCAAGCTGTTTGGTCCTTTATTACAGGAAGGAAGAACTGGTGAGTACATTCCTTCCTGCTCTACTCAACTTGTTGCAGCAATACGGCTATCCAATGCTCTGGGTCTCGATGTTCGTGGCAGCAATCGGCATACCTCTCCCAATGGGCCTGGCTCTGCTTGCTATGGGTGCATTTGCTGCACTTGGCGATTTTAATATTGTGCTGCTGGCCGTACTCACTGTTAGTGCGTCCGTTTGCGGCGATCATGTCGGCTATTTCATTGGACGACGCTGGGGCAGCAAACTGTTGAATTGGCTGGCTCATCCGAAAAGGCAGCGTTTTATTTCACTGCACATGATCGAACGATCTCGTGCATACTTCAATCGCCGAGGAGGATGGGCGGTATTTCTTACCCGCTTTCTCTTCTCTGCATTGGGCAGCATCACCAATCTGCTTGCAGGAACAGAACTCTTTCCCTATCGTCACTTTCTATTTGCTGATATTCCAGGCGAGGCGCTTGGAGCAGTTATTCCGCTTTCGCTCGGCTTTATCTTTGCAACAAGTTGGGACGCTGTAGGCGATATTGTTGGCGCGATTTCTCTGCTAGCCCTGGCACTACTGGTGGTCATTTTCTTGATCTATCGCCTGGTAAAGATGGCCAAAGACGTAAAAGCAGCAGAGAGCAAACCAGAGGATGAGCTTTGATACCGATTTGCGTTCTAACAGACAAGTTCAAGGAGCAAACGCTGCATGCTGACGCAGCGTCTGCCAACCAATCAGGCAGGAAAACTGGTGCTCTCTGGCGCGCTCCAGCACGGCTTTGTGGCGGTCTTGATCTTTGCGCTGATCGCTCTGGCAGCCACGTTCTTCCTGAAAGATGTACCCTTTGTGACAACACCAGCCAGGAGAGAGGCTGAGGCCCAGGCCGATGAGGAGGACGCCTTAGAAGTGGCCCATTCCTAACGAACTCATGTGCTCTTCCTGGCGCTTCGCTCTTCTACTGGCAGCCGCCGCCTGAGCAGCAGCCTTGCGCCGCTCGCGCACGAGGGCCTGGTGTTCGCTGCGCCAGACCTCAATATCGCTACTCGTCAGGGTCAGGATAGCCCGTCGATCGTAGACGGCATACGCGTGGTCGCTGCCAGCCTTGCGAAAGCTACCATAGCCGACGACGGGGAGCTTCTGCTCTTCCGTCCAGCGTTTGCGCTCGGTCGTCGTGCAGCCAAGCAGCGTTTCGAGTTCCCAGGGCGGCACAGCCAGTTCAAAGGCAAAGACTTCAAAAAACTGGGCTTTGGCGGTTTTGTCCATCTCCAGGCGTGTCAAAAGATGTTGCACGAGATTGGCCTTAATCTCGCGTGAGCTGGCGGGCAGTTTGAGAAAGGTCAGAAATGCCCCCAGTTGCTCTTTAGAAAGCAGGGTCGCCCATTCTTCAGGCAAGACCACCCTTTCATCGAGCTCTGGACAGGCCGCTTCCTGTCCCCGAGCACTCAAACGTGCGATAGCCTTGATCCACGCTGGCTTCCTCGCTTCCTCCAACTCGCGCTGCCGCGCCAGGTAGGCGACCCGGCTGGCCTCGAGTTGAGCCTCGTATTGTGTCAGGATTTCCGGCCACAGCGCCATGAACTCCTGAACCGCTCTAGAAACGTCTCCCTGCAAGACCTGTTTCAGCTCAAAGACATCTCCACGCGGAGAGAGCACAAATGCTTCTTGCTGTGCCGTCTCTGCTCCGACGCTGTAGTGCGCTGACAACGACGTCAGGCGTTGTCGCATCTCGTCGCTTGGCATAAAAGTGGGTATGGGCGCGCCGCTGAAGAGTTTTCCTTCCGCCTCCAATGCCCTGCGAATCGTGCATGAATCAATATGGATGCTGGCAAACTGCGCTCCCATCTGCTGCACGCTGATATACGGGCGACGATTTTTTTTGCACCTGCTCTGGACGAGCACCAGCACTTGATTGCTGACATCGGGACCCAGTAGCAGATAGCCACACTGCCATGCCTGCTCGACCAGCTCATTCTCGAGCTTGCGCTGCTGGGCCTTGCGCTGCTTGCGTGTGAGCTGGTGCTGTGGAACTGGGGGAGTTGTTCGCACCTCTTTGCGCCAGACCTGGCTGTGGAAAGGTTCCCGCGCACCATTGCCGAGCCAGGCAGCCAGTGCACGCAGCCACTCCTGACCTGTTGGGGGACAAGGCTGACCCTCCACCTCAGCCTCCAGCACGCAGACGTGATAGGCCAGTTCGGTGACAAAGGCAAACTGCTTGATAGGCATAGTGATGAGGTGGTGCTGGAGAGCTGCCACATCCACACACTCAAACTCGCCATCGAGATCAGCAAAGCCCTCCACTTCCCACCAGGCTGTATAGGTCGCGTATAAGATGTGTGAATGCGCTGAACGTACCCCATAACCCAGCAGCAGGCAGAGGTCATCCAGTACTTCATCTATGGACTCTTCACCGACCATACGCTCAAACCAGGACATGAACAGCGTATTGAGCTGTTCATTGCTATAGTTCAAGAGCATAACCCGGCATTGGTGCAGCAGTTTCTCCGTTTCCGGCTTCATATTATACGTTCCCGCACCTAAATTCATTCGTCACAATTCGTGGCGGAGACTCCTTTCTTCAGACAAGTAGAGTAATCCAGTAATCCTAAAAGGCGACTTTCATATACCCCAGTCGTTCAAAGGCCATATAAGCGGCAGCGATCTGCCCCTGCCCGGCAAAGCTCCCATTATGGATCAGCTCGAGCAGTTCTCTGGGTGTAACCAGCAGGTTTTCGATGACCTCGACAGGATCGTCCTTCGGCGTGCCCGTCTTACGTACATTGCGGGCCAGGTACCACCAGGCCCGCGTCCGTGCACCCGTCGGGTTGACGTGCATGAGGGCGAGCGGTTCGACCTGGTCATCATCAAAGCTATATCCTGTCTCCTCCATCAGTTCCCGCCTGGCTGTGATCAACGGGTCCTCTTCATGGGCATCGATAGCGCCAGCAGGAAATTCCAGTACCTCAGATCCAATACCGTGTTTGTACTGGTTATTTATCAGGAAGTGTCCATCCGCGGTGAGTGGGACAATACCTGCATAGCCGCGATTCTCGATAATGTAATAGTCTGGAATAACCGGGCCGTTTGGAACGGCCACGCGCTCGCAGCGCACTTTTAGATAGGGAGTATCGATAACCTTCTGGTAAGAGAGCGTCTTCCAGGGATGATTTTTTGGCATACAATCTCACACATTCTTCCAATTTGGTTTGCGTTTCTCCAGGAAAGCCTTTAGACCCTCCTGGGCATCGTGCGTTTGCATCACCTGCGAGAGGTAGAGCGCGTTGACTTGCTGTAAGGCTTCCAGGCGTGATGCCTGGTTTGTGCCGGCAAGATGCACACTGGCTTTAGTAAGTCGCAAGGCAACAGCACTTTTTGCTCGCAGGTGATCCAGGATATGCTCCATGCGTTTGTTCAGGTCGTTGGCGGGTGCGGACCAGGTCACCTGCCCCAGGCGTGCCGCCTGCGACCCGGTGAGCGTATCCTCTTCTTCCTCATTCGAGAGTACCAGTCCAGCATCCTCCGCCACAAGTATGAAGTCTGCGGCTTGCATCAGCTTGCACGCCGTCTTCGAGAGCGTGACTCGCACCACGGCCAGCACAGGCTGGGCAATGGCACGTATGGCCGCGCTGGCCTGTTCCGCAATTATGGAGGTGCGCTTGATTGTATCCCGGAGGCCTGGCTCAGTAAAGTGGTCCGCAGTCGCATTGAAATCTAGCACCACTGCTTTAATGCCGATGCTGCTCTCAGTGTTGAGAGAGGCACCGGCTGTAGACAATTCACTGAGCATCAACTCGCCAGGATCAGGCGCCAGCACAATGCGGATTGTTTGCGCCTCGGAGACGATACGTAACGTTCGATAAGCTTGTTGCATATATTCCTTATCAAGGGTGACTAAGACGCGAGCCCAGGATTCTGTGGCTTACAAAGATTACGACGCGGTACCCTCTCTCAATTTGAACCGTTGAATCTTGCCGGTGGCTGTTTTGGGTAGTTCCGATACGAACTCGATCCAGCGCGGGTATTTGAAAGGCACCAGTCGGTCCTTCACAAAAGCTTTGAGTTCGTTCGCCAGTGCCTCGGATGGCTCGTAGCCCTGATTGAGGATGATGTATGCCCTGGGCTTGACCAGCTGGTCGGCATCCATGTCACCCACTACCGCCACCTCCAACACAGCAGGATGCGCGATGAGCACGCCCTCCACCTCGACAGGCGAGACCCACTGCCCGCTCACCTTGAGCATGTCGTCTGCACGACCGCAATACCAGTAATAGCCCTCGGCATCCTGGTAATACTTGTCTCCGGTATGAATCCAATGACCGTTGATGACATCCTTGGTCTTTTCGTGCTTGTTCCAATAGTACGCGGTCGTGCTGTCACCGCGAATCAGCAAATTGCCGATCTCACCCTGGGGTACTGCATGCCCACCCTCATCGGTAATCAGAGCCTCGTAGCCTGGTACAAGCTTGCCGCTGCTGCCCGGTTTTACTTCGCCGGCACGATTACTGATAAAAATGTGCAGTATCTCCGTGCTGCCGATACCGTCAAGAATGTCTATATTGAATTTTTCCCGCCAGCGCCGCAGGATATCGGCGGGCAGAGCCTCCCCGGCCGAGACGCAGGTACGGACGGAGGAGAAATCGAAACGCTTCTCTGCATCCGGCAAGGCGAGCATGCCCGCGTAGAGCGTGGGACTGCCATAGAAGATGGTCGGGCGGTATTGCTGTACTACCTTGAACATGTCCTCCGCCAGTGGCCTCCCGCTATAGTGTACAGCGCTTGCTCCGACCGCGAAGGGAAAGTACAGGTTATTGCCGAGACCATAGGCAAAGTAGAGTTTCGCGGCTGAGAAGGTGATATCCCCCTCGTGAATGCCAAGAATTGGTTTGGCATAATATTCCGTACAAAAGATCATATCGTGCTGCAAATGGACACAGCCCTTGGGGAAGCCGGTGCTGCCCGAACTGTACAGCCAGAACGCGCTATCGTCTTTGCTCGTCTCGGCAGCTTGCAGGTGCGCTGAGGCCTTGTCGGTCCATTTCTCGAAATCGTGCAGCGTGGCAGTCTCATGCCCACCATCCTCTTGCAGGCCCACGACCACGACATGACGTAAATACTTCAGTTCGGGAAGAATCTGCTCGATTTGTTTCCATAGAGCTGCATGGACGAGCAGGACACGCGCTCGACTATCATTGAGCAAGTAGACATAGTCATTGGGACGCAGCGCGGTATTCAAAGGAATGGGCACCGCCCCCATTTTGATTGCCCCAAAAAAAGCAGCGGCGAACTGCGGTGAGTCGAATAGAAGCAGGGCAACACGTTGCTCCAGGTCGACGCCAAGGTCGAGCAGGCCATTGCCTGCACGGTTCGCCAGTTCTGCTACCTGCGCGTACGTGTAGGAGTTCCCTTCAAAATAAATGGCGATTTTTGACCCGCGCCCCTCTGCAACATTGCGATCAAGGAAAGCTGTAGCGACGTTGAACTGGTCCGGTACGACGGCCTTCGGAATGGTTAACATAAAGCGCACCTCTTTTCTAAATGGGCACAAACCGTCGTGCCCATTTCCCATTGTATTTTATCCCAAACTCAGGTGTAATAGAAACTCGCGGTTGCCATCGCGGCCGTAAATGGGGGAATCGGTCACACCTTGAACTTGGAGCGGCGTATGCCGCGGTATCCATTCCTCTAGCTCTTGCAGTACACGCTGGTGCACGGCAGGATCACTAATGATGCCTTCGCCTCGATCGACCTCGGCTTTTCCGGCCTCAAACTGTGGCTTAACCAGTGAAACTATCCAGGCGCCTGGGGCGAGCAGTGGTGCGATGGCTGGCAAGACGAGACGTAGCGAAATGAACGAGACATCAATCGCTGCGCACTGCATGGCTTCGGGCAGAGATGTCAGGTAGCGAATGTTGGTCCGTTCCATTACAACAACCCGTGGGTCATTACGCAGCGTCCATGCCAGTTGGCCCTGCCCGACATCCACGGCGTAGACACGCTTCGCTCCATGTTGCAACAGGCAATCAGTAAAACCGCCGGTTGAGGCTCCGGCGTCGAGCGCAATCAGGCCGGAGGGGTTCAATCCGAAGGTATCCAGGGCTTTTTCGAGCTTCAGACCTCCCCGGCTGGCGTACTTGAGTTCGTCAGGCGCCTGCGCTAAGCCCAATTCGGCGTCGAGGGGTACCAGTGTACCGGGTTTATCGACCAGGCGATCCTGGACGAAGACTTGCCCTGCCATGATGATGGCGCGTGCTCGCTCCCTGCTGGGAGCCAGGCCACGCCTGACCAGGGCAATGTCCAGCCGCTCCTTGTTTGCTGCCATTGTTATTGTCCTGGTGGATTCGCCGGAGTATTGTAATAGATTAACGCGCCTGCGCCAATCAGCCCAACATTTATGCCGAATTGTGCGAGTTTGATGCGCACGGCACCGCGAGAAGCTTTCATTGCGCGCTCTTGCACGATACGCAGGGCAGGCTCCATCAGCATTGGCCCGACCATGGTTACACCGCCGCCCAGGATAATCATGTCTGGATTGAAAATATGAATGGTGTTGACCAGCCCAACGCCGAGGGCTTCACCTGCTCTGGTGAGGATAGCTCGTGCCAGTGGTATGCCTGCCTCGGCTGCGCGTGCTACAGTACGAGCGTTGACGCGCAGGGGTTCCATTGTTCCGCCGAGATCGTCCTGCTCATCCAGAGGCTGGGTGTTGGGGTTCTGGCTGGGGATCGCTCTCTGGTCTGGCACGGTAGCAATGTTTTCTAACATGGTGTTGGCGAAGGCGAGTAGCTCAGCGCCTTGCCCTGAGATAATGGCCTGGTTGGCGTAGCGGGCGATGGCCGTACCAGAGGCCAGGTATTCCAGGCAGCCGATATTGCCGCAAGTGCAGCGTTCGCCATGCATATCAATGGTCATGTGCCCCAGTTCGCCCGCTACGCCGCTGGCTCCTTCAAAAATCTTCCCATCGAGAATGATGCCGCCGCCTATGCCCGTGCTCACGGTAAGATAGACAATATGCCTGCTGCCGCGCCCGGCACCGAACATGTATTCACCCAGGCCGGCTGCATTTGCGTCGTTCTCGATAAAGACGGGTATGTTGTAGTGTTTACGGAAGAGGTCGCGCAGGGGCACGCTATTCCATCCGGGTAGATTAGGCGGCGAGTAGATGACGCCTGTGCGACTGTTCACCGGTCCGGGCGTAGCAACACCGATGCCCGCGATTTGGTCGAGAGTGATGTGCGCTTCGTCGAGTGCCAGCTGTATAGCTGTGAAAATACGTGGAATAGTGCGTTCTGGGGTGGGGTTTTCGCCAGTGAGTAAACTTACTCGCGAAAATAGCTTTGCGCCTCGCATGGCTGCTGTGCGTATCTGTGTGCCGCCGAGGTCCACTCCCACAACCAGGGGCAGTTTTTGTTGGTTACCTGTCGTCTCTTCGTTCATAATCTCTAACTCCATTGGTAATCGGTGAGTTGCTGCGCCTGGTCGAATTACGGTTGTATATTACTCCATTTAAGCAGATGCGGCAAGCAGGGTAACGCTTGTAAATTACGAGCTCATTGATCGTGTAACCTTCAGCATATATAATAATAGAGTAGTAAAAGATCCCATCTTATGAGGCACCATCATGAAAACAAAGGTTTCACAACGTAACCATAGCTATTGGACCGGTTTTGCGGCTGCCCTGGCGGCAGGAGCGGTTGCTTCCGGCGTCATGGTGCTTCTCAGTACCACAATCGGCGGTATCTCCCTACCAGAAGTTGTAGGCTCAGAGCTGACTGCTCTTATGCCGCCTCCCCTGTTTGATTTTCTGCATCAAACGATAGGAGCGGATGCAAAACATATCTTCTTCTATGGCATCCTGGTGGGCCAGTGCCTCGTATTTGCGCTCAGTGGAGCGCTTTATAATCGACGTATCAATCAAGAGAACCGGTTTTTGCAGTGGTATGATGGGCTGCTGCTCGCACTGGTGCTCTGGCTTTTTGTGGGATTGATCCTGTTACCGCTCAGCGGGGCAGGCATTTTTGGTGCGAGCCTCAGTGCGGGATATCTTGCCGGTCTGCTGAGTCTTGGCATAGTTGGCCTGGTCTTTGGCCTGCTGTTCGTGCTGCTCCAACGTTTGATCGCCAGGCAAATAGCAGCTCGCGATATAACGGGGGAGAAGGCTGTTGCTCTGGATGCGGATGAAGAGTCATCCGGAGCATTATCGCGCCGTACCTTATTAAAGAATGTTGCCGTGGCGGCAGCCATCGTCTTAGCGGGTGCGGGCGCCATAAAGTTCATTACGTCGGGGATCGGTACATCAAAGGTAGCGGTGGGTCAACTGGTTGCACATTATAAGAGTAAAATCGTGCCCCCGCCGCAACCAAACTACGGAGAGCTTCACCCGGCGCAGTTCCTGTCACCTGCAATCACTTCAAACGACCAGTTCTATGTCGTCTCCAAAAATCTTTACGCCGACCCAACAGTCAATGGCAATTCCTGGAGCTTAATGGTAAATGGACAGGTTGACAGACCCTTTACGCTCACCTACCAGGAAATGCTGGCGCAGCCCATGAAGCAGCAGTACGAGTCGCTGATGTGCGTCAGTAACGAGGTGGGCGGCCCTTACATGAGCAATGCGTTGTGGGAAGGCACTCCCCTGGCGGATCTATTACAGCGCGCAGGCGTAAAGGCCGGGGCAACCAAAGTAGTATTCTACGCGGCTGATGACTACACCGATAGCATTCATCTCACAAAAGCGCTTGAGCCGGCTACCTTGCTCGCTGTGCGCATGAACGGCGTTACCTTGCCGCAAGGGCACGGCTTCCCTGTGCGTATGCTGGTACCCGGTATCTATGGCATGAAACACTGCAAATGGCTCACACGCATCGAGGTCGTGAACTATGATTTCCAGGGCTACTGGCAACAGCGCGGGTGGAGTGATCCCGCGCCCGTGCGCTTGACTTCGCGCATCGATACTCCCTTAGACGGCACATCAGTAACTGCCAATCGCATCACCTATATCGCGGGCGTCGCGTTTTCAGGGAACAAAGGCATAAGTGAAGTTGATGTGAGTACCGATTCCGGCCAGACCTGGCAGCGAGCCACGCTCAAACAGCCGCAGTCGGATCTAACCTGGGTGCTCTGGGAACTGGCGTGGCAGCCAAAAGCGGGCAGCTATGGCGTGGTCGTTCGCGCAGTCGACCTGGAGGGTAATGTCCAGGACCCCACTGAAGAAGCCCCACTCCCAAATGGGTCATCAGGCTACCATAGCATCTCAGTAAACGTCTCATAGACAGTACTGGTTTTGGTGCCTTGCAAAAAAATCACCTAAAAATGTCCGTTTCAAGCCTTCTTGTTGATTATAGTGAGTGAAGGCACATCACACAGAAAACGGAATAGATTGCTGATTAGGCCAAAATGGTAACAGACGTTCAGGGGGTAGAGCGTCTGCGGGCACGAGATGCACAGGCCTTTCGTTCTTTGATCGAACGGTTAGAACAGCCCATCACTGGGTATTTGCATCGCCTCGTAGGTGACCGAGAAGTGGCTCTGGACCTTGCACAAGATACTTTTGTACAGGTTTATAAAGAAATAGGTAAGACGTCTGAAGATCTCGCTCTGGACGCCTGGATCTATCGTATTGCCACAAATTATGGTCTGCGTTATCTGAATCGTAAACGCCTGAAACAGTTTGTGCGACTGGAAAGTCGCGAGGACTTTGATCAGAGCCTGGCAGTCGCCGGCCCTGAAGATCAGGCCGAAACTCGTATTCTGGTGCATCAGGCTTTAAACATGTTGAAGCCGGTAGATGCTGCGGTGTTACAGCTTCATTACGGTGATAATTTTACCTACGAAGAAATTGCCCAGATCGTGAATATGAGTGCGGAGGCCGTCCGTAAACGAGTTGCTCGTGGCGTAGAGAAGTTTCGCGATGTGTATGGAGAAAAGGTGCCCTCGGCGAAGACCAATCATGCAGGTGCTCAGCGTAGAGAACCCAAAAGAGGCGATACATAGCATATGGTAAATACTACAAAATGGATACAAGCCAGCGATGGCAAAGAGCATCCTGAAGACAGTATATTACTGGCCTATATGCGCCTCCAGCAACTTGAGGATTGGCCAAGAATCAACCAGCATATTGATGTCGACCTGTGCCCTCGCTGTCGCCGCAAATGCGACGAGCTGGCACAGGTCAGTGCTACGCTAAGCGTACTCAGGCAAATGGCGGCGTACCAGCACTATCCCGAGCTATCGGCAGCCCGTACATATGCGCATATACAGGAGTCCGTAAACAAACGAGCTCCTTTGCAAGCATATCTACGCTGGGCCGGTAACCGGCAGCGTCCCAGGAAGTCGCCTGTTCGCCTGATTAGTCTTCCGGTTGCGTTCGGGCTTGCGTTACTCTGTGTAGTACTGGTGTTAGCCGCCCATTTATCTGGCGGGTCGTCGTTACCTGGGTTATCTCAAGGGCATGTGAGCCCTGGTCAGAACAATGCAGCGACCGTGGAGCCGCAGTATACAACGCCAGCGCCGCCTCCGGCTTTGACTGTCACTGCGGGAGCAACTACAACCCCGGCAGCGACTCTGACGCCAACAGCGACATCCACAACCGGGCCGCAGGCGTACCTGCAGGTGTGTTCGACCGCTGCCGACAATGCTCAGTTGCACCTGGTTATCTGCGGGTTCAACTTCGAGCCCTACCACAAGGTGGCGCTAGTCGTCGATGTGCCTGGAAGGTCACTGGTTACACGACATTCTGTGTTTGTGGATCAGAAAGGTGCATTCCATGATGGATGGTACATCTCTAATTGCAAATACCTCCCGGTTGCTGTTTATGCAGAGGATTTGACCGCCGGGACAGGAAATTATGCATATACGCTGGTGAATATCGCGTTTGCGAATTGCCCTGCAGCGACTCCAACTGCAGGGCCAACAATTGGAACTAATAGTGGGATCTGAAGGCATCATCTGTCTGCGCTAAAGGAGAAGGCGCTTCGACAGAAGGGGGCTTAAAGCAAGAAGCAGTCGCAACATCGATAAATCAATGGTTCGGTGTGGAAAGGGAGAAACTATTATGCAGCGACAGTGCGCATGGTGCTTACGTTTAACGGATGCCTTTGGGGAACCGACATCTGCACTACCCGTGCCGAAGATCTATGAAGCATCTCATGGTATGTGCAGGGTATGCGCTACTCTCTGGTTGGAAAAAGTTATACAGGATACAGAAAAACAGGCTGTGCTGCGTCCCGTAGCAGCTATAGCCGAGGTAAAATTCTCTTATTAAGTAAGAAGATATACTTTTCTCTGTATTTGGCGGCGCTAAGCGTCGCCAGGAGGGCCGGATCGGGCTCAGTAGTGAGCGAGCTGCATATCCTCCCCCCCAGGACGCAGCAACGATTCGGCCCTTTTAGCTCTGCGGAGAGTGTGTTTGCCCCACCCCCGGCAACCTCTCCGTAGAGCGGCCGTGAGCAGGGCGACCTTGAATGGCCTATGGGCGATGATTCCGTTCCTTTTGTGCCTTTTCGTCCATAGCTTCCTCAAGGTCGCCCGCTGTCACTCACCTTTGGTTTCGCTGTAGATGATCGCCCGTTTCACCTGCTCGATCAGGTCGGTCACAGGAATACCGCGTGGGCAGGCATCGGAGCAGTTGAAGATGGTGCGGCAGCGCCAGACGCCTTCACGCTGGCCCAGGATACCCAGGCGTTCCGCGCCGCCCTGGTCGCGGCTGTCGAAGATGAAACGGTGCGCATTTACGATTGAGGCTGGCCCAACCCAGTCGGGATTGCCCCATACCGAGGGGCACGAGCCTGTACACGCGCCGCACAGGATACACTTCGTGCCCTCATCGAAGCGAGCACGGTCCTCGGGGCTTTGCAGGCGTTCCGTTCCTGGCTCTGTATCGTAGTTGATCAAATACGGCTTGATCGACTTGTACTTCTCAAAGAACGGATCCATATCCACAACCAGGTCTTTGATAACCGGGTAGCCCAGCATTGGCTCAATGGTCACCCTGTTACCTATATCGCGTATCAGCACTTTGCAAGCCAGGCGATTGCGCCCATTGATACGCATCGCATCTGAACCACAGACGCCGTGGGCGCAGGATCGCCGGTACGTGAGTGTGCCATCCATGGTCCATTTAATGGTATTCAATGCATCCAGCAGGCGATCAATCGGGTCGGCCTCGACACGAAACTCATCCCAGTAAGCCTTACTATCCTTTTCGGGATCATAGCGCTTGATACGCACTAATACATTCATGCTGATCTCCTTAGTACTTTCGTTCCTTGGGCTTGAAGATGGGATCATCTATCAGCAGCACATCCTTGTAGTCGAGCCGCACGTCGTGGGCCTTACCACCTTTGTAAGCAAGGGTGTGCTTGAGCCAGTTTTCATCGTCGCGCTTGGGGTAGTCGGTGCGGTAGTGCGCGCCCCGGCTCTCGGTCCGCGCCAGCGCCCCGTGGATGGTAGCCTCAGCACAATCAAGTAAGAAACCAAGCTCGATTGCTTCAACCATTTCCGTATTGAAGGTTTTTCCCTTATCCTGCAACTGCACCCGCGTGTATGCCTCTTGCAAACCATCGAGCGTGTCGAGTGCATGACGCAGGCCGGTCTCGTCGCGCTCCACAAATACCCGTACGTCCATCTCATTTTGCAGTGTGCTGCGCACGCGAGCCGCCGATTCGCCGCCGGTGGAACTGTAAAGGCTATCTACTAGCTTGCGTGCGAAATCTTCTGGCTGTGGTGGAAGTTGTACGTAATCGTTCTCGGTGATGAATTTTGCCATATGCTTACCTGCGCGGCGGCCAAACACGATCAGGTCCACCAGCGAGTTGGTGCCAAGGCGATTGGCGCCATGCACGGAGACGCAGGCTACCTCACCAGCCGCGTAGAAGCCGGGCAGCGGCGTCCAGTGCGGATCGATGACCACGCGAGCATCGAGGTCGGTTGGAATTCCGCCCATTGCATAGTGCGCCGTGGGTTGTATCGGTACAGGCTCCGTGATTGGCTCAACGCCGAGATAGTTTCGCGCAAAGTCGGTGACGTCCGGCAACTTTTCGTTAATCACCTTCGCCCCCAGGTGCCGCAGGTCCAGGTACACGTAGTCCTTGCCGTCGACGCCGCGACCCTCGTGGATCTCCTGCAGGATACAGCGCGAGACGATATCGCGCGGGGCCAGGTCTTTCAGAGTCGGCATGTAGCGTTCCATGAAATATTCGCCCTTGCCGTTCAGTAGTTTGCCTCCCTCGCCACGCGCAGCCTCACTTAAGAGCACGCCCAATTTGTAGAGTCCTGTGGGGTGGAACTGGTACATCTCCATGTCTTCCAGGGGGATACCCCGGCGGTAGGCAACTGCCATCCCGTCACCCATGCAAGCAAAAGCGTTGCTGGTGACCCGCCAGGCGCGGCCATAGCCGCCGGTGGCGAAGAGAACGGCTTTAGCATGGAATGTATGAATCACGCCTGTGCGAATCTCGAGCGCGACAACGCCGCAAGGCCGCCCTTCGTTCAGGAGTAGATCCAACACCAGGTACTCATTGAAGAAGCGCACCTGGTTTTTGATGGCGTTCTGGTACATCGTCTGAAGCATCATGTGCCCGGTGCGGTCGGCAGCATAGCAGGCGCGGCGCACCGGAGCCTCGCCGTAGTTGCGCGTGTGTCCACCGAAGCGGCGCTGGTCAATGCGCCCGTCTTCAGTGCGGTTGAACGGCAGGCCGCGATGTTCCAATTCGTAGACGGCATCGATAGCTTCCCGCGTCAGGACCTCTGCGGCGGGCTGGTCTACGAGATAATCACCGCCTTTGACCGTGTCATACATATGCCATTTCCAGTGATCTTCTTCCTGGTTGCCGAGCGCGGCGGCCACGCCTCCTTGCGCTGCGCCTGTGTGGGAGCGCGTGGGGTACACTTTACTCAGCACGGCAACACTGGCATTTGGAAGCTGTATAGCGGCCATCAAGCCAGCGCCACCTGCGCCGACAATGACCACATCGAATTTATAGTACATACCTGTAACCTCGTTTCATCCTCTATATATACTCTCCTCGATGCTTGAGGCGGGAGACGGGGGGCACGTAGCAAGAAAGTATACGGATCGTAAGCTTATTATACTGCACGGCGGGAGCAAGGCGCAAACAGAGGATACTTGCTATCTTCTATTCCTAATGAATCCTCCCGCTACCACCCGCTGCGACCGCAGTTGAAGACGCTGGATCGCCAGACGCAAGGGCGCGAATGGCGCAAGTTACAGTCGAGTCCCGAGTATGTTGTCTGCAGCGTGCACGCCGTGACGGAACAGGGGCAGGTGCTGATCGCCTCAGCGAGTGGCAGTCAGCTTGCGAGCTATGTCTTTGGTGCAGACCACGTGATCTGGGCGGTGGGCGCACAAAAAATCGTGCGCGACCTGGGCGAGGGGTTGCGCCGCGTACGGGAATATAGCTATCCGCTTGAGCACCAGCGTATGCATGCCCTCAATGGGACTGGCAGCTTCGTGGCGAAGATTCTCGTGGTCGAGCGTGAACGGCCCGGCCGCATCTCGGTTCTTCTGGTGAAAGAAGCACTGGGATTCTAGTCGAGCTGGTCCCCTCTTGCCAGCAGACACGCTGTCAGAAGGGGCCGCGTATATTACAACATTGTTCGATCTGGTCAAACACAGTCCCCAAGTATATAATAGAGCCATCGAAGTTGTAAGTGTAACCTGCCAGCGTATTACCTTCTAGACTGATATGTTAGATCTTTATCTATGCAAGAGTTTGCTTACCGGCAACACATGCAAACTGTCTTAGCAGGGAGTACAACGTGGGTTCACTGCGCGGAAAACGGGCGAGAACGAATCTTGCAGCCGCAGGAACAGGAGATGCTGGGGTGCAGGGTTCTCGGGGGGCCAGGAATACTGGGTTCTCGGGAGGGGCTAACGTGCAGGAGTTTCAGACGTTTTATCAGGAGAACCTCGGCCGGATTTATCGCTATGTATATAGCAAGGTGGGCAACCGCGAAGAGGCCGAGGATCTGACGTCACAGATATTTATGAAAGCCGTGCGCGGTGCCGATACTGAACGCGGTGCGCAAAGCATGCAGAAGTGGCTATTTCAGGTTGCTCGCACAACCATAGCCGACTACTGGCGTGCTCACTATCGTATAGCGACCAATTCGCTCGAGGAATTGCTGGACTCTGGCTGGGAAGGCCCGGCAGAAGATGGGCCTCTTGCCATGAACGGCAAACCGGAGGATAAAGTGCAGAGTATACTACAGGCTTTGCCTGAACATTATCGCGAGGTGCTGACCTGTCGTTTTTTACTTAACCTCTCGGTACGAGATACTGCTATACATATGAATTTGACGGAAGCGAACGTGAAAGTATTACAGTTTCGCGCCTTGAAAAGCGCTTCTAAACTTGAACATATTGTTACAGAGGCAATATGAGCTTTGCGGTCGCATCGTTATTAATCAGGGATGTCTGAATGACATCCGTTCGGAGACACACTATTATGTCAGGAGAAGACCAGGAACGAGTTGAAGACTATCTGGAGCTGGAACACTTTATAGAGGAGCTTCAGGCCGGGCGCGCTGCTCATCCTCCAGATGGGTTGACACCCAGCAAGGCTCGCATCTATCGTATGGCTGCGCTCTTTCGCTCCGCTTCGCCTGATGAAGCCACTCCACGCCCTGAATTTGCCGCTGAGTTGCATGCTAAGCTTGAGCAAGAGCTACAGCGGTCGCCCAAAAAGCGCCGTCTTCCTTTTCTCTCTAAAAAGCCGCAGGTGAGACCCCGTGTTTCGCGGCGTGCCTTACTTGCTGGAGGAGCCGCTGCTGTTGCGGCCTCCCTGGCTGCTGGGGCTGGTCTCGAGCATGTAATTGAGCATGCGACGACTGCAGGTACGCCTCCGCCATGGAATAATCGTCTCTTGCCTATGGCCTCAATCTGGCACCCTGTGACGACGTTGGCAGAACTCGGAAATGACCCGCTATTCTTTTTCGTAAACTCTATTGCTGGTTTTGTCATCCGTAACGATGGCGATGGAGATGCTGGGACTAACGCGCCGGTTATAGCCATGTCTGCGGCCTGCACCGACCAGAGCTGCATCCTCCAATGGCAGAAAGCAGATCAGAAATATCTTTGTCCCTGCCACGGTGCCCTGTTCACTGAATATGGCAAGGTGGACAAAAATACGCCGCCAGTTTACAAGACATTGCCACCATTGCCACGCTTAGATGTGAAAGTGGTGGGCGACCAGGTGTTAGTCAGGGTACCCGCACTTCAAACGAGTAAAAAATGAAGCGCAGGCTGCTCGTAATTGCGCTGGGCATCACCTTTCTGATTCTTATGACCTGGATCGGGACAATTATTACCAGCGTCGTTCCTCAGCGTGTCACGGCGCAGATCCAGACTGCGCAGGCCGGACCCTACCAGGTGACTTTACAGGTCAACCCCAATCCCCCCCCGATTACGCAACCCGCCATACTTTCCATACAGATCCTCGAGCACAATTCAAAACGGCCCGTTTCCAGTGCCAAAGTAACACTGGAGAGTAACATGGTAACGATGGAGATGGGAACAGGCCAGGTAGAAGCAAAGCCCCAGCATGATGGAACCTATCTCGCCAGCGTGCAGTTCTCAATGAGTGGCCCCTGGCAGGTGCAGGTGGTCATCTCCATGCCAGGGGAGTCACAGACCTATAGTGCGGTTTTTGAGGTGGCGGCGCAATAAATGTAGTTACCTTTCTTCCCCCGTCGCCATGCGCACATAGCTGGTATAGCGCTGCTCATTTAAAACTTCATCTTCGACCGCCTGGCGAATAGCGCAGCCCTCTTCAGCAACATGCAGGCAATCGGAGAAGAAGCACTCACCCAGGTAGGGGCGAAACTCTACAAAGCACCAGGCCAGTTCTTCAGGCGGGATGTTCCAGGTAGCTAATGCGCGAATACCCGCTGAATCGGCCAGCCAGCCTCCACCTGACAGGGGATAAAGCTGTGAGCCGGTTGTAGTATGCCTGCCCTTACCGGTAACATCGCTCACCAGGCCGGTCTTAATCGCCATACCTGGCTCGATGGCATTCACCAAAGATGATTTGCCAACTCCCGATGGGCCGGTGAAAAGCGAGGTATGCTCTCTCAGGAGGGAACGCAAGGTTTCGATACCGTCGCCTGTCTTCGGGCTTGTCCAGATCACCGTATAGCCCAGGCGGCCGTAGAAGTCTGCCGCTTCCTCGACACGCTGATCGTGCGGCAGGTCAAGCTTGTTGAGGCAGATGATCGGGCGAATCTTTGCCGACTCGCAGATTGCCAGGTAGCGGTCAAGCATACCAAAATGTGGTTCAGGCTGTGCCGTGGCGAGGACGATCAACACCTGGTCGAGATTAGCGAGCATGGTTTGCGCAGTAGGCCTCTTAGCATCCACGTTGGCATCTTTGCGCAGCAGCTCGCTTTGACGCGGTAGAATCTCCTCAATCAGGCCTGTAGTATCGTCGAGTTGGCGCAGTTTTACGTGGTCCCCGGCAGTGAGACGTGTCGGGAGTGCAGTGCTCTCTTCGTCACGCTGGTAATGTGAAGCATAGGTTTTGTCTTTGTAGAGATTTGCTTTGCCCGTTAATCTTGTAGATTGAGCCTGGGCAAAGGCTTTTTTGAGTTTGCCGCGTAGTGTGCAGCGCAGAATGCCGATATCGGTATGAACGTCGTAAATACCGTGTGCGCCGTTCAATACCACGCCGGTGAGCGTCTCCGGATCGTTAATCAATGCTTTCCCTCCAGGAGAATAAAAAACACGGTTCGAGCAATCAATGCGTTGATGCCTACCGTGCGGAGGGATTGAGCCATGTTCTGCCTTTTAGCGCGTGCCAGGTATTTTCCTGTTCAATCTGCTGTCCTGGCGTGGCAGCGTTCGCTCGTTACCCCCGTCGCGGGTAGACAAGGTGCATCCAAGCACAAATGGCGAATAAACGTGCTTTCCCATAACCTGCACCTCCTCTGAGACTGGCTAGGCCAGAATTTAGGCGAACGTTAATACTGGTAAAAGAATACTAGAAGAGCTGACTTTTGTCAACACAAATTGGGAGCAATTCCAGGCTCCTCAAAAGCCGCCCAACCTCCTCGCAAGCATTCACCTCAGCCTGGAAGATAGGTAGGAGGCCAGATGATCCGTAGGGGCGAGGGTGGATGATGTGGGGAAGGGAGGGCCTTGATGGTCGCCCGGTGGCGGGGGTGTGAGCGCGTTCTCCCACAGGTGAGCACAGGGAACAGGTCGCCCGCATTGCTAAAGGAGGATACTCGTAAAGAGTACCCTCCCTTAGTAGATTGACAGTTAGCGCAGGTGTACCAACCTGTAGTTCAAGTTCAGATCACATGCTTAATGTTGTTGCGCCAAAGACTTTGCTTGTGCCAACAAGGCGTTGGCCCGAGCAATCAAGCTACTCACCTGGGCAGACGCATTATTGCTTCCACCAAATTCCGCAGCCTCAAGAGTGGCTATCATCTGGGCCGCAATGGCGTCACGCACAGTCGTCATGTTGATGAGCTGGTTCTCGAGTTGGGTATAGGTACTATCGTTCGTCGAGTTGCTCTCCAATGCAGTAGTTGAGATAGCCAGAGTCGTCTGGGAGAATGATGCAACAGGAGCATTGATTTGCTTGTATGCCTGGGCAAGCGAGATCAACGCTGAGAGTTGTTTCCGTACTGCTGGCGGTAGAGCCGAATCCTTCAGCACCTCGAAGAGTACGCGCCCATCGTGGGAATAGTCGTCCTTCAGGCCGAGCAGTTCCATCATGGTCGGGCGAATATCGGTATGATCCGACCAGACGCTGCTATTCACTCCCATGCGCTGCACACCCGGGCCAACCATGCCCAGCCATGTAGTATTGATGTCCGGGGAGACATCTCCGTGATTCCAGGCAAATCCATTATCGAATGTAATACACGGGGAGCTGCAGTTGGGCGCAGCTGCGAACAGGAAGTAATTGGGGTTGGCAAACCAGGTGAAGGTTGGCGTACGCGCCGGGTCCGCCGTAATCATGTGCAGTAATTTCAACTCCACTGGATCGGCCATGAACTGCGTGAGCTGATCCGTGTTGCTGGTGTACGGGTTCACCGCCGTGAGTTGACCGGTAGTACGCTCGAAGGCGCGCGTCACCGTTGCGGTGCGAGCAGGATTGCCCGTGATATACACGACTGGAGCGGAGTCAGAATGGACCTTGAACGGCGTCGTGATGCCCTGCTGCGTTGCCAGCAGGCCCGCCATGTTGCCATCGACCTCACCGATCTGGCTATAGGTGCAAGGTATATTCACCCCATCACACCCTGCAGGGCTGGCCGTGCCACCTACAAAATGATCACCCTCGTCGGCGGTAAAGACGAACAGCGTATTGCTCTTATTGATGCCATCCTTTGCCAGCCGCGTGAAGAACAACCCAAAGGCCTGGTCGTAAGACTTGAGCTGGGCGACATAACCGGCTTCGCCAGGGCCAAATGCCAAACCGGTGGTATGGTTATCATGGGCATCGGCGATGTAGGCATAGGTAACGGGGACGTGGTGCTCCTGCATCGCGGCTACGTATGACAGAGATTGGGCTGCGGTTATGCCGCCAAAGCCGGGGAAACCAATATCACCGGTGGAAGGGTCTTTGATGACGTTGCCGAACAGGTCCTTGATCGGGCCGCCCGGGTTGATTTGAGGCACAGCATACTTGTGGCCGTAGAGTGCGTTGTAGCCATTGTAACCACCCGGTTCATTGGGGAGCAGATCAGGCTTGCCATTGTTAGCGGTAGAACAAAGCGCATTACCTTTCGCGCAATGGACCGAGACGCCAACGAAATCGGCTGTCGCCTGGTTGGGGTTGGCTTTCACCTCTGCCGCCTCGGGAGAATTTGGGCCGAAGACGGTGGGAATATCGGTGGCGATATTCTCTAGCTCTATGTTCGCCGTCGCAACCCCGCCGACGTTGCAGCCCGCACGGGTATAAGGTACCCACGGAGCCGGAGCGTTCAGGCCATTAGCAGTAAGCATATTGAATGTGGTATCGGTCGGTGTAGAAGTGGTTGGATCGAAAATAGGGTCGGTCCAGTAGGCGAAGGATACACCGAGGTTGCTCGTGCCGTCTGGACTAAAGTAGCGGAAGCTGTTGGCGACCGGATCGCCATGGTTGTCGGGATAGACCCCGGTCAGTGATGTCAGGATGTCGTTTGCGGTGTGTGGTGATTTGTGAGCAGCACACCATTGCCCTCGATGAAGTTGAGCAGGTTGGGCATCTGCTCCAGGTCCGAGGGAACATTGGGATTGTCACGTGTGAAGTGGACGTTGTCGAACCGGATGTAGATAACATGTTGAATGTTGCCCTGGGCTGAATTGAGAGTGCAGCCGCTAGTCGCCGCCGCGTGGGCCGGATTGCGCAGTGTCGCCAATCCCCCCACTCCTAAGAGCGTTACCAGGAGCATTGCCGCAAGAACCACACGGCTGAGAGGTTTTTGCCAGATTTGTGTGAGCCGGTTCATACTTTCTTCTCCTAAAATAAAACGTCTACAAAAATACATTAAATGGGAACTTCTAATGCCTGGCTGACCGATGAGATTACCTCAGCATATCCCAAGCAAACGTAGCACGTTGTAGTTAGGAAGAGGTTAAGGATGGGTTAAAAATGGGTTAAGTAGGTGGTAATATTTGTCCATGAGAAGCCCGCGCAGGCGCACCAACGCATAAGACAGGCAACCGGTATCATCGTTTGTCAAAGTAAAAATACGGTTGTTCAGCGCATTTCAAAACGCGCTTCGACCCTGCCGAAGTGTAGTATATCGCCATCTTTAAGTGGATGGGATTCGTATGGCGATAAAATCTCCCCATTTAGACGTGTCTTGTTGCGTGAATTGCGGTCTTCGATTGCCCACGTGCCCTGTACGTGCATGAGACGTGCGTGCTTTCGCCCAAGCGTCATTGTCGGGTCATCGATCTGGATGTCGGGGTGAATCTCGTGTTTTGGGTCTTCGCGCCCAACGATCATCTTTGTTCCGCCAAGCACGAATACTTGCCCGGTTGAGACGATCACAAGCCTCGCTTTAGGCAAGGTAGGCACGGGGCCGCGCATGCGCTGTTGTACCTGTTCGAGCGCCGCGATAAACTCACGCGGCGTCTGGAAGCGGTCAGAAGGTGATTTAGCCAGGGCTTTCTGCATAAAGGCATCCATTTCGGGTGGCAGATCCGGGCGCAAGCGACAGATCGAAGGTATATCCTCGCTCTGGTGCTTGATGATAATGTCCACGGCAGTTCCTCCAGTGTAAGGAGGACGGCCGGCGAGTACCTCAAACAGGACGACAGCCAGCGAGTAGAGGTCGGAGCGCGTATCTGCCGAGTGTCCCCTCATTACCTGCTCTGGAGCGCTATAGTATGCCGTCCCCATAAATTTATCTGACCCCGTGATCGTCGGCGACTCATTGCTGCGCGATAGCCCGAAATCGGCAATCTTCACGACACCCTTGTTACTGACCAGCAGGTTCTGCGGCTTGATATCGCGATGAACTACCCCCCTTCTATAGGCGGCTTCCAGCCCCTCGGCAGCTTGTAGGATGTAATTCAATGCGCGTAGTGGTTCCATCGGGCCATCGACTATGTAGTCCTTGAGGTTCTGCCCATCGACGTGATACAAAATAATGAAGTAGATATTGTTATCATTGCCGTAGTCAACGATGCGCACAATGTGTGGGTCATTCAGGCTCTGCAGGATGTATGCCTCTCGTTTGAAGCGTTCCAGCAACTCGCTATCATAAGCATGATCGGGGTGCATGATCTTCGCTGCATAGACATAATTGCTCAGCAGATCGCGTGCTATATACACTGTGCCAAAGCTGCCATTTCCGCGCTCATCTATAAGCTTATAGCGGCCTTTGATAATTAGCCCGAGCAGATCGGTACTCATGTTACATTCCCATCCAAAAGGCTATGTTTCGTACCCGTGTTCAGTGGGCAGGAAGTAATTCCTGGTACTGAGCATGAAATGCTTGGTATGAATTCATTCCCACCCTCGAACGGGCCGGTCAGGTAAGGTAACCTCTGATGGATACCCACCCAGGTTCCTACTCTCTCTATGCGACCGTGTGGTCCTTCCCACGCCGGCGACGCTTGCGCTTCTCTGCCTCTTCAATCATTCTCGCAATGATAGCTCGCTCTGCCTCCCTTAAAGCCGCTTCCTCTGTTGCGCCGGTCACCACCGCACCAATGGCTGGCACTGTTGCAACAAACTGGTCACCAGTCTGGTGTATCTCGATCTTATGCGTGGTACTCACGGGCTGCTCCCTTTCATCGGTACAATGTACTCCACACCTCTATGCTATACGAGATCACACCAAAAGTCTAGTGGTCGATATTACATCATTTAGCAGCGGTTGTCATTGCTCACTCTAGAACGGGGCGTATGAATAGTTTGAGGGCAACGTAGGGGCCGGTTCACCGCGCCCACCGCCGATTTATCGGCCCCTACTCTTCCTTATGCTCGTTGGCCTCAACTATTTCATGCACCCCTGGAACTCTAGAACCATTCTGCTGGTATAGAATCCAGCCGCCTGAGCACGTTAGAAATGGGTTCCAGCAAATGCGTTGCTTTGTTGCTCCATAACAAGCGAAAGTAGAGGCTGCGCAGTACACTTTCCGCATTGCTGGCGCGCACCCAGGATACCAGGTTCTGCTCATGTGCTATTATATCCTGCTCGCGCTCCACAAAGAATGATTCGATCCACTCCTCGAGAAATGCTTCTTCAACCAGTTGATTGGCGATGACGCGGTAAGCGGTGAAAGCAAGTCTATCATCCTCTTCGTAGCAGAGCGCCTCTGGAAGCCTGGCGAGGTCTCTGATAGCCCTCATCACCGCTTCACGGTCCGGCGTGACCATGTAGCGATTTTGCGCGCACGCGTCCAGTGCATCGGATAGGTGCGCTGCCGCATGCGCCCAGCCTTTCCTTTTGATGTATCCTCGCCAGTCTTTTTCCTCTTTCGCATAGAGTAAGAGCGCGGTTTGAGCCTGGCGTGTTACCTGCTCGGATAAGCGAGGCGTTTTGGCATCGGCAAAGAGGATCGCAGCTATAATCAACAGGGAAAAGCTGCGCATGAAAACGGTATCGGTCCCTGCTTCACCAATATGGTAAAACAGGTGTTCTTCATCTATGCAGGTCAGCAGTAAGTCTTCCACCTGGGAGGTAGTTAGTTTCTTCTGGCTGTCCAGGTCTATGATGGCATGAGCAAGAACACTGTAGGTAAGATTATCCCTCAATTGAGGATCCGTGGAAGCAAAGTTTTGGAGCAGCGCTTTTAGAAACAAGAAGTAATCGATGTCGTCCGGGATATGGTTGTTATTATCGACAATAACTTGCAAAAACTGTTTATCGGAGGCGCGTTCTGTTATATTTTCCATCTAAATCTACCTCGTTTCTATGAGTAATTACTTACTAATCAGAAACACCAGCTCGCTTGGAAACACAAAGCGTCTGATCGACCAGGGCTTGCCTGCTACCAGTTCATAAAACCTGGTCTCATAATTGGCGACCATGCCTTTCTTGTTCCCTCCGAGACTATGCGTAGGGAACGAGACGACCAGGTAATCGGCATTGACCGTCTCCAGGAGCCGCAGTCCCGCAGATCTGTCTACCTGTTCGAGACAGGGTATAGCCTTGAGCATAAAGGCCAGGTCAACCTTTTGCGTGGGGCAATAGTGTATCACATTGCATGCCTGAGCATAACCCTGCACATGTAAAAGGGACAGGCACTCATTCAAAAAATCCGTCATATCCTGGTACATATCGTATGCATAGTACGTGGCGGGTCCTGCCAGGGGCATCCAGGGTATGGCCAGCGGGTGCAATCCACAGGCAACATCGATCACCGAGTTGATTGGGGGCAGACCCGCCAGGATTGTACTGTAGAACTGCTCAAGCATAGGCAAGCGTTCTCGAGTGGAGGAGTGATACCGCATAATCCATTTGCAAACAGCAAGCAATTCCTTCCTGTTTTCCGTTTGGGATGCCTGCTTAAGTTTGTCTAACCATGCTTTATAGCGCGGTGCACTATCCTGGTATGCTCCACCAACCTGGTGCAGCTTATTCTTGGTGGCTTTGATAGCCTCTTTTAGATTGTGATTGTGCCCTTTGGCAAGTTCTTGCGTGCCAATATATCTAACCAGGTCACTGCTGACACTCTTGTATTTGGAGCTTGCCAGGATTGCCTCAATCAACTGGTCTAGCTGGCGGGATTCCATCAGGTCTCCGTCCTATCGGGGGAATGTATCCGTAGAGTGCGGATTTATCCAGCACGTGGGCGAGGGTGGAGAGGAGAGGCTGGGAGGGCCTTTATGGTCGCCCGCGTTGCTCTCTGCCCTCAAACGTCCCATGAGTTGCACCATGAATCGTAAGTTATGCATGGTCGCGAGCCTCAGAAAGAGGCCATCGTTGATCTTGAAGAGATGATGGAGATACGCCACCGAATAGCGCGTGCAGCACAGGCAGTCGCAAAACTGGGAAACCGGTCCATCATTCTTGGTAGCCTTGTCATCATTCACGTACAGGTACGAAAACCACTTTTCTGTCGAACCCGGTGTGGGCAAAAAATCCGGTGTCGTGAATACATAGAGTCGCGCGTGGCGCGCATCTCGCGTCGGCATGGCGCTATCGAAGAGATCATAGCCAATCCTGGCGCAGTCTACGACATACGCCGGGTGGCCGATACCAAGCGCGTGCATAGGCAGCTCTGGCGTGACGAGTTCCCTGGTATACGTGATAATATCGGAGAGCAGTTGCCCCTTGTTATCCAGCGGCCAGCCCCCGAAGCCAAAGCCATCGAAACCGATCTCCAGGAGCGCATCCGCGCACTGCTTGCGCAGCTCGCGTAAGCCGCCGCCCTGGATGACGCCAAATAGCAGGGGCCTTTGTTCTTGAGGAATGCGTTTCTGCTGCATGAGCCGCTGGAATTCGGCCTTACAACGCCTCGCCCACTCTATGGTTCTCTTGACGGACTCTTGCTGCGTCTCAGGCGGATCATCTACATGTGTGCAGTCATCGAGACAGATAACAATATCAGCTCCGTAGCTGATCTGCAACTGTACGCTCTTTTCTGGCGTGAGATGGAACTTGCGCTCGGACCCTTCCGGTTGGAAGGTGATACCCTTGTCGTTCATAGAACCAAATCTGTGATTTTGCCGGATCAGAGAATACGCCTGGAAGCCTCCCGAGTCTGTGATGATGGGGCGTGGCCAGCCTGACATCCGGTGCAGCCCGCTCAGCGCCGCGATGGTAGAAGAGCCTGGATGCTGCATCAGGTGAAAGGTATTCATGACAACAGCCTCGATGCCGCATTGTTCGAGGTCAACGCTATCTACCGAGCGCACCACGCCCAGCGTAGCATCCGGCAGAAAAGCAGGAAGGGATAGCTGGCCATGAGGCAAATATAAGCTGGTTCCACGTGGATTCATGCCTTTATATCTATCTCCCTGCGGTGCCAATCCGTTAACTGCTGGTAAGCGTGCGCAATGCGCAGGATCATCGCTTCTTCAAATGGCTTGCCTGCTATCTGCAAACCAATGGGTAGACCACCGGTTGTGAAGCCGCAGGGGAGCGAGATGGCCGGTAAACCTGCGAGATTAAAGGCCCTGGTGAGACGTAATAAGGCCGCCCCTGAGTTTTCAGTAACGCCGTCAATGTTGATGTCCCGATCAATCTGCTCGACTGGGAAAGCAGGCACAGGGATCGTGGGCAGCACCAGTGCGTTCACTGGCTGCATGAGGGCACGCATGTTGCTTGAGAAGATACGCCTTTGCTGCTGCGCTCGCAGGTAATCAATAGCCGGAATCTGCTGCCCTTTCAACAGGTTCTCACGAGTGGACTCTGTGTAGGCATCAGCCTGTGCGGGAAACCAACCTTTTTCCATATGTGCGAGCGTGGCTTCGGGACGCTGGATGTTACGGTACATGTCCATTGGGGGAAAAGGCACATCTACATCGACTACTTCAGCACCCTCCTCTTTCAGCACCAGTAAGGCAGCATTCCAGGCAGCGCGCACTTCGTGATCAAGTGGAGCGACAAATGATTCCGTGGGTACTCCCAGTGTAATTCCCTGCAAGGAAAGTGGGCTACGTCCCTCGGCGCCGCCAATCAGAGAGGCGCTCGCCCTGGAAGGCGGCCCTGAAACGCTATTCGGATCGCGTGGATCATAACTCGCAATAGCATCGAAGAGCATGGCGCAATCTTCAGCGCTCCGTCCTATTGGTCCAACATGATCGAGTGACCAGCTTAACGGTATGACCCCGTAACAACTGACACGTCCATAAGTAGGCTTGAGGCCGGTGACGCCACAACACGCCGAGGGAATACGAATAGAACCACCTGTATCGCTGCCGATAGCGCCCAAACACATTCCAGCTACCACCGCAGCCGCCGATCCCCCACTGGAGCCGCCGGGGATGCGTGACAGGTCCCAGGGATTATGTGTCGTTGGCGTGTAAGGGCCATACGCGAACTCATGGGTGTTCGTCTTGCCGATGATGACGGCCCCGGCCCTGCGCAGCAGTTCAACAACCGCCGCGTCTTCAGTGGCGATATTATCAGCCAGCACCTTTGAACCGGCTGTCAAACGTACACCTTTAACCGCCATTAAATCCTTAATTGCAATAGGAATACCGTGTAACTGACTGCGGTAGAGTCCCGTGCGCATCTCGCGCTCTGCTTGCTCAGCATCTTTAAGTGCCTGCTCGCCCATGACTGTAATGAAAGCCTTAATGTCGCTGTCGAGCTGCTCGATGCGTTCCAGGGTTTCGGCTATGAGCTCGGTTGGCGTTATCAGACCTGAGTGAAGTTCTTCTGCAGCCTCGCGTATGGAAAGGTAGGGCATAGATGAAAACTCTTTGCTTTCTTGTTTACTTTATTTTATAAGGTTAAGCGTTCTCAGTGTTGCAGTCAAGTCGTCTACGAATTGTAAGTAAGAACTTAGCTCTGTCTCATGTCGATCATGTTGCATCAATACTTGTTCTGTTGTTCTCCGAATCACTGATGGTAGGAAATCATAGTCTGTTGATCCTTTCAACAGCTATCCGTATCCGGTCAACAGACTTTCCACCAGGTAAAGTAGTAAACAATTCACCAGCATCGCCACGAAGTCCTTGAAAAGCCGTACTCAGATCATTTTCTGCCAGGTGTGACAACAATAGTAATGCATCAAACAGGTTACTTTTCCCCGAACCATTAGGCCCCACAATCACCTGAAAAGGAGCCAGTTCTACCTGGAAATCGTTGAATGTTTTGAAGCCATCTATTTCTATTTGCGTAAGCATAATTTCTCTCTCTGCCCCCTTTCTCAGGTTGCACCCCTTTCCTGTGAGTATACCACAGTCCCGCTATATCGCTTCTTTCTAAAGAAAAAGAGGTTCGGGCTTTATATAGGGAACTGATCAGACAGAAACCGCAAGTGGAGGACTGGGTACCTGACCTTGACAATACATGAGACGGAGCATCTGAAAGCCGTGTTCTGTCTCGTATGGTGCTATGGAATCAGGAGGAGGCTTTTGCGATAGTCGGGGATACGATCGATAAGATTTTCTCCGGTATAGCCTGTAGTAACGTAAGCTCGCGGGTTGCACGCATGTAACTTCTGTAGAAAGGTGAGTATATCTTCCGCAATGCCCCTGACCTGCTGCCAATCCAGGTGGTATTCGAACTCTGCTTGAAGAGAGCGGTTGAAGCGGTGATAGCCATTACGCAGAATCAAAGCCGCATCAGTACAGGAGACGTTGGTGTAGTAGCCGCCGCAGTCAAAGTCGCCGCAGCCACAGGTGAACAGAGGAACGAATCCGTTTTGCTGCTTGACAGCGAAGAACTCTTCGACATTAAGGATTCCAGGTAGGTCGTTGCCGTTTATGTAGACCTGAATGAACAATGCGCCATCGTCCACGCGCTCTTGCTCTATGGTTATTTTCATGCGATCCATATCTAAAATCCTCCTACCTACCCTGGCCATCCGTTCCGTAACCCACAATGGTTAGCCTGTGATCCCTTGAGAGTCCTACCTCTCCGTCTCTATCAGTTCAATGATATCCACCTGGAGAGCTTTGGCGATCTTGGCAAGTGTACTCATAGAAATATCATAATGTGGGTCTCTCCATATCCTCCTGATAGTCGCAAAGGAGATATCACTGGCTCTGCTCAGTGATGACTGGTTGAATCCCTTTGATACAGCTACTTCTCTTACTCTAAGCCTATACATGGCGGCTATTCTAACAGGAAGATAAATCCCTGACCATTCCCCGCTGACCATTTACCTTTGACTATAGATGTGATACAATAGATAGTAGACTATATAATAGTATATGATCAAGGAGAGCAACATGGGTGCTATGTACAATAGTGATATCTCGGAGAAGGTAAAGCGACCACTTCCAGAGGGTACATTGGTTTGCTACGAAGATACAGATGGCAAGGCATGTAGTGGCCGTGTGAAGGCATCTGGTATGTACATATTGTGGGTGGAGGATTTGCAGGACCGTGATGTAACAACCTTTATCCGGTATATGGACTTGGTGTGGGTGTTTGAGCAGCGTGCATGCTCCGAAGCATGTAAACAAGCCATTATCCAGAAAATAAAGCTGGCGATGGGAACCGCTTAAGGATATTCAAGGACGCATCCTGTGACACCTGCGCTCACTCACCACCGATCCCAGTGCAGCACCGACGCCAACGGCTTGCGGGCGGCTGGCTTGAACTCCGTTCCCAGCGTATACGCCACCGGGATGAGCCCCGCCTGCATCACCTCCTCGTAAGGGATGCCGAGCACTTCCGCCGCCTCTTGCTCGAAGAAGAGATGAAAGCTCGTCAAGCTGCTTCCCAGGCCACGCGAACGTGCAGCCAGCATAAAACTCCAGGTAGCAGGCATAATCGAGCCCCAGCGGGCAGCCTGGGCAATGATAGGCAGGTGCTCAATCAGGTACTGCCCGGAGCCGATGATCCTGGACAGGGTGCTCCCTTCCTGTTCGCTGGAGGCCATCCGCTGCTGAAACACCGGGGCCATCAGCTCCATATAGCGGGCCGCGCCTTTGCGATAGAGCGTCGCCAGGGCCTGGCGTTGCTGTGGATCGGTCACTACGACGAAGTGCCAATCCTGGCTATAGCTCGCCGTGGGGGCCTGCAGGGCCAGCTCCAGGCACTCGCGGATCACCTCCGGCTCCACCGGGCGCGCGAGATCCAGCCGCTTGCGCACTGTGCGCGTGGTGGTGAGCAAAGCATCGATAGAAAGATCAAGGATGGGCATGATGGTTCTCCTTTCTTCGGTCTGAGGGACTAAAATGATAAGTTGTGGTCCATTCTACCATAAACAAGTAATCAAAGCTCCTTCTCTAAAGAGTTTACCAGCTTCTCGTCACGCGGCCTGCAATGGGCGTATGTCGGTTTCGACCTCAGCAACGAGAGCAACGGGTACGAAGTACTCCTGGGACAGGAGTTGCTGGAAGATCGCAAGCGGCAACATGTCAGGTTGGATCGGGTACTGCGAACGATGGGCCGCAATGGCCGCGAGCTTCTGTTGGAGATAGGGACCCGCGTCAATCGCTACCGCCATATTCCTCACGTCTTTTTATTCATTTCATTTCATCTAATCCGACGCTGGCTCCGCTTGATTGCCAGGATGGCCTACCAGGCCATCTACTGTCTGTGGATGACCGAGCACAAAGTAACTCGCAAAGAGCGTCAACCAGGGAGCGAGCTGCAGGTAGGCCTTGCCCAGCAGTAAGGAATGATCCCCTGCATTGGGTAGCCCGACATAATCACGAATACTGCGCAAGGGGGCATTCCAGCGGGGATTCAGGTCAATATTGTAATTGAAGTAAGCCAGATGCCCATAGCGTGCGGAGCGCTTCTGGGGAGGCTCATCTTTGGCGAACGTGACGCGATAAAAACCCTCCAAAGCTGGTTTGCCATGGTTCATCCGTACACGCCACTCGCCCCGCTCGTGCTGCCCATCCTGCAGCACCACTTGATTGAACCCATACAGGGCGTGCTCTTGCTGGTAAAAGGCTTTTCTGAATTTTTCCCTGGCGAGATGAGCAAGCCCGTCGTGGTTATAACCATCATACACGTAGCCGTTCAACTGCACCGGGTCCGGCGCTGTCGCAGCCAATAAGATATCTTCAAGCGTCTTGCGGTCGGCCTGTGCCAGCGTTTCAAATGTCCAGGTAGGCATCACTAGTGTTCCTCCTTCTTTCCCTTGATCAAATCCGCTGCTTTCTCGGCGATCATAATGGTGGGCGCATTCGTATTCCCACTCACGATTGCCGGCATGATAGACGCATCGACGACCCGCAAACCCTCGAGCCCATGGACCCGTAGCTCTGCATCAACGACGGCCAGCGGGTCGTTTCCCATCTTGCAGGTGCCCACGGAGTGATCGCCCGTCAGAGCGACCGCACGGATAAAGTCGGTAATGGCGGCCTCACCCTGCACCTCTGGTCCGGGGTAGAGCTCTAAGCCGCGGAAAGGATCGAATGCCCTGGTTAGCGCTACTTTACGACACAGGCTGATCCCCTCTACAAGCGCCTGCAGGTCGGACTCAGCAGTAAGGTACCGGGGCTGAATGGCCGGTGGCTCCAGCGGGTCAGGCGAGCGCGCAGCAGGTACGACAGCAGATTCGCCAGCGTCTCCACGCCAGCCAGGCTGACCGGTTGCATACAGGCATAGAGCACGCCTGCCGCCAGGTGATCTTGTAAATTGTGCCCGACACCTGGGAGATCCTGCGTGACGGGAATGCCCAGCACCTGGAGATGGGCCGCAGGGCCAATCCCTGAGAGCATGAGCAACTGCGGGGAGTTGATCGCTCCTGCGCACAGCAGCACTTCTCGCCTCGCCTGCACCTGCTGGGGTTGACCGTCCCGCAGATAGGCAACGCCCACACACCGCCGCTGTTCAAACAGCAGGCGAGTCGCATGGGTCCGGGGAAGCACCGTCAGATTGCGCCGCCGCCGTGCCGGTTTCAGATACGCATCGGCCGCACTGTGGCGTTGTCCCCGCTTCTGTGTCACCTGGTAGACGCCGACCCCCTCCTGTTCTGCTCCGTTGAAATCGGTGGTGTGTGGCCAGCCAAGCTCGACGCCCGCTGCCACAAAGGCACGCGTCAGCGGATTCACGCAGCGCAGGTCGGCGACATTCAGGGGACCACCCACCCCGTGATACGCGGAAGCGCCTCGCTCCTGGTGTTCCGCTTTCTTGAAGTAAGGCAGGACATCAGCGTAGCTCCATCCCTGGTTGCCCAGGGCGCACCAGTGGTCGTAGTCGTAGCAGTTGCCCCGCATATAGATCATAGTGTTGATGGAGCTAGACCCTCCCAGCACCTTCCCCCGGGGTATATAGACTTTGCGCTGCTTCAGTTGCTCTTGCTCTTCCGTAGAGTAGCTCCAGTCGTACGCGCTTTGGTAGAGTCTGCTAAACGCGGCAGGGATGTGCACTTCCCTCACGGTGTCCGCTCCCCCGCTTTCAAGCAGCAGCACCGAAACCGTGGGGTCTTCGGTCAGGCGATGGGCGAGGACGCATCCTGCGGATCCCGCACCGACAATCACATAATCATGCATGGCTTTGCTCCTTGACCAGGCCGAACGCTACATCCGTAATGTGGCTACAACCCCAAAATGGTCGGATGGGAACAGACCTGAGGGAGTGAGGTCCTCTGGCTCATTGCCGACAATTTCCATGTCGAGGGGGCGTACCTTGTTCAGCACGAGCACCAGGTCGACCCTCAGGCCGATGGTGGGGTGGCAGCAGGTGTAGCCGGGATCGCCGGGATTCGTCACGCTCCACGCATCGACAAACCCGGCCGCGATCAGGTTGAGGTAGGTCTGATCCCCAGTGTCAGCATCCGAATTGAAATCCCCGACGAAGATGACCGGGAGGCTTGTATTACCGGGCCCCTGCACTAATTCGTTGCCCTGGGCGGCCCGCACGGTTGAAAAGCCCGACACCAGGTGGGTAGTCAGGAAGCGGAACGTCTTGCCTTTGATGGTGGCATCAACCGAAATCCATCCCTGCGGGATCGTTATCGTTCCAATGATGGAGTTAGCGGATAAGAAATGGACGAAGTGTTGGACCTGGATGTTGGTGAGCGTGAGATCGGGCAGGTCGGTGCGGGCCAGGAGCACGTCGTGGTCAATGAGCCGGACATCGAACCCAAGGTTACTCGGTGCTTCGACGTCGGCGTTCTTCGAGATGGCGACGGGGGCATAGTGCAGTCCTTGCTGGGCGAGCGCGTCCAGCAGCGATTGGAGGCTATCGAACTGCACCTTTGTCGCCGGGGGGGACCCAAGCGGACCCGTGAGCCATTGGAAGACCTCTTGGAGGCCGACCAGGGCGGGCTGAGCTTCTCCGATCTCATCAGCCACGGCCGCGGCACGCTCAGGAATGTTGCTGGCTTGCACCTGCTGGTAAATCGTCCCCACAGCTGCTTCGAGGGCTGGGAGTGAGGTCGCAGTAAGGGCCGGGGTAAAGTCAGCGCCTTCTCCGAACATGTTTTGGGACATGATCGTCACCGTGTGGTCGCTCGTGGATGGGACCTGCGGTGCGGCATGGGCATCTCTCGTGATCCACCCGGAGCTGAGGATGGCCATCGCCAGTGCGATCCCGATGCAGAGTGTCAATCGTTGTTTCATGGTTTCTCCTTATATGTTAATATTCTTTCGTCGTGTCGAGGAGGTCGATCCCCTCGCTTTCGGCCTGCCAGTAGGAGTTGCTCTTTCTTTCATTCGCCAGCAGGGTCTTCATAATCAAGCGGGACAATAGCTGCAATCTGTCGCCCCAGGTGCAGCGTGTCCAGCTCGACCCAATGCTCCATGATCTTGCCGCCAACCAGGCGAAAGGTATCACTTCTGAACGCGTCCAGGTGCATTCGATGGTAGGTAAACGAGTCTGAGCCTATCCCATCGAGGGCAAGCCTCGCTCACCCACGTGAGACAGGCATTGGATATGTACTGCGCACTAGTGTACCGGCAAAACGTCTGCTGATCGTTACGGTAAGCGTTACGAAAGGATTTCTCCACGGTGTTCCCACTCTCGGGGGTCTGCTCATCGTGTCTCCTCTCCCTGCTGTCCTCAAGATGCTAATGATAGAGGCCGTGTACGCGAAGCAACGCAGTGGGCGATCGCCGCCACCAGTTGTTCTTTGCCTCGTAGCGTGTCGCAGAGGCGCAGTCGAGGCTCGACCAGCTCCAGTTCCATCAGGCGTAGCGTTCCAGCATCGTCGATGAGATCCACCCGCGCGAAGAGGAAGGACGAAGAGCTGTACATGCCAAGCAGTTTCGCTGCAATCCGCAGAATCTTCCGCGCAAGGTGAGCCTCCCGATTCGTAGGGATGATCGGATGCTCTCCCAGGCTGTCAGCCTCACCGCACAACACGGCTCGCTTGCGAAAGGCATGCGTCTGCTCTCCGGCGATGAACACCAGCGAGTGTTCACCGGCTTCCCTCACAGCATCGAGATAGGGCTGAATCATCATTTCGCGCTCACATGCCCAGGCGTTGAGCTGTGCCTGAGCCCCTCCAGCCGCCAGAGATGCTGCATCGACGAAGAATGTTGCATACGCATTCGTCGAGACCGCCGGCTTTATGACCGCAGACGGCCACCTCCGGTCAGCAAGGAGATCCGCGAGGAGTAGAGATGTGCCTTGTGGCAGCCAGACCGTTGGAATGGTGGGTATGCCGTGTCGCGCCAGTACTTGCAGGTAGCGCTTATGGGTATTCCAGCGCAAGGCTTCCACTGGATTGCGCAGTGTTGTCATACGCGCTATGCGTTCCGACCAGGCTAGAAAGCCTTCCCGGTCACAGTGATAATCCCAGCACGAGCGGATCACAACGATGGCTCCCTGGGCCATGTGTTCCCAGTCGATGGTCAGGTCATTCCACACAGCCACCTGCACATCTATGCCCCTCTCCAGCAACGCTTGTCGCAACACCTCATCGTCGGGTTCGCGCGAGGTCTGAGAGGACGCGTCATAGTGCTCTGCTCCGGTGATCAATACCACACGCTTCATGTTCGTTCCTTTCTGCTCTTCCTTCTTTGAGGACACGAACCTTCCACCTGGCATTCTTCCTTCAGGGACGGGTCATGGAGTGCTCACTCTTCACGTTGGAGTGACGCTGTCACAGCACACAACAGAGCGACCAGGTAGTGCGCATAAATGTGCCCGTCTTTTTCCCATTGGGAGCGGGCGCTTGCTAGCGTGAGACTCACCTGGGTGGAACAAAGCGCCGCAGTCAATGCCTTCACAATAGACACCTCCAACGCATTCCGCCGTGCTTGCTGACTCATCCACTCAGGAGCGTGAAGCAGCACGATCTTTGCATCCCCAGCGGAGAAACAGGCGTATTCACGACCCCAACCAGGGAATTGCTCCACCAGGGGATTGAGTTGCTCTTGCACGCTGGCAAACCCTTCGAACGCTCTCCTGACTGATACGCCATCCACGTGGACACACGGAGCGGGCATCGTCGTCCTGCGCACTTCCTCTCCCATTGCCATATGCAAGGCTCTGGTAGTTGCTTCGATCCAGGCATCGAGCACTTGCCCCACTTGCCCACCACTCCACGGCACCAGGAGCAAGCGTCGCACACCTTGATGCAACCACGCGGTGAGCGTCACGCCGAGACGCTCAGGCAATGTGCTAGAATCACTCATCTGATCGTCGCAATATACAGTGGGGACAACGGAGACCCGAACTTGTTGCTCAACCCGCCGGGTGATGTGTGAGGCGATCTCACTGGCGAAACTGAACGGCTGCCGCTCTCCCGCTGCAGGCCTTATAAGAGAGAGGAGAAGTGGAGGACTCTGTGGTCTCCTCGTGGCTTCCTGCTCACTCATCGTCATATGTGTGTTTGTTACTGTCGTTGCTATCATCGCTGGTTCTCCTCATTTATGCTTCCTTCCACCTGGAACGAGCTAGCCGAACACCTGGAGCAGCAGACGTTCGGCAGGATCGCCGCTCTCAGCAGCAGGGTGAGCGTCAGATGGTGCTGTCGGCGGCGGATATACCACACACCACGAGGGGTAGACCCGCCCGGTAGGCAAGCGCCTGGGCTGTTTCTCCACAGCCCTCGCGTTCCCCAAACGGGATGATGGATAGGTCACGGACCAGCCAGGGGTCACGTGTTCGGGGAAAGGCATGGTCTTCCTCCTTCTCTTTATGCATGAATCCCAGCGGGATCGCTGGGGACAGCTGCAAGAGGCAGCGGCCCTGCCACAAAACGGGACAACAGTGGCTCAACTGCGAGCCGTTCACGCAAGCGCTGAGATTCCCGTGCAGCACGTGCGCCGACAGGAGGCAGAGGCACGTGCTGCCTTTGTTTGCGCCATTTACGATTCCAGCTCCCCACGCTGTACCCGTGCCATCAGTCTTGTCCAGGCAAGGGTTTGCGGCACAGAGAGAGGTAAAGCAAATGTGTATGGAGTATCATGATCACCACCGGCACCATGTTCTAGCTCTGCCCGCCTTCTCTCCAAAGAACTCATGCTACCCTCACCAAAGGATTGTTGTACTTTGCTTGTCTCTTTCAATGACGGGTTGGTGGTGACAGCGATTGCTACCCTTTCCTGGTTCGCTTCTATTCCAGGTGCTGAGGCTTCCCGCGTCATTGTTCGTACACTGATCTTCCTCTCCTGCAGGAATTGCGCTGCTGTAACGGAGTTGGACTCCGCCCCGTTGTTCACGTGCGCTAGCAGCTCGTCCATTCCCTCACGTGAGGAGGAGGAGAAGACCCGTAGGCGATCTTGTGGAAGAGCACTATAGAGTCTTAAGAAGCGAAACAGAGTATCAAGCGAGCTTAGGACCGTTGATTTCCATTGCCAGGCAGGCTGTTGATTCACCTGGATTGCTACACGATAATACATCTTATTTCTCCTTCTACATCCTTTTACCAGTATTACTCATTTCAGACATTTGATAGAAAGTGTTTTCTCATCTATTCCTGGTAGACCTCTGCATTTTTCAGCTATCTCCTTACTGCTCACAGTGTACGTGACGGAAGGCGAGAACACATCCGTTGAATCACCTGTTGTTACTACCTGTCTTTGAGGGATCAAAAGAGCATGATTGCGAGGGATACCCGTAGAATTACTGGGGTGGTGCTTATACCTACAGGTGATTGAGCTTATGCACATTGACGAAATAATCTGGACACCGTAGGGTGCCGATTTATCGTGCACATCGCCGATTTATCGGCCTGAGGAGCGCATCGACGGGCCATTGGCTGATAAATCGGCGGTGCGCCAATAAATTGTGCGCCTACGGCACATGACCGGGGTTGCTTGGTAAACTTCATTAAGCTCAAACATATGGAGGCATTTCAGAGAACCGGCAGAAAAACAGCAAGGGAGTGTTACACCAGATGATGCTCGAGAGCGTAGCGTGTAGCGGCACTGCGCGAGGTGACCCGCAGCTTGCTATAGATGGCGGTCAGATGCCAGTTGACCGTGCGGGGACTGATGACCAGCTGATCAGCCATCTGGGCATCGGTCAGCCCTTGCACCACCAGGCGCAGCACCTCCACCTCGCGTGCCGTCAATCCAGCAGGAGAGGTGCGTGCAATCTTCTCGTTAGTCGTTGGCTGGCGCACTCGGGAAACCGCATCAGGTCCGCTGTTCAGCCATTGTCTGACTTCTGCTGCCTTATGGTGACCAATTGCCTCAAAGATTGCCAGACTTTCCTGACCCTGCTGGCGTGCCCTCTCGCTCTTCCCTTGAGCCAGCGCAACTCGTGCCAGACCGTAGAGCGCATCGGCCATGCTTTCCCTGGAACCCTCTGGGGCCTGTTCTAATGCTTCCTCAAAGGCGGTGGATGCGGCATCGAATTGGTGTTGTTGCAGATACCATTCCCCCCAAACAATGAGCAACACACTGATAAACCAGGCATGCCCGATCTGGCGTGCAATCGCCAGCCCTTCCCGCAGATAGCTTTCCGCCAGCGCGTCGTTCCTCTGCTCCATGGCCAGCTCTCCCAACGTGGCCAGCAGGACGCTCTCGTGCTGGCGATGCCCTGCCTGCCGAGCCAGGACTAATCCTTCCTGCAAGTAGGCTGCTGCCTGCTCATAGTGCTTGAGGACACGCGCCACATGCCCCAGGTTCGAGAGCATCACACTGATCGTGGGCACATCTTGAGCCTGCCGGGCCAGGGCCAATCCTTCTTGGAAGTATGCTTCCGCCAGTGAATAGTTCCCCGTATTACCTGCGAGCACTCCTAGTGATCTCACGTAGCCGCTGATCCGTTCGTGGTCGTTGAGTTGACGCGCTAAGGCCAGTCCTTCCTCTAAGTACCCTCCCTCCTGGACATAGTTTCCACGGCGGCTCGCTACCACGCCAAGCAGACGCAGGATATCACAGATCCGTGCCTGGTCTCGGACCTGCCGCGCCAGCTCCAATCCCTGCTGCAGGTAGGCCTCAGCATGAGCATACTGCCCATGCTTCTCGGCCAGTTCTCCCCGAAAGCACAAGGTGGTGGCCAGACCAGCCCTGTCTTGTAGCGAGGTCGCCGCCTGTTGCGCTCGCTCAAGATGAACCTCTGCCTGCTCATACAGCCCCCGCGTTTCCAGAAAGCGGGCGAAGATATTCACTCCCCGGACCAGTTCTGCGTCCATCCCATATGCGTAGGCGGCCTCCAGTGCTGCGAGCACATTGGCCATCTCCTGCTCCAACCGCGTCAACCATACGAGTTGCTGCGTGCCCTGCAAGCATGGCTCTGCTTGTTCTATCAATGCCAGGTAGTACAGCGCATGGGCACGCTGAACTGCCTCAGCCTCTCCGCGTTCGCGCAGGCACTCCAGTCCATACTCCCGAAGGGTCTCAAGCATACTGAGGCGTGGCTCCCCGCCCTCTTGCTCCGTTTGCTGCAGTAGGCTCTTGTCGATGAGCGAGGAAACTCCTTCCAACACGTCAATCCCCAGGTCGTTGGCTTCTTTGCCTCCCATGTGCACCACGGCTTCTGCTGCCTCTAGTGTGCAACCACCGACGAAAACCGCAAGCCAGCGGAAGAGGCGCTGCTCCTCGGCGGTCAGCAAGTCGTAGCTCCACTGGATCGTATTGCGCAGCGTCTGCTGGCGCTCCGGCATGCTACGCCACCCACCGGTAAGCACCTGGAAGCGCTGCGAGAGGCGGGCCAGCAGCGCCTGCGGCGGCAATAAGCGCATGCGGGCCGCCGCCAGTTCCAGCGCCAGCGGTAAGCCGTCCAGCCGCACGCAGATCTCCGCGATCGCCTGCACCTGCGCCTGTATGAGCTGGAAGTCTGGCAAAATCGCCTGCGCGCGTTGGACGAAGAGGGCCACCGCCGCGTACTGGGCCAGTTGCTCACGCTCGGGAAGATGGGCCAGGTCGGGCAGGGCCAGAGGCGGAACCGGGAAGCGGTGTTCGGCCCGCAGGTGCAGCACCTCGCGACTGGTGACGACCATGGCGAGCTTGGGGCAGGCCGCCAGGAGCTCCGCCAGCAGCGGAGCAGCGCTGACGAGCTGCTCGAAGTTATCCAGCAGCAAGAGGAACTGCTTGTCTCGCAACCAGGTTTTCATGGTCTCCACAAGGGGCTGCGCTCCTCCCTCTTGCAGACCTAATTCGTGTGCAATGGAGGATATGACGAGGCCGGGATCGCTTATGGACGCCAGGGCCACAAAGCAGACGCCATCGGCGTAACGCTCTCGCATCTCCAGAGCCACCTGCAGAGCGAGGCGGGTCTTGCCAATACCCCCTGCACCCAGCAGAGTCACCAGGCGTACCCCTTGACGCGAGAGCAAGGCACAGGCAGCAGTCACGTCCTGCTCTCGCCCCACCAGGGGCGTTAAGCTGCTGGGGACATTCCACAGCGGTGCGGGTGGCTCCGTGTCAGCAGGAGTCTCCTGCTCCTCCCGTTCGACCTGCGGGGCAGTTACAACAGTGGGAGTCGTCACAGACCCGGCATTAGCCTGTTCCTGGGTTAGGGCGGCAGGAGGTCCGGCGGCTGCGCGAGCAGGGTAAGGCACCTCTGCGGCAGCTCCCGGGGCCACGGCAGGTGATGCGACCTGCTGAGCGGCCTGCTGCAAGGCGTTGGCGAAGTCCTGCACGCAGGCAAAGCGCAGCCTGGGCTCTTTGGCCAGCGCGCGCAGCACCACCTCCTCGACCGCGGGCGGCAGCTCAGGCGCCTGCTCACGCAGAGAGGCCGGAGGGATCGAGAGCTGCTGCATGGCGATCTTGATGGGGGAGCCGCCGAACGGTCGCCTGCCACACAGCCACTCGTAGACCACCACGCCCAGGGCGTATTGGTCACTGGCCGGCTGGGGCTTGCCCTGCAGTTGTTCAGGCGCCAGGTAGGCTGTGGTGCCGTTCAGCGATGGTTCCATGGCTTGTGTGCTTCTTGAGCTTGTCGGCGCAAGCATGGCCAGGCCGAAGTCGGCAAGCAACACCTCCTCGCGTGCGCCCAGCAGCAGATTCTCCGGCTTGACATCCCGGTGCATGAGGTGCTGCTCGTGGGCATACTGCAAGGCGGAGGCCACCTGGCGCACATAGCTCACGATGGTGGCAAGCGGCAGGCGGCTGCCTCCCGGGTGGCGCATGCGCAAGGTACCCCCGGGCGCATACTCCATCACGAGAAACGGCAGGCCCTCGTGGACCGCGAAGTCGAGCACGCGCACAATATGGGGATGGCTGAGGCGGACCAGGGTGCGTGCCTCCGTCACAAAGCGTGCCGCCGCCTCCTCGCTGAGCCGGCTGTGCAGGAGTTTGAGCGCGGCCTGGCTCTGCAGATAGACGTGTTCGCCCAGATACACGTCAGCAAAGCCCCCGTGCCCCAGCAAGCGCAGTAAGCGGTAGTTGCCCAGTTGTTGTCCGACGCGGTCGGTCATCCCTGCCCCTCCTGTTAGGAACCTCGCATCGTGTGCCCAGAGATCATGGCACACGACGAATGCAAGACACCACTGCTAGTATACCGCATCCTCAAAATGAGGAAAGACCTTCCCTGACAAGAGCTTCTGCTGCTTCCGAAAGTGGAAGAGCAGGTTCGATTAACCACTAGTCAGACGCTCGGAACAGGTACTTTTTGAACACGAATTTCTGATCAGTTTGGGCTCGCTCGAATGTGGGAGCAGAGTGACTCCTTGTCTCCTTGTCTCTTGCACTCCTGAGCTTTTATGTGCTAATCTTTACAGTGGAATACGTAGCATGCTTCACCCTCGGTGTCCCTGCATCTACCTCCGGCAAATCTTCTTGTAGTGTACTTTTTACCTTTTTATCTCACGAGGAGGTTACCTATGCCTTACGACATGGGGGAATATTACGAACGCGCCAGCGATTATGACCTGGAATATCAGAGCCAGAGCGAGCAGGATGTGCCTTTCTGGTGCGAACTGGTAATGCGTTACACGCCACAGCGAGTGCTCGAACTCGCCTGCGGCAGCGGGCGTATCGGCCTTGAACTGCTGCATTGTCCCGGCAGTTTTCAACTTGAGGGGCTGGACATCTCGCCTGAAATGCTGCATGCCTATCGCCGCAAACTGGCCAGGGAACCTGAAACGGTGCAGCAGCGTGTCACCCTGCATGAAGCCGATATGTCTGACTATCAGCTCGCACACAAAGGCCAGTTTGACCTGGCCTTCCTGCCTTTTAACTCAATTGCGCACCTCTATGAAATAGAGCATCAGCTTGATGCCTTTAAAAATACGTATGACCACCTGGCAGTCGGTGGGCGCTTTGTCGTAGATATCTACCTCCCCGATATTGATTACCTGAGCAATGCCCTCAATCGTCCCTCCAATGTCTACCTCGAGGACGAGATCGAAGCGCCAGACAACGAATTTACCATGCTCATCTATTCAAGCAGAAAATATGACCCCTTTGAACAATTGCAGCATATCGCCTTGACGCATGAAAAATTCTTTGAGACGGGCGAAAATGAACGCTACCTGACCAGGCTCGATACACACATCTTCTTCCCGCGTGAACTCCAGCTGCTCTTCCTGGCCACAGGTTTCGCTATCGAAGCCATTTATGGCGGGTACGATTGGAAACCCTTTGGCCAGGGCACGCGCCAGATCGTAGTCGGGCGCAAGGCTAGCTCCCTCGTCTAGCAGCTTGTCGGAGAGAAGAGACGAGAAGTGGAGCACGGCTCACCCTAGCATGCATGTGCTGGCACACTGGCTTGAAGAACCTCATGGCCTTATCATACGATCATGGTACGCGCATCGCGACAAACAGGGACGCGTCCCAGCTAGAAAGGAAGACATGCTTTTCTAGGAGGATAAGAGAACCCAGAAAATGAGCATGAGAGTATGCCTCCCAACAACGATAGAAACCTGCCACATGGAGGGGCAAAACGAAAAGAGCCGCAGAGCCATCGGTACATCTGGCTCTTTCTGATGGGAGGTCTCGGGGTGGGCCTGCCTCTCCTCTTCTATGGATTGCTCGCGTTCGTTGCTCAGATAGGTGGGTGGAGATGGGAGTTTCTTGGTCATCCCGATGGCTTGAGCTGGGTTCTCCTGGCTCTCATGATTCCTCCTCCGTTCGTCTCCCTGCTCCTGTGGTGGTTCCTGCTGGTGACACGTGCAAAGCAGCCCACGTTCCGGCGTGGCCTGCTGGCAGGGGTCTGTGGAGCCGTCTTCGCCTTTCCACTAGAAGGCTTCTGGATGGGCGGTGTGCTCCTGGTGCTGGCAAACCCGGGGGGATGGGTCTTCTTGGTGGGCTGCTAGCCGTGCTCGCAGGCCGGAGAGACTTCCCCCTTCCTCGGGTTCTTGACGATTATGGCAATGATTTCACAGGATAATAAATAGTCTGTTTGCAGCGTTGCTCCTTAACATGTCTCCTCGCGAAAGTCTTCTGCCTGCCCTCAGGAAGAACACGGCCCACAGAAAAAGCTTCTCCTTTACAATGAAGATTGTCGTGGCTCGAGCATGAGAATAGCTTGACGACTCCTGATTTTACCCTGGCATACTCTTGTTGGCAAGCAGTAAAGGAAAGGGACATCGTTCTCGAATGGCCTACTATCCCGAACGGATGTCCAATGTAGCCAGCACATCGAGTCTCATTTGCCGCTGGCCTCGTGCGTGACCCATTCGTCGCCGCTCAGTGAGCGAACGCGAGGTACTCGTGGACGGAACGCACCGCGGCCGACCCTTCGCCGACGGCTGCCGCGACTCGCTTGGTCGAGCCCGCCCGGACGTCGCCTACGGCGAACAACCCGGGATAGCTGGTCTCAAAGGGCAGCGGTCGCCGGCCCAGTGCTTCCCATCGCCCGTCGAGGTGTTCTTCGCCTAGAGACCGGTCGGTGAGCACGAAACCGCGTGCATCCAGGGCCGCGCACCCCGACAGCCAACCCGCGGCAGGATCTGCGCCGATGAAGGAGAACAGAGCGACACACGGTAACACGGCATCGAAGCCCTCGGTGGTGACACGTACCGACGTGAGTGTCCGGTCACCGTCCAGACCGGTGATCATGGTGTTGGTTCGTACCTCGATGCGAGCATCGGCCTCGATCCGGTCGACGAGGTAGCGCGACATGCCGGCGTCCAGGTCGTGGCCGCGGATGACGACGGTGACCGGGCTGTCGGCCGCTGCGAGGAACAGTGCGGCCTGACCGGCCGAGTTGCCCCCGCCTGCGACCACGACCGGTGATCCGGCACAGAGGCGGGCTTCCATCTCGGTGGCCGCGTAGTACACCCCGTTGCCCTCGAAGTCTGCTAGACGGGTAGCATCGAGTCGCCGGTAGCGGGCCCCGCTGGCGACGATCACGGCGCGCCCGGCGACATCGGTCCCGTCGGAAAGGCGGACCACGAGATGCCCGGCCTCCTCACGCAGCGACGTGGCCGTGCACGGACTCGTGAGGTGGGCGCCGAACTTCTCTGCTTGCACGACGGCCCGCTGGGTGAGGTCACCGCCGGAGATCCCGGTCGGAAACCCGAGGTAGTTCTCGATACGCGAGCTGGTCCCTGCCTGGCCTCCGACGGCCGCCATCTCGACGACCAGGGTTCGCAGTCCCTCGGAGGCGCCGTAGACAGCCGCCGCTAGACCGGCTGGCCCCGCACCGACCACGACGAGGTCGAAAAAGCGCTCGGGAAGGCTGTTGATGGTCAAGCCGAGGTACTCCGCCAGCCCTCCAGGGGTCGGGCGGCGCAAGACCGAGCCGGAGGCGATCACGACCGGCAGCTCGCCCGGGGTGACGGCGAACTCGCGCAGGAGGCGTTCGACGGCAGCATCGCGGTCGGGGTCGAGCCACTCATGGGGTATGCGGTTGCGGGCCAAGAACTCCCGGACCCGGAGCGACTCGGGCGAGAACCGGGAACCTACGACGCGGATAGTAGCTGATGCGCCGCTCAGCAGCCGGGACCGGCGGGCGAGAAAGGCGACGAGGATCGTGTCGCCGAGGGTCGGCGCTGTCGCGATCAGATGGTACAGCGCCGCCCTCGGCACCACGATGACCTCACCAGGCTCAACGACGCGGGCCGACAGATACACCCGCTGACCGCTCAGTAGATTCAGCTCGCCCAGGAATTGCCCAGGACCGTGGCGAGTGATGATTCGCTCCTCGCCGTCGAAACGGACCACGATCTCGGCTGCTCCCGAGAGGATCACGTAGAAGTCGTAGGTGGCATCCCCCTCCCGGTAGAGATACTCGCCCACGGCCACCGACCGCCGACTCCCGAGCGCCTCGAGAACGGCAAGCTCGGAGTCATCAAGTGTGGGAAACGCGACGGCGTCGTCAGCCATGGGGAGGGCTGGCCAGCCCTCCGCTCGTTCCCCGTGCTGTGTGTTGCTTGTGTTTTCCATGGGTTGCTCCACCTGATTGTCTCTCTGCTCTATTGACTTCTCACCTCGAGGGCTTCACGCTGTTCGGCTCGCTGCTTGGAGTGCAGCCAGCAAGGCATCCTGTTCCCAGGAACCGCGATACAAGACTTCATTGATGAAGAACGTGGGGGTGCCTTGCACTCCACTGCGTTCGCCACCTTCCACATCCTCCTCGATGCGGGCGAGAGCGCGTTGGTCGGCCAGAGCGCGTGCGTACTGCTGCATATCGAGACCAACCGCCTCGGCAAAATGGGCCAGGTCGGCATCCTCAAGCGTATGCTGGTGGTGGAAGATGTAATCATGCATCTGCCAGAACTTGCCCTGAGCTGCGGCGGCCTCGGCTGCCAAAGCCGCGTGCAACGCGTGGGGATGGATCTCGGTGAGCGGGAAGTTGCGAAAGACAAAGCGCAACTGCTCCCCGAGTTGCTGCTGGATCGCTCTCACGATGGTCGTCGATTGGCGCGTGTAGGGGCATTCGTAGTCGCCATATTGTACCAGCGTGACCGCGGCGGTTGCAGGTCCTTGACTGTGGTCCCGCTCACTGACGGGTCCCACAAGATGTTTTCCCTGTGTCATCGTCTTCTTTCCTTTTCGAGGTAGCTTCTCACTACAAGCCGTGCTGTCTCTGGATGGTCAAGCATCGATCAAGCAGGCTCGAGCATCACCTGATCGATGTAACACCAGACCCAGTCCTCTCCAGGCTCGAAGGACTATGTGCCATGTGCTCTTCCTTCCTGATGCGTGCGTCCGACTCGGGCCAGCTCTCATCCTTCCTCATAGAGATGCCGGCGACAACTTTTTCTGGTCCCAACCCTTGTATCTAGGTACGTATGACTCATCCGACAGACGTCTAGGCATATAGACGTCTATAGTATCACTT